>LWDU01035448.1_pt1 | contig 36014 bp, 38 predicted proteins | sample 727161 | NCBI WGS metagenome assembly LWDU01 (sample SAMN04566230, study PRJNA314399) | hydrothermal vent metagenome | isolation source: deep sea hydrothermal plume seawater | place: Mexico: Gulf of California, Guaymas Basin | collected 2004-07-11 | reverse complement strand
GCACATTATTAAATTTCGGCAGCCCGGAGAGTGCGATGTTGACCTTGCCTGAGGAACCACGAATCTTGAAGTTCTCGGCCTTTTCAAAGATACCTGGTGGCAGGTCATCCCTGTCCATGATTTTCGTAAAAGTACGCCGGGCATCGAGATTGGATACCACAATATTGGCACTGATCTCTTCTCCTGAAGACAGGGCAACTCCAACCGCTCGACCGCCCTTCACAATAATTTGATCGACACCGGCGTTGGTCCTGATCTCGCCACCAAAGGACTTACAGGCAGAGGCAAGTGCATTGGATATTGCGCCCATACCGCCACGCGCCAATCCCCATGCACCAATGCTGCCATCAATATCACCCATCACGTGGTGCAGGAGAATGTAAGATGAGCCGGGCGAGTAAACACCGAGCGCGGTACCAATAATACCGGCCGAGGCCATTGAGGCCTTAACAATATCAGTCTCGAAGTAATCATCCAGAAAATCCGCAGCACTCAGTGTGAAGAAGCGGGCGCTCCAAACTGTTTAGCAAGGAACAATAGCTCCTGGATGTCGCGGATTCGAAAACTGGTCGGGTCAGGCGGCGTCCGCAACAGGGTTTTGCGAATGACCTGGGCATAACGGCCAAGATCTGCGCGGAGACGAAACATTGCATCTGCATCGTGCCGCGAATGACGTTTGAGTTCGTTATAGGCAGCCGCTTCACTGTGATAAGACATAAGCGTGTCGCCGTGGTCATCAAAATTCACCGTTCCCAGATAAGGCACCAGCATCAGGCCGTGGCGACTCAAATCAAGATCACGATGCAACGACTGTCGCATCATGCTGCAGACATAGGAGCAGTTGGAGTACACCCAACCTTCGTGTAATTCGCGGGACACCGCAGCGCCACCAATATAGTCGTTCTTCTCAACTACCAGCACATCAAGCCCAGCCTTGGCGAGGTAGGCCGCGTTAGTCAGACCATTGTGGCCAGCACCAATGACAATGGCATCATAGCGCTTCACGACAGTATCTTCCGTGCCGCGTTGTGACCAGGCATCCCTGTAATATCGCCAGCGGGATGAGTCCCGGCGCCACAAAGATACAGACCGGATACCGGTGTGCCGTACTGAGCAGCCCCAGGGGTTGGACGCATCATAAGCAGTTGATCCAGTGCGAAGTCACCATGGTGCCAATGCCCCCCTGATGTGTTGAATCTAGATTCCAGATCCACGGGTGTCAGCAGTTCCTGTCCAATGATCAACGAACGGGTGCCCGGGGCATAGGTTTCAATGGCATCGATAACCTTCGTCGTCAGACCTGTTCTGGCTGCCTCGTCCCACGCCGATTTGTGTTTAAAGGGGGTGTACATCACATGGGCGGACAAAACATGCTGGCCTTCCGGTGCCAGCCCGGGATTTCCAAGTGTCGGAACGGTAATTTCCATGACGGGCTCAACAGGGCTCTCACCGTACTTCGCGTTGTCAAAGGCGATTTCAATCTTCTCAAGACTGGGCGCAATAAAAAGCCGCCCTGCCGCTGATGTTAAACCTGTAAAAGATGGCAGGCCACTCAGCGCAAGGTGCAGCTTTGAGACCAGACCCTGGTCCCGCACCCTTGAAATTCTGTTGGTAAACTCAATTTCCAGGTGCTCAGCACCCAGCAGATTAAGAAAGGTCGTCTTCGGATCAGCTGAAGATACGATACGATCCGCCGTGAAGACTTCGCCGCTTTCAAGTCTGACACCAGTCGCGCTGATTCCCTCGCTGCCCTGCTCGACCTCAATGTTGGAGACCCGTGAACTGGTGCGAATATCGACTCCGCGGGAAACAGCCGCGCCCTGCAGGGCATCTATCAATGCCGGCACTTCGAGCGTGATGTGGCTGTCCCCTGCCATCCTGTAGAGTAACTGGAGTACAGAGTTGTTCGGTGACCTGGGGGCCTGCTTACTGCCAATTAGCGCATCCCAACTCAGGACTGATTTCAACAGGGGGTGACTGAAATATTCATCCATCAGGTCATACATAGGCAAGGTAACCATCCTGAGGAATTCCCGCATGTCCTCCTTGCCTAGCAACCTGATCTTGAGCCCGAGTTCCGCGAACGCCATCATCTCGGGGATCGAGTTGTTACCAATTGGCGGGACGGTCTTGAGCCAGAAAGGCGCCAGCATGTCCGCATAGCGTATCATCAGGTCGTGGTAACGCTTGTAGGCATCCAGTTCGATGTCGGGGACACCACTGACCTTGTTACCCTGAACCACCACATGATGGCCATCCTGATCGAGTCCGATACAAGCATTGTGATTCCTCGATAACGACAACCCATGCTCCGTTAGACGAAGATCACGAATAATTTTTAGCGGGAAATGGCTCGCCTGATGTGCCACGGAAGCGTGAAAACCGTCGTGAAACTCATAGCTGGCCGCCAGGCCGCCACAAACCTCTGACGCCTCAACAACAAGGACATTCTTCTTTTTAAGCGCAAGGTAATTTGCACAGACAAGACTGTTGTGACCTGCGCCAATGATAATCGTATCGTAGTGAGCCAAGGTAAAACTGCGGAAACATTAATTGAATTGAGCCTATTGTGGTCGCGAGCGCAGGACTTCTCAGCCTATACGCAATAATCCTCATCAGAACAGACTGAGTATCCTCATTCATTATGGTTATCAAAACTGGCGTAGCGAGCCGCTACACAGTGAGCAGGAGATGTTCTCGTTCCCAGGCAGTGACGACCGCTGAAAAGGCATCTATTTCACGTTGCTTGATATCGACATAAAGCTGGACAAACCGTTCGCCGAAAAGATCGACCAAGGGTTCACAGGACGACAGCATCTCGAGTGAGTCCCGGAGCGTTCGAGGAATCGTGTAGTCAAGATCCCACGCACTTTCTTTTACAGGTTTCCCGGGCTTCAGTTTTTCTGTCAACCCGAGGTATCCACAGGCCAAGCTTGCGGCAATGGCCAAATACGGATTGTTGTCTGATCCAGGAATCCTGTTTTCAATTCGAGTCGCTGCCGCATCGCTACGGGGAACTCTAAAACCTGTCGTCCTATTGTCGATACCCCACTCTACATTCGTGGGACAGGAATCAGCGCTTTCGAATCGGCGATAAGAATTCACATGCGGAGCAAGCAGCGCCATGATATGCGGAGTGTATTTTTGCAACCCACCAAGATACGCGGTAAATCGATCGCTATATCCACCTTCAGTCCCTGCAAAAACGTTCTTTCCTGTCTCAGCATCAACCAGGCTCTGATGAAGATGCATAGCACTCCCTGGAGAACCCGTCATGGGTTTAGCCATGAAGGTTGCATGAATCCCACAATCTTGCGCAGCCTGTCGAACCAGCCGTTTGAAATAGAACATTTCATCGGCCTTTCGCAGGGCGCCAGCATGCATGAAATTGACTTCAATCTGACCCTCTCCCATTTCCTGGATGGTGCCGGTGAGTTCGATTCCCTGCGCATCCGCGTACCGATACATGGCTTCTATGAACGGCGCATACTCAGCCATCGCCTCCACCTGAAAAGATCGCGGGCTGTTAGGGATTCGACCGGAAACACCAGGCGCTGCCCGAAGTGGATGTAATGGGTCTGGGTTGTTCTGAACCAGGTAGAATTCAGCTTCCTGGGCGATTACAGGCAGAAGTCCAATTTCCTCGAATCTGCCGATGATCTGTTTAAGGATCGACCTGGGTGCCAGATCAAGGGTTTCACCATTTATTGACTCACAGTCGCAAATACATTGCGCAGTGGTACCTGACCATGGCTGAGTCACCAGGGTTGTTATATCTGGTACCAGGACCATATCGACATCGGCAACATCCACAAGATCATGGTCTTCGCACCAATTACCTACAACATCCTGGCCAAAAATCGCCTCTGCTATCCGAATTTCGCTCTGCTCGAATTCCTTGGCGGAAACAGATTTACCTTTGGCTGCCCCATTGAAATCAGGCACCAGGCACTCGATAAACTTGTGACCACCTTTAACTAACGATTCTGTTGTGTCGGACATGTATTTTTGCCAAGCAATAAACCCTGACTTCGACTCTGCCAGCAACGCATGTGGGTTGCAAATACTTGTTGCAGTTTTATTGAACAGAACCAAGAATCTGGCTATCGTATCTCACGTGTTGAGGCCAGAGAGGAAGCTAACGTGTACAACTACACCACTGACCAACTTCAGGAACTCGATCTAAAACACTACCTGCATCCATTCACAGATTACAAAAAGCTGGCTAACGAAGGCAGCCGAATCATCACTCGCGCTGAAGGTATCTACCTTTGGGACAGTGAAGGCAATAAGTACCTTGATGGAATGGCTGGCCTTTGGTGCGTTAACGTCGGTTACGGCAGGCACGAGATCGCCGACGCAGTCAGTGAACAGATTCGCGAACTCCCGTATTACAACAGCTTCTTCAAGACAGCTACTCCACCCGCAGTAGAACTCTCAAGGTTGGTTTGCTCTCTTGCACCTGCACATATGAACCACGTGTTTTTCACGGGTTCTGGTTCTGAAGCAAATGACACAGTTGTCCGTATGGTGCGTCATTACTGGGCTTCAGAGGGGCAACCGGATCGCAAGGTTATCATTTCTCGCGAAAACGCCTATCACGGCAGTACTGTCGCAGCCGCTAGTCTGGGCGGCATGAAGCCCATGCACGCTCAGGGCGGACTACCCATCCCTGACATCGAGCATATCGGCCAACCCTACTGGTACCAGGAGGGGGGCGACCTGACCCCCGAAGTCTTCGGAGAAAAGGTTGCCGATGAACTTGAAGAAAAAATACTCGCTCTGGGCGCTGGCAAGGTGGCTGCATTTATCGGGGAACCTATCCAAGGGGCAGGTGGTGTCATCATTCCACCTTCAACCTACTGGCCTCGTATCCAGGAAGTCTGCGCGAAACATGACGTACTCATCGTTGCCGATGAAGTGATTTGTGGGTTTGGCAGAACGGGGAAATGGTTCGGTTGCGACTATTTTGACATCAAGGCCGACCTGATGTCGATTGCCAAAGGTCTGTCTTCTGGGTACTTGCCTATAGGCGGCGTACTCGTCAGTGACAGAGTAGCATCGGGACTGATCGACAAAGGCGGTGAGTTTAACCACGGGTTCACCTACTCTGGTCATCCGGTGGCAGCTGCGGCAGCAATAGCGAATCTGAATATTCTTCTGGATGAAGGAATTGTCGATCACGTCGATAAGGTAACCGGTCCTTATGCTGCTGAGAAGTGGCAGTCCCTGGCCGAACACCCCTTGGTTGGCGAGGCCAGAGTTGTGGGGCTCATTGGAGCGATAGAGCTGGTCAAGGACAAAGGCAATCGTCAATTCTTTGCTGATCGCGGGGACGTAGGCACAATCTGTCGTGATATCTGTATCGAAAACGGACTTGTCATGCGTGCGGTAGAGGACACGATGGTCATGTCGCCGCCGCTTTGTATTTCAGAAGACGAAATCAACGAGTTAGTGGCGCTGCTGACGCGCTGCCTGGATTTGACGGCAGAAAAGGTTTTGTAGGAAGACGCGATTCACCCCGAGCATCGCTGCTGGCGGACAGCTGCGATGCCAGGGCTTGAGAAGATTAGCTAGTTAGAAATTGTATCCAAATCGCATCCCGGCCGTTCGCGGTCGAGATGGCCCAAACTCATGTTCTACCTATCAAGTGAGAACAGGCCGACAGGAAAATGCGCCTCAACCAGATCGGGCTTTGCACCGAGCAGCCTCTTGCAACACGCCCAGGCCTCGTTGACTTTGCCTCTCGAAAGAAAAGCGAATCCTTCCCTGAGCGTGTCCTGCATCCAAGGTGCAGCTGGCCTCGTATATTCCATCTTACTCACAGGTGTACTTTTCCTGTGACAAATATCATCATGCGGTGGATCGAAACTTTACGTATGTGGAACTTTGATGTCCAGCTGGAACCGGAAGCCATGGCAACCAGTGATGGATAATTTCGTGGGATCGTTTACACAGCTGTCCCTTAAGATATGATCAGCACATTCAGCCAGGAACATAGAAGTATGACGTCACGTGATGAATTGCTCGGGCACCGCGAGAGTTCCATGACCTTTGCGGGAGAACTCAGTTTTCTAAGACGCAAAGTCACCCAGGATATCTCTAACGCCGATATCGTTATCTCTGGTATCCCGTTTGACAGCACTACAACAAACCGGCCAGGCGCACGATTCGGCCCACAGGCCATCCGTGCTGCATCTGTACAACTGGCTGAACTGGCTGAACATGCCTTTCCGTCTGGTGCTGATTTGTTTGCGGACCTTGCCATTGCCGACTATGGAGACTGTGAATTGCCATCCGCCTATTCAACTCAGGTCGTCGACCGTATCTTCAATCACGCACAAGCAATACTGCGGCACGATGCAATGATGGTTTCCCTCGGTGGAGATCACTTTGTCACCTACCCCCTGCTCCAGGCGCACGCTGAGAAATATGGTCCACTTTCCCTTCTCCATTTCGACGCCCATGTTGATACCTGGAAGGATGATGGCGAACAACTGGACCACGGAAACATGTTTTTACGCGCCGTGAAAGAAGGCATCATAGTGCCGGAAAAATCTGTTCAGGTTGGTATTCGTTCGTTCAGTGATGATGACTACGGCTTTATCGTGCTTGACTCGCCCTGGGTCCATGAGCATGGTCCAGACAATGTCGTCACCCGAATCAGGGAAGTCATCGGCGATTCACCGACCTACCTGACGTTTGATATTGACTGTCTGGATCCCGCCTTTGCGCCCGGCACAGGGACACCAGTCGCTGGAGGTCTGTCCAGCATGCAAGCGCTGACAATCATTCGACAACTGGGCAACATGAACTTCATTGGCATGGACCTGGTTGAAGTTGCACCAGCCTACGACCATGCCGAGATCACCGCTATCGCTGCGGCTACCATTATTCATGATTTTATCGCCCTCATGGCGAAGGCATCGCAAGACGACCTATGAATCAGGCTTTGTTCATCCGGGCTTCAAGGATTCTGCGTTGCTCCTGGCGATGCAGGACAACACCAGCGATAACTACTCCCAGACCCACAATGGTGATGACGAGGGTTGCCAACGCATTGATATCCGGCGCGACACCAAGCCTGACCTTGGAAAAGATTACCATCGGCAGCGTGCTGGCACCGGGACCCGACACAAAGCTCGAAATAACAAGATCATCCAGAGAAAGCGTGAACGCGAGCAACCATCCTGCCAACATCGCGGGTGCTATCAGCGGCAACGTAATATCAAGCGTGACCTGGAAAGGTCGCCCACCGAGGTCCATCGCAGCGTCGATCAATGACCGGTCAAGCGTCGCGAGGCGCGACTGCACGATGACAGCAACAAAAGCCATCGAGAAGGTTATGTGAGCAATAGTGATGGTCATCGCTCCACGCGTTTCGGGCCACCCAACCAACTGTTCACTGGTAATGAATAAGAGCAACAGAGACAGGCCAGTAATAACTTCGGGCATCACAAGCGGCGCCGCTATTAGTCCCATAAAAAGCAACCTGCCACGAAATTTTCCCATTCCCATGAGCGCCAAACCTGCCAGTGTGCCAAAAAGAGTCGCCACGGTTGCACTGGTGAACGCAATTCGCAAACTCAATAACGCCGCATCAATGACCTGTTCGTTTTCCAGCAGCGCAGCATACCAACGCAATGAAAAGCCACCCCACACTGTTGGAATTCTTGAATCATTAAACGAATAGGCAATGAGCAATGCGATGGGGAGATATAGAAAGGCATAACCAAAATACAGGCTACCGATCAGAAAGGTTGACCGCCGCTTCACTGTCTTTGTTCCAGATCAGCTGACTGGTAACGATTGAGCAGCATCATCGGCACAACGAGAAGAACCAGCAGGATTGTTGCGACTGCGGAAGCAACCGGCCAGTCCCGGTTGTCATAAAACTCATTGAACAATTGCCGACCGATCATGAGCGAATCCGGTCCACCCAGCATCGCAGGAATTACGTACTCTCCCATCGCCGGAATAAAGACGAGCAGACATCCTGCAACGATGCCTGGCCAGGACATTGGTAGGGTAATGTCCACGAAAGACCGGTATGACGAAGCACCAAGATCAGACGCCGCCTCTACCAGGGTATAGTCCAGGCGTTCCAGGTTCGCATAGAGTGGCAGAATCATAAACGGCAGGTAGGAATAGACGATACCAAGGTAGACGGCGGTATCGGTGTAGATCATCTTTAACGGTTCATCGATCACGCCAATGGCAAGCAGTAGATTATTAACGAGCCCGTGTGTCGAGAGCATACCCATCCAGGCGTAGACTCGAAGTAAGAACGAAGTCCAGAACGGCAGAATCACCAGCAATAGCAAAATGGTACGCAGGTTAGGCGCCGCTCGTGCAATGGCATAAGCCATCGGATAACCAATGATCAGACACCAGAACGTTGAGAATCCGGCAATCCAAATGGACTTGAGATAACTGATCGCAAAGAGATTGTCTTCAAAGAGGAACAGGTAATTGTCGAAAGTAACCTGAACCCGGCTTAGCCCGTTTTGCGACCAGTCAATTAGCGCCGTAAATGGTGGTTGTGCAATGATCGGGTCAGCAAAGCTGATTTTGAAAACAATAAGAAACGGCACGCAGAAAAAGACAGCCAGCCAAACGTAGGGGATGCCGATCGCCAGACTACGCCATAATTTATCCCCACTGCTCAACGATGCATACTCCTGCTTTTGCTTCCGGGGTTAATCATGACTTAAGAATGATGCTGCTGGCCGGGTCCCATGATAGATAGACCTCATCTTCCCAATCGACAGGACGCTCGGAAAGCCGTGACTGGTTTTGCGCGCTCACTTGAATGATTGTTTCGTTCGAAGTCTTTACCCTGTATATAGAGTGGTTACCATAGTATCCAAGATCCCAGACAACACCTTTGATACCATGCGAACCGTCTTGTGGCGTCTTACTGATAGTTATCTTCTCTGGCCGAACGGCCACCCAGATATCATCTCCCACCGACAACCCAGAGGTCCCATGCGCTGGAATGATTCCACAGGCCTCTGTGTCGATCAGAACATTTTCATCGTTGATATCCTGTACAACCCCCTTGAACATATTGGTAGTACCGAAGAATTCCGCGACAAACTTGTTGCACGGATACTCGTAGACCTCTGTCGGCGTACCGATTTGAACAAATCTGCCCTCGTCCATCACAGCGATCCGCGTGGCAAGAGTCATCGCCTCCTCCTGGTCGTGAGTGACTACGACGAAGGTGACACCCAGCTTTTCCTGAATGTCCATTAACTCAAACTGTGTGTGTTCCCTAAGTCTCTTGTCCAGTGCAGCTAGCGGCTCATCCAGCAATAATACTTTCGGTCGCTTGATGAGTGCTCTAGCCAGGGCAACACGCTGCAGCTGGCCTCCTGACAACTGATGTGGTTTACGAGTCCTATACTCGGTTAGCTGAACCAGTGCCAGCATTTCATCAACCCGTACAGCGACTTCACTTTTAGGCAGGCCTTCCTTTTTAAGGCCATAGGCCACATTGTTTTCCACGGTCATGTGCGGGAAAACTGCATAGGACTGAAACATCATATTGACAGGGCGCTCAAATGGCGGCACGTCCGTCATATCGGAATTGTCGATAATAATTCGACCCGCACTCGGTGTTTCAAATCCCGCCATCATTCGTAGCAGTGTGGTTTTGCCACTGCCTGAGCCGCCGAGAATCGCGAACAGTTCTCCCTTGTGGATATCCAGGCTGACGTCATCAACAACAGGCGCACTATCGAAACGCTTCGTCACGCCCTGGATCTGTATAAATGGAATGCTGTCTGCCTGTGCGGTCGTCGGTGGTTGTTCAGTCATTTTAAAGTCCGGATTTAATCCGGGTCCAGGTACGGGATCGCCGGCGTTCTATTTTGGGAGGGAGGTTGTTGGTAACGCTAAGCCTGTCCAACACCTTCTGGTCAGGGTAAATAGCAACGTCTGAAGTCAGGCTTTCGTCAACCAGGGGGGTCGCTTTTGAGTTGGCATTAGCGTAACCGGTGTAGTTAGATATCTCAGCAATAACATCGGGTCTCATCAGGTAGTTGATAAAAAGATGTGCAGCATCTGGATTTGGTGCATCTGCTGGAATATAAATCACATCGAACCAAATCAAAGAACCTTCGGATGGGATGTTAAATTGGAGCTCAATGTCGATGCCTGCTTCTGTTGCACGCTTGTTAGCAACCGAATAGTCACCGGAATAACTTTGTGCAATACAGACCTCCTGGGCGGGAAGATCCAATAGCATTTTGCTGGAACTAAAATATTTGATATACGGCCTGATCGCTCGAAGAAGGTTTTCCGCTTCCTTCAGCTCAGCCGGTACACTTGAGTTGGCATTGTAGCCGAGATAAACCATCGCCATACCCAACACGTCACTCGCCGAATCAAGCAACGTCACACCACAGTCGGCAAATCGCGAGACAACATCCGGATCAAAGATCAGATCTGCACTATCGATCGGCGCATCGGCCATTCTCTCCAGGACCATCCCCTTGTTATAGGAAAATCCAGTCGTGCCCCACATGTACGGAGATCCGTATCGATTGCCAGGATCGAATGCCGCGACGCGTTCCATCAGGGCCGGATCGAGATTTTTCCAGTTAGGCAGTTTTTCGCGATCGAGCTCTTTATAGATACCAATTGGAATCAGCTGCGCTGAATTTGAGGCCGCGTGAAAGACAACGTCGTAACCCGATTTGCCCGCCATAAGTTTTACATCGACAATCTGACCGTTGTCATAGACATCGTAGTTGACCTCGATACCAAACTCTTCCTCAAAGTCCTTCACTGTTGTCTCACCAATGAAGTCCGCCCAATTGTAGACATTAAGCGTACCGCCAACAGTACCGCCGGGCTTTTCTTCAGCGCACGCAGTGCCCATGTGAAAAAACACAACAAGTGCTGAAAAAAGAAACCACCGGTTCGACCTCGACATAGCGTGCAAGCTAACATGGACTAGAAAACCTGCAAAGCGGAAATCGGTAGATCACGCCCCTATACGACAGGAATGTGCAGAAACTGCCGGCAGTGTATTCTTCTATTCCTGAGCGCGACAGACAAAAGACAAAGAGCAGGAATGGACCATGACCAGTGAAGAACACGCAGCATCCTATTACACGGCGACAAGAAACAATCAGACGACTTATCCGCGACTTGAGGGTGAACACGAGACCGATATTTGCATTATCGGTGGTGGATTCACCGGTGTCGCGTGCGCACTGACTCTGGCTGAACGTGGTCACACAGTGACCGTGGTTGAACAAAACCGAATCAGCTGGGGTGCATCGGGACGAAATGGTGGTCAACTGATCCACGGTCTTAGTGGTACCAAGCACCTTTCAAAAAATTTGAGCTGGGACAAAATCTGGCAGCTACATTATCGTGGCAATGACATCATCAAAGAGCGCGTTGAAAAATATGGCATCGATTGCGATCTTAAGTCCGGCTATATCGAGGTAGCGCTTAAGAAAAGCCACATGGAAGGTCTTAAAAAAGACTACGACGAACATGTTGAAGAAGGGCTGGGAGAGCATCTTCGCCTGGTAGATGAAGGTGAGGTCAGGGAGTTACTCGGCACCGATGCCTACATGGGCGGCATGCTAAACGATCTGAATGGTCACCTCCACCCACTCAATCTATGTATGGGCGAAGCCGCCGCGGCTGCCAATCTTGGTGCGACCATCTTTGAGCAAACAGAAGTCACCGGGATTACCCATGGCAAACAGGCTCGCATACAGACTACGACGGGCAACATCGTTGCGAATAAGGTCCTTATCGCCGGAAATGCCTATCACCACCTCGAGCCTGGAAAACTTTCTGGTCTCGTCTTCCCCGCTGGCAGTTACATCATCGCGACCGAACCACTCTCAGACGAGATGGTAAACAAGATCAATCCACAGGATCTGGCGGTTTGTGATCTTAACAACGTGCTTGATTATTACCGGCTGTCCGCCGACAACCGCATGTTGTACGGTGGCCGCTGTAACTATTCAGGCAAGGTACCGGCTAGCATCAAGGACAACATGCGCCCCCGCATGCTTGAGGTTTACCCGGATCTCGCAGACGCCCGCATCGATTACGAGTGGGGTGGTAACATCGGTATTGTAGTCAAGCGCGTACCACTTCTGGGACGAGTCGCGGACAACGTTTTCTTTTCCATGGGGTACTCCGGTCACGGTATCGCGCCCACGCACATCGCCGCTGAAATCATGGCCGATGCCATGGAAGGAAACACAGAAGTCCTGGATGCCTACGAGAAGATCAAACACTGGCGAATACCGGGCGGCCAATGGTTTGGCAATCAAATTATTGCCCTAGGGATGTTGTATTTTCGCGCCATCGATCTCAGTCCACTATAGGCCATCGGATCCTGGGACGTTAAGGGCTGCTTTCTTCGTACTGTTGGCAGAGTCATCGAGTTCATCACGCCACTCACTCAAGTTCATTTCAATGGCTACAAACCCGCCTACCCACAATATTGTGTCCCACAGATAAAGCACATGCCCCAACGATGCCCAGTAAACTCCCAGACCAAGAAGCAGCACATATCCCAACACCTTCACCCGGGTGAGTATAGTTATCACAGAACCACGGCTTATATCCCGATCCTGCATTCTTACGACGATTTCGATCGCAACAATAATGACCAGCCAGATCATTACCTCAGCAAAGTCAGCCCAGGCCAGTTGACGCTCCAGTCGCAACCCCGCTGCATCAGCAACCACCTCATCTCCCGCAACCCAATAGAAATTGGTGTCAGGCGAGAGTGTTCCGCAGGACGTCCCAGTCACTTCCTGGTAATCCAAATTGTAGGTATATGAGAGATCGCGGTCCGCAATTTCACAAAGGCTCTCAACATTCTCTACCGGAACAATTTCTCGAACTTCAATCACGTACTGACCGAAAGCAAAAATGGTATAGGCAATCATGGTGAAGCAGATGAGCCTAACGGTGTGAAGCAGTATCGTTACCCGGGGCGTGAACTGCTCTTCATCGAGAACGTAGGTTTCAAGCTCCAGCATAATGAGGAGTATGAACCAGGCGGTCTCGTCAATCGTTGTGGCGAAAGCACTCAACCACTCAGCCAGCCCGGCATCCACACCAAGGGTATAGGTGGCCGCCGACCAGTCTTCTTCAATATAGAAACAGTAGTTAACGAACAGCAACAGGTAAACCACCCACTTAAAGGTCTGCTGGAGTTTGTGCATGTTCCAGTTACTGTGAGATTGAACGGTCGCCATCAGGAACCAGTTGAATATCCTGTACGACAGTATTCATCCATCCCTATACGCTTGGAGGCTGATTGGCAGAACATTTGACTACTGTCTAACAAGCGGGCCCTAGACATCCCTAAATATATTTACGTAAGTGTAAAGACAATGGCAAAAGAGACAGGAAAATACGATGTGATTGTGATCGGTGCGGGTCACAATGGTCTGACCTGCGCCGCGTACCTCGCCGCTGCCGGACTAAAAGTAAAAATGCTCGAGCGCCGATCGGTCGTAGGAGGCGCGGCGGTAACTGAAGAGTTTCATCCGGGATTTAGAAACTCGGTTTACGCCTATTCCGTCAGCCTGTTAAACCCAAAGATTATCCGTGACCTCGATCTGTCCCGACATGGCCTGACGATTTTCGAACGCCCTGCTCGTACATTGAGCCTACTTGAAAATGATCACCTGCTGCTTAGTCGGGACGAGGAACAGGCACGTCGAGAGATCGCACGATTCTCAAAACGTGATGCAAGTGTCATTGATGCATTCGAAGCACAAATCGGGCGTGTCGCCCTGGCCATGCGTGAAATTGCGATGGCATCACCGCCTGAAATAGGCGGCGGATGGAGAGACCTGTTGTCTCTGGCTGCTGCCGGGAATACGTTTAGAAAACTCAGTGCAGACGACCAAAGAGTCCTGATTGAACTCATGACCAAATCCCTCGGGGACTATCTCGATTCATGGTTCGAAGGCGAGGCGCTTAAAGGTATTACTTCGCTGACCCCTATCAGCCTGGTACCGCCTACGTCCTGCTGCACCATACCTTTGGTGAAGTTAACGGAACCACCGGCGCCTGGGGTATCGCCCGGGGCGGCATGGGTGCTATTACCGGCGCCATGAAAGCATCAGCGATTGAGCGCGGCGTCGAGATCGAAACAGATGTTGGCGTGAAAGAAATCATTGTCTCTGGTGGACGTGCGGCGGGCGTTATCACCGATGATGGCAGGGAAATCGGCGCGCGGGCTATCGCTGCCAACGTGCATCCGCAGACGTTACTGCTGAATCTGCTCGAACCAGGGCTGCTCGATGAGGCGACGCATCGACGCATCAGCAATCATCGCAGTCACTCCGCAACTTTTAGGATGAACGTTGCGCTGTCGGAGTTGCCAAGATTCTCGTCAATGTCGAGCAAAGATGATTTTCACTTTAAAGGGGCCATTGAGTTAAGCCCGTCACTTTCTTATCTGTCCGAGGCCTATTCAGATGCCAAAACGATGGGCTGGTCCAGAAAACCCGCGATTTCGATGCAGGTACCTTCAACCCAGGATGACAGTCTGTGCCCGCCAGACAGCCATGTGGCAAGCCTGTTCTGCCAACATTTCCAGCGTCACCTGCCTGAAGGCAGTTCGTGGGATGACGTGAGGGACAAGGTCGCAGACCAGATTATTGACACTATCGATCAGTATGCACCCAATTTCAAAGGTTCCATTCTGGGTCGCCAGATTAAGTCCCCTCTCGATATTGAACGGGATCTGGGCATGGTTGGCGGCGACATTTTTCACGGCACCCTGGACCTGGATCAACTCTACTCCATGCGTCCTGTTCCAGGTTACGCCGGGTACCAGATGCCTGTTAACAGTCTCTATCTTTGTGGTTCAGGTGCGCATCCGGGTGGCGGCGTCACCGGACTACCAGGTCACCACGCAGCGCGGAAGATGCTCCAGGACAGGAACAAGTGGTGAAGCGGCACTACTGCCTTATTGAAACTGGACTGGCACCTGAAACGCTAGTTCCAAAACACGGTACGTATCCATCGATGGGCCAGGACCTGCTAGTTCAATGCCTTGAACCGTTTGACTCAACTGCCATCAGCGTTATCAATGGTGACTCTGTACCTGACCCTGAAGCCTTTGATGGCTACATGATTATGGGTTCTGAGTTCAGTGTGAATGACAACAGTCCATGGATTGAATCCCTCTTGGTGTTTATCAAGGACGTGGTACAAAAGCAGATCCCTCTCGTTGGGATCTGCTTTGGTCACCAGGCTATCGCGAAGGCACTGGGAGGCACTGTAAAAAGTGGGGACTGGGTAGTCGGAGCAACTCGTTACGATCGTGCAGACACCAGTCAACCACTAACTACTATTGCCTATCATGAAGACCAGGTCGTCGTTGCACCGCCAGAGGCAACACTGCTGATGAATAGCGCTGATTGCCCGATCGCTTCGCTGCGTTATCAATACACCCCATGCTGGACAATACAGTCGCACCCTGAATTTACCCCTTCTTTCGCACTAGAGCTGTTTGAGCTTACTCGGGGCATACCGTTAACGGATGATATCTGCGACGCAGCCATCGCCAGCGTCAATGACTTCACACCTGATCTTGGTTCGATTCACCAGGAGATCAGACAGACCTTCCAACCCTAGATCTATTCAGGCAGGGTTTCTTCGAGCAGGATATCAATGGCCAGCTCATCAGCTATTTCACTCAGTTGCTCATCTACTACTACCATCGACAGCGAAGGTTCCACTTCAATATTGGCGCTGCAGGAAAACATCGGCACACCACTCATCGCTGCAGGCGCTACGCTCGAAGATACCTCAATCAGGTTGATGCCATGCTCAACCAGAGCGCGAGTAATTTCATTAAGAATGCCTGGCCGATCGTTACCGAGAATATCGAGGGTATACTGTCTTGTTTCCAGGCTGGCATGCGTTTCAGCAGCTTTTATGATCAAACTGAACCGTCCCTGGGCTAACGACGAGAGTTCGCTTTCAAGTACTGCAGCCTGCTCGCTGGCTGCACTGACTCTCGCAAGGCCCGCGAATTTTCCTCCCAGCCTGATCATCCTGCTTTCCAGCCAGTTACCTTCACACCGGCTAACGACTTCGGTTATCTCATGAACGAATCCCGGACGATCATCACCGATGAATGAAAGAATAAAAAACCGCATGCTGTTACCCGCATCACTTTGCGCTGAAATTCTAGCTCACAGTGTATCGTAGAATGTCCGGTCCTACCCGCGGATATGCGCCCCATCACCTGCCCTGAGTAAACTCGCAGCCATGAATATGTGGCAGAAAGGCTTTTATGTTTGCTACGCAGGCGACACGATCCAACTTGGCTTGCCGTTTGTTGTCTCGAAAGAGGAAATTACCAGTCTTATCAACGCACTGAGTGATTCCCTGGCTGAAAACCCACGGCAGTAACCGCTATAGTTTCGGCGGAAGATAAAATTCCAAGACACCTCGTCACCCTGCCTGATTTCTCCAGCAACATCGACTACACCAACCACTCCGCGCTGCTTCTTGGACGCAATGATGAACTGCCTCGGCGTCACAGCTGATCCATTAGTTGTCGAATATAAACTTGAAATCTTTTCTGCCATATCGCTACAGGGCGGATTGTAAGATTCAACCATCAGGATAGCGCCAGACTCAAACTTAAGATGCGATCCTTTCGGTAACCTGGAAAAGTCAGGAATACCTGCGATGCAGAGGTTAGCCCCCAGGTCTTCCGCTGTCAGCGGCTTCTGTAGTTCAAGCGCTGCTGTCATCGCATCAAGTTCTTCAACTGAAACCGCGGACCACTGCCTGTCATTTCGCCTCACGATCCCAGCAGGATCACTGTCATGCTCATAAGCAACCCGAGACACACCCTGGTGATTGTCTCCTGCAAAACCATCGAGCTGCGCTGTGATAGTCGAAACCAGCTGCTTGCTCATGTCTTCCCGGGTGCCGATGTGTATCGAATCAACCTTGCCTGGTGAGTGCTTCAATGACTTTTTTATCACATGAGAAAAGAAGAGATCCTTTGCCGCCCGATATGGCCAGAATTCCTTGCCTAACCGCCCGTATACCTTAGCTGGTTTTGCTTCCTATGATCCGGGTTTCGAAATAAAAGTGACAAATCATGGCCAGCCTCAAGCAAAGCGCTTTGTTCGAATATCTCAACCGACGTGAGGATCCCAGCTATACATCATTTGTTTCAACCGGCGCGCTGGACACAGACTACATCGACTGGAATGGCTACCTGCTGCCTATGGATTACGGAGATAGTGAGTATGAGTACCGGTCGATTCGTCACGAGTGTGCACTGTTTGACGTCTCACCGATGCGCAAAATCAGAATCACCGGCAGTGATGCAAGCCCGTTTCTAGACATCCTGCTGACACGGCCGGTTAGCCATCTGACACCCAACCATGCCAGCTACGTTGTCTTTTGTACCGAAGCGGGTTACCTGAAGGATGATGCAATGCTCTACAAGTTCTCAGATGAGGACTATCTACTGCTTCCTTCTGATATCGACCATTGCGATTATTTTAGCCAACTTGCTGACACAGGTAGTTTCACGAATGTCTCATTCACAGAATGCACCGACACGCTTGCTGGCATAGCACTCCAGGGACCATGTTCCGCCGCAGCAGCAGTCGAAATGGGATTTGCTGACGCTGCTAACCTTGCCCCCTATGAGTTCCATTACATGCAATCTGCTATCGGTGAGGTACTGGTTGCCCGGATGGGTTTTACCGCTGATCTTGGGTTTGAATTCTGGATGACACCAGAGCAGAGCGAAGCCTTGATGGTTCAAATCGATGCAGCCCGAGAGGCGCTCTCACTCGACATCCCAGGATATGGCCTGGACGCACTCGAAGCCTGCCGAATCGAAGGCGGCTTTGTCGTCGCTGGTTGGGACTTTTCGACGGAGCTCGATCCTCAACCTGATTTTGAACGAACCCCTTTTGAGACTGGTCTTGGTTGGCTGGTCGACCTTGAAGGCTCAGACTTCGTCGGCCGGCAGGCACTTGCAGGACTCAAGACTAATTCCCGATTCCTCATTAGACGTATTTCCACAGCCGCGACGGGCTCACTTGTTGATGTTCCGCTGATCGCAAACGTCGATGATCAGGCGCAGACAATCGGTGCAGTTAACTGTTCCGCCTGGTCATGGGGTCAGGCCAGCACCATCGGCAACGCCTCAGTCAAGTCCGCTTTCCGCGACATCAATGCCTGCTGGCTGGAACTGGGCGGGAAACGATTCGATGTTCAATTGCGCCGATCCCCCTATATTCAACTCGACCGACGTGACCAGATACCCGCTCCACTCAATTCATCCCGTGTGAGTTGAGGTCCTGCCGCTAGCGAATCAGCGCCTGATATAATTTGACCTCCAGACCCTGACGAGTAATCCATGCCCCTGACATCATTCGACCCCGATGACTCCGTCGGGGACATGCTGACCCACTATGATACCGATGGTGCAATCATCATCCGCGACCTGGTGGATTCAGACACGATCTCTGAAATGAGGCAGGCGGTAATCGAACGGGCCAGGAAAACCACGCCAGGTGCCAAATCCGGTGATGCATTCCGGGAATACTTCCATGGCAACAACACCATCAGGTTCACGAGTCTAGCTCATAGTCAGCACCCTCCAAAGCATCACCCCTGACAAACCAGGCTACCTCCATGTCAGTCAGCGCCGGGCCTCGTGGTATGAAACGGTAGAGTAAACAGTGATCAGGGTAGTTCAACATGAAGGAAAGCGGTCCGAACTGGAAATCTCCGGCACCCCCGTCATAACCCTCGAACCGACCCATCAGTGGCGCTATCGGCTGACCTTCCTGGCTCCCTGTCAGGTAACCCTCATACAGAGCATACCGAGTGGTGATTCAACGATCGCTAGTTCCGGCTCGAATGAATCTGCGCCCTCGTCACAGTTAATAAAGATCAGCCCATGAAACACGGTCAACTGAGGTGATTTAAGTCCGTAATCCGCATGGCCAAAACTTTCACGCGCATCCATTTCCCTTGCGGCGTGCAGGCTGCCATCAAGGTTGTAGACCCAGCCATGGTATGGACAGACGAAGGATTTGGTGTTTCCGGCATTAGCCTCACAGATGCGTGAAGCTCGATGTCGGCAAGTATTATAAAAGGCATTCACCTGCTCTTGCTGATCTCGACAGACGATGATGGCATCGTCACCGAGTTTGAACTACAGGAAATCCCCTGGGTTTGATAGCTGGCTGACATGGCCTGCGTAGATCCAACTTCGAAACAGGACTCTATCCAGTTCCCGCTCGTAGGCGACCGCTGAGCGGTAGAAGTACCGGTCCATCGCGAATCCGGGGTTCTGCTTCTGCGCCTCAACCCTGGCTAACAGTGTTTTAAGGTTATCCTCTCCAACCATCGCCATATCCAGGTTCATCAACAGATGTCAGGTGACTGAAAGGTGATACGTATAAAATTCATTGTCTTTCTTCCACCCCTCTTTCTCGTAGAGCTTCTGGCCCGGAAAATTGTCAACCGCGGTTTCAAGGGTCAGCCGTTCATAGCCATTCTCTTTGGCAAATCTTAACGCCTCGTCCATCAACGCCTTGGCTACTCCCCGCCGTCTGGCGTCTGCTTCCACGTAGAGGTCGTAGAGAACCAACCGCTTGATCAGATCAACCGAACAGAAAGTTGCGTAGAGTTGCGTGAACCCAAGCGGTTGACCGGTATCTTCGGACGCCAGAAAGACTATCGATTCATCGTTTGACAGTCGCTGCTCAAGATACTCCCGACAGCGCGGCTCATCAGTTGGTTGCTCGTAAAACTGGCGATAACGATCAAACAATGGCGCTACATGGCTGACTTGCTCCAGTCCGGCACGCTCAATTTTCATCACTTAGCACTCCTGCTTTTAAACAGTGGCAGTATCCCTAATCTGTTGCCCGAATCCACGGAATTACCATCCCCATCACGCAGTTCACGCGGTGGATCAAATCGCTGAGTCAGAGGTGTGACGACTAGCATGGTCACAAGACACGCACCCAGCCCGATAAAGTCTGCAGGAAGCTCCGGTGCCAGGTAAAGCGTCGCTAGCCAGGTGATTATCCCTGCGGCCATTGCTGACAATGCGCCGGTGCGGTTAGCCTTTCGCCACCAGACACCCAGTATGAAAGGCACGATCATCGCAGCGAGACCCAGAATATTGGCGTTCACCATCAGGTCAAAGACAATCTGGATTTTCATTGCGACAACAATTGCAACCAGGCCACTTGCCGGGATAGCCCACTTGGCAACCACCAGGGTTAACCGATCGGAGGGTTTACGGACGACTAGCGGTAATACGTTCCTCGCCAGCACACTCGCGTTCGCGAGCAGCGCACTATCGGCTGAACTCATAATCGCTGCCAACATCGCGCCAACGAAAATGGCGATTGCAGCGGGATGGAGGTGCTCGAGGGCCAGGGCTGGAATAATTTGCTCAGAAGACACCAGTTCCGGCATGGTGACGCTGCCGATAATCCCGAGCATGACAGGAATCATGCCAAAAATTAGATAACCAATCCCACCAAGGTAGAACGAATTCTGCGCAACGCGTTCATCCTCTGCCGCCGACACTCGTTGAAACAGCGTTTGCGCCGAGATATCAACAACCCCGATGATCGTCCATGCACGCAGATAGTTGAGCCAGTGCTCTCCTGTATTCTGGAAAGGCAGCATGCGGAAAGTGTCTTCGGGAAGCTGCGGCGAAATGGCGCCCCAGCCGCCTACATCTACCAGAACGACGATCAGTAATATCATCAGGCCAATCATGATAATCAGCATCTGGACGAAATCCGTCATCGCAACCGCCCACATACCTCCAACGGCGGTATAGATAAAGATGACGATGGCGCCTCCAATAATGCCTGCCTCAAGAGGAATGGAGGTGAGCGATTCGAAGACAACACCAAACGCGACCAACATGGCACCTACCCACACTGTGTTTGAAAACAGCGTCGTGATGACAATCCCGTACGACGCTAATTTACCAAACCGCTGTTCCATGAAATCAACGACCGTTGTCATCCGCAACCTGCGAAACAGGCGGGCAAAAAACAAACCGATAAGTATTAAAGCCAGTGCACCGCCCCAGGGGTCTTCGATAACCCCCATCATGCCGTCGTCATAGGCGGCCCCTGCTCCCCCAAGCATCATCGCACCTCCGAACCAGGTCGCCATGACTGTCATGGAACAAAGCCAGATTGGCATGCTGCGCCCCGCCACCATAAAATCGGATACCGAATGGTTTCTGCCTGAGGCATAGATACCGACACCAATCATTAGCAGCATGTAGAGCGCAACGCCGATTATTATTGTTGTTTCGTTCAACATAGGTTTGCCCTTTTACTTCAGTGAAATATAACCATTGAAAACGGATTAGGTTCGACCACGTCTGGCCAGGTATGAATAGACGAGAAAAGATGCACCCATCCCGAGGATGAGTATAGCCAGGGAAATCTTGTCACGATGTGGGGTTTCCGGCGTCCAGACGGCTGCGTATTCAAACCAATAAAGCACATACATGGACACAAGCCACGGCAGAAGCGCAAGGATGGTATCGACCGTTAAACGGGCTCTGGATTTAGGGATCTCGGGCATGTCCGCATTCTCTCACCAAACGCCTCTATATTAGCTCAATGCTGGCAGATGTTTAGGCCTTGCCTGTAGGATCGAAGCTCGCCTCTTTCTTATCCTATCGGCAGGGGTGTTCCACAGCAATCCTGAATGAGAAGATATCCCATGTTGTCACGCCTGGCGGCTGAGCATTCAAAGCATGAACCTGGATTTGATCTTGAAAAGTAAAGCGGTAAACGGATGGGGGCTGTTCGGGCTGATCGCTGGCCCCATGTGTCTGGTCATTATTGCTGAATCAATCGCTGCAGACTTAAGCACCGGTGCTGGCGTGTCTCAGATGATTGGGTTCTCAGTGCGTATTGCCGTGCCTTTTATTTATCTCGTGGTCGCTGCTTCTTCAGTTCACATACTATTCCCGAGTTTGTTTTCCCGTTGGTGGTTGCGCAATCGCCCCTATATCGGTTTCTGCTTTGCAGTAGCAATGGCGTGGCAGGCTACTTTCATCTTCATCATGTCAAATGTCTATCGTGACTATTATTACCAGGATGTCTATCTGCTACGCGACGAAATTGAAGGAAGCGTTGGCTATATCTTTCTGGTTGCGATGGTTGTGACATCGTTCCGGCAGGTTCGCGCGCACATGAACCAGGTACAATGGAAACTTGTCCACACTTTCGGCATTTACGTTCTGTGGGCTTATCCCTTCAGTGTCTACTGGTGGACTCTCAACTACTACGAGAATCCTACCCTGTTAGACTATGTGTATTACTGGGCTGGATTTCTAGCAGTAGCGCTCAGAATCGCTGCGTGGTGGAAAGTGCGCTCTCAATTCAGGGACGGACCCGCAACGCATGCCAGCTTTAAATTCCTGGGCATTGTGCTCATCGTTAGCGGCCTGGTCGCATCCACCAATGGATTGCTATGGCAGAATGCTTTAACTGAATTCCTGACGACACCCACCTGGTCTGCCGAGCTTGTGTTGTGGTTGCCATTCTGGCCATTCGAGCCGTTTTTCCCGCTCTTTTTTATCGCCCTCGGCACAATGGCGCTAACATTCCGTAAAAGAGACGCTGACTCTCAGCCTCAGGTAGCAGCCAGCTAAGTTAGAAATTACGATTCATTGTACGCTTTGGTGTCGACAACAATAAGTTCGCGGTAGTCTTCCGTCATTTCCCAGGTTCCCAGAAAGCCTTTTTTAAGCATAAACATTTCACCAGCTTTATAAGTGACAGCATTTCCCGCAGTGTCCGTCAGAATCAGCTCGCCCTTCAAAACCAATACAAATTCATCGTAACTAGTCGGTTGATCAAACCTGAGCCTCGCCGGGCTGGAATCCCACACGGAAACAATATTCTCACCCTCGAAGATGATGCTTTCGCTATTGGACTGACCCCCATGCTCAACTGTGATCCAGTCGATTGCGCCTAATGACTCAAGTTCCATTGCGTTCAGTCCGGCGATCGACCAACTTTCCGGTGGCGAATTTTCAACTATTTCCGATCCAAATGCTGATGCCGAAAGCGGGAAACTTAATTGCACCACCAAAGTCAGTGCGATGCCTGACGCGAGTGAGATCCCCACCAACCCAAAGTGCTTCCAAATTCCCTGTGACATCTGTCTCCTCCTTACAATATGAATTATCTAAGAAATAAAGCTATGAACCGCACGATGTGCTTCTTCAATCGCAGATTCCGTCATGGCGTTTGAAGCTGCGTCCGTCCCGGCTATGGTGATATTGCCGATACGCTGGCGGGCATCGATCCATGGCTTGCGCTCGTGCCGCCACATCTCAGGCCACCAGGCTACATCACCCGACGCCTGATCAATTGAATACGCATAGCCATGCGGCCAACGGTTAACCGTGATGCCAGCAATATCTCGAGCTGGATCAAAACCACCCGGTCCAAGCATACGGCCGAGTTGATCGCGCACATTGCGCTCAAAGGTTTCGAACGATGTATCAAAAAGCTGGCGTCTGCCGTCACGAAACTGATCGGCAGCAGACAAGCCTGGCGCTAGCGGAATGTGCTGCATATGGAGAACGACAGGTTCATCCGGCGACTTCGGAAACTTGTAGTCGCCAAAGCTTACCGGGTAACTCATCAACAAAGTGTGAAAGAAACTGCCGGGGCAATAGGCTCGTCGTATGCCGAGATTCACCAGGCTCCGCCAGTTTCGAATCGCAACATTCGTATAGACAAGTGGCGCTCGTATGGAACTTGCCAGTGCAGCGGACTGGCTCTCCGGCACTTCATCGCACACATAAGGAAGCATAGCGTGGTAACCGGCCCAGACAGCTTTTTCTGCCGTTACCGTTTGCACCTCGTTGTCACGGGCATAGGTGATCTCAAGGTTGCCTTTTAGGTCACCATTTATATGTTTTAACTCAATTACCGTGCTGCTCAAGCGAACTCGCGTGTGGCTACCTGGCAAATCAAGCCTGGAATAGTCGAAATGCGTACTGACGATGTCTTCCATCGAAGATCCCGGGTCGATGCCTGGAATGAGCTTACGAACCAGGAGTCGCGCGACGGACGCATTGCCATCCGGGAACTGAAAATTTTCCCCGTCCTCTTCGTCGTCGCCTTCATCATCATATCCAAGATCCATCCCTGCGAAGCCGGGGTAGTCTTCCAGCCAGGCCATCCATGCCGGTAGCGCGTCTGCGCCGATTGCCCATACGCCATGTGGTATCTTCTGGATAAATGTCAGTGTCTCTTCACTCATTCCGGCGTAGTTCTTGAGATAGTCGCGCCAGGTAAGAGACTCAATGATCGCGCGTCGTTCTGCCGGTGTCATGCCAGCGAGGTAGTCTTCTTCGTCGGCGGACAGTCGCGCCAGTTCAGTCTTCGCCACCCCAGACAGTGGCGAATCCTTGATGGCTTCACTATATCCGTAGCCTCCGACCGCCAGATAATCTGCGCCAAAAGTTTCCTTGTCCAGGAACGTGCAGCTCCCGACTTTAAGAGTTTCGAATAAGTTCTCGTCATAAAAGTCACTGCGTCGACTAACATCAATGCCAAGTTCTTGAATGACTTTTTTTGCGACGTTGGGGTAGGTCTTCGGTGACTCCATGGTCATCGTCCCACCGTAGCCGAGCAAAGTCCGGCCATCGACGGTGAACTCATTTCTTTTTGCATGCCCACCAAAATCGTCGTGGTTGTCGAGGATTAGTATTCGGGCATCAGGGTCAATGTCACGTTGATAGATATACGCGGTTGATAAACCACTAATGCCCGCGCCAACCACAACAAGATCATAGTGTTCATCTATCTTTTTGGATTCCCAACGCTTCCCCTGAACAGCGGCGTGGGCAATTTCAAAGGATCCGGCGTGAGAACCGCGCATGCCAGTCATGCCAGGAGGATAGTACGTGGATTGCACATCTGCGATCTGATCGCCACTCACGTTACCCCCAGGCAACAGTGAAGTGCCGATGGCAATGCCGACGCCATTCAGAAAATCACGACGGGTAATCGACTGGTTCATCCCCAGGCCCCAATCATCCGAATTCATAGCTCATCTCCCAACAATCAACAGTGTCTAACCAGCATAGGCCGTGTAGCACGGCACAGTATCGCTTCCTACCCGCACAAAAGAATCCCCTTTACCTGCGCCGTACACTTATCTCAGATATATCTACGATTGCACTCTCTGGAGGGAAAATGCCTGAAATCAGTGTACAACACCAATGCGCTGGACTGACCGACCTGGTCGATGTTGCTTCTTTCGGTAAACCGGTCGGTCCTTTACCAAAACAAACTGACAGTGGTTTTTTTGAAGAGGATAACCTGGCGGCAGGTACCTGGGAATGTGAACCTGGGACCCTTGAGATTGACCTGGATATCACCGAGTTCTGCCACCTTCTAAAAGGTCACTGGAAACTGACCTCGGCGTCGGGTGAGATCACTGAAATCCGCGCGGGTGACAGCTGGGTGTTCCCAAAAGGCTGGAAAGGTATCGGCGAAGTACTCGAAACTGTTCGCAAGGCATACATCGTTATCGGCTAGCAACTAGTCTCGTGAAGCTACCCAAATCACATGCCGCGAACCTTTCCCCTGATGTGCACGAACACGATGCTCTTCTACTTTAAACCCGGCCTTCTTTAACAGGGCGGCAAATCTTGGCGCGGGTGTCGCGGACCAAACGGCGAGCACACCGGTTTTGCGTAACGCATGGTATGCAGCCGCTAGACCGACAAGAGAATAGAGGTCATCGTTTTCTGGATGAGTTAATCCTTCTGGGCCATTGTCAACATCCAAGATGATTGCATCATACTCATCAGCGGCACGATTAATCAGTTCGCCCACATCTGAAATGGTAACCTCCACCCGGCTATCAGACAGAGGGTTCCCGGCACACATACCTAGAACATCGCGATTCCATTTTTCAACACCCGGGACAAGTTCGGCGACCACTACTCTTGCGGCCTCGCGCAACGAACCTAAAGCCGCAGCAAGCGTGAAGCCCATCCCCAAACCGCCGACAAGCACTTTCGCCGAATCTGAACTGCGGCAACGCGCGCAGGCGAGCGAACCCAAAGCATCTTCCGAACCGTGGGTCCGACTGTTCATCAGATCACCCTGCGACCCCGAAAGCCGGATAGAAAATTCATCTCCGCGCCTGAGCAGGCGCAGCTCGCCGCCGCCGCGCGGAATATCAGCCGTGTCCAACAATTCCCATCTATTCATGGATGCGTATCGCTGGGGTCGACCTTCTCATTGTCATCTTTTTCTTCAATCCTGATTTCCAGTTCTTCGCCACTTTCCAGGTTCTCGCTAACATCAACGTTGAGACCAAAAGACTATTACATTTTCCAACCCAGTCGATTAACGGCTGCAAGTGCCGTTAACTCCTTTGGTGCAGACCTGCCCATGCACCATATGTGATACTTTCTCATGGTACGACTAGTTCCATGCTCTTTTCCCAAGGCTGAACCATGATCGACCTGGACAAATTGTATCAACCAAACCCCGGACTAGCTTCGCGTTCCATCTCATTTGAAAACCCGACGGGTGCTCCAGGGGCGGGGGGAAAAGTGGAGAGCCCACTCGGCATTGGCCGCAAAGGTGACCCCGCCCGCATGGTTGAGTCGGGAGAGACCGTATTGCTTGCGGAAATATCAGGACCGGGGACAATTCGACATATCTGGATGACGACTCTCGCCCGGCCAGTCATTCTTCGTGGCGCATTGATACGCATTTACTGGGAGGGAGAATCATTCCCAACCGTGGAGTTACCCCTGGGGGATTTCTTTGGATTTGCTCATGGATCAACCCCAAGTTTTCAGTCGGCACTACACGCTGTTGGTCCACGCTACGGAATGAATTCGTTTGTGCCAATGCCGTTTCAGCGACAGGCACGCATTGAACTCGTTAATGAAACACCGCGACCGATGACGCTTTTCTACCAGGTAGATTACACGATCGGTGACGAACATGGCGCGATATTGCCGAAACTGCACGGCTGGTTCAACCGGCAAAACCCAACTGTTGCTGGGCAAGATTTTGTGTTGTTACACGAACGCGTGGGAACCGGGAGGTTCCTGGGCTCCGTTATCGGAATCCAGCCATTGGGCAGCGCTTGGTGGGGTGAAGGTGAAGTAAAGTTCTATATGGATGACGATGGCGAGTTCGCTACCATCGTTGGCACCGGGTCAGAAGACTATGTGGGATTATCATGGGGTATTCAGCAAGCACCTTTCCTGTATCTCGGCGCCAATCGGGTTGACAACGAAGAAGGGACTGAATCCGGACCGGTCTCAATGTATCGCTGGCATGTGCAGGACCCGATTTTCTGGCAGGAAAAAATCCGTGTCACCATGCAGCAGATTGGCCACCAGGGATCCTCGCCGACCCTGGATGACTACAAGCGGAATCTCTTCGAACGAGAAGATGACTGGAGCTCCGCAACATTCTGGTACGCCGAACAACTCGCACCCTTGCCTACGTGTTTGACGTTTGAAGAAAGGGTTGCGAACCTGCCGAAAGTAAAAGAAATTGTAGGGTCAGAGTAAAGGGTCCAGAACGCCGCAGCAGGGCAGAATGCGAGAATGTCTCGCATTCTTCAAATTTTGCGCAGGTTGAGCCAGGTAAACCCATACCCGGGTATTCTTGACTGATGGTTGCCCCAAAAAGGCCCAAGGCCTTCATCTGCGCAACCATTTCATGCGGGTATTCATCTGCATGTTGAAGATCGAGGACCTTGTCCCTGACATCACGGTCTAACCATTTGCTGATGGTATCGAGAATTTGGCTTTCATCTTCTCGCGTGATCGACTCGCCGTTGCGATTCCGGATATCGTAGTTCATGATCTACCTGCAAACTTGTGACTACCTGCAGGATAGTAGGGTCGAGCTACACTATTTACAACGGCGCCGGATTAACCACACTGCAATTATCAACCCGAAGCTCTGCCCCATTAATGAACTTGGCTTCATCTGACGCCAGAAACAGGACCGCGTAGCCAACATCCATCGGCTCGCCGAGCCCTGGGCTTGGCAGCTGTTCTTCCGGTGGAATCGGTGCAGGTGGCTCAATACCTTTTGCTTCTGCAGCAGCCGCAGCATCCGCATATAGCTTCTCGATCAACGGCGTTTGAATCACACTGGGAAACACACAATTGGCCCTGATGTTGTATCGGTTCTGCTGACAATGCACAGCAGCATGTGTTGTCATGGTCCGGATCGCTCCCTTGCACGCACCGTAGGCGAAGCTGGTGTGGTACCCGAGCAGCGCCGTAGTTGATGCAATATTGATGATCGAACCTGGCTTGCCATTTAGTTTGATTGTTTCAATGCCGTACTTGATCCCAAAGAACGTACCATCCATATGAATACGCTGGTGGAGTCGATACTGATCCCAGGTGACATCCTCGACAGAACCAGGAATAAACATGCCCGCATTGTTGACCAGCACATTCAACTCACCAAAGTGGTCCACCGTCTGCTTGACCACCTGCTGCCACTGATCATCCTCCGCGACATCATGCTGAAGATAAATTGCACCATTGCCAGCAGCATGCGCGGCTTCCTCGCCGTTTTCCTTGCTGATATCTGTTATTACAACCTTGGCGCCTTCACCGGCCAGTGCAATCGCATCGGCTCGCCCCAGTCCTGAACCACCACCGGTTACCAGGCAAACTTTCTCATCAACTCTACCCATACCGCTTCTCCACCACTTTTATCTTTCCCACGCTAGACCAGACTCCGGTTGAAGACAATCAGCATCAGCTACTAAAATCTAGCGCACCCATTGAAACTGATATGGAGATTCACGCACGAGAGAGCACCATCTAGCCTACGGCTCCCAACTAATTGTTGCGCAATCTCAACCACCACTCTTGCAATACAACAGGCATGTTTTCTGCGTACTGCTGCATGAGTTCACCAGCATCTCCCGGCAGGTCCTGAGGATTGGTTTCTGTCAGGTCGCAGGCACCCTGGATCGGATCGATCCACTCGAGTTCAAGATTCTCAAGCAGCGAACCAAAGTCCGGCGCCTCATGGTGATCAGAGGTCTGGTGCTGCATAAAACCGAGATAGTCATCGAATGATTCCATACAATAGTAGGTGCGCGGTTCTGCGCCACGCCAGTACTCATATCGCCTGCAGGTGGGCTCATGCGTGTGTGTGTCACGAAACATGTTTCGAGCTACTTCTTCGAAAGCTGCTTCCTTTCCTTCAAATACTGTAATCTTTGCTAGAAATGTTGCCATTGTTCTTCTCCCATTCTTGCTGAACCGCAGCGTCTGCTACCCAGAAATTAGCCAACAGCATCCATTGTCGAATCCTCTACGAATCCGGGCCAGGTCGCCATGTAGTCGATGAATTTTACAGACAAGCCTTCGTCCTCAAGATAGCCCCTCGTGACGGGAATGGCCACCGGGGTGAACTTGTCGTCTGCGGCATATCGGTTGGGGAAGTCATGTTGCAGGATCGCTGCACGACCAAGCATGATCCAGTCGATATCATGATTCATCGCCTGGTCCGCAGCCTGAGGTGTACCAATCTTACCGGCGACACCCAACTTCATCTGACCCTGTTCAAGCCCGGCGAACAATTCCAGCAGAGAGCTGCCTGCAAATGCCCGCTAGCTTGCATGCTGTTCGCTCACTCAAATGTCCTGCCGCTATCATATGCGCGGCAACAGGCTTCCTGGCTGACGGGCCATTCAAAGAAAGCTTGAGACGCCGTATGCTAGGCTATTGGCAATAGGTGTCGGGTGTTCAGGCAACGTCTATATCAAAGAAAATCTGAGGGACCCTAGAAATGGCTACCAAAGGGGATACACAACAACGTCAGCGTGTTCGCCCACACAGTGCGCCTGTTCCAGCGGAAGGTGAAAACGATCTGTTTTCTGAATCGTGGTTTCCGGTGTGTTTGTCGAGCGAAGTTTCTGTCGGCCGAGTGATCGGTCGTAACTTTCTCGACGGTCGCATCGTCATCTTTCGTGGCGATGACAACAAAGTTCAGGTGTTTTCCGCGTACTGCCCCCATATGGGTGCCGACCTTGCCGCTGGGAAGGTGATTGGCAGCAGCATTCAATGTGGATTCCATCACTGGGAGTTTGATGCAGAAGGCTGGTGTGAAAAAACCGGTCTGGGTGACCCACCTCCTGACACGGCATGTTTATACAAGTTCCATTCGAGAGAGAAGTTTGGCCTGATCTGGGCGTTTAACGGTGACGAACCCTGGTGGGAAATACCGGATTACCCCAAAACGGAAGACGAACTGTCCTTTTCTGTGAGTTACGATGTGCCTGTTCTTCCAGTTGACCCCTGGGTTGTGTGTGCAAACACACCCGACTGGCAGCATTTGAAGGCAGTACACCGACTTGATTTCAATCACGAGAGGCTTTACGACCAAATCGAATGGACCGATCACTCCATGGAGTATGACCTGGATGCAAAGCTCGAGCAGGGCGACGGGCCATCACTAATCGCACGGGTAGGCATCTACGGCACAAGTTTTTTTCGACTGTACGGTGAGTTCATGGGGCAATGGATATGTGCGCTGACCGCTTTCCATCTACTCGGACCCGGCCAGACCCAGGTGTACTACTCCCTTGGAACCCCTAAAAGCGATGGGACTGAAGCGGATGATGCGAGGGTCGCCAAGACACACCAGTTGTTGTTTAACCTCGGCAAAAGTATTGTCACGGACGACCGGCCCATCTTACATTCGATCAAGTACTCTCCAGGAGTCATGACGAAGTCAGACAGGGCACTGGCGAAGTACCTTGGTATGGTCAGGAACTTCCCAAGATCACACAGTTCATCAGATTTCATCAACTAGCAAACGAATTAAAACCCAGAACAACCAGGGAACCCATCATGGCAAAGCAAGGACAAACACAACATTTCAACAAACCGCTTGAAGACAGCTTTGGCTTTTCGGCCATCGTGCATGCTAACGGGTTGCTTCACCTGGCAGGCATCGTCTCGATCGATGAAAAAGCCGACGTCGTCGGACCCGGCGACATGTCGGCACAAATAGCTCGAATCTACGACATCATGGAAGCAACGCTGGCAAAAAACGGCGCCACCCTGGAACATGTTGTGAGCGAAGTGATGTATACCACAGACATGGCGAAGCTTATGGAAGCGACCCCCGAGCGCGCAAAGCGTTATGAAGCATACGCCAATCCAGCAACCACCGCAGTTCAGGTTTCCGCGCTCGCCTTCCCTGAAGCCATGTTGGAGATTCAGGTGATGGCACAGCTCGACGAGGGTGAATGGTCGCCAGATGTGCCGTCACTGGGATCACCTGTTTAAAAATGTGACGAATGACACTCGATGGCTGAGTGCAAATGATACAGATCTCGCAGCCCGGTAAGCAGAGACCCTATTCGATGACGCACCGTTCTGTTCGGGGCGCAGCGTTTGAAAAGGGTGTTAAGGGGCGGCCATCGCCCTCGAGATAGAGAAGTGTGAGAATGGCGGTGGCAAGATGAAGATCATCGCTTGCATTGAAGATCCGGATGTTATTGAGAAAATATTGAAACATCTGGGGCTGGATGAAGCCTCACAGGCCTGGAATCGCTCACCGCCGGAAGGACTGTTCGCGCATTCGACACAACTACTCTGACATCTGCCAACGCTGTTGGGGACGGTTTTGGCTGCGTGATCCAGGTGCAGTCAGCAAAGCACCATTGTTAACAAGGTCCAGCTTAACAAGGTCCAGTCATGAAATTTCGCCGCTAGCGGCGAATTCCCCGCGAAATGATATTCAAAGCTAGTTTTTCGGCAGACTTGCGCTTGGCTGTTTCTAGAAAAGCGACTCTAATTTGACCTGTACTCTGTCAGGTGATCTCCCTGTTGTGGTTATCCAATGCTGCGTTCCGACGGCCAATAAGGCGCGCGCAGCTTGCGTTTGTTGATCTTTCCCATAGTATTGCGCCCAACATCGGCTACGAACTCGCAGGAGCGCGGACACTTGAATCCGGCGAGGTGCTTGTCGGTCCAAATTTCCCGCGATCGAATCGTCAATTCGAAATGCGCATATGATCGAATTCATCTTCCAGGCAAGCGATCGAATCCTCTCGCGTGGGGCTAACGCCCAAGAGTATGAACATGACGATTGCGACCATAAGCCCGGCGAGCTTGCGTGCGGCAATTGAGCGGATCACCTCGTCGCGCAGCCCCTCATCGAAGATCTGGAATTCGATGCGTGCATTGGCGATCGACGCCTCCGTGTCGTTGAACAGGAAGTCGACGATGAAGGCTTTGAATTCGGCCAAGGTATCGAATGACATGGCTTGGCGCGCCTCAAAGATAGCCTTATCTGGCGACATCCAATGACCCTGGAAAAACTTGACGAGAAAGTTTTCTACCAAGGACCATATTCTAAACTCAAGCTAGCCAGGTACTACGAGTCAATTCTCTTTCACTTAAATGGCGAGGTTTTCTTGTTGTTTTCGCCATACATTTCAGTACACAGGACCCTCCTCGTAAACACCATCGCCCAATAACCTCGTTCAACGACCTGTGGTTTAAAAGGCGCAACGCGCACTTGAGCAAATAATCACCAGGCTGGGTGTCCGGGATTGGGGGCTCGGGATTGGGCTTCGCGAGCCGGATGGGATCATCCGGCTCTTGAAGTTCTTGCTTTCGCTAGAACGAGCCCATCTTGAATCGAACTTCGAGGCCGTAGAGTCTTGGGTCGGTTGGTGTGCCTGTTCGGCGCCAGCCGCCACTCTCTGTGGCTCCATATTGCTCGATCTGACGGAAGCCAATGTCGTCGAAGACGTTGTTGACGAATGCAGCAACTACCCAGCTTTCGCTTGGATGCCAGGCCATGCGTATATCCAACCTGTCGTAGGAATCAGCGGACTGATCCTCACGCTCAAATACGGAGAAGTAAACTCGGTCGATCCACGAGTAGTTCATGGTGAAATCGATGTCTCCACCTGAACTCAGCGGCAAGTTATACATCGCCCAACCACCAGCCTTGAACTCCGGCACCCTGATCATACTGTTACCCTTGATGTTGATCAGGTTCGACGTCGCATCGAACAGTGATTCCGGTTGCTCCGGGTCGTTGGGATCAATCACGAAGTAATCCTCGGTGTATTCGGTCCCCGTATAGCTCCCGTGGAATCCCAGTGTGAGCCTGTCCGTGGCTAACCAGGTGAGTTCCAAATCTATACCATACAACTCAGCCTTAGGCACTGGAACGACATTAGTCGTATAGCCACCCGCAAACGCGACGCCATTGGCAAAGGTGTGAACGTTCTCGTAATCGTAATAATATACAGCTGTATTGAGCTGCAATTGACTATTGAGCAACGTGCCCTTGTAACCAAGTTCGTAAGCGATCAGCTCCTCTGCGTCAAAGGTTCCCTGCCCGCTAAAGAAAACGAGATTGAAACCACCGGATCGTAGACCTTTCGTAGCCGAGAGATAAAAAAGCGTTTCATCGGAAGGAGTCCAATCGAGGTTGGCACGCCAGGTGACGTCCTCGGTATTCTTGTCCAACCTTCTGGCTAACGATTGACTTGACGGTATTCCAGCCAGCATCAAGCGGCTAGGGTTAAGAATATTGCCTTCTGCATCCATGTACCCGAGTGCCTGGTTCATAGCGGCAAGGGTTGATGTGCAATTAGCAACAATGCAACCCGTGCCCGGGGCAAAAAAATCATCTGAGAAGCCGAGAGGCACGATTGTTTCCTCTGCGTAGTAAAACACTGTCTCATATCCATCGAGTTCATCCCGAGCCCAGCGAAGACCGAGCGTCAATGCAAACTGATCGTTAATCTGATAAACACCCTGAGCAAATGCAGCGTACGCATCTCGTTCGGTACGGGTCTGGTATTCCAGATCGGTACCTATAGTAGAAGGGCCGTGGGGAATACTGTCTCCCGTGTCACCTTCCCAGGCACCGAAGCAGTACCAATCGAGCTGGTCTTGTGCGCCGATAGCTGCTCCCGCTAGACAGTTACCTGGCGCGGTTCCTCCCGCCTCTACCTGGTTACTGACATCTAGAGCCGTGAAAAGATCTACTTTGGGTAAGCCAGCAAGAATCCCTAAAGGTTCACCATTTGCATATCGAGACTGACAGTCGACGTTGCCTACACAGTTGTAATCATAAAAATCACCGCGCTGCCTGATCTTCGCGTGATAAACGAACGCTCCAGCCGTAATCGACAGCTTTTCATTCGGATCAAAGAAAAACTGTAATTCTTGGGATACATAGTTCGTATCCTGACTCACATAGAAGGTGCGATCGCCGAGTGGATTACTCGTGAGATCCACATCTGATTCGCGATCATAAAAATAATCGGTATATCCGAAGATATACTTCATCGCGAACTTGTCATTCACATCCCAGGTAAGGTCGAACGACATCGCCTGATGATCGAAGAATTCATCCTGCTGACCGCTGGTGTCTGTCTTGAGATCACCACCCTCGACGCCGCTGATACCAATCAAACGTTGTCTTGCTGGATCGTGACCATAAGCGTAATTGTAAGAATCCGTCGTGCCCGTGGTTGCCATGTCGGCACCGGGTGTCACTCGCTGAGCGACGACATTGCTACCGTCCACAGGATTTGTAAAGTTGAATGTCTCCTGACCCGTGATCATGCAAGATGTGCCATTGATGACACCAGGCGTTAAGACATATGGTGTTCGAGTCAACGTATTCGGGCAAGCAATGCCTGGATCAACTGCTCGAAATCCCCAGGCGTACGTGGTGGTATCACGTACTGTGTCCTTACCGCCACGCTGGGACAAGTTGAGAATCCCCGCGGCGTCAGCACCACCCATCATTCGGTGATAGCTGCGCTCGTTGCCACGAATGTTTAACGTGATGCTGTCGGTTGGCGTCCAGCGCAATGAAAGCGCGTAGTTTTCATCACCGTAGTCGCCAGGGTCACCATTACCTGACAAGTCATCGTAATAACCGTCTCGCTCACGATTCATACCAACGAATCGTGCTGAGAGTACATCCTCGATGAGAGGTCCGGAAACGACTCCATAGACTTCCAACAAGTTGAAGTTGCCGACTAAGGTACGGAACTCGCCGTAGAACTCATCAGTGGGCTTCTTGTTGATAAAGTTAACGGCACCACCAATGGCATTTCGACCATAGAGGGTGCCCTGCGGACCTCGCAAGAATTCGATTCGCTCAACATCAAAGAGTCCCCCTTCTGTTGATGCGATACCGAAGTCCTCGGAGTACACACCATTTTGGTATGTCGCGATCCCTGGATCGCCTCCCAAAGATCGGAAGTTTCGGCCAACGCCGCGGATTGCCATATCGTATGGCTCAATCACGGCTGCCGGAACCAGTGCCTGCAGGTCTTCCTGGTTGCGAATGCCAAATTCTTCAATCGCTTCCGCGGTAAACGCTGTAATAGAAATAGACGTGTCGCTAATGGACGCCTCTCTTCTTTCAGCGGTTACGATGACCTCTTCAATCCGTCTATCTTCAGCGCCAAGCGCTGAGTTCGATACAGGAAAATATAAAAGTGTAGTTGTTATTGTGAAACAGACGCCACGCAGAAAACGAGTACGCATTGCTTACCCCTCCCATAATATGGATATGTAACCGGTACTTCAGCTATTGCCATGTTCTAAATTCATCGACAAACACTTGCATAACGCCAGTATCGAACAAGAACAACAACAATTACGGCTCTTCTATGAACACCTGATTGTAACGCCCAACCAGAAGCCCCTGCAATACTGTGCATAAATAGTTTAGCAATGCAAGTTTTATACTGTTTTCGTATAAGCCGTCATCGGCACTTAAAAAGTGACCCCCTTTAGTCAATATTGAATAATTGGGGTCGTATATGGACCCGCTTGATTGATCAGGAACAGATCTGCAGTCGTATATTCGGCTTCTTATCGAGATGATTGCAATCTTCTCGGAGCCATGATGGAAACCGCACTCGAACACCTTATC
>LWDU01041119.1_pt1 | contig 36154 bp, 33 predicted proteins | sample 727161 | NCBI WGS metagenome assembly LWDU01 (sample SAMN04566230, study PRJNA314399) | hydrothermal vent metagenome | isolation source: deep sea hydrothermal plume seawater | place: Mexico: Gulf of California, Guaymas Basin | collected 2004-07-11 | reverse complement strand
ATCTTGAGTTAGATGTAAAATATTATGATTTGGGGATGGAGAGCCGTGATGCAACTAATGATCAAATTACGATTGATTCAGCTGAAGCAATAAAAAGATATAAGGTAGGCATCAAATGCGCAACTATTACACCTGATGAGGAACGAGTAGAGGAATTTGGACTAAAAAAAATGTGGCGCTCACCAAACGGGACCATTCGTAATATTATTGGAGGTACTGTTTTTCGGGAACCTATTATTTGTAAAAATGTACCAAGGTTAGTGCCTAATTGGACGCATCCAATTTGTATTGGCAGGCATGCTTTTGGTGATCAGTATAAAGCGACTGATACAGTCATAAAAGGAAAAGGAAAGTTAACTATGACCTTTACCCCTGAAAATGGAGATCCAAAAACTTGGGATGTTTACGAATATGAAGGCGCTGGAGGTGTGGCTATGAGTATGTATAATACAGATGAATCTATTTACGGTTTTGCACGTTCTTGTTTTAGTCATTCCCTAGATAAGGGTTGGCCGCTTTATTTGTCTACTAAAAACACGATATTAAAAGCGTATGATGGTAGGTTCAAAGATATTTTTGAAGAGGTTTATCAGAATGAATTTAAAGTAAAATTTGACGCTGAAGGCCTTACTTATGAGCATAGATTGATTGATGATATGGTGGCTTCTGCACTTAAGTGGAATGGTAATTTTGTATGGGCATGTAAAAATTATGATGGTGATGTGCAATCTGATACAGTGGCGCAAGGTTTTGGTTCCTTAGGACTAATGACTTCTACTTTATTAACTCCTGAAGGGGATGTAATGGAAGCAGAAGCGGCACACGGAACAGTGACAAGGCATTATCGCCAACATCAGCAAGGAAAAGCAACCTCAACCAATCCAATTGCTTCTATTTTTGCTTGGACAAGAGGATTGGCTTTTAGAGGGAAACTAGATAATAACCAAGCTTTAATTGATTTCTGTAATACTTTGGAAAAAGTTTGTGTAGATACTGTAGAAAGTGGCACAATGACAAAAGATTTGGCACTTTGTATCCATGGCAAAAAATTAAATGAAAGCCACTATGTAACTACTGAACAATTCTTAGATGCTTTGGATAAAGGATTGCAAAGTCAAATGGCTTAATGTAGTAATGCTAATAGTTTGAGAATGAAAGCCGAGCATATGCTCGGCTTTTTTTAAATATTTTTTGTATTATTGAAAAGATTAAAGAGAGGAAGCGGAAAATCTTAAAGAGTACGCGTATTAAAATGATTTATTATGGAAAAGCAAATGTCAGTAGGTGATTGGATTGTAACTTATTTGTTAATGTGCATTCCTGTCATTGGAATTATTATGTTGTTTGTATGGGCTTTTGGTGGCGACACTCAACCGTCTAAAAAAACATGGGCTCAAGCTACATTAATTTGGGCTGTAGTAATGACGGTTTTATGGTTTCTTGTATTAGGCTCTATGATGGCTGCCTTGTATTAATTTAACGCTAAATAATTATGTTTTGTAACAAATGCGGTAAAGAAATAAATGATGAGGCGGTTGTATGTGTAGGATGTGGCTGTGCTATAAATTCTTCTCGTTCAGTAACAGAAAACAGGGGCTTAATAACAGTATTATTATGTTGGTTTCTTGGCATTTTTGGTGCGCATAGATTCTATACAGGACATACTACAATAGGAGTAATACAGCTTTTAACTTTAGGTGGGTGTGGTATTTGGTGGCTTATTGATTTTATCATGCTCTTATTAGGTAATTTCAAAGATGTAGACGGAAATATCATTAAAGTAATTTGATGAAGGGCTTCACTTATTCTAGGCAGAATATAATACTTGGATTAGTTGTATTATATTTTATCTTCTCGGTATTATTAAATATTCTTTTTGGTTTAGATTATCTTATTCCTTGCTTATGGAAAACTTTCTTTGGGATTGAATGTTTTGGATGTGGGGTTACCTCATCAATTATAGAAATTCTTAAAGGGAATTTTCAATTTGCTTGGGAAATTAATAAGTTGACATTTTTAGTTTTCCCATTACTATTGTTTCATAGTATTAAAGAAGTCTTCTTTAAAATTTACAAGGTATAATTTTTTACTTGCACGGGTAAGGGCTGTGTATAGCCATCTGAGGTAAGATTTATCCAACATATCCTCTGTAAAGTAGCCCAAGTCAACAAATACATTTTCCCATTGTCCTCCTTGAGATTTATGACAAGTAATGGCGTAAGCAAATTTTATTTGTAGGGCATTAAAAAACTCATCTTCCTTTATTTTTTTATTGAGTTCTTTTTCTCCCTTATAATCTAGTGCTACTTCTTTATAGAGTTGTTGGTACTGCTCATAGGTTATGGCTGGGCTTTCAGAAGTAAGAGTGTCTAATAGTAAAATAACATCCAATTCTTTTTCTTCTGGGTAATCCACTAACTGCACGCTTGCCTTTGCAAATCGGAAGCCATAGCGCTCAATCGTCTCTTTAATTTTTACAACTCGTCCAGCCAATAATAATTATTACGTACCACCATAAGTATATCTCCTGACGAAATCTCATCTTCCTGCCATCTGATTTTTGCTCTAACTTGTTGATTGTATTGGTTAGCCCTTTTGTTGGATCGGCAAAGTATAGTAGTGCTATTTATCCCTTCATTATTGTAGGATGTTTCCAAAGCATCCTGCAAATCTTCTCCAGTATTTAGTCGTATCACTTCAGTGTTGGTTGCTAATTTAGGGTAAGAATAATCAGCATTTGCTATTTTATTTCTAAGGTCAGTGGCATTTTTAAGGATCAAGGAATCTTCTTTTTGCCTAACCACTTGCGTAAGTTCTTTACAAATAACCTGTTTCTTATAATTTTCTTCTAGTTTTTCTTCATCTAAAGCCGGGCTTATGTCTAAATGAACAGGCGGGAGTTGAGCAGTGTCGCCAATTAAGATCAGTTTGCAATCTATTCCTTGATACACATACTCAATCAAATCATCTAAAAGTGAACGATTACCAAAACCTTTATCTGAATTTTCAGGAATCATAGAGGCTTCATCTACTATAAAAACAGTGTTACTATGAGTATTTTCTTTTAAAGTAATGAAGGTGTTACCGCTTTTATTGGTGCGTATCCAATAAATCTTTTTGTGTATTGTACTTGCTGATTTTTTAGAATACTTAGCAAGTACTTTTGCAGCTCTCCCAGTTGGAGCCATCAAAACTGAACGCTTGCCTAAAACGGGTAATGATTTTACTAAAGTAGATACTAAGGTCGTTTTCCCAGTTCCGGCATAACCTTTTAGCATAAAGATACTTCTGTTCCCAATTGTAGCAACAAAATCTGCAATGTCTGTAATTGATTTATCTTGTTCTTTGGTGGGTTGGTGCTGGAAATGGAGTCTTAGTTTTTCTTGAAGTTTCTTGCTGTTCACCTTATAAAATATTTACTTCTGGCTCAATTTGTATACCGTATTTTTCTTTTATTATTTCTTGTATTTCTTTAGCCAAATTGATAATTTCTAAGCCAGTTGCATTGCCATAATTAACTAGTACTAATGCTTGGTTTTTGTGCACGCCTGCATCTGCTTTTCTATATCCTTTAAGTCCTGCATTATCAATAAGCCAGCCGGCTGCAATTTTTGTTTGGGTTTCCGAAATTTTGTAGCCTACCATTTCAGGAAAATCTTTTTTCAACTTTTTAAACCAAATAGTTTCAATAATTGGATTTTTGAAAAAACTCCCGCTATTTCCTAATACTTTTGGATCAGGTAATTTGCTACTTCTGATATTGATTACCGCCTGAGCAATGCTTTGGGGAGAAGGTTCTTTATTTAAGCGTTTTAGTTCATCTGTTATTGCCCCATATTTAGTATTGTTCAATGGCGTTTTACTGAGTTTGCACACTACTTCAGTAATTACCACTCTTCCTTTTAGTTCGTCTTTAAAAATGGAATTTCGATAACTAAAATTACATTCACTATTTGTGAATGATTTTTGCTTTCCACTTTCAATTTCAATATACCTAACTTTAGTAATTACATCTTTTACCTCTGCGCCATAAGCCCCAATATTTTGCATGGGTGACGCGCCAACTAAACCAGGAATTAGCGCTAAATTTTCTATTCCTGAAAGATTTTTTTGGATACTCCATAAAACAAAATCATGCCAAATTTCTCCTGCTCCAACAGCAATGCTTGTACTTTTTTCATTTTCAGTAATAATTTCAATTCCTTTAATATTGTTGGCTAGTACTAAGCCGTCAAAGTCTTGGGTGAGTAAAATATTACTACCTCCTCCTAAAATAAAAAGGGACTCAGTTTTGCAAATATTATCTTTCAGTAATTCTGCTAATTGGTCTTCCGAACTAAAGCTAGCAAAATATTTTGCTTTTGCAGCTACGCCAAAAGTATTGTGGTATTTTAAGGAGTAATTATTTAGGATATTACTCATGATTCATTACAATTTCACTAATTTTTTTATCAGCACATTGAAGGGTGCGAGCAGTATATTTCTTAATTATCGCATAGTCATGTGTTGCGATCACAACGGTTGTTCCTGTTGTATTAATTTCTTGTAATAACTCAATTATTTTTCCTGATTTTGCTGGGTCCAGATTTCCTGTTGGTTCATCCGCCAAAATAACTTCAGGATGATTTAAAAGTGCGCGAGCAATGGCTGCTCTTTGTTGTTCTCCACCTGATAATGCGTATGGCATTTTATCTTTCACCCCACTAAGGTGTACGCTTTCTAATACCTCATTTATTCTGTCACTGATTTTTGTTTTATCTGTCCATCCTGTTGCTTTCAGTACAAATGATAAATTTTCAAAAACTGTTCTATCTGAAAGTAATTGGAAATCTTGAAAAACAATTCCTAGCTTTCTTCTCAAATTTGGAATTTCTTTAACTTTAATTTTATTTAAGTCAATGCCAGCAAGAGTTATATTTCCGGCACTTACTTTTAGTTCTGCATACAATGCTTTTAGTAATGAACTTTTCCCGCTTCCTGTTTCGCCAATTAGATAAATAAATTCTCCGGAATCAATTTTCAAAGTAATATTGCTAAATACTTGCTGGCTCATTTGATGTAGGTCCACGCCTTCTAAATTGATAATAGGGTTATTCATTATTGGTATAATATTTGTGAATTTTTCCATAAGGAATGTTTTTAAGTAAAGTCATAATCCCTTTTTTTTCCGCCTCTAAATTGTTTTTTAGCAATCCGACTTCTTGTTGGCTTAGCCTGAAATAGGCACGTAAGGTCATGTGTTCATCTCTAATCTGGACAAAGTCAGGGATGGTTTTTGTTCCTTTTATTTTTAAGACATATAACACTAAGGCAAATTAAAAAATTAATTAATCATAAAACGCTTGTTTAAAGTAATAATTGTTAAAAAAAGCTGTTGAAAACTTCAATTATCAGTTTTTTGCACAAAGGCTAATTTCTCTACTTTTAAATCTGATAAGAAATTTTATGCGAAAAATTGTAAATATACTTCTTTTGTCACAGTTTTTAAGCGTTCATCTTGTGGCTCAAAATACTAAATCAAATGAGGCAAACACTTTGTTTTCTGAAGGAAAATATAGTGCTGCACAAACTTTGTATCAACAAATAATTAATAATAATGCCTCTAATGAAAATGCTCATTATCATAATGCAAGATGCTCAAAAGAGTTGTTTGCTTCAGATGCAATTTTTCTATATGAGCAGTTTTTACTGAATTTTCATTTTACGGCTTTTAAAAATAAGATGAATACAGATTTAGCCTTGATTTATTATAGAGATAGTCAATATTCTGATGCGATAAGTTATTTTTTAAAGATTGAAACTTTTTCTAATGAACATTTGTTTAAGTTGGCGTATGCCAATTTCAGTATTGACTCTTTGGTTGATGCGCAATATTATTTTTCAAAATTATTGAATACTAAAAACAAGTATGCTGCAACTGCTCAGTATTATTCAGCCTATATTGCTTATGAAAATGGTCTGTACAAAACGGCTTTAAATGGGTTTAAAAAATTAATTTCTGATGAGCAGTTTGGTACTATTGTCCCTTATTATATTACTCAGATTTACTTTTTCCAGCAAAGCTATAAACAACTAATTGCATTTGCCTCTCCTCTTCTTGAAAGTGTTATTCCTTCAAGAAAAGCTGAAGTAAATCGTTTATTGGCAGAGGCATATTACCGAACGGAAGATTATAAGAATGCTATTGTTCATTTTAATACGTATATTGATCAGGAACAAGATCTTAATCCTATTGTTTATTTTTTGTTGGGAAAATCTTATTTTAAGATAAATGAATATGAAAATGCAATTAATTATCTGGAGAAAGTAAATGTCACATTAGATAGTATTAGTCAACATGCTACTTATTGTTTAGGGGTATCTTATTTACAGCTTCAACAGTATAATTACGCTTTGCAAGCTTTTAAAAAGTCAGCTACTTACAGCTATGATTTGCAGCTTCAGGAAGATGCATTTTATAATTATGCAAAATTATCCTATCAGTTGGACTTGCCTTTTGACAACACTTTGGCTGTGCTTAAAACCTATATAGAAAAGTATGATAACGCCACTCATAAAAAAGAAATTGAAACTTTAATGGTTCAAACTTTTCAGAGTAGCAGTAAGTATAATGAAGCTTTTCAGGCTTTAAAAGACATTCATTTACCTAGTCATCAACAGCAAAAATCCCTGCAACAACTTACTTTCTTTTTGGGGGTTAAGCAGTATAATAATGCAGCCTATAAAGCGGCACTTACTTATTTTCAGCTAGCTACTCAATATCCAGTAGATGATAAAATAACGTATGTAAACACTTTTTGGTTGGCTGACTGCTATTATCAGTTAAGTAATTTTGAAAAATCAGCTGGGTTGTATGTTAGTCTTTCAGTTAGTAATGCTACTGATTTAGAGAGTTACGATAAGCTAAGAAAATACAACTTAGGGTATGCTTTTTTTCAACAAGGCGAATATAAATTAGCCAATTCTTATTTTAGGAAATATGAAAAACTAGCAACAGATAGTATGCATTTGAATGATGTTTATTTGCGAATTGCAGATTGCTTTTTTATGACTCAGGAATATTCTTTGTCTGAAAGTTATTATGATAAAGCCATAGGCTATTCTTTATTTGATGCCGATTATGCTGTTTATAAGCGATCGGTTGCTTTAGGACTGGCAGGGAAAAACACTTCAAAAGTAAAATTATTAACTAAGATAACTACTGATTTTGTATCTTCTGCATATTATGATAATGCTTTGTATGATTTAGCTCGTCATTATAAAAATGTTTCAAAAAATAGTTTGGCTATTGAGTATTACGATAAATTATTAACTGCTACAAAAGATAATCAATTCATTGCTGACGCTCATTTAAGTAAAGGGATGATTTATTTTAATAGCAATAAGGTGAATGATGCCATTGAGGAATTTTTATTTGTAGTGAATAATTTTCAGCAAACAATATATTTCAAAGAAGCATTGTCAGGCTTGCAATCCGCTTATATGAATTTAGCTAAGGTGGATGAATACCTAGAAATTGTTAATGGATTGCCTGAAATTAGCATTAGTAAAGCAGAGCAAGATTCCTTAACTTATAATACGGCTTTTATGAAGTTTTCTGAAGGCGATTATGTTGTGGCAAATGCTACTTTTTCTCAGTACTTGAAAAAGTTTGACTCAGGGATATTTAAAATAGACGCTACTTATTATAATGCTATTTCTGCTGTAAAGCTAGGTGATACTACTGCCGCTATGCTTTTGTATACTGAATTGATAGGGGTTTCAAATGCTGCTTATCAGCAATCGGCTTTAAGTTTTTTGGCACGAAAATATTATGAGATGGATGATTTTTCAAATTCAAATATCTATTATCACACTTTAGCATTAGTAGCGGCTAATAATTCCTTGAAAAGAGAAGCTATTATTCGGTTGATGTATGGTAATGAAAAAATAAATACTAAGCTTGCATTTCAGTATGCTTTGCAAGTCGTTGATTTAGAGAAGACGGATGATTGGCTAATGAGTAGGGCGAAAATTATTATTGCTCGCTATGAGTTTGAAAGTGGTAATTATGCGAAATCCAAAAATACGTTTGAAAAAGTAACTCAATTGTCAGCTCATGATGAAGGGGCAGAAGCAAAATATTATTTGGCTTACCTTACTTATTTGGATGATAGTTTGGCTTTGGCTGAAAAAATGATATTTGAGTTGGCTGAAAATTATAGTAGTGATTATTTTATTGCCAAGGCTTTTATTTTATTAGCTGATATTTATGTGATTCAGGAAAATTATTTTCAGGCAAAAGCAACTTTGGAAAGTATTATTGAAAATCATGAAGGAGTAGATTTGGTAAATCTTGCTCGAAAAAAATGGGAGTTAATGGAGGAAAGAGAAGTTTTGACAAATAAAATCAAAGAGGACCCCCAAAGTTATATTGAAATATCAGAGCAAGAGATAAATTACGATTTGGAAGAGGTCATGATTGGGCAGGTAGAGATTGATGTAAATTATGAGGTTATAGCTCCTGATACATTGAATACTATTAAAAGAGATACAATAGAAATAAATCATGGATACATTGATGCAGATGAAATTGAATAAAATAATAATTCTACTTTTATTAAGTGCTACTCATCTTTTAGCGCAAGATATTGGTACTACTGAGGTGAAGGTAGTTGAGGGGTTTAAACCAAATATTCCTGAAGCAAGTCGCCTAAATGAAAAAGCAACTTTTTCTGATACGCTTAAAAAAGACAGATCGCAAGAATATACAGTTATTGCTACTGATTTAAAATCAGATTACAAAACAAGGCCCTTAAAAGCGGCAAAAGTAAAGCAGGATAAGATTCCGCAATTGTATGGCACTAAAGTAGCTTTTGGGTTTGGTAACGCATGGACAACTAAGGCGAGTGTTGTGCATAATAGTATGCGATCTAAAACATTAAGTTATGGGGTGTTGCTCAATCACTTTGCAAATAAGTATTATAGTGATATAGCAAAGAACAGTAAAAACACTATGCGTCTTTATGCGAAAAAGATAAGTGCAACTCATATTTTTATGGGCAATTTGGATTATGATAGAAGAACTTCTTTATATTCTTTGTTGGATGATGAAAATTACCGCAATCGTTTTGCTTACACAAAATTTTCTCTTTCAGCTATCTCTCAAGAATTATCTGCTGATAAATTAAAACATCATACTACTTTCTTTGTTTCAGATTTGAATGAATTGTCAGAAAATGAAATTCAGTTAAGCACAAATTTAAGTAAGACTATAAATGGTTTGCCATTTAGTTTGGAAATTGAATTGAATGATTATTTGAATTATAATAATAGGAATACAGGATCTCAAAGTACTGATGTGCAATCTTTTCATTTTTCTCCTTCAACTGCACTTACAAAATATGGTATTGATTTTGATTTAGGATTGGAATTACATTATCTATCGGATGACACTCCATTTGAGATATTCCCGCAAATAAAAATAACTAAGGAGCTGGTAAAAGATGTGTTGTTGATATATGGTGGTTTGCGCCACAGTGAGCAAAGGCATACGTTTAAATCACTTTCTGATGAAAATCCTTATCTCCATTCTTATGGAACAAACCAGACTATTTTGAATGGCAATAACTTACTCCAAGATTTAAGAACAACTGATACAGATGAGTTGTATATGGTAATGCGTAATGTATTAGGGGAGGATGAGGTATTTGAAGGAAGTGTTGCTTATGGTTATGCAGAGAATTTTGCTCATTTTGTTGGCGTTGACACCCTTTCTTATAATCGTTTTTTAGTAGATTATATTGATGTAAAACAGTTGCATATTAATGCAAATTATGATAGAAAAATTAATAATATTATATCAGTAAATGTAAATGCTGATTTTTATAAATGGGATATATTAGTATATCATAAGCCAAACTTTACATGTGAATTAAGTGCTCCTATCAATTTGAGGAATAAAATTAAAGTTAAACCAACTTTAAGTTATATAGGAAAAAGGTTTTATGATGTCGGTAATAATGAGCTTTCTGCACAATTCCGTGCGAATTTAGGGCTGTATTACAACTACACCCAAAACATTGGTGCTTATTTGCAATTAAACAACCTTACTAACTCCAAGCAAGAGCTTTGGAAAGACTATAGAGAAGTTGGTTTTAATGGGCTTTTTGGGCTTCATTATTCTTTCTAAAAGTTATCAACTTTTGTTGAAAAAATCCTTTTAATTTTCGTGCTTTTTTCAGTGTACTACCTCATTGTATAATTGTATATTTGTGTGTTTTAAAAATAAGCAATAAATAATTCAATTTTATGAGTGAAGAAAATAAAAATCAAGAGTATAGTGCTGATAATATTCAGGTGCTTGAAGGTTTAGAAGCGGTACGAAAAAGGCCTGCCATGTATATTGGAGATATTGGGATGAAGGGGTTGCACCATTTGGTGTATGAAGTGATAGATAATTCAATTGATGAGGCTTTAGCAGGGCACTGTACTCATATCGATTGTTTTATTAATGAAAACAACTCAATAACTGTTACTGATAATGGTAGGGGAATTCCTACTGGAATGCATGAAAAAGAAGGAAAATCTGCTTTAGAAGTTGTAATGACAATATTACATGCTGGAGGTAAGTTTGATAAAGGCTCTTATAAAGTTTCTGGAGGGCTTCATGGTGTTGGGGTAAGTTGTGTCAATGCACTTTCTTCTGACTTAAGAGTTGAGGTCCACAGAGAAGGGAAAATATTTGAGCAAGAATATAAAATTGGAGTACCACAATATGATGTTCGTGAAATAGGAACAACTGATAAAACAGGAACTTTTGTTACTTTTCAGCCAGATGCTTCAATTTTTGAAGACACAGTTTATCATTTTGATATTGTAGTTGCTCGTCTAAGAGAGTTGGCTTACTTGAACAAAAGAATTAATCTTTCGATAACCGATAAAAGAAGAAAAGATGATGAAGGAGAGTTCGTAAAAGAAGAATTTTATTCTGAGGAAGGATTGAAAGAATTTGTTGCCTTTTTGGATGAGACACGAGATTCTATTTTGGAAGAGGTAATATATATTGATGGCGAAAAAGATGGAGTGCCAGTTGAGGTAGCTATGGTTTATAATACTTCTTATACTGAAAATGTGCATTCTTATGTGAATAACATCAACACACAGGAAGGGGGTACGCACTTGGCAGGATTTAAAAGAGGGCTTACGCGTACGCTTAAAAAATATGCGGATGAGTCAGGTTTGCTTAAAAAATTAAAATTTGAAATTTCTGGTGACGATTTTAGAGAGGGATTAACAGCTATTATTTCAGTAAAAGTAATGGAACCACAATTTGAGGGGCAAACCAAAACTAAATTAGGAAATAAGGAAGTTACTACAGCAGTTTCACAATCGGTAAGTGATATGCTTACTTTTTATTTAGAGGAAAATCCTGAACAAGCAAAAAGAATTGTACAAAAAGTAATTTTAGCGGCAACTGCTCGTAATGCTGCAAATAAAGCAAGAGAATTAGTGCAGAGAAAGAGTGTGCTTACTGGTTCTGGTTTGCCAGGGAAACTTTCTGATTGTTCAGAAAAAGATCCTTCAAAATGCGAGATTTTCTTAGTTGAGGGTGATTCTGCAGGGGGTACTGCAAAGCAAGGAAGGGATAGGCATTTTCAAGCAATTTTGCCTTTAAGAGGAAAGATTCTAAATGTTGAAAAAGCTATGCAACATAAAGTTTTTGAGAATGAGGAAATCAAAAACATGTTCAAAGCTCTTGGTGTTTCTATTGGTACTTTGGATGATGAAAGAGAGTTGAATATAGAAAAATTAAGATATCATAAAGTAGTAGTTATGACGGATGCGGATATTGATGGTAGTCATATTGCTACCTTATTATTAACTTTCTTTTTCCGTTTCTTAAAGCCGCTTATTGAACAGGGATATGTTTACATTGCAACTCCACCATTATATTTATTAAAAAGAGGAAAAGACCACAGGTATTGTTGGGATGAAGATCAAAGAGATTTGATGATTCAGGAAATGAAAGGAGGGAAAGATGTCAATGTAATTATTCAAAGGTATAAAGGTTTAGGAGAGATGAATGCTTCTCAGCTTTGGGATACGACTTTAAATCCAGAATTCAGAACGCTTAAACAAGTAACTATTGATAATGCAGCAGAAGCAGATAGAGTATTTTCTATGTTAATGGGTGATGAGGTGCCTCCAAGAAGAGCATTTATTGAGGCTAATGCAAAGTATGCAAATATTGATGCTTAGAAAAAGAAATAAAATTAATTAAGAAAGATAAAAACAATGAAAGTTACAGTAGTAGGGGCAGGAGCCGTAGGGGCAAGTTGTGCCGAATATATCGCAATTAAAAACTTTGCTTCAGAAGTAGTATTAGTTGATATTAAAGAAAGCTTTGCGGAAGGGAAAGCAATGGATTTGATGCAAACAGCATCATTAAATGGATTTGACACTAAAATTACAGGATCAACAAATGACTATTCTAGAACTGCTGGCAGTAATATTGCAGTTATTACTTCAGGTATTCCAAGAAAACCGGGAATGACAAGAGAGGAGTTAATTGGAATTAATGCGGGAATTGTAAAGTCTGTTTCAGAACAGTTAATTAAATATTCCCCTGATGTAATTTTAATTATTGTTAGTAATCCTATGGATACTATGACGTACTTGACGCATAAAGTAACAGGTTTGCCAAAAAACAGAATTATTGGAATGGGTGGTGCTTTGGATTCTGCAAGATTTAAATATAGATTAGCAGAAGCAATGGGATGCCCAGCTTCTGATATTGATGGAATGGTGATTGGAGGGCATTCGGATACAGGAATGGTTCCCTTAACACGATTAGCAACTAGAAATTCTGTTAGGGTTTCTGAATTTTTATCTACTGAAAGATTACAAAAAGTATTAGAAGACACTAAAGTTGGGGGCGCTACATTAACAGGAATGTTAGGTACTTCTGCCTGGTATGCTCCTGGTGCTGCAGTAAGTAGTTTGGTGCAGGCTATTGCTTGCGATCAACAAAAAATGTTCACTTGTTCGGTATTGCTTGATAGAGAATTTGGTTTAAATGATTTATGTATTGGTGTTCCGGTTATCTTAGGTAAAAATGGAATAGAAAAAATTGTTGAAATTAAGTTGGATGAAGCAGAATTGAATCAATTACAAGTATCAGCTGAAGGAGTGAAAGCTACCAACACCTTACTCCACGATTTAAATTTATAATATTTGCTAAAATTAGTATTGCTGATTAGATAAAACTTTTTATTTTTGCAGCCCTAATTTAAGATTTAAGAAAATGAAAAAAGACATCCATCCAGAAGATTACAGATTGTGCGTGTTTAAAGATATGTCAACTGAGTTTGTAATTTTAACAAAATCATGTGCCGAAACAAATGAGACAATTAAGTGGGAAGATGGTAAAGAATACCCTTTAGTGAAAATGGAAATTTCTTCTGATTCTCACCCTTTTTATACAGGTAAGGCAAAACTGCTTGATACTGCTGGTAGAATTGACAAGTTCAAGAATAAATATAAGAAATTCGCAAAATAATCGAATTTTGATTGATAGTAAAAAGCCCGCACATTTGTGTGGGCTTTTTTTTTAACTTTGCGCCTATGAATATCATTCTGTTTGACAGCAATCGGGAAAATTATTATCCATTATCCTATACTCGTCCTATTTCCGATTTTAGGATAGGAATCTTAACTATTAAAGAAAAATGGGAAAAGTATTATAAATCAGTTTCAGTACAAACGGCTGATTATTTGTCAGCTAAATTTCCTTTAAAAATAGAAAAAGATAACCTCTGGATAAATGCAAAGATTTTACCTTGCTCAGCTTTAATTACAGAACTTAAAAGCTTAAGAGTTGGCGAGCTTTTGGAGAAAGATGGAGAGATTCTTGCTTTTAGATCTGCTGTTTTTGATACTAAAAAACTTAATAAAATTAATTCTTATGTTGCGGTAGATGTTTTGGGAAATATTTGGGATATTTTTTCTGATAATGATAGAGAGATAAAAAGAGATTTTGCCTTGCTTACCAAAAAGAGAAAATCTCAACCTTTAGAGGAAAGCAATACTTTATTAGGAACAGAGATTTTTATTGAAAAGGGGGCAAAAGTAAGTTGCAGTATTTTAAATGCAGAAAATGGTCCTATATATATAGGTAAAAAAGCTGAGGTGATGGAGGGTTCAATTATCAGAGGGCCTTTTTCAATGGGAGAAAATGCTGTACTTAAAATGGGCGCAAAAATCTATGGAGCAACCACTTTAGGCCCGTATTGCAAGGTTGGAGGGGAAGTAAATAATTCTGTATTTTTTGGCTATTCTTCCAAAGCACATGATGGGTTTTTAGGAAATGCAGTAATTGGTGAATGGTGTAATTTAGGAGCAGACACTAATAACTCTAATCTTAAAAATAATTATGCTCAAGTAAAATTATGGAATTATAAAACGGAAAGCTTTAAACAAACAGACTTACAATTTTGCGGCTTAATAATGGGTGATCATTCCAAATGTGGAATTAATACAATGTTCAATACTGGTACCATTGTAGGGGTGAGCGCTAATGTTTTCGGTAGTGGATTTCCAAGAAATTTTATCCCTTCATTTAGCTGGGGAGGACCAGCAGGTTTTAGTGTCTATAAATTACCTAAAGTATTTGATGTGGCAGATAAGGTCTTTGCTAGAAGAAAACTAACTTTTGATACTGTTGAACAAAATATATTATCAGAAGTATATACCTTGACAAAGCGCTACAGAAACGAGCAATAACTGACAAAAAGACCTTTTTTACTTTATGGCATACTAATTGCAATACAGGATTAATGAAAAACAATTATTATGAAAAATAAATATCATTTGGATAGTTTTGAGCTATCTGAATTAATAAATGAAGAAACAGAATTTTTGCCTTTGATGAGTGATGAGGATGAAGCAAAAATATCAAAAGAAGATACGCCAGATGTATTACCCATATTACCCTTAAGAAATACCGTGCTTTTTCCTGGCGTGATTATTCCTATCACTATTGGGAGGGATCGATCCGTAAAATTGATTAAGGCTGCTGAAGCTGGAAATAAAACAATTGGAATTGTTTCGCAAAAAGATTTTGACACAGAATTACCTGAATTAAAGGATTTGAATGAGGTAGGTACTGTTGCTCATATTTTAAAAATGTTAAAAATGCCTGATGGAAATATTACAGCTGTAATTCAAGGGCGTAAGCGATTTAAAATTAAGGAAATGGTTCAGAATGAACCTTTCTATAAAGCTAGAATTTCTGATTTACAAGAAGTAAAGCCAGTAGGAAAGGATGAAGAGTTTGAAGCATTAGTTTCATCAGTGAAGGATTTGGCTTTGCAAATTATTAAGGAATCTCCTAATATTCCAAATGAAGCATCTATAGCAATCAAGAATATTAAAAATAGCTCTTTTGCCATCAATTTTGTTTCTTCTAATATGAATATTGGCTTGACTGAAAAACAAGCATTATTGGAAGAGGTAGATTTGAAAAAGCGTGCAATTTTAGTGTTAGAATTATTAACAAAAGAATTGCAATCATTGGAGATAAAGAATAAAATTCAATCTAAAGTGAATACGGATTTGGATAAGCAACAAAGAGAATACTATCTGAATCAGCAAATGAAAGCAATTCAGGAGGAATTAGGGGGAAGTGGTTCGCAAAAGGAGATTGATGAAATGCGAAAGCAAGGGGCAAAAAAGAAATGGAATAAGGAAATTGCAAATGCTTTTGATAAGGAACTCAGAAAATTGCAAAGAATGAATTCTTCCATGTCTGATTATGCCGTGCAAAGAAGTTACATTGAACTGATTTTGGAATTACCTTGGGATGAATGCACTACAGATAGTTTTGATTTAAAGAGTGCTAGAAAAATTTTAGATAGGGATCATTTTGGATTAGAAAAAGTAAAAGGAAGAATTATTGAGCATTTAGCCGTCTTAAAATTAAGAGGTGATATGAAATCTCCTATTTTGTGTCTGTATGGACCTCCTGGAGTTGGAAAAACATCATTAGGTAAATCAATTGCTGATGCTTTAGGCAGAAGATATGAGAGAGTTTCTTTAGGAGGATTAAGAGATGAAGCAGAAATAAGAGGGCATAGAAAAACATATATTGGCGCAATGCCTGGGAGAATAATAAAATCTATAAAAAAGGCTAAATCATCAAACCCTGTTTTTGTTTTGGATGAAATTGATAAGGTCACAAGAGATGCTCATGGCGATCCCTCCTCAGCTTTGCTAGAAGTTTTAGATCCCGAACAAAATGAAGCATTCCATGATAATTATTTAGAGTTAGATTATGATTTATCTAAAGTGATGTTTATCTCTACAGCAAATTCTTTAACAACCATTCAGCCTGCTTTGCGTGATAGAATGGAGATTATTGAGATAAATGGCTATACTATTGAAGAAAAAGTACAGATTGGAAAACATCATTTATTGCCAAAACAATTAAAATCACATGGATTAAAAGAGGAGCAGTTTGATTTGTCGGATAAAATATTAGAGAAAATTGCTGACCAATATACGCGTGAATCCGGTGTTCGAACTTTGGATAAAATGATTAGTAAGATGATTCGTAATGTGGCTAAGTGCATTGCAATGGAAGAATCTTTTGAATATTCACCTACTTCTGAAGTGGTAGAAAAAGTGTTGGGTGCGCCAAAATTTGACAGAGATCGTTTTACTGATAATTCAGTAGCAGGTGTTGTTACAGGTTTAGCTTGGACTTCTGTTGGTGGGGATATCTTATTTATTGAGAGTAGTTTAAGTAAAGGTAAAGGTAAGCTTTCCGTTACCGGAAATCTTGGACAAGTAATGAAGGAATCTGTTACTATTGCTATGGAATACTTGAAAGCACATGCTGAAGTGTATGGACTTAATTCTGATATATTTGATAAATGGAATGTGCATGTGCATGTTCCTGAAGGGGCAACTCCAAAGGATGGACCTTCAGCAGGAATTACCATGTTTACTTCCCTAGTTTCTTCTTTTACACAAAGAAAAGTAAAAGAGAAAATTGCCATGACTGGTGAACTTACTTTAAGAGGAAAAGTACTACCTGTTGGCGGAATTAAAGAAAAGATTTTGGCAGCAAAGCGTTCAGGAATTAATGAGGTTATTCTTTCCAAGCAAAACCAAAAAGATATTTTAGAAATAAATGAAAAGTATGTAAAAGGCATAAATTTTTATTATGTTGATACTTTAAAAGAGGTAATTGATATTGCTCTATTAACTAAAAAAGTTGAAAATGCAATGGATATTAATTAATACTTTTGTAGTAATAATTTGAGTTAATAATCGTTAGGAATAATAAAAGATGAAAAAAATAATATTAGTTTTTAGTTTGGTTTTAGGAGTTTTTACTTCTAATGCTCAAGATGGCGCGAAAGCACTAATCAAGAATAGTCCGTTTCACTTTTTTGATGGTACGTTTAATATGAGTTATGAAAAAGCAATTTCAAACAGTAAGTCTTTAAATTTTAGTGGAGGGTTTCACTTGCAAGATAATTCTTGGAGCTCAGAAGATGGAATTGGTTGGACAGGAGAATTGCAACTTAGAAAATATTTGATTAATTTTAAGAAACAAAAATCAGTATTAAGTGGCGTATATGTGGCTCCTTATATAAAAGGAGCTTATTTTAGGTCAGAAGGTGAAGATTGGTGGTATGTGCAAGAGAATGGATATTATGATGAAAATGATCTTTGGATTGAAGAAGTAGGTTATTACAATTCTTATTCTAAAGAAATTAAAAATATTCAGGGAGGATTGCTAATGGGTGCTCAATTGTTATTTGGAAATATTATTTCTCTTGAGGTGTTTTTAGGAGGAGGGATACAATATTCTGAAGTTGAAGGTTTTAATTCAGACTATTACAATACTTCTAATATGAAAGAATATACAGGAGTTATTCCAAGAATTGGATTTAATATTGGAGCTGCTTTCTAAAAGACTGAATGATTCAAAAAATCATTATTATAGCGTTTTTTCTACCATTGAGTATCTTAGCTCAAGTTGGCGGTATAAACGCTTTTTCATTTGTTGATGTAGCGCTTTCTCCTAGAATAGAAGCTATGGGCGGTTCGGCTATTGCTATTATCGACAATGATGTTACTTTAGTGCAATCCACTCCTTCATTATTAAACTCTGCAATGGATAATGAGTTGGCTTTTTTAGTTACTGATTATTTTTCTGATGTAAATGTATTAGGTTTTTCTTATGTCAAGCAGTTAAAGGGAATTGGTGTGTTTTCAGCTTCTTTAAAAGCAATTAATTATGGTGATTTTGAACATAATGATGAGGCTGGTAATAATGTAGGTTCTTTTTCTGCTCATGACCAAGTCATAACTTTGGGTTTTGGAAAGCCTTTAAATAAAAACATTACACTAGGAATCAATGTCAATCTATTAAATTCTCAGTATGAAGTTTATCATGCTTTTGCTATTGCTTCAAATGTGTCAGCAAGTTATTATCATGCTGAAAAACAATTTACCTCTACTCTGCTATTTAAGAATATAGGCAGGCAATTGATTGCTTATACAGACGAAAAAGAATCTCTTCCTTTTGATATCCAATTTGGATTGAGTAAAGAGCTGAAGCACCTCCCTTTTAGGTATTCACTTACTTTTCACCATCTTAATCAGTTTGATATAAAATCTCCTTATAAATTAACTTCACAAACAAATATTGAGACAGGAGCATTAGAAATAAAAGAAGAGAGTATTGCTAAAACTGCATTGCGTCATTTGATTATTGGAGGTGAATTAAATCCTTTCAGAAAAAGTTTATTTTTAAGAGGTGGTTTTAATTTCCATAGAAGGTTTGATATGAGTCTTTCTACTTATCCTTCTCTAGTAGGTTTTTCATGGGGAATAGGTTTTAAGGTGTCAAAATTTCGATTAGATTATAGTAGAGCATCTTATCATTTATCAGGCGCACCAAATAATTTTAGTATTGCTACAAATTTGAGTACTTTTGGCCTCTGATGAGCTTACCTTTTAATATAGCGATTGATGGCCATTCATCTTGTGGAAAAAGTACAATTGCAAAAGCAGTGGCTAGTAAATACGGTATGCGATATATTGATACTGGAGCTATGTATCGTGCAGTAACTTTGTATTGCATGCGCAATAAAATTATTACAAATAAAGAGGTAGATTTGGCTAAGCTGTTAAATGCATTAGATAAAATTACAATCAATTTTGAATTTAATGCAGCAACAAAACAATCAGAAACTATTTTGAATGGTGAGAATGTTGAGCAAATTATTAGAGGTTCTAAAGTCTCTGATCAGGTGAGTATTGTGGCACAAATAGAGCAAGTTCGTGAAAAATTAATTACTTTACAGCAAGAAATAGGCAGACTTAAAAATGTAGTGATGGATGGTAGAGATATAGGGTCTATAGTTTTTCCTAATGCAAAACTTAAATTGTTTGTTACCGCTAGCGCAGAAATTAGAGCCCAAAGAAGGTATGATGAGTTGGTAAAAAAAGAAGAAAACGTAACTTATAAAGAAGTGTTAGCTAATCTTACTCAAAGAGATGAGCGCGATACAAATAGAAAAATAAATCCTTTGATTCAAGCAAAAGATGCTATTTTAATTGATAACTCTGATTTATCAATTCAAAAACAAAATGATTTGATTGACGATTTAATAATAACTAAATTAAGAGAATAATGGAAGTTACTATAGACAAATATTCAGGATTTTGTTTTGGTGTTGTATATGCTATTCAAATGGCAGAAGATATATTAGAAAAAGAAGATCAACTATATTGTTTGGGTGATATTGTACATAATAATAAGGAAGTAGATCGTTTAAAAAATATGGGATTGAAAATTATTAAGCATGATGATTTGAAAGATATTTCCAATTGCAAGGTTTTGATTAGAGCTCATGGAGAGCCTCCTGAAACCTATACCATTGCACTTGAAAATAATATACAATTATTAGATGCCTCTTGTCCAGTTGTATTAAAATTACAACATCAGATTAAGGAAGGTTATGAGGAAATAAAAGATATTGATGGGCAAGTAATTATATTTGGTAAAGAGGGTCATGCTGAGGTTACTGGTTTATTGGGGCAAACCAAAAATGATGCTATAATTATTACGACTATTGATGATTTAGAAAAGATTGATTTTTCTAAATCAATCTATATTTATTCTCAAACTACAAAAAGCCCAAAAGCATATAAAGTGATTAGTGATGTAATAGGCGAAAGGGTTAAATTGGCAGCTGGGGAAAATGTAAAATACATAGTGCATGATACTTTGTGCAGGCAAGTTTCTGGTCGCGAACCTCAATTGAAACAGTTTTCAAAGGATAATGATGTTATTGTTTTTGTAAGTGGACAAAAAAGTTCTAATGGCAAAATGTTGTATCAATCTTGTAAAGAAGAAAATGATAATTCTTATTTTATTTCAGATGTAGATGAGATAAATCCAGATTGGCTTAAAGGTATTAATTCGGTGGGTATTTGTGGAGCTACTTCAACTCCAAGATGGCTGATGGAAAATGCGCAAAATACTATTGAAAATATATCCTAATTTGTTTGACGGCCTTGTTAATTATATTTTATATATTTGCAGCCCTTTTCAGGATGTTGTTGTAAGGTAGTGAAAAGGAAAATTATAAAGTTTAATTCCTCTGAAAGTTGCAACAAATTACCTTACCAACTTTTTAGATACAAAGAAAAAGGCAAAAATGTCAGAAGCAAAGAAAAAAACAACTACAAAAAAAGCTGTTAAAAAGCCTAGAATTAATAAGATTGAAACAGTAGAAGTCCCAGTTAAAGAGCAGATAAAAGCAACAGAAACTCCTGTTGTAGAGGCTGTTATAGACACAGCTGTAACTAAGGAAATTAATAAAGAAGTAGCGGCTGCAACTTCTGTTGTAGAGGAGGAAGTTCCTGCAACAGAAGAAGTCGTAGAAGATACAGTAGAAACTCCAATTAAAGAGAAAGTAAAAGCAACAGAAACTCCTGTTGTAGATTCAGTAATCGAAACAGCTGTTATTGAAGAAGTGAAAGAAGAAAAACCCCCAGAAAAAATAGTTAAGGAAGTTGTGCCGTTTGATTGGGAAACTATATCACAGAATGACAACTACACAAAAATTGAAAGATCAGATCTTGAAAAAGAATACAGCACTACTTTACCAGATGTAATAGCTAAGCAAGTTATTGATGGTGTTGTCGTAATGGTAACTGATAGGGAGGTTGTTATTGATATTAATTTTAAATCAGATGGTATAATTAGTTTTAACGAATTTAAGTATAACCCTGAGCTTAAGGCTGGTGATATTGTTGAGGTTTTAGTTGAAAAGCAAGAAGATAAAAATGGTCAGTTAGTATTATCTCATAAAAGAGCAAGAGTATTAAGAGCTTGGGAAAAAGTTAATGTAGCGCTTGAAACCGGTGAGATTGTTAATGGTCAGATTAAAAGTAGGACTAAAGGAGGGATGATTGTTGATGTATTTGGTATTGAGTGTTTCTTGCCAGGTTCTCAAATTGATGTGAAACCTATTCGTGATTATGACGAATATGTTGGCAAAAAAATGGAATTCAAGGTAGTTAAGGTAAATGAATCATTCAGAAATGTTGTTGTATCTCATAAGGCATTAATTGAAGCTGATTTAGCGGTTCAAACTAAAGAAATAATGTCTAAATTAGAAAAAGGGCAAGTACTTGAAGGAACAGTTAAAAACATTACTTCATATGGAGTATTTGTTGATTTAGGCGGTATTGATGGCTTAATTCATATTACTGATTTATCTTGGGGTAGAATTTCTCACCCGGATGAAATTGTATCTTTAGATGAAATAATTAATGTTGTAATTCTTGACTATGACGAAGGGAAGAGTAGAATTCAGTTAGGATTAAAACAATTAGGAACTCATCCTTGGGAAAATTTAGATGAATCAATAAAAGTGAGTGATGAAGTTGAAGGGAAAGTTGTAGTAGTTGCTGATTATGGCGTGTTTGTTGAATTGCAGACAGGAATTGAAGCATTATTACATGTATCTGAAATGTCATGGTCTACTCATTTAAGAAGTGCAAATGACTTCTATAAAAAAGGCGATGTTATAAAAGCTCAAATCTTAACCTTAGATAAGGAAAGCAGAAAGATGTCATTAGGTGTTAAACAAATGACTCCAGATCCATGGGTTGATATTGAAGCTAACTTCCCGGTTGGTTCAAAGCACAGTGTTAAAGTAAGAAATTTTACAAACTTTGGAATATTTGTTGAGTTAGTTGAAGGAGTTGATGGATTAGTGCATATTTCTGATTTATCTTGGACTAAGAAAATTAAACACCCAGCTGAGTTTACTCAAGTTGACACTCAATTAGAAGTTGTTGTTTTGGATATTGATAAATCAAACAGAAAAATTAGTTTAGGACACAAGCAATTAGAGAAAAATCCTTGGGATACTTATGCTAAACAATTTCTTGATGGAAAAGACTATGAAGGAACTATTACTGAAGTATTAGATAAAGGTGCCTTAGTAACTTTAGGCGAAGGTATTGAAGCTTTTGCTCCAAAGAGCCATATTGAAAAAGAAGATGGTTCTGCTGCTGGAGTTGGTGAAACATTGCAGTTCAGAATTCTTGAGTTCTCAAAAGAAAATAAAAAAATATTAGTTTCGCATACTGAAATCTTTAAGCAAGAGACAAAAACCAAAAGAAAGAAAAGTGTGGCATCAACTAAAAAAGTGATAAAAAAACTTGATAAAAATAAAAAGCAAACTACTTTAGGTGATTTAGATCAGCTGTCGGAGCTGAAGAAGAATTTAGAGAAAGATGAATAATTAATTTAAAGCCCCATTAATTTGGGGCTTTTTTTTTGCTATTTTTGTATTGAAATGATTAAAGAAAGACAAATATTAAATCAGCAGGATATTGACATTACAATTGAAAGGCTATGTCAGCAATTAATTGAGCGTCATAATGATTTTAATAATACCGTAATAGTTGGAGTGCAACCAAGAGGAACATTCTTATGTAATAGGATAATTACCAAACTTAAGCAATTATTAAAAACACCTAATATTGAATCAGGAAACTTAGATATTTCATTTTATCGTGACGATTTAAGAAGAAGAGAGGAGCCTATAGTGCCTCAAGTTATGGATATGAACTTGTCACTTGAAGGGAAAAATGTAGTGTTAATTGATGATGTTTTATTTACAGGAAGGTCAATCAGATCAGCAATAGATGCATTAATGGCATTTGGCAGACCAAAATCAGTAGAACTCCTCACATTAATTGATAGGAGGTTTAGTAGGGATTTACCCATACAACCAGATTATGTTGGAAGAACAATTGACACAATAGAATCAGAGAAAGTAATTGTTGAATGGAAAGAAACTAATGGAACTGACAGAATATTAATGAGAAAATCGGAACAATGAGTAAGTTATCAGTAAATCATTTATTAGGAATAAAATATCTAAAAACATCAGATATTGATTTGATTTTTAAAACAGCTGATAACTTTAAAAAGATTATTAACCAGCCGATTAAAAAAGTACCGTCATTAAGAGATATTACAATTGCAAATCTATTTTTTGAAGATTCTACTCGAACCAAATTATCATTTGAATTAGCTGAAAAAAGGCTTTCGGCTGATGTGATTAATTTTTCTTCAGCATCATCATCTGTTAAAAAGGGAGAAACTTTATTGGATACGGTAAATAATATATTAGCTATGAAGGTTGATATTATTGTGATGCGTCATCCTAATCCAGGAGCGTCAGTGTTTCTGTCTAGAAATGTAAATGCTAAAATTGTAAATGCTGGTGATGGTACTCATGAGCATCCAACTCAAGCTTTGCTTGATGCGTATTCAATACGTGAGAAATATGGTGTTATCGCAGGAAAAAAAATAGTAATTATTGGTGATATATTACATTCAAGAGTTGCCCTGTCAAATATCTATTGCCTGCAAAAATTAGGTGCTGAAGTGAAAGTATGCGGGCCTTCATCCCTAATGCCAAAACATTTGGATTCACTTGGGGTTACTCATTTTTCAGATTTGAAGGAAGCCTTGCAATGGTGTGATGTAGCAAATGTTTTAAGAATACAATTGGAGCGACAAGATGTAAATTATTTCCCATCCTTACGAGAGTATGCAATGGTATACGGTATTGATAAAATGGTACTTGAAAGCTTAGACAAAGAAATAACGATTATGCATCCTGGGCCAGTTAATAGAGGTGTTGAACTTAGTTCAGATGTTGCCGATTCCAAGCATGCTATTATTTTAGATCAAGTAGAAAATGGAGTTGCTATTCGAATGGCGGTATTATATTTACTTGCCGGGGGAATAAAAAATAATTAAGCAATGAATATTACTGATAATACACTAGTTTTTAAATTAGGAACTGATAATAATTTTTCAGATTTAAAAATCACTTCAGAGATTAAACATTTTATTGCAGATTTAAGAGGAGTAAGTGTAGAAGTGACTGAAAATATTAAAAATAAATTTATTACATTTGCCAATAGTGTTTCGGCTATGAATGGCTCTTTTGTAATTGTATGTGAATTTTCATTTGATGAAAGACTAACAATAGTTCCTTCTTTACAAGAAGCCTATGATTACATTGAAATGGATGAAATGGCAAGACAATTAGATAATTAATATTTAATAAATTAATATGAAAAAACTACTATTATTTTTTACACTGACACTTAGCTGTGTTGTAAGTTACGGGCAATGTGCGCCAAACCCCTTATATCAAGACTCATTATATAATATTTGGCCAGATACTATTCAAAACCTTCCTCATGTTACTCAAGGAGTCTCTTATTATACCCAAATTGACATTAAAACACCCACAACTTTAATTGAAGCTGCATCTGGAGATTCTTCAATTACTACAATAGACACATTAGGGACTGCTCATTATGTGGGAAATTGGCCAGTTGACAGTATGGTTATGGTGTCAACAATTGGCGCTCCTTCTGGAATTATTTTAGATTGTAATACCTCCAACTGTACTTATGAAGGAGATGTTGTTGGATGCGCAAATGTGTATGGAACAACAAATGATCCTGTGGGGGTTTATCCAATTACAATAGAAGTAAATGTATATACTCATGGCAGCCTTACAATATTCGGATTCCCTGTTGCTGTAGAAACTGATCTGTACTCAGCCACAGGAGCGTATGAAACTATTGATGGTTATAAGATTGTAGTTAATTCTGCAACAGGAATACAAACTTTCCATCAAGATGATTTTGTGCTTTTTCAAAACGCTCCAAATCCTTTTACTGAATTTACCAATATTCAATTCAATGCTCCAAAGTCTGATAATGTAGCATTTGAAATCATTGATATGTTTGGAAAAAGCGTTTATACTAAGAAGATTGCTGCAACTAAAGGGGTAAACACTTATCAATTTAGTCATGATTTATCTTCTGGAATCTATACGTACTCAGTAAATAATGGTGAAAAAATAATTTCTAAAAGGATGGTGATAGCTAATTAATGGCATTTAAGTTAACTGTTTTAGGGTGCAACTCAGCAATTCCTACTGTAGAAAGACATCCAACCGCTCAATTGTTAAATGCAAATGAGCGGTTTTTTTTAATTGATTGCGGGGAAGGTACTCAAGTTCAACTTAGGAAATATCAATTAAGCTATCAAAGGATAGGCCATATTTTTATTAGCCATTTGCATGGCGACCATTACTTTGGTTTGATTGGCTTAATTAGTAGTATGCATCTTTTGGGTAGAAATAAAGATTTACATATTTATGCTCATCAGCAGCTAAAGGCAATTATTGATTTACAATTAGCAGCTTCTAATACTGAATTAAATTTTCCACTATTTTTTCATTCTATTGCAGATGATAAAGAGCAATTATTATTTGAGGATGAGGCGATAAGTGTTCGAAATGTATTACTTAATCACAGTCTTAAATGTTCAGGATTTATTTTTCAAGAGAAAAAAAGTAGGCGAAAGATACTTAAAGATAAGGTTGAAAAATATAATATTCCTTTTGAGAAATATAATGCAATAAAAGATGGGTCAGATTGGCTTGATGGGAGCGGAAATATGATTGTAAATAATGAAATTACTATTGAAAATACATCAGCACATTCATATGCCTTTTGTACGGATACTATGTATAATGAAGCATTAATAAAAAAGATTAAAGGGGTAGATTTATTGTATCATGAAGCGACTTTCAAAAAAGAATTATCAGAAAGGGCAAAAGAAACAGGTCATTCTACAACTTTTGATGCGGCTACAATTGCAAAAAAAGCAGAAGTAAAAAATCTATTAATTGGTCATTTTTCTCAAAGGTATAGAAATCTTGATGAGCTGTTAATTGAAACAAAAGAAACCTTTAAGAATACTTATTTGGCTGAATCAGGTTTAACCCTTGATTTTAATAAGTTATATAGTTAATTTATTTAGGTATATTTGCCTTTAAAATTTATATAAAATGAAAAGAATATTATTATTAATTATATTTTTTACAATTACATTTAATTTATCAGCACAAATTAATTCTTTCTCAGTACAAGGTGTTGGTTGTGGTAATGATACTGGTTTCATTGCGCTTGATGTTGATGTTAATTCACTTTTAATACAATGGGAATATGAAAACCCTGCTGGCATATGGGAAGATATTACTAATTATTTTCCTTTAATGTGGTCGAATAGTTTTGACACCCTTTGGACAACCGAATGTGGCAACTATAAGGCAATAGTTTGGTATAATAATGGTCAGGGTCAAGATATTGATTTCTTCTCAATTTCCTGTCCAATGGAAACAGACGTACAAAGTCACGAGAATATTAAATGTTTTGGAGATTCTACAGGCTCTTTAAAGCATGTAGTTTCTGGTGGCATACCGTTTGACCCTGATGGCATTTCTAATTCAGGAGATGAGTATTATACTTATACTTGGTATAGAAATGGAACTTTATATTCTTCAGGAAATTCTCCTCAAAATGATACACTTTTAATGAATCTATCACCTGGGCAGTATGTAGTTAATGTTACTGACTTTAGTGGTTGTGTTTTTCAACCTGTTGATTCATTAACAGGATTATCAGATACTTCAGTTATTTTTCAGCAAAGTTTACTTAGAATAGATTCTCTAGTAATTGATACTGTTCACTGTAAAGGTACGAGTACAGGTTCAGTTGTTGTAAATATTAAAGACGGAAAGAGGTTCGAAAGCGGAAATTATTATGATTTCTATTTAACAAATTTCTCCTCTGATACTATCCGAATAATAGATAGAAATGGGATGTCGGCAAATGCTGTCTCTGATACAACTCCTTATTATGTTACGTTTGATAGTTTGGGTGTAGGTAATTATACTATTCATGTTGTTGATTCATTTGGTTGTACTTTTGATTCTACAATTTATGTAATGGACCCTGATGATTATACATTACATGTTTCTATAAATCCAAATATTATTTGCGAGCAAGATTCAACGTGGCTCAAAATTGATAGTGTTTCTGGAGGTCATACTAATTCTAGTTTTTCATATAGCTGGATAGTATCTTCATCAGATATACTTTATGAGAGAGCGGGAGCACATACTGCTTATATTGAGGATTTAACTTATGGCTGTAAGGATTCTTCAGATTATATCCTTATTGCTCCAAATACAATTTATTGTGATGTAACATCTACAATAGCAGAGTGTTTCGGAACAAATACAGGGAGTTTACAAGTAGATTCAATTTATGGAGGAGTAATGCCTTATTCTGTTCAGTGGGGTGGTATAAATATAGATTCCTTATATGCGGGTACATATACACTGTTTATTACTGATTCTTTAGGATGTATTTATATGAAAGATTTTACTGTGGGGCAATCAGACCCATTTTCTGCTAATGCAATTTTCTATTTACCATCTTGTAATGGACTTTCAGATGGGAGTATAAAAATTAATTTGACTGGTGGAATGGGGCCTTTAAGTTATTATTGGTTAAACGGAACAGGAACTGCTGATTCGTTATATGGTTTGACTGCAGGAATTTATTCCTTAGTAGTTTCTGATGTGAATGGATGTGTAGATACCATACCATTAACATTATATGAACCTGAGCAAATTGCTTTTGCTTTTTCTAATTATGATAATCCTTTGTTGTGTAGAGGGGAAATAACAACTATTGATATTACAATTTCTGGAGGGATAGGTCCTTTTAGCGTAATATGGAATGATGGAAATACAGATATTCAAAGAGTGCTTCCGGCAGGTATTTATTCTTGTCAGGTATCAGATTTTAATGGATGTACTACATCAAATAATCAGATAATAATTTCTGAGCCAGACCCTTTTAGCATTCAGAATGAAGCCTTTAATAATTCAACTTGTGATAGTGGAGGGGGTGCAATAGTTAATACAGTTGGAGGTACAAATCCTATTCAATACATTTGGAGTACAGGAGAAATTTCACAAAGCATAAATGCCTTATGGGGGGCTAATTATTGGGTGATTGCTATTGATTCATGTGGAAATTCTGATACAGTTTATTTTAATTTAATTCCTTTTGAATTAGTTACAGCTTTATATTATGATGATGTAACTCATATTGGTTCAGTTGATGTTGATGTTACTTCTACTGGAGGGTCTTTTTCTTATGAGTGGACTGATGTTTTGGATAATATTATTAGTATTGATTCTTTTACTTCAAATTTGTGTGAAGGCACTTATTTTGTTACTACAACTGATAATACATCTAATTGTTCGGTTATAGATACTTTGCTTGCAACCTATTACCTGCCAAATGGAATTATGGATGAAAGCACAACTACAGTTTTTGCGGATGCTGATTTGTGGGGAGCTTCACCTTATACTTATTTATGGGGTACTGGTGACATCACACAACATTCCGATATTTGTCCAGGTGATCCGCCTTGGGTAGAAGTTATTGATAATATTGGCTGTGTAGTAAGAGCTGATTTTAATATTGATCCTTTGTTAATTAATTTAGATCCTGCAGAAACAATTATTAAATGTAGTTTGGAAAATTTGGATGTTGAGCTAGAAGCTATTGTTAGTGGAGGTACTGCTCCTTACACTTATAAATGGTCAGGCGGTTCAACTCAAAACCCATTAAATATTGCATTGAATCCAGGAAATTATAGTGTAACAGTGATGGATAATAACGCATGTACTGAAGACACTGCTTTTATAATTGCAATTATGAGTGCTGAATGCGTGCCGAATGTTTTTTCTCCGAATGCAGATAATATAAATGATACCTGGAGTTTAGAAAATACTTTCTTGTATAGCGATTCTGAAGTGAGTGTGTACGGAAGGTATGGGAAGTTATTGTTTCAATCAATTGGTTATGCTTCACCATGGGATGGCAAAAATAAGAAAGGAAATGATGTGCCTGATGGCGCTTATTTTTACTCTATTGAAATTGGACATGAGTATGATGCTATTAAAGGAAGTGTTACTATACTCCGATAAAGGTTTTTATTTCTTTAATTTGATGAAATTCAAACCACTTTGTGCTTTCGTCTTTTCGAAACCAAGTTAATTGACGCTTTGCAAATCTTCTTGTATTTTTTTTGATGTTAGCTACAGCTTGTTCAAGTGTACATTCATTATTATAAAAAGAAAAGATTTCTTTATAGCCAACCGTTTGTAAAGCATTTTTTTTTTGATAAGGAAGTAAAGCCCGAACTTCTTCCAGCAAACCATTTTCTAACATTACATCTACTCTGTCATTAATTTTTTTGTATAAAAGCTCTCTATCAGTATTTAATCCAATTTTAATGATTTCGAAAGGTCGTTTTTTAGGACTTTGTGTTTTGTAGGAAGAGAATTTCTCTCCAGTCGTTTTATAAACCTCTAAGGCACGTAATAATCTTTGCGGATTCTGTTTGTCGCAACTTGCATAGAATTCAGGGTCAATTTCTTTTATAGAATTTTGAATCCATGCTAATCCTTTTTCAGTAAGTTCTTGGTTTAATTGAATTCTAAGTTCAGTATTTATTTTTGGCATTTTGTCAAACCCTTTGCAAATAGCATCAATGTATAACCCTGAGCCACCTACAATAATAATAGTATCTTTTGTTTTATGTAGTTCCTCAATTTTTGCAATTGCATCTATTTCGAACTGACCTGCATTAAAATCATTTTCTACCGATAAATGCTGTATGAAATGATGCTTTATTTCTGATAGTTCTTTTGGATTCGGGGGGAATGCTCCAATGAGCAGTTCTTTATAAAACTGTCTAGAATCACAAGAAATGATTTCAGTATTTAGGGCTTTTGCAAGTTCAATACTTAGACTTGTTTTCCCTATTGCAGTGGGGCCGACAATAACAAGGATGCGTTTAGTATTCTTCATGCTCATTAAATTCATCAAAGGCTTCTTCAAAAAGGATCAAATTCTTTTTCTGCTTCAAATGTAATTTCAGGAGCTTCTTTTGGCATCTTTCCTATTTTATTAATACAAATTGTTTCATCTGTTGTATTTTCTGAGCTTGCATGAAAGGTGACAAGGAAACGCCACATATTTAAAAAATCATAAACATAAAGGAGCTGGCTTCCTTCTGATAGAAATACAGAAGAAATAACAATTTCATTCATAGCTAACATTGAGTTCTTTTTATCCTCAATGCTAAAAATCGGAATTTCTTGCAATAATTCAAGCTCATCATTGGTCATGTAAAAAGAAGCCATTTCATTTCTTTCAAGTTCAAAAGCATCAATTATTGCAAAATGAAGTTGCTCTAAATTATGTGTTACTGTAATTTCAATATCACGAATTATATCTTCCTTGTTTTCAAGATGGATTCTAATTATATGTTTCATTGTACTGGAGTTAAGTTTAATTCTTTTGCCTTAGAAATGATAAATGCTAGCGCTTCTTCTTTTTCATTTTTTATAGTTCCATCAAGAATGGCATCTTTTATTGCATTTTTTAAAATACCAATTTCTTTGCCTGCCGATAAAGCAAACAAATTCATTATTTCCTCTCCATTTACTGGTGGTTGAAAGTTTCTAATGTGGTCTTTTTTTTCAATTTCTTTCAGTTTCTTGCGGACTAATTTAAAATTATTGAGGTATTTTTTCACCTTTCTTTCATTTTTAGAAGTAATATCAGCATCACACAAAGTCATTAAATCATCAATGTCATCTCCAGCATCAAAAAGCAAACGCCTTATTGCTGAATCAGTTACCATGTCCTGGGCCAGTACAATTGGACGTAAATGAAGAGTGACTAATTTTTGTACATACTTCATTTTTTCATTTAAAGGAAGTTTTAGCTTCCTGAAAATTTTAGGCACATTTTTTCCTCCAATAAACTCGTGCCCATGGAAAGTCCAGCCATGACCTTCTTCATACTTTTTGCTTTCTGGCTTAGCAATATCGTGTAGTATTGCTGCCCATCTTAACCAAAGGTTATTTGTATTTTTACTGATATTATCCAATACCTCAAGGGTGTGATAAAAATTGTCCTTATGCCCGTGCTTTTCAATAAATTCAACACCATATAGTTTTGTCATTAGTGGAAAAAACTGGTGCAGAAGTTTGGTGTTGAATAGAATCAAAAACCCTACAGAAGGCGTTTCAGCTAGTATAATTTTATTTAATTCTTCCGTTATTCTTTCTTGAGAAATAATTGAAAGTCGTTCAGCATTTTTTAAAATAGATTGATAAGATTCTTCTGCAATCTTAAAATTGAGTTGAGTAGCAAATCGCACAGCACGCATCATTCTTAATGGGTCATCAGAATAGGTGATATCAGCATTAACAGGTGTGCGAATAATCTTATTAGCTAAATCCTCTTGCCCATTAAATGGATCAATTAATGAGCCGTAATGTTCGATATTTAGCTGAATTGCCATGGCATTTATAGTAAAATCTCTTCTGTTCTGGTCATCTTCTAAAGTGCCATTTTCTACTATAGGTTTTCTGCTATCCGATCGGTATGATTCTTTTCGCGTACCTACAAATTCATAATCATTTCCTTTGTAATGAATCGTTGCAGTGCCAAAGTTTTTGAATACTTTAAAGCTTGCTTTATTACCTACTTTTTTTGCTACTTTTTTTGCTAATTGTATACCGCTACCCACACAAACAAAATCAATATCCGTTTTGTTTTTTTCTTTGTTTAGTAATAAATCACGCACCCAACCCCCTACTACATAAGTAGGGTAGTTTAGCTCATCACTGACTAGTTGTACAGTTTTGAAAATTGGGTTTTTTAAAGCAGCAGAGTAATTCACTATCTGATTTTTTTAATGCTACCATCTTCATTTATCATAAGGATAGTTGATGGAGTAGACCTCAATTCATTTTGGCGCAAATTTACAATATAATCAACATTTTTTTTTATTTCATCTGAAATTTCTGAAAATTGTTTTGGGGCTTGGTTTCCACTAATATTAGCTGATGTGGAAACAATAGCCTTGCCAAAAATCTGAATGAGTTGTTTGCAAAAATCATCTTGCACTATACGAATAGCAGCACTTTTATTTCCCCCTAGTAGATTAGACGTTAAGCCGCAAACTTGTTGGTAAATAATTGTTGTTGGTAGGCAATTTTCAGCTTGTTGGATGCTCACTGTAGTATGTTCTTGTAGCTGATTTTTATCAGCAACTAAAGAAATAAGGGCATTGCTATCTACTCTTTTTTTAATCAAATAAATCTTTGCAACAGCTTCAGTATTAGTCGCGTCACAACCCAATCCCCAAATGGTATCAGTTGGGTAAAGGATAATTCCTCCTGCTTTTAATGTAGCTAAAGCCTTGTTAATTTCTGTTTGCATACTTGTTTATTCCGTTAGTGCAACTTATTTTCTTGCTCGATATAGTTTCTGCTAAAATAGTATTATTCATATTCAATCCTTTTCTGGATAAAGAGTTGTGATAGAGATGGTAACAAATAGCTAAGCATTTTAACTTAATTTTTTTTACTCCGGTATTCATTAGACGAACAGAAAGTTCAGTATCCTCTTTTCCCCAGCCTATCATCTCTTCATTGTATCCGTTTACGGCTACAAAATCTTGCTTCCAAAAGGAAAAATTACAACCTCTAGTTCCTTTTAGGTTATTGTTTTTACTACTTATAATTTTAGAGAGGAATGGCGAATGTAATCCGTTAATGCGATTAGCTATTCCACTTCTGAAAAAAGAAAATTGAAAGGATAGCTTATTAATTGCTTTTTGTGATATTTCATTATTTAAAAAAACTCTACTACCATGAATAAAAGTTCCTGATTTTGAAGATTGAATATGGTCTTTTATGAAGTGTAGGTGCAATATAATATCGCCATCAATTTGTATAATATAATTGCCTGAGGCTTGTGCAATTGCTTTGTTGAGGATGCTTGTTTTTTGAAAGCCATTATCTTCTTGCCATATATGTTTTATTCTTGATTGAAACTGCTTAGCATATTTTTCAATTACTTCCTTAGTTTCCTTAGTTGATCCATCATCCGCAATAAGGATTTCATTAGGTAATGTGCTTTGCTTAAGTATGCTTGAAAGTCCAAGTTCTAACGCTTCTGGCCAATTGTAAGTAGCAATGATTAAGCTAGTTTTCACTTTATAAAGATGTGTAAATCCTCATTAAATTATTAGCAATTTTATCATCCGTAAAATTTTGAGCATAATCAAAACCTTTTGTTTGCATTTCCTTTTGCAAATCAGAGGAATTTTGAATTTCAAGAATAGCTGCTTTCATTTGCTCAACCGATAGCGGGCTTATGTATTTAGTGGTAGGACCTCCTGCTTCAGAAAAACATCCCCCTTTTGATGTAATTACAGGAGTTTTAGAAAATAAAGCTTCCAGAATTGGGATGCCAAAACCTTCAAAAATAGAAGGATAGATGAGCATCTGTGCACTTTGGTAAATGGCAGCCATTTCTTCTATCTCAAGGTCACTTAAAAAAACTACTCTATTTGATAAATTGTGTTCAGAAATAAAGCGTAAGCATTTTATTTTATAGGCTTTTCCGTTACCTATAACAACTAGTTTTTGATTAGTTAATTCTTTTAAGGTTTTAAGTAGTGTGAGGAGGTTTTTACGCTCTTCAATACTACCAACATAAAGTAAATAGTCCTTTGGTAAATTATACTTTATTTGTGTTTCTTGTTTATTATTGGCTGTAATTTCATTTTGAAAAATACTATTACAACCTTGATAAACTACTTCAATTTTTTTTTCAGGAATGAAAAAGAAATCAATGATATCTTGTTTGGTTTGCTGGCTTACGGCAATAATTTTATTCGCCCTTAAACATGCTGATTTGAATTTTTTGTAATAGATTTTACGGTCAATCATCCTAAACAAATGTGGGTAACGAATGAAGATTAAATCATGAATTGTAACGACTGTTTTGATGTTTGTTTTTTCAATTCCCAAAGGAAGTTCATTGCTTAATCCGTGATAAATATCAATTTTATTGGTGAATAAATCGCGTACAATACTTTTGCTTCTCCAATAGGATTTTAAGGCCTTATTAATTAAAGATTGAGGGGTGCGAACAAAGGTGTTTTTGCTATCCTTCAAAAAAGGTAAACGACTATTTTCTTTATCCTTTGGTGTGTATAAAAAGTATTTGTTATCCGCATAGAAATGGGATAGTACACGAATGGCGTCACGGGAATAGTTGCCTAGACCTGTATTGTTTAAAAACGCTCGTTTTGCATCAAATCCTATTCTCATTATACGGCTACATTATATTCCCTGAGTGCATCATTCAGAGATGTTTTTTTATTGGTACTTTCCTTACGCTTACCAATAATTAGCGCACAAGGTACACCATAAGTTCCTGAAGGAAATTCCTTGTTATAAGTCCCTGGAATTACGACTGAACGGCTAGGGACAACACCCTTGTATATAATAGGAGTGTTGCCACTTACATCAATAATTTTGGTAGAGGCGGTAAGCACAACATTAGCGCCAAGTACTGCTTCTTTTTCAATTTTAACCCCTTCAACAACTATGGAGCGAGAGCCAATAAAAGCATCATCTTCAATAATAACGGGTGCAGCTTGTACAGGTTCTAAAACTCCACCAATACCAACACCACCTGAAAGGTGAACATTCTTACCAATTTGAGCACAAGAACCTACTGTTGCCCAAGTGTCTACCATAGTGCCGCTATCCACATAAGCACCAATATTTACATAAGAGGGCATCATGATAACGCCAGGAGCTAAAAAGGCACCATAACGCGCAACTGCATGAGGAACTACTCTTACGTCAAGCTCAGCATAACCAGTCTTAAGTTTCATTTTATCGTGAAATTCCAAAGGACCAATTTCTATGGTTTCCATTTTTTGAATAGGGAAGTAGAGGATAACAGCTTTTTTTACCCAATCGTTTACTTTCCAGCCAACAGTTGTTGGCTCGGCAGTACGCAAGCGTCCTTTATCAATTTCTTCAATAATAGTGCGGATGCAATCCTGAGTATCTTGTTCTTTTAATAATTCTCGGTTTTTCCAAGCAATTTCAATTATACTTTTCCATTCCTTCATAAAGCAAAGATAGTAATAGTTGTTACTTAATAGTTGCTTGCTTGAAATTAAAACAAGTGAAAAGAATTGTAAAAATAATGATACAATAAAAATGGCTTAAATATTAAAATACAAATAAAGTCTTAAGTTTGTTTTAGTAGATTTATTAGCGGTGAAAAAAGAGGTAAAAATTTTAGTTCTAAATACTATCGTAATCATGTAAAAATGATCCGAGAGCAATCCTCTCATCCCGATTTTATTTTTATATAAAAAACTGCAAAAAAAAGTCCTAATTCTTTCGAATTAGGACTTTTCCTTATAGGGCGGCAACTACCTACTCTCCCAGATATCACTCTAGTACCATCGGCACAACCAGGCTTAACTTCTCTGTTCGAAATGGGAAGAGGTGGACCCTGGCGTTATAGTCACCATAATATTTTAATATTATTTGACATAAATTGTAATGAATATATATAGCTAATTTCAAAGTCTACGGGTAATTAGTATCACTCAGCTGAATGTATTTCTACACTTACACTTGTGACCTATCAACGTCATCGTCTATAACGACCCTTAAAAGAAATCTTATCTTGAGATGAGTTTCGTGCTTAGATGCTTTCAGCGCTTATCTCATCCGAACGTAGCTACCCTGCAATGCAGCTGGCGCCACAACAGGTA
>LWDU01034351.1_pt1 | contig 36163 bp, 48 predicted proteins | sample 727161 | NCBI WGS metagenome assembly LWDU01 (sample SAMN04566230, study PRJNA314399) | hydrothermal vent metagenome | isolation source: deep sea hydrothermal plume seawater | place: Mexico: Gulf of California, Guaymas Basin | collected 2004-07-11 | reverse complement strand
AAAAAATATGGATAATTCATACCTTAATATAAATGATATTAAAAAAATAGTGAGCAAAGATTTAAATTATGTAAATGATATCATTATTAATAATATTGGAAATGAAATTCCACTTATAAATGATTTATCAAAACATATACTAACCTCAGGTGGAAAAAGAATTCGGCCGATTATAACTTTGTTAACATCAAGTATATGTAACTATTCTGGTAAAAATCATCTTCCTTTAGCTGCATGTGTTGAATTTATTCATACTGCTACTTTACTCCATGATGATGTTATCGATGAAAGTAAACTGAGAAGAGGTACTGCAACTGCTAATGAAATTTTTGGAAATAAAACTAGTATTTTAGTTGGTGATTTTTTATTTTCACGCGCTTTTGAGCTAATGGTAAAAAATGGATCAAAAAAAATTTTAAAAATTTTATCTAAAGCCTCTTCTACTATAGCTAAAGGAGAAGTTCTCCAGCTTACAACTATAAACGATTGCAATACAACTAAAGAATTATACATGAAAATTATTAAAAATAAAACAGCAAGTTTGTTTTCTGCCGCAGCGGAGATCAGCGCGGTTTTATCAAACGAAGAACATCATATTCAAAAGTCTCTCAAAATATATGGTGAAAAATTAGGGATAGCTTTTCAACTAGTGGATGATGTTCTTGACTATGCAGGAACTGCTGCTTTAGATAAAAAAATTGGTGATGACTTCCGAGAAGGTAAAATGACGCTACCAGTAATTATAAGTGTTGAGAAATCTACCCCTGAAGAAAAAAATTTCTGGAAAAGAACAATCGAAAATTTAGATCAATCTAGTGATGACTTAAATAAGGCAATAGAGCTGATAAATAAATATAATGGCATACATGCGACTCTTAATATAGCTAAAGAGTATAGTCTTGAAGCTATAAAATCATTAGAGATCTTTCCCCAATCCAAATCTAAACTAGCATTAGAATCTCTCGCATCTATAGCAATAAATAGAAAAAAATAGTAAAAATTTTATTGTAAAATTCTATAATTAAATACCATAATATAAATATTATATTTTTAGGAGGGTTATATGAACTATTTTTATAAAATACTTTTATCTTTATTATTAAGTACATTTTTATTAATGAATAATGCCTTTTCAGATTGGACAAATATAAAATTCTATAAATCTAATGGAATAATAATAGGAACGGCTGAAGGAGTTGATAGTTGGTTTCTAAATACACCATCTTTTAAATTTGATTTTAAAAACCTTAAATCTGGAATATATAGATTAGCCTTACATGATGGAAATTCTTGTAATAATTATGGATTATCTGCTGAAATAAATAACCCTAAATTAAAACCTTGGAAACCTTCACAATTACTAATTTTAGAAGTTAAAGAAAATGGAATATTTGATACTACACTAGCTATGAAACCTGAAAAATTTACTGAAGAAACTAGAGGATTAATATCTATTGGATCTCTGAGAGGTTACCCTTTATTATTATTTAAAGATAGCGAAAAGAAAATAACAGGCTGTGGGATGGTTCCTTTACTAAACGCTAGTAAATAATATTATAATGAATCTGCTGGTAATCTCCACCACCCAGAAAATTCAACAGAACTTTTTCCTGGAGTAAATATTTGTTCCATATGAACTCTTGCTATTCCTGAAACACCTGAATATTTACCTGTTCCAGACATAAAATCTAATCTACCTTCACATCTAACATCTAGGGAATATGTGGCTCCACTAGAACACTCTAATTTAGCTACTAAAGAATCTCCACTTTTATCTTTAAGTACACAGTAGCCACTAACATTTTCCATTTGAGAAAAACCGCAACTAAACCCTCTACCAGGTGCCGCGTAGGCTGTAACCTTACAATCCATAAATCCATCTTTTAATAAGTTATCATTAACTATTAATGCTGAAAAACTTGCCATGGCAATTTTCGTATCACCGATAGTAGTTTCATAAACATCTGCTTTTTTAGTATATTCCGCTATAAGAGATATTTGCTCAGCATCTTCTGGAATATTGACTGTGTCTGCAAAAGACACCTGCAAATTAAGAAATAATATTATAAGAGTGTTACTAATAATTTTTATCAACTTTTTTCCATAATAATATTGATGGTTATCTTTACATCTTGCATAATGCCGTATGATTAAACTTTCTGCAAATTTGTCATTTTTGTTTAATGAACTTCCTTTTCAAGAAAGGTTTAATGCCTCCTCAAATCTAGGTTTTAAAGCAGTTGAATTTTTCTTTCCATACGAATATGAAATTAGTAATATAAAGTGTTGGTTAGAAGAAGCAAAGCAAAAACTTATATTATTTAACACCTATCCAGGTTCACTGAAAAATGGGGATAGAGGAATAGCCTCTATAGTAGGTAGAGAAAATGAATTTAGAGAAAAATTTGATCTTGCAATTGAATATGCTTCAAAATTAAATTGTCCTTTTATACATGTAATGGCAGGGATAAATAAAAAAAACAACAACATTATTAAAGCGAGAGATGTATTTAAAGAAAATCTCTATTATGCAGCAAATGCTTGTGCTAAGAATAATATTATTGCTCTTATAGAAGCCATAAATGACCGTGACATTCCAAACTATCATTTAAACTATGTAGATGATGCTCTTAATATTATTAAAGAAATAAACCACCCTTCACTAAAGCTTCAATTAGACTTATATCATGCACAAATTATGAGTGGTGACTTAACGAATATTATAAATAAAAGCATTAAATATACCAAGCATATTCAAATAGCTTCCCCCCCCCATAGATATGAACCTGATAAAGGAGAAATTAACTATTCTTTTATTTTTGATATGATTGAAAAATTACACTACCAAGGTTACATAGGTTGTGAATATAAACCTTCCACTAATACTAAAGATAGCTTAGTATGGGCAAAAAAATATAATATAAGATAATTTAATATATTTTTTATATTATTTTGATTAAGCTAATTCATAAATTATGGAGGTAAAAATGGCTAGTATTCTTACATCACTTGAAAAAACTATTGGAGCAGGTGTTGCTCTAACTATTTTATTTATTCTTTACTATATTTCAACAGGAGGAGCACTAGATGCTGCTTTTTGGTCGTTAATATTACGATATGTTCACGTTCTTTCTGGGGTAATGTGGATTGGGATCTTATGGTATTTTAATTTTGTACAAATACCAAATATGCCAAAAATTCCAGATGACCAAAAACCAGCAATTGGAAAAGTAATTGCTCCGGCGGCACTATTTTGGTTTAGATGGGGAGCTATGGCTACAATAATTACAGGCTTATTAGTAGCGCATGTAAATGGTTACCTATACCAAGCTATAACTTTAGGCATTATGGACGGGGTAGCTAAACACACAGCTATTGGAATAGGGATGTGGTTAGGTACAATTATGTTTATAAATGTATGGTTTGTAATCTGGCCAAATCAAAAAAGAGCTTTAGGAATTGTAGAAGCAGATCCTGATACTAAAGCTGCTTCAACTAGAACTGCTATGCTTTTTAGTAGAACTAATACTTTGCTTTCTATTCCTATGCTTTTTGCAATGGCATCTGCCCAAAATATATGGGGATAATAAGTAATTTAGAAAGAGGTTGTTTATACAACCTCTTTCTATTTATGAATTTAAGAGTGAAAACCTCTAATAACTTTTCCAGGTAAACTTTCTCTATTAACTATACTATTATCTTCTAAAACTCTTTGTCCATTTATCCATACACCGTAAATACCATGTCCATCTATATTTAATCTACTAGACCCACCTGGGAGGTCATTCACTCTATAAGATTGAGAAACACCTACTTTATCTGGATTAATTAGCATCATGTCTGCATATTGTCCTGGAACTAATCTACCTCTTTGATCAATTCTATAAATATCAGCTTGTTTTCCTGTTAGATTATAAATAGCCTCTTCAATAGTCATAATATCATTTTCGCGAACCCATTTTTGCAACATATATAATCCATAACCAGCATCATTAAAAAAGGTTAAATGCGCTCCCGCATCAGATAATGTAATGTTAGAACGAGGATGTTTAAGTAACTTTCCAACTGCTTCTTCATCACTATTCAATAACATCGCAATAAACAAAGTATCCATTCCATTTTCATTAAGAGAATGGTCTAAAAGCCATTCTAAAGGATTCACATTGGATTCTGAGGCAATATCTTTGATAGACCTTCCTTCCAAAGGAAGATACTTTTTATTTTGAACTTCTCTAACTATAATTTTATCCCAATCACCATTAAATAATCTTACTTGAGCATCATCTTCTATCTCATTTAATAAATGACTACGAAAATTGCTGTCCTCTATAATATTTTTATATAATTCTAATGTGGCACATTCCATTGCAGGTCTCCAAGCATGAATTCCTTCAAATAGATATGGAGACTCCATAGTAAATTCCATAGATAGTGGCCGACATGATACCTGCCCCCACATCTCAGTACCTCTATTTGTAGCCTCAGAAATATCTGCTAATATTTTAAAAGTTGAACTATCTGATAAAGGATTATGTAAAAGTGCAGCAACTATAGCCGGTCTATTAGAATCTTTCATCCACTTTTCGATATTATCAATTGAAGTATTTGAACCTCTAGTAAGCATAAATACACCTCTGCCAAAAGAAGACATGGCCATTATAAGATTATGCATTTCTTTATCATCTGCTAATCTAGAAGGCATTGGCACTCCATTTTCTCCATTATGCCCCTCAAAGGTTGATGTAGCAAAACCCAATCCTCCGCTTATCATAGATTCCTTAACTATTTTTTCCATTTCTAATATTTCAAATTCTGTAGCTTTTCTAGTTAATGCATCCTTCCCCATTACATAAACTCTTACAGAGGAATGACCAACATAAGCTGCAACATTAGGTCCAACGCCTCTGCTTTCTAAAAAGTCGAGATATTCAGGAAAAGTTTCAAAATTCCACACTATCCCTTTCCTTAAAGCATCTAAAGACATTCCTTCTACATTTGTCAGGTTTTTAATAGTTAATTCGCGATGCTCAGCTTTACAAGGGGCTATGGTAAACCCACAATTACCGATAACAATTGTAGTAACCCCAAGTTTTGGTGAAGGATTAGCCCACGGATCCCAAGTTAATTGGGCATCATAATGTGTATGACTATCTATAAAACCAGGAACTAAGCTCAAGCCCTTTGCATCAATTACAGACTTTGCCTGACCTAAATCGTCACCTCTATGAACAATAATGCCATCTTCTACAGCAATGTCTCCTGTAAAAGATGGCAGCCCTGTTCCATCAATGATATTTGCATTCTTAATTATAAGATCAAACATATTATTTTAGCATATCTTTCACTGAATCAAGTGCAGCTTGAGCACATTCTTCATCCTGATCTCCGGTCGCACCGCTAACTCCAATTGCACCTATAAGATCACCATTTTGAGCTCTAATTGGAAGACCTCCTGGAAAAGGAACTAAAAAATCAACTGTAACTAGTCCTGGAACTCTAGCAGGCTCTCCATCCTTACCGTAAACTAATTCTCCTATTGCCCTTGTAGGGTAAGGTATCATTACTGCAGATTTTGCTTTATTTAAAGCTATATCTATACTTCCTAAGAATGCTCCATCTTGTCTTCTAAAGAGAACTAAGTCCGCTCCAGAATCTACGATTGCTATATTTAATGGTCTCCACTCTGTAGTAGCTCTTTTAGCTTCACAAGCATCAGCCATTTTCTTAGCTAATTGCAAATCGATAATAGTTTTTGTTTCTAATGATAAAGCAACTTTGTTTAAAAAAAGAATAGAAACAGCTACTAAAAATAATAAATTAAAAAATTTCATAATTTTCTCCCAAGTTAAAATTTTATTATAAATAATTTTTATAGTAATCAGCAATAAAATTATGATAAATATCAAATCCCTATTGGTATAAAAATATTAGATAATACATAATTCCTCTAATATTTTGAATAATTTACCATTATTCTTTAATTCATTAACAGATAAATCCTTAGGTGTTTTTTCTTCATTTAAATATCTCCAACCTTGGAAAGGCCTATGACTGATAACTTGAGTATGAATTAAATTTTTATCTAAAATAATATGACAATAGAATCTACCATCATCATGTTCTACTTTTTTAAAATCGATGATTTTTTGCCTAGCGGATATATAACCACTAATAATCCAAAACATTGAACCTTTATCTTTAATTATTTCATATTTTTTTGGATAGTGTCTTGTTATGTGTAAATAATGTTTATATTTTTTATAACGTAATGCTTGTCGCTCTCTTAACTCATCTATATTTTTTATACCAACAGCTAACTTTATTAAATGCATTGATCTATAAAAATTAATTTCTATTATTCTTAGCTTCTATGGCACTATAAACTCTTGAAGAAGGTGTTCTACCTAATTTACTAAAAACAAATTTAGAGGCATCACAAATTTTATCTAAATCAACTCCTGTTGAAACACCCATACCATTTAGCATAAATAATACATCTTCAGTAGCGACATTACCTTTTGCTCCAGGAGCATATGGACAACCTCCCAATCCTCCAACTGATGTATCTATAACTTTTATATCTAACTCTAAACTAGCTAAAATATTTGCCAAAGCTTGCCCATAGGTATCATGAAAATGTATAGCTAATTTTTCTATTCCGACAGCTTCTTTACATGCTTTAATCATTTGTTTAGTTTTTAATGGTGTTCCACTTCCAATTGTATCCCCTAATGAGATTTCATAACACCCCATCTTTACTAATTCTTCAGCTAACTTTGCCACTTTTAACGGCTCTATTTCATTTTCATATGGACAAAACATAACCGTAGATATATAACCTCTAACTTTCATTCCTTTCAGTAAAGCTTCCTTTGTAACTTCTCTAGCGCGAGCTAATGCCTCATTCACTGAACAATTTGTATTTTTTTTTGAAAAAGATTCACTAGGTGTAGTAAATACGCAAGCAGTATCTGCATTATATTTTAATGCATCATCTAAGCCTTTTATATTAGGAGTTAATACAGGATACATTATATCTTCTTTTCGTTTAATTTTTGTAAGTACAATATTAGAATCAGCCATAGCTGGAACCCATTTAGGAGAAACAAATGCTCCACTTTCTATAAACTTTAAGCCTGTCTCAGATAACAAATTAATAAATGAAATTTTTTCATTAGTATCTAATGGTATATTTTCATTTTGAAGACCATCCCTAGGCCCAACCTCATATATACTTATCTCTGTCATTATTTTACTTCCATTTCCACTACTGTAAAACCTTCTTCGACCTGATTACCTTTATTCACATTCACCTTCAATACTTTACCTGAATACGGAGCTAAAATTGAATGTTCCATTTTCATTGCTTCCACTATAACCAAAACATCACCTTTTTTCACCAACTGCTTATTTTTTACAAAAATTTTAGCAATTTTTCCTGGTATAGGAGAATCCATAGAACCTTGAGATAATTCTTCTTTTAATTCTAAATAATACTTATCTCTTATTTTTATATTTAATGAATAACCATTTTTATTTACATATACATCTTCATTATTTAATTTAACAAAAAATAAATCTATTTTCTTATTATTACATAACAAACTTATTTGCTTAGAAAAATCACTGTTAAAAAATGTAAATGTATTATTAAATGTAGTATCATGATTTTCAACTAACATACTGTCACGATCGATTATTTTAACTCTATAATTAAAATTATTTTTATCACATATCATATGTATTTTTTCAAAACCATTAGCTAGATGTCTCCAATTATTAGCATTTTCCCATGGTGAAGATTTTTTATTGTCTTTGTTAAAATTTCGAATTCTAATATATAAAACTATAGCTGCCTGTAACAATATGTCCTTATCTTCTTGAACAGGCATTAGGCTTTTCCAATATTTATTTATAAAATCAGTAGTAATTTTTTTTTCAGAGAAGGCAGGCACTTTTAAAATTTTATTTAAAAAATCTATATTATTTTTTAACCCTATTAATTGAGTGTTTTCCAATGCAAAAGAGAGTTTTTTAATTGCATCATCTCTATTCTCTCCGTAAGCAATAACTTTCGCTATCATTGGATCATAATATGTTGAAACTTCATCATTAGCCATGTATCCTGTATCTAATCTCAAATAAGTTTTATTAGGAAAATTAAATTCTAATATTTTACCTGGAGATGGTTGAAAATTTTTTTCAGGAATTTCTGCATAAACTCTAGCTTCAATTGCATGCCCATTGATTGAATTCTCATTATAGTCCAATATTATTTTTTCATTATTCGCTACTCTAATTTGTAATTCCACTAGATCTATACCTAATATTAATTCCGTTACGGGGTGTTCGACTTGTAAACGTGTATTCATTTCCATAAAATAAAAATTATTGTTTTCTAATAAAAACTCTATAGTTCCTGCTCCAGAATATGAAATATTTTTTGCCACTTTCTCAGCTTGAAAAGCCATTTCTTTTCTAACATCTGTACTAATATTTGTAGCAGGTGCTTCTTCGATAACTTTTTGATGTCGTCTTTGAATACTGCAATCTCTATCTGATAAAGTATAAATATTTCCAAAATTATCTGCTAAAATCTGAACCTCGATGTGCCTAGGGTTTTGTAAATATTTTTCTATTAAAATACTCTCGTTTCCAAAAGAGCTTAAAGCTTCTCTTTTTGCTGCTTCTAATTTATTTATAATTTCACCTTTTTTATAAATAATATGCATACCTTTTCCTCCACCACCAGCCGAGGCCTTAATAATCAAAGGAAATCCTATATCTTCACATCGTTTTAATATTTGTTTTTGTGACAAATCATCTGCAGAAAAGCCTGGTAGCACTGGAACACCTGCTTTTTCCATCATATTTCTCGCATCATTTTTTGATGACATACTTTTCATAGATGATACAGAAGGACCAATAAATTTTATATTATTCTTTTTTAATGCTTTAGCAAAATCAGGATTTTCAGATAAAAATCCATATCCTGGATGCACTGCATCTACATTATTTTCTAATGCAATTTTTATTAATTTTTTATAATTTAAATAACTTTTTTCAGCTAATGACGCACCTAAATGGATTGATTTATCTGCTTCACGTACATGTAAAGCATTTTTATCAGCATCAGAATATACAGCAATTACCTTAACACCCATAGCTTTACAGGTACGTGAAATTCTAGCTGCTATTTCTCCTCGATTAGCTATTAATATATTTCTAATCATTCACCCTGCCAATTTGGTTTTCTTTTATTTAAAAATGCCTCTATACCCTCTTTACCCTCATCTGTTGCTCTTGCATCCGCTATTCTTTTGGCAGTTTCTATCATAACTCTTTCATCTATATCTTTTCCCTCGACATAGAATATTAATTCTTTTGAAGCTTTTAGAGCTTTAGGTCCACCTTTTAAAATATTATCTATATTTTTTTCTACTAATGCATTAAAGTCTTCGTTTTTAGCATAATGGTTTAGTAACCCCATATGAAAAGCCTCTTGCGAAGAAATAATTACTGAAGATAAAAATAAATATCTAGCATTTCTAGAACCCACAGCTCTAACTACATACGGACTAATAGTTGCTGGTATTAATCCTAGCCTTACTTCAGATAAAGAAAATTTTGCATAACCATTTCCAATTGCTATATCACAAGCAGCCACTAAACCTATCCCTCCTCCAAAAGTAACTCCATTAACAGCAGCAATCGTAGGAAATGGCAAAGAATCTAATTTCTTTAACATAATTGCTAATTTCATTGCATCATTATGATTTTCTTCATGGCTTACATCAGACATTCGTCTCATCCAATCTAAATCTGCTCCAGCAGAAAAGGCTTTGCCTTCTCCTGTAATAACCAATGCTCTAATATGTTTATTATTAGTTATCTCTGATAAAACAGCATCTAATTCTTTAATTAAATTCTCATCAAATGCGTTCATAACATGCGGACGATTTAAGGTTAAATAATAAACGCCTCTATCATCTAATTTTGTTAATAAATTTTTCATTATCTACATCCTAAATAAACCAAATTTTGTATCTTCAATTGGCTTATTATGAGCAGCAGAAATTGATAAGCCTAATACTGATCTTGTGTCAGCAGGATCAATTATCCCATCATCCCATATTCTTGATGAAGCAAAATATGGACTTCCTTCTGTTTCATATTGATCTAATATTCCATTTTTAAAATTATTTTCATCTTTCTTAGACCATTTTACCCCTCTTCTAGCATTCACATCTTTTCTCACGGTAGTGAGGACATTAGCCGCTTGTTCTCCTCCCATAACAGACACTCTAGAATTGGGCCAAGTCCACATAAATCTTGGATTAAATGCTCTACCACACATACCATAATTACCAGCTCCAAATGATCCACCTATAATTACTGTAAATTTTGGAACTTTTACTGTAGATACTGCAGTAACTAATTTTGCTCCATCTTTAGCTATTCCACCTTCTTCATATTTTTTTCCTACCATAAATCCAGAAATATTTTGTAAAAATATAATTGGTATTTTTCTCTGTCCACATAGCTCTATAAAATGAGCTCCTTTTTGTGAACTCTCTGAATACAAAATACCATTGTTTGCAATTATTCCGACAGAATAGCCCATAATTTTTGCAAAACCTGTAACCAAAGTTGGTCCATATAATTTTTTAAATTCCAAAAACTTACTACCATCTACTATTCTTGCTATTACTTCTCTTACATCATATAGAATAGATAAAGATGATGGTACTACACCATATATACTTTTTAAATCATAATTGGGTTCTTCTGATTTTATTAAATCAACATCTTTATTCTTTTTCGTATTAAAAGTAGCTACAATATCCCTCACGATTTTTAGGGCATGCTGGTCATTTTCGGCCAGATGATCAGTCACACCGCTTTTTTTACTATGCAACTCTCCTCCTCCGAGTTCTTCTGCACTAACAACTTCTCCTGTTGCAGCTTTTACCAAAGGAGGGCCACCTAAAAATATTGTTCCTTGATTTTTTACTATTATAGTTTCATCACTCATTGCTGGAACATATGCTCCCCCAGCTGTACAAGAACCCATTACTACTGCTATTTGTGGGATACCCATAGCCGACATATTTGACTGATTATAAAATGTTTTACCAAATCCCTCTTTATCTGCAAACATTTCACTTTGATTTGGTAAATTTGCTCCACCAGAATCTACTAAATAAATACAAGGTAGATGATTTTCTAAAGCTATATCTTGTGCTCTTAATTGTTTTTTTACTGTTATTGGATAATATGTTCCTCCCTTTACAGTAGCATCATTAACTATAATTACACATTCTCTTCCAGAAACTCTTCCGATTCCCGTAATAAGACCAGAGCCCGGTGCTTCATCATTATAATGTCCATATGCTGCAAGGGATGAAAATTCTAAAAAAGGAGAACCAGGATCTATTAAGTATTCTAATCTCTCTCTAGGTAAAAGTTTACCTCTAGCAATATGCCTTTCAATTGCTTCCTTACCACCTCCTATCTGAGAAAATATAATTTTATTTTTAAGGTCGGAAACCAGTCCTTCCATAATATTAGAATTTTTTATATATTCTTTAGAAGTTTCATCTATAGCACTCTTAATAATATCCATTTAAATTCTTTCTAAATTTTAACAACATTCTAAGGCAATAGCAGTAGCTTCTCCCCCACCTATACATAATGAAGCTATCCCTTTATCAATATTATATTTATGCATTGCGGCAATTAAAGTCGCTATAATTCTAGCTCCTGATGTTCCAACAGGGTGACCTAAAGCGCAAGCACCTCCGTGTACATTTACTATTTCAGGAGATATACTTAGGTCTTTCATTGCGACCATAGGCACAACAGCAAAAGCTTCATTTATTTCAAATAACCCAACATCTTTAATATTCCATCCAGCCTTATTTAAAACTTTTTGAATTGCCCCTATTGGCGCTGTTGTAAACCATGCAGGGTCATGACTATTTGTTGCATGAGCAACAACTTTAGCTAATGGCATAGAATTTTTATTCTCTGCTTCTTCATTTGTCATCATTACCAAGGCCGCAGCACCATCAGAAATTGATGAAGAATTAGCTGCCGTAACTGTCCCATTTTTACTAAAAGCAGGCCTAAGATTTGGAATTTTAGATATGTCTGCATTAAAAGGCTGTTCATCAGCAGTGATTTCTACCGTACCTTTACGAGTATTAATAGTTACAGGCACCATTTCTTCTTTGAAAGACCCATCTTCATTTGCTTTTTTTGCTCTTTCTAAAGATCTAATAGCAAAATTATCTTGTTCTTCTCTTGTAAATTGATATGCCTCAGCCGTCGCTTCTGCATACGAACCCATTAAACGTCCTGGCTCATATGCATCTTCTAACCCATCTACAAACATATGATCCTGAACTTGGGCGTGCCCCATCCTTAAGCCACTTCTTACTTTTGGTAGAATATATGGAGCATTGGACATACTTTCAATGCCTCCTGCCAAAGTCACAAAACTCGATCCAGCCAATAATTGATCATGAGCTATCATTGCAGCTCTCATACCTGATCCACACATTTTATTTATAGTTGTTGCACCTGCAGTATTTGGAATACCAGCAGCTATTGCAGCTTGCCTTGCTGGAGCTTGCCCCATACCAGCTGGCAAGACACAACCCATTACTACATCATCTATATCTTTCGCTTTAATTCCGGCTTTTTTTATAGCTCCTTTTATAGCAATACTTCCTAAGTATGGAGCACTTTCAGAAGACAAACTTCCTTGGAAACTTCCCATGGGGGTTCTAGCCATGCCTGTAATAACAACATCATTTTTGTGCATTTACTTCTCCTAATTACCTACATTGATTTATACAAATAATCATTTGTGACTGACAAATTTGTTCGGATTCAGGGTTACTACTTTCAATTTTTATACATGCATCTCTTCTTTTAAGACACACTTTAGCACAAATTTTAGCTTGTGTAGCTTTCTCATCAGGGTCATATGGAAACTCTGGCGTATTATCCTGTGAAAAAACAATAGTATTATTAAATGTCAGAAATATAAAAGCTAACAATACTAAAGCAGTTCTGACATTTAAATGCTTTATATTTAAAGACATTACTATACTCCTAAATTGATTCATTAAAAATCTCTCTACCAATTAGGATTCTTCTAATCTCACTAGTACCTGCACCAATTTCATATAACTTAGAATCTCTTAAAAGGCGCCCTACAGGATAATCATTTGTATAACCATTTCCACCTAATATTTGAATTGCTTGAAGTGCAATTTCTGTACATTTTTCAGCTGAGTATAAAATAGCACCTGCTGAATCTTTTCTAGTAGTTTCATTTCTATCGCAAGCTTGAGCTACATTATAAACATAAGATTTAGATGCATTCATAGAAGTATATATATCTGCTAATTTACCTTGCATTAATTGAAAGTTGCCAATAGGTTGGTCAAATTGTTTTCTTTCATGAACATAAGGAACTATTATGTCCCAGCAATTCTGCATAACACCGAGTGGACCACCTGCTAAAACTACTCGTTCATAATCTAAACCACTCATCAACACTTTTGCACCTGAATTTATTTCACCTAATACATTTTCTTCTGGTACTACACAATTATCAAATATAAGTTCGCAAGTATTTGATCCACGCATACCTAATTTATCTAATTTTTTACCCGTAGAAAAACCTTTCAAACCTTTTTCAATAATAAATGCTGTAATACCTTTAGAACCAGCGTTCCTATCAGTCTTAGCATATACAACTAAATAATCAGCATCTGGGCCATTAGTTATCCACATTTTTGAACCATTTAGTATATAATGATCAGTTTTTTGTGTTGCAGTAGTCTTCATTCCTATAACATCTGAGCCTGCTACAGATTCACTCATAGCTAGTGCTCCCACTTTTTTTCCAGAAATTAAACCTGGCAAATATTTTTCACGTTGTTGGTCATTTCCATTTAATCTTATCTGATTTATGCATAAATTTGAGTGCGCACCATAAGAAAGGCCTACGGAAGCCGAAGCTCTACTAATCTCTTCTACACAAACAGTATGTTCTAAATATCCTAATCCACTTCCACCCCATTTTTCTTCAACAGTAACACCTAAAATTCCTAAACTTCCCATCTTTTCCCATAAATCTGAAGGAAAATCATTCTTCTTATCTATTTCAGCTGCTCTTGGCGCAATTTCATTATTGGCAAAGCTAGATACAGTTTCCCTAATCATATCAGCCGTTTCACCCAAATAAAAATTGAAATCTTCTGGTCTATTAATAATCATCCTATCTCCATAAAACTTAGGTTAATAAAATTTTTGCTAAACCTAAAAATACAAAGAAACCTACTACATCTGTAACAGTAGTCAATAAAATAGAAGCCCCTAATGCTGGGTCAATTTTCCAACGTTGTAAAAGTAAAGGAATGGATGCACCAAAAAAACCTGCCACAAATAAATTAAATAACATTGCTAATGCTATCACAATACCTAATCCTTGTTCTCCAAACCATAAAGCGGCGACCAAACCAACTATTATAGCAAAAATAATACCGTTAATAATTCCTACTAATATTTCTTTACCAAATACTCTTAATGCATTTGACTGATTTAATTCTCTTGTTGCAAGAGCCCTAACAGCAACTGTTAGAGTCTGAGTTCCAGCATTGCCCCCCATTGATGCAACTATAGGCATTAAAACTGCTAAGGCAACAATTTGCTTTATTGTTCCTTCAAATATTCCTATAGCTATAGAAGCTAATATAGCTGTAAGTAAATTTATAAATAGCCAAGTAAATCTACTTCTCGCTGTTTGCCAAGCAGCCATATATATATCTGTATCACCAGAAATACCCGCCAGCTTTAACATATCTTCTTCTGCCTCTTCCTGAATGACTTCTACTACGTCATCAACAGTTACCATGCCTATTAGCCTATTTTGAGAATTTACTACAGGCGCAGATGTCAAATCATATTGTTCAAATAAAAAAGCCATATCTTCTTGATCCATATCAACAGGGACCACTACAGGTTCTGTGGTCATAATATCAGATAAGACTACTTTTCGCTCACTTCGCATTAATTTATGAAGTGGTATTGTTCCCACAGGTATATGTCGAGGGTCCACAATAAATATTGCATAGAATTGATCTGGGACTTTTATCGAACGTCTCAAATAATCAATGACCTGTCCTACATTCCAATAACGCGGAACAGCAACATAATCTCTCTGCATTAATCTGCCTGCAGACATTTCTGGGAATTCTAAAGCTTGAATAATTAAACTTCTAGCATCAGTAGAAATTTGATTTAAAAGATCATCTCTTTTTTCTGTCTCTAAGTTTTCTAGAATATAGGCCGCATCATCTGTGTTTAACTGAGCAATTAAATCCCCTAATATACTTGGTTTATAATTTTCTATTATATCTTTTAATACTTGTTCATCCAAAGATGCTAAAGTTTCTGGCGGCAATTTATGCTGCAAGGTAGAAAATAATATTTTTCTATCTTCTTGGGATAAAATTTCAAAAATGTCTGCGATATCTGCTGGGTGTAAAGATAATATATCTTCTTCAAGACCTTGCAGGTTATTGGCTTTAATATTATCTCTAGTCTTATCAATAAACTTAGCAGAAATACCAAAACCGAAAGAATTTTTATTATTATATATATTAATATTTTCTGCTATAGTTTTAGAATTATTTTTCATTTTCCTAATTCCTATGCATTTATATTATTAATATTATAATTTATTCTAACTCTATAAAATAAATAATGCTAGGTTATAAAAATGATTTCTTTAAATTTAAAATCTAATAATCATCAAACTTTAAAATGGGAATATGATCAAGATTTAGTTCCCTACAATATAGCTATTAGCACTATGGAAGAGCATATTAAAAATATTTATAAACAAGAATCATCTGAAATAATATGGTTGTTAGAACATCCTTCAATTTATACATGCGGAACAAGTACTAAAAAAGAACAAATACTTAGACATACAGAAATCCCAATTATTAACTCAGGTAGAGGTGGACAAGTTACTTACCATGGGCCTGGACAAAGAATAATCTATGTAATGCTTAATCTAAATCATAGAGATAAGGATATTAGAAAATATGTTAAAACTCTAGAAAATTGGATGATAAAATCTCTAGAGCATATTGGTTTAAAAGCCTATACATGTAATGATAGAATAGGCATATGGGTAGATGGTCCTAATGGAGAGTCAAAGATAGGTGCTATTGGAATTAGGGTAAGCCACTGGATTACATATCATGGCATATCAATAAATATTGATCCAGACCTTAATTATTATAATAATATAATACCATGTGGCTTAAAGAATTTCTCAGTAACTTCTTTGAAAGAACTTGGCTATAATTATAGCATCAACGAATTTGATGCAGTTATAAAAAAATCCTCCAAGGATTTCTTTTAGTTTAAGCAAAAGTAATTAGTTCCTGATCCACAGAAACTATATCACCCGCTTTAACATTTATTTTTTTTACTATAATATCTTTATCAGCTTTTAGAATATTTTCCATTTTCATTGCATCTAAGATAATCAAATCTTCACCTAAATTAACTTTTTGATTTTCAGAAATACATACCTTTATAACTTGTCCAGGCATAGGAGATATAAGCGTTTTAGATAAAGTATTTTTCACCTTCCTAGGAATTAATTTGGAGAGGTTAAATATTTCACATTCTGTGACTTTTGATTGAACATCAAATCCAGCATGACATATATTATATTTAGATAAACTCTTTGAAACTTGCATTAAAAAAGTTTCAGCATCTAACGTTATTTGCAGAATTGGGTCACCAATATTCCATGAAACTGCAACTTCATATAATTTTGAATTATGCTCCACTTTTATTTTAAATAAATTATTAATATCATTAGATATTATTTCATATTTTAATTCAAAGTAATGTTTTGCAGTAGTTACTACATAGTTACCTTTAGTCAATTTACTCTTGCGCTTTATTTCTATAGCTTCCATAGCTAGAGATGTTATAGCAATTAAAAATAACTTAGACTTAGATTTTAACAATCCTGTATAACCTGTAGGGTACTCTTCCTCTAAAAAAGCAGTTGTAATATTTCCAGATAAAAATTTTTTATTAGTCAATACACTATTTACAAATGAAATATTTGTAGACACACCTTTTATTACAAATGCGTCTAACGCTGAAGATAATTTGTTACACGCATCTATTCTATCCTCACCATAAGAAATTAATTTTGCAATCATTGGGTCATAATACATTGATATTTCACCACCTTCTTGTACTCCAGAATCAAGTCGAATTGACATATCTTCATGTGTTGGGGGAATAAACTTTCTGAGCCTGCCAATAGAAGGTGCAAAATTACGAATAGGATTCTCAGCGTATATTCTAGCTTCAACAGACCAACCATTTAACTTTATATCAGACTGAACCAAACCTAATGGCTTCTTAGCACTTATATTTATCATCTTTTCAACAAGGTCTATTCCTGTTACCAACTCTGTAACCGGATGCTCCACTTGCAATCTTGTATTCATTTCAAGAAAATAAAAAGACTTATCATTAGATGCGACAAATTCTACGGTACCTGCACTCGAATAGTTAACTGCTTTAGCTAATAAAAGAGCCTGTTCTCCCATTTCTTTTCTCATATCCTCATCTACTAAGGAACTCGGAGATTCTTCTATTACTTTTTGGTGTCTTCTTTGAACTGAACATTCTCTTTCGCCTAAATAAACCATATTTCCATATTCATCCGCAAGGATTTGAATCTCAATATGTCTAGGCCCAACAATAAATTTTTCTATAAAAACTCTATCATCTCCAAAAGATTTTTTAGCTTCATTTTTTGCACTTTGAAAACCAGATATTAATTCTTTTTTATCTTTAGCAACCCTCATACCTTTGCCACCACCTCCAGCAGAAGCTTTAACCATTACTGGATAACCTATTTCCTTAGCTGCTTTAATAGCATCTTCTACATTTTTAATAGCACCATCCACACCTGGAATAATATTCACTCCAGCTTTTTTAGCAATTCGCTTAGATATAATTTTATCACCCATAGATTGTATTGCTTCAATGGAAGGTCCTATAAAAATAATTTTTGCTTTTTCTAAAGCTTTAGAAAACTCAGCATTTTCTGATAAGAATCCGTAACCCGGATGAACAGCGTCAGCTTTCTTCTCTTTTGCAGCTTTTATTATATTCTCTATGTTTAAGTAACTTTTTGAGGAATCTGCTGGCCCGATATTAACTGCTTCATCTACATATTGTAAATGCATAGAATTTTTATCAACATCAGAATATATCCCAATGGTAGCAATTCCCATTTTTTTACACGTTTTAGCTATCCTGCAGGCAATTTCACCTCTATTAGCAATAAGTATTTTTTTAAACATATATAGTCACTTTATTTATAATGGAATATTTCCATGTTTCTTTTTTGGGTTTGATAATTCTTTTGTTTTTAGCAGTTCTAATGCAGAGGATAATCTATACCGAGTATTATGAGGAGTAATTATATCATCTAAATAACCTCTTGAGGCCGCAATAAATGGATTAGCAAATTTATCCTGATATTCTTCAGTTTGTTTTTCTATTTCTTTTTTATCAGAGCCTCTAAAAATAATTTCAACTGCGCCTTTGGCGCCCATCACTGCAATTTCAGCTGTTGGCCAAGCATAATTTATATCTCCTCTTAAATGTTTTGAGGCCATCACATCATATGCTCCTCCATATGCCTTTCTTGTAATCAAAGTAATCTTTGGTACCGTTGCTTCAGCATATGCGTAAAGTAGTTTAGCTCCATGCTTAATAATTCCATTAAATTCTTGTGAAGTTCCAGGTAGGAATCCAGGAACATCTACTAAAGTAACTATTGGAATATTAAAACAATCACAAAAACGTACAAATCTTGCTGCTTTACGTGAAGAATCAATATCTAAACATCCTGCAAGCACCATAGGCTGATTAGCAACTATTCCGATAGTTTGTCCTGAGATTCTCGCAAAACCAATTATAATATTTTGAGCATAGTCAGGTTGTATTTCAAAAAAATCTTCTTCATCAATTATAGTTATTATCAATTCTTTCATATCATAAGGGCTATTAGAATTATCAGGAATAAGTGTGTCTAGATTAAATGACTTTCTGTCACTTGGATCCTGTGTTAATCTATATGGTGCTTTTTCTTTATTTGAAAGAGGTAAAAAGTCTAAAAGCCTTCTAGTTTCTTCTAAGACTGATATATCATCTTCAAATGATAAGTCAGCTACGCCAGACTTTTTTGTATGACTTGAGGCCCCTCCCAGCTCTTCAGCACTTACCGTTTCATGTGTAACAGTTTTTACAACATCTGGACCAGTTACAAACATATATGAGGAATCTTGGACCATAAATATAAAATCTGTGATAGCTGGAGAGTAAACAGCACCTCCTGCGCATGGCCCCATAATTAGTGAGATTTGAGGAATAAAACCAGATGCTAATACATTCCTTTGAAAAACTTCTGCATAACCTCCTAATGATGCTACTCCTTCTTGGATACGAGCTCCACCTGAATCGTTTAAACCTATTATGGGCACTCCTAATTTCATAGCCTGATCCATAACCTTACAAATTTTTTCTGCATGTGCTTCACTTAAAGAACCTCCATAAGCAGTAAAATCTTGACTATATATTAATACTGGACGTCCATTTATTTTACAATTACCAGTGACTACCCCATCGCCTGGTATTTTATTTTTTTCCATGCCAAAATCTGTAGAACGATGTTCTACAAACATATCATATTCTATAAATGAGCCTTTATCAGCTAGAACGTTAATTCTCTCACGAGCAGATAATTTTCCTTTTGAATGCTGAGCTTCTAAGCGTTTTAGTCCTCCAGAAAGCCTTGCCCTATCTTTCCTTTTTTTTAATTCTTTTAACACATCTTTCAAAATCAAATCCTTAAAATATAATTATTATTCTTTTAGAGCATCATAGTATTTTTTTACATTTTTTATATCAGAACTTATCGCCTTCAGTCTAGTAAAAGCTTCTTCATCTTTACCCCAAAAAGAGGACTGATAAATTTCATCTAAATTACTACATTCAAAAGCATTTTTAACATTAATCTTATCATTTACAAGGGCTAATGAAATTATGATTGAGTTTGTTAATTGAGAAAGAACAGCTATTGCAGATAATTCAAAATTATTTTTCTTACTTAATATAAGTTTTAATTTAGATAAACTGTCTTTATTCTGACTTATAGCGGATATTTTAGAAGTATATAATATATTAATATTATAAAAATCTTGCATAAATATAATCAAAGGCAACCAATGCTTATTTTGTTTTTTTATCAAGTCTTTAGGAGAGCGTGCAAAGTAGCAAACAACATCATTATTAGCATATAAACTTAACTTTTCTATGTAATTATGATTATCTGTTACAATTCTATCTATTGCTGTATTAGTTAACCTTATAGGCGACACTATATTGGCAACTTTTTTAGTTTTAACTGACTGATAATCTTTTAGAATTATTTTTGCTAGCTTTAACGTTGGTAATTCTATCAAATTTCCTTGTGGAGTCTTTGCTATTTTATTATTGATTTGTATGCAATACTTATTTTTACTAGATTTAATAATTTTGAACGTAATTTTAGGTATATTACTCATATTATATTTAAGAATTTACAATATCTTTTGATAATTCTAATACATCAAAAACATACAACATATGATCAGGAATAGGAGCTTTTATCCTAATTGTTAACCCTTCAATATCTGGAACTCCAATTTCTCTTGCATGTAATTGCATATATTTAGAAAAACTCTCTAAATCTTTTAATTCATGAACAGACTTACCAATATACTTAGTGTCTCCTATTATTGAACAACCAATATAATTACAATGTGCTCTAATTTGATGCTTTCTTCCAGTTTCAGGAAAAAACTCTACTAAAGATAATTTAGTTTTTTTAAATTTCCCTTTCCATAAAACATTATAAGTTGTTTTACTCTCTTTACCATTTATATCAAAAGCTGTTCTTTCAAAACTTTTACTATGAATTATCCCTAATGGAGCATTAATTGAACCAGTTGTTTTTGGCATATGTCCAATTACTAGTGCCCAATAAATCTTTTTTACATCTCTATTTTTAAAGGCCTCCGCCAGTCGTCGGGTTGTGTCTGGTTTTCTAGATAATAATAATACTCCACTCGTCTCCTTATCGAGCCTATGTAGTAATTGAGGCCTATGAGGTGATTCAAAACGAAAATAGTCCAATAACCCATCCACATGATCACTTATCCTTGACCCGCCTTGAACAGCCAACCCTGCCGGCTTATTAACTGCTATTATTTCTTTATCTTTATATAATATAGAATTATCAACAAAATACTTTAAATCATCATTTAATCCCTTATACGTTAAAAATTTAGCCTTTTGTAAATTTCTAAATGCATAAGGAATTCTTATACTATTACCTGTTTCAATTCTTTTTTTACCCAATGATCTCTTTCCATCAATTCTAATTTGACCTGTACGTAATAATTTTTGAATAGCGACAAATGATAAGTTTTCAGTATGGGAAGAAATAAACTTATCTAGCCTTTGACCTGATTCTTCAGAAGTAACTTCAATTGGCTCATTATTAATAGACATAAATTTAAAACACCAACCGAATAAAATTAATACCCAGTATTAAGCCACCAATAGATAAGAATACTGATAATAAAATAAAAATAACAGCAGTAAGATAATCTGCTTTTTCAAACATTAAATATGCCTCAAGAGCAAAAGCGGAAAATGTTGTAAAAGAACTTAATATTCCTATCTGAATAAAGACTTTCATACTATCGTTAAAAAAATCAGCTTTGGATAAACTATCGTATAACATTCCTAATATTATTGATCCAAGAATATTACATACTAGCATACCATAAGGAAATGAATTTGAAGATAAGTTTTGAATTGCATTAGATAAAATATATCTAGATATCGCTCCAATTGCTCCGCCAATTGCCACAAATAGAATTAAATACATATTTTTAGCCTTAATATCATTTCAATTATAGCCTACGTAACTAATTACTCATACTATAATAGCTAAAAATAAAATTAAATATACTTTAGAAAACGGTTTTATTAATCTTTCTTGTCAGCCTCTTCTTCTTTAGCCTCTACTATAGGGCCACTATCAAGACCTCTTGCAGAAATATTTCTATCGACAAGCTCTATATATGCCATAGGTGCGCTATCACCATATCTATTACCATCTTTTATTATACGAGTATACCCACCATTTCTTGCTTCATATCTTTTAGCTATTTCTCCAAATAGCTTTTCTATATGCGCATCAGGAGCTAATCTAGCAATTGCAAATCTGCGCGCATGAAGACTTCCTTTTTTGCCTAAAGTAATAAGTTTTTCAACTATTGGTCTTAGTTCCTTAGCTTTAGCTATAGTAGTTCTAATTTGTTCATGCTTAATTAATGCTGTAGACATATTAGCAAACATAGCTTTTCTGTGAGAACTTGTTCTATTAAGTTTTCTATGGCCCATTTTATGTCTCATAATTTAATTCCTTATTTAATATTCTTTAAATTAAAACTGATCATCAACTTTTTTCGCAAGTTGCTCTATATTCTCTGGAGGCCACTCCGGAACCATTTCACCAAGATTTAACCTCATATTACTAAGCACTTCTTTAATTTCATTTAAGGACTTTCTACCAAAATTAGGAGTTCTAAGCATTTCTGATTCAGATTTTTGTACTAAATCTCCAATATAAACAATATTATCATTTTTAAGACAATTTGCAGACCTTACAGACAGTTCTAACTCTTCTACTTTTCTTAACAGATGAGGATTTAATAATGCATCAGGTGTAGGTTCTTCTTCAACTATTTCTGGTATAGGATCCTCAAAATTAACAAAATTACCCATTTGTTCTATCAATATTCTAGCAGCTAGTGCAGTAGCATCTTCTGGGGTAATAGTTCCATCTGTTTCAATATCTAACAACAACCTATCAAAATCTGTGTCTTGTCCTACTCTAGAGTTTTCTATTTTATAAGATACAGTTTTAATAGGACTAAAAATTGCATCAATTGGGATTAAACCAATAGGAGCATCTTCTGGCTTATTTTCTGCTGCAGGTGCATAACCCCTTCCAGTATTAATTATAAAATCTATATTTAACTCTGAACCTTTATCTAAGTGACAAATTACTAATTCTGGGTTCTTTACTTCTACATTTGCATTACTTTGTATCATTCCAGCTGTTACTTCACATGGCCCTTTAGTATTAAGTGATAACTTACTTAATCCATCTATGTGTGACTTAACAGAAATATTTTTAATATTTAGAATAAGATCTACAACATCTTCTCTCACACCTTGTATAGAAGAAAACTCATGAAGCACATTTTCTATTTTAATTGCAGTTACTGCTGCTCCTTGCAATGAAGATAATAAAACTCTTCTCAAAGAATTACCTATAGTTAAGCCATAACCTCTCTCTATTGGCTCAGCAACAACCGTTCCTTTTATGTCTCCTTCTTTGGCAGTTATTACAACATTTGATGGGGTGATTAAGTCATTCCAATTTTTTTCTAACACTATAAATTCCTTAATTTATTTAAATATATAAATTTCTTACTATTGATTTAATTGACTAAACTCTTCTTCGTTTAGGTGGCCTACAGCCATTATGTGGCATAGGAGTAACATCATTAATTGTGGTAACTGTAAACCCTATAGTTTGCAGTGCCCTTAATGCAGACTCCCTACCCGCACCAGGTCCACTTACTTTTACTTCTAGCACCTTTAAGCCATGTTCTTGAGCTTTTTTTCCAGCATCTTCAGCAGCTAATTGCGCTGCAAAAGGTGTAGATTTTCTTGATCCTTTGAAACCTTGTATTCCGGCTGACGACCATGCAACAGTGTTCCCTTGGTGGTCCGTAATAGTAATTATTGTATTATTAAAGGTAGAATTTACATGAGCTACTCCCGATGTAATATTCTTTTTTTCTTTTTTCTTTTTAGTTTCTTTTGTAACCATAATACCCTCTGATTTATTAATTAGACAGTTTTCTTATTAGCAATTGCCATATTTTTGCCTTTACGAGTTCTAGCATTTGTTTTTGTTCTTTGACCTCTAACCGGTAGTCCTTTTCTATGTCTTATACCTCTATAACAACCTGAATCTCTAAGTCTTTTAATATTCATAGAGATAATATTTCTTAAATCTCCTTCAACAGTTAATTTTGATGTCAAATCTCTAAGAGTGTCTAACTCCACTTCAGTTAAATCATTAACCCTCCTATATTTAGGTATTCTTGCATCTTCAATTATTTTTGTTGCAGTAGTCTTTCCAATTCCATAGATATAAGTTAAAGCTATCTCAACTCTTTTCCCTGTTGGAATATTTACTCCTGATATTCTTGCCAAAAAAACCTCCAATTTTACTCGTATAAAAAAATAGACCAAGGATCGCGATTATATTCACCTTTGCTATCAAGTCAACGATATCTATCTCATTTTTGTATTAAACTCATTATTTCATTAGTAACATTTTTTATATCAGCTAAACCATCTATAGAAAATAAAACCTGCTTATCTTTATAATATGGTAATAAAGGAAGCGTTTCCTCATTATATGATTCTAGTCTTTTTGAAGCTGTTTCCTTATTATCATCTTTCCTTCTAATAAAATTACTGCTCTCACAGTCGTCACATATTCCATCTTTTAAAGGCATCCTAGTATGATCATTATATCCTGCTCCACAATCATTACAAGAAAACCTACCTTCTATTCTATTTAGTAACACCTCATCATTTACTGAAAACTCTATAACTAAATTTACTAAAAGTTCTTTTTCTAACAACATATTATCTAATTCTTTAGCCTGAGCTATTGTTCTTGGAAAACCATCTAATATAAAACCATTCTCGCAATCTTTTTGCTCAATTCTGTCTTTAATGATATTAACCACTATATCATCAGATACTAATTTACCTTCTTCCATAATTTTAGCAGCTATTAAACCTGTCTCTGTTTTAAATTTTACCGCCTCTCTTAGCATATCCCCTGTAGAAAGATGAGGATAATAATTTTCTTTTGCGATTATACTAGCTTGCGTACCCTTTCCACAACCAGGAGGACCAAAAAGTATAATTATCATTATATACGGCCTCTAAGTTTAGATTTTTTTATTAGTCCCTCGTACTGTTGAGCTATTAAGTGTGAATGAATCTGAGCAACTGTATCCATAGTAACATTAACAACTATCAATAAACTTGTTCCGCCAAAGTAGAAAGGGACAGCATATTTTGCAATTAAAATTTCAGGCAGTATACAGACTAAACTTAGATATAAAGCTCCTACAACAGTTAATCTAGTCAAAACATGGTCAATATATAATGCAGTATTCTTTCCTGGTCTTATTCCAGGAATAAATCCATTATTCTTTTGTAAATTATCCGCTGTATCTTCTGGATTAAAAACTATTGATGTATAGAAAAAAGAAAAAAACATTATAGCGCCAACATATAAAGCCATATATAATGGCTGCCCTCTTCCTAAAAGAGAGGTAACATCTAATAGCCAGCTAGGCCCCGAACCTGCATTAAAACTCATAGCCGTGATGGGCAGCAATAAAATAGAAGAAGCAAATATAGGAGGTATGACGCCAGCAGTATTAATTTTTAAAGGTAAATGATTAGTATCACCTTGAAAAACTTTCATCCCTACTTGTCTTTTAGGGTACTGAATTAACAGCCTTCTTTGTGCTCTTTCTACAAAAACTATAAAAGCTATTACTGCAACTGACATCAATAATAGGAACATTATAAATAAACCAGATAAAGCACCTGTTTTGCCAAGTTCCAATGTAGAAACCAAAGATACAGGTAGATTAGCCACAATACCTGCCATAATTATAAGCGAAATACCATTGCCTATACCTCTAGCAGTTATCTGTTCACCTAACCACATTAGAAAAACTGTTCCACCTGTTAAAGATACAACAGTGGTAAATTTAAACATTAAACCTGGTTCCATAACAGCAGGACCTGATGATGAAGTTAAATTTTCTAGTCCACTTGCTATTCCTAATCCTTGCACTGCAGCTAGAAGTACAGTTCCATAACGAGTATATTGTATAATTTTTTTTCTACCTGAATCACCATCTTTTTTTAAAGTAGCTAAATGAGGTGATACAGTAGTCATAAGCTGAATAATTATAGAAGCAGAAATATAAGGCATAATATTCAATGCGAATATAGTCATTCTACTTAGTGCTCCACCAGAAAACATATCAAACATGCCCAAAATGCCGCCAGCATTTTGCTGAAATATGTCATCTAATACCTGAGAGTCAATCCCTGGCAATGGAATGTATGTTCCTAACCTATAGACAATTAGAGCCGCTAAAGTAAAGTAAATTTTCTTCTTTAATTCTTTAGCTTTTGATAAAGCTCCAAAATTTATAGAACCAGCTAACTGTTCAGCAGCAGAAGCCATTTTTAATCCTCTTTAATATTATTATTGTTAAAAATAAGCACTAACTACTAGCACTTACACTTTCACTATTTTCTTTATTATTACGCACTAAAATAGAAACTTTACCATCCACTTTTTCAATTGCTTCTTTAGCTGAAGCTGTAAAAGCTACAACTTCAATATCTATTTTAGATTTTATGGAACCATTTCCTAATATTTTAATTCCATCTCTAACTTTTGTAATTACGCCACTTAATTTTAAAATTTTAGCATTTATTGTTTTTTTAGGATCTATTTTACCTGAATCTATAGCTTTTTGAATTACGTCTAGACCAACAATTGTATATTCTTTTCTAAATATATTATTAAAACCATGTTTAGGTAAACGTCTATGTAAAGGCATCTGACCACCTTCAAAGCCTTTAATTGCAACACCCGCTCTAGCTTTTTGACCCTTATGACCTTTTCCTGCTGTTTTACCAGTCCCTGAACCAATACCTCTACCTACTCTTTTTCTACTTTGTTTTGCTGCAGCATTATCTCTTATTTCATTAAGTCTCATTTTTTCTCTCCATATACCCGCTATAATTAATTTTCATCAACTATTCTTACAAGATGTTTAACTTTAGAAAGCATTCCTCTAACAGAAGAAGTGTTTTCCAGAACATTTGTACGGTTCATTTTATTAAGACCTAATCCAATCAAAGTTTTTCTTTGATCAGACTTTCTCCCTATAGGGCTTTGAATTTGCATAACTGTAATTTTACTATTATCCATTAACTTATGCCTCCGCTGTATTCTTATCAGTATTTTTCTCTGACTTCTTACCTACGACTGCACTAACTTTTAAACCTCTTCTGCTTGCCACTCCTCTAGGAGATTGCAAATTAGATAATGCATCAAATGTTGCTCTTACCATATTATAAGGGTTTGCACTGCCTTGCGATTTAGTAACCACATCCTGAACACCCAATGTCTCAAATACGGCTCTCATTGGACCTCCCGCAATTATACCTGTTCCAGCTGGCGCACTTCTAACTAATACCTTAGATGCTCCATGATAACCTATAACATCGTGATGAACCGTTCTTCCTTCTCTCAAAGGAACTCTAATCATTTCTTTCTTAGCTTTTTCTGTAGCTTTTTTTATAGCTTCAGGAACTTCTTTAGCTTTACCAGATGCAAACCCTACTTGGCCTTTAGAATCTCCAGCTACTACTAAAGCAGCAAAACCAAATCTTCGCCCACCCTTTACTACTTTAGAAACACGATTAATCCCAACTAACTTATCGAGAAGACCATCACCTTCTTTATCATTTTTTTTTCCTCTTACCATAAAACACTCCTAAAATTAACTTAAAATACTAACCCATTACCCCTTGCCGCTTCAGCTAAAGCCTTAACACGACCATGATATATATATGGCCCTCTATCAAAAACCACTTCTTTTAATCCAGAATCTTTAGCTAACTTAGCAATCAAAGACCCAATCTCTTGAGCTGCAGAAATATTACCACCAAAAGCTTTTTTAGTTTTAAATTCTTTATTCATTGTAGAAGCTGATAAAAGTGTTTTACCATTAATATCATCAATAATCTGAGCATATATATGTTGATTTGACCGATATACACTTAACCTTGGCCTAGACCCACTATTCTTTTTTAGATTAAATCTAGTTCTTTTTTTTCTTCTATCATCTTTTTTTTTATTATTTAAACTCATAAATCACCTATTTTTTCTTACCTTCTTTTTGTCTTACATATTCATTGGAATATCTAATCCCTTTGCCTTTATATGGCTCCGGTTTTCTTAATGATCTGATTTCGGCCGCAAACTGACCAACTTTTTGTTTATTAAACCCTGATATAAATATTTCTGTTGGTTTAGCACATTTAACTGTTATTTCTTTAGGAATAGCTACTTTTATATCGTGGCTATACCCTAATTGCAGATTTAAAATATCTCCTTCTGCTGCTGCCCTATAACCAACTCCATTCACTTCCAAAGTCTTTGAAAAACCTGTATCTACTCCAATTACCATATTATTTATTAAACTTCTGACTAAACCCCACTGCGAAAGAGATGTTTTATCTTTATTTATAGGTCTAACAGAAACTTTATTATCTTTATATGTTACTTCTACTGAATCAGTAATAACCTCTGAAAGCTCTCCCAGTTTACCTTTTACAGACATAACTTTGCCCACAATGCTAAAATCTACATCTTCTGGAACAATTACTACATTTTTACCAATTCTAGACATTTCTCTTTATTCCTTAAAATACACTACATAAAATTTCACCACCAATATTGGCACTTCTAGCTTCATGATCAGACATTAACCCTTTTGAAGTTGATACAATTGATATTCCTAATCCCCCATAATTTAAGGGCATATCTTTCATAGAAGAATACAACCTTAAACCAGGTTTAGAAGACCTTTTAATCTCCTTAATTGCAGGCTTTCCTTCAAAATATTTTAGTTCGATTATAAGAATATCCTTCTTATTATCATTTGTTTTTATGCTATAATCTCTTATAAATCCTTCTTTTTTCAGAACTGTTAATACGGCAGCTCTTAACTTAGACATAGGACACTCAACTAATGCTTTTTTTGCCATGTGTCCATTTCTAATTCTAGTTAACATATCTCCTAGCGGATCTGTCATAGTCATACTTTATCTCCTACCAACTTGCTTTTGTTATACCAGGAAGCTGGCCACTAGATGCTAAATCTCTAAATGCAATTCTACTAATACCAAATTTACGATAATTACCTCTGGGTCTTCCTGTAATTTCACACCTACTTCTAATTCTAACTCTTGAACCATTTTTTGGTAAAGCTGATAACTTCAATACAGCTTTAAACCTATCTTCTTGAGATACATTTTTATCCCTTATTACTTTCTTTAGTACTTGACGTTTTTCATTATGCAGATCAGCCATGTATATTCTTTTTTTATTTTTATCTATTGCACTTTTTTTTGCCATTTTTACTCCTATTTTCTAAACGGAAAATTAAATTTCTTTAGTAATGCTAATCCTTGATCATTATTATTAGCAGTGGTACAAATTATTATATCCATTCCCCTCACTACATCTACATCATCATAATTAATCTCAGGAAAAACTATTTGCTCTTTAATCCCTAAAGCAAAATTACCTTTACCATCAAAACTTTTAGTACTTAGACCTCTAAAATCTCTAACCCTCGGCAATGATATATTTATTAATCTATCTAAAAACTCATACATTTTTTCTTTTCTTAATGTAACTTTACATCCTATGCTCATTCCATCTCTTAACTTAAAAGTTGCAACAGACTTTTTAGCTTTAGTAACCATAACCTTTTGCCCAGATATTTGAGTTAGGTCTTTTATAGCACCTTGAATCTTCTTTTTATCTGAAGCAGCTTCACCTACACCCATATTTAATACTATTTTATCTAATTTTGGAACTTCATTGATGTTTTTACAAACCAACTCATCATAAAGTTCTTTTTTAATATTAGTTTCATAATATTCTTTTAATCTTGCACTCATTTAAAACTCCATTAATCTACTAGGTCACCAGAACGTTTTGCAAACCTTACTTTTCTTCCATCCGCTATAAATTTATAACCTATTCTCGTAGCTTTATTATCCTTAGGATCTATATGTGAAATATTAGATACATGTATAGATAATTCCTTATCTAATATCCCTCCTTGAGAAGTTTGACTTTGTGCAGTATGCTTCTTTACAATATTTAAACCTCTAAGTATCACCCTATTATTTTTTGGAAATACAGTAACAATTTCTCCAGACTTACCCTTATCTTTACCGCTTATTACCAATACTTTATCACCTTTTTTTACTTTTAACTTGTACATAACTATAAAACCTCCGGTGCTAAAGATATAATCTTCATGAAATTTTTACCACGTAACTCTCTCGTAACTGGCCCAAATATTCTTGTACCTATAGGCTCTTTTTGATTATTAATTAATACTGCCGCATTATTATCAAATCTAATTGCACTCCCATCAACTCTCCTAATTTCTTTACGCGTTCTTACAACAACAGCTCTATGAACATCGCCTTTTTTTACTTTACCTCTTGGAGCTGCCTCTTTAATTGATACAACAATAACGTCCCCAACTGCAGCATACCGTCTTTTAGAGCCACCTAAAACTTTAATACACTGCACCCTCTTAGCTCCTGAGTTGTCTGCGACGCCTAAACTTGTTTCTGTTTGAATCATTATCTTTCCAATTAAATATTTTGTAAGTTATGAAGTAATACTTTCAGTTAATACCGTCCATGTTTTTTTCTTAGATATAGGCCTGCACTCTATAATTCTAACTTTATCACCAATTTTATAATTATTATTTTCGTCATGCGCATGAAATTTACTCGAACGTGTAATTGTCTTCTTATATAAAGGATGTCGTACACGTCTATCTACATTTACTACTATCGTTTTTTCACTTGCCGCACTAACTACTGTGCCTTGTAAAATTCTCTTAGGCATTTATAGATCTCCTCTTTTGTGCCGATATTGCGGTCATAATGCGTGCTATATCTCTTCTTACTTGAAAAATTTTTGCTGAATTTTCAAGTTGTCCAGAAGCTTTTTGAAACCGTAAATTGAATTGTTCTTTTTTTAAATTAACTAATTCTGCTTTTAGCTCATCTTCTGTTTTTTGTTTTATATCTGAAAATTTCATTTAAACTCCTAATTGTCTAGTAACAAATTTAGTACGAATAGGTAATTTTGCAGAACCTAATTCAAGAGCTTCTTTAGCAAGAGCTTCTGTAACTCCCTCCAATTCAAACATAATTCTTCCAGGTTTTACTCTAGCCGCCCAGAATTCAACTGAACCTTTACCTTTACCCATCCTAACCTCTGTAGGTTTTTTAGTTACAGGTACATCTGGAAAAATTCTTATCCAAACTCTACCCTGCCTCTTTATATGTCTAGTAATAGCTCTTCTCGCGGCTTCTATCTGTCTTGCAGTAATTCGCTCCGGCTGCAGTGCCTTCATTCCATAAGACCCAAAATTAAGTACAGTTCCTCCTTTTGCCATGCCATGTATACGGCCCTTATGAGTTTTTCTAAATTTTGTTCTTTTTGGACTTAACATTATCTAGGTGCTCCTTGTTGTGAGTTTCTTGCATTTTCCATAGCCATAGGATCATGAGACATTAATTCACCTCTAAATATCCAAACTTTTATTCCACAGTTTCCATAGGTAGTAGCAGCTGTAGCTACTCCGTAATCAATATCAGCTCTTAAAGTATGTAATGGTACCCTACCTTCTCTATACCACTCAATTCTAGCAATTTCAGCGCCACCTAATCTTCCACCAGCATTAATTCTTATGCCCAGAGCTCCTTGTCTCATAGCAGATTGAACTGCTCTTTTCATAGCTCTTCTAAAAGCAATTCTTTTTACTAATTGTTCCGCTACATTTTCAGCAACAAGCTGCGCTTCTATGTCTGGTTTTTTGATTTCAACAATATTTAGTTGAACCTCTCCTTCTACCATTGTAGCTAGTTTATTTTTAATAATTTCTATTTCTGACCCTTTTCTTCCAATTATAATACCTGGTCTAGCGGAATATATTGTAACCCTTGCCACTTTTGCCGGTCTTTCCACTATAATTCTACTAACTGCTGCACTTTTTAATTTATCTTTAAGAAAGGATTTAATTTTTAGATCTTCCCTTAATAATTTTGTATACACCCTACCTTTAGCATACCATCTTGAATCCCAAGTTCTATTTATTCCCAGTCTTAGACCAATTGGATTTACTTTCTGACCCATTAAACCTCCTCCTGATTTTCTTTAACTATAACTGTTAAATTACTAATAGGTTTAAGGATCTTTCCACCCCTACCTCTTGCTCTTGGTCTAAACCTTTTCATTACTAATGCCTTACCTACATAGGCCTCAGAAACAATTAATTTATCAATATCTAAGTCATGATTATTCTCTGCATTAGCTATCGCAGATTGTAGTACTTTTTTTACATCTGCTGCTATTCTTTTTTTAGAGAACTGTAACTGAAGCAAAGCTTTAGATACATCCATACCTCTAATACTAGCTGCAATTAAATTAAGCTTCTGAGCACCAGAACGAACTGATCTATCCAGTGCCATCGCGCAATTATCTTCTAATTTTCTTTTATTGCTAGCTTTACTCATCATTTATAACCTTTTTTACCTTATTATCTGCTGTATGCCCATAATATGTTCTAGTTGGGGAATATTCTCCAAGTTTTTGTCCAACCATTTCCTCAGTAATAAAAACAGGAATAAATTTTTTTCCATTATGTACAGCAAAATGTAAACCTACAAACTGAGGTAAAATTGTAGAACGTCTAGACCACGTTTTAATACCCATACGAGTACCTGTTTTAGCGGCCTCTTGCACTTTTTTAAGCAAATATCCGTCTACAAACGGACCTTTCCATATTGATCTAGCCAATGATCTACATCCTCCTAATTATTTATATCTTTTTTTAATTATTAAATTATCTGTTCTTTTATTTGTTCTTGTTCTTTTTCCTTTTGTAGAAACTCCCCATGGAGTTACTGGATGGCGTCCTCCGGAAGTTCTGCCTTCACCACCACCATGTGGATGATCTACAGGATTCATTACTACACCTCTCACATTAGGTCTTCTACCTAACCATCTAGATCTTCCAGCTTTTCCTAAATTAATATTTTGGTGATCTGGATTAGATACAGAACCTACTGTAGCTCTACATTCTCCTCTAACCAATCTTTGTTCCCCAGATTGCAATTTAATTATAGCATAACCTCTATCTTTACCAACTAACTGAGCATATGCCCCTGCAGATCTAGCAATTTGTCCACCTTTTCCTATCTTAAACTCTATATTATGAATAATAGTTCCCATAGGCATATTTTTTAATGGCATAGTATTACCAGGTTTAACATCTACCTTGTCACCACTTATAACTTTATCACCAACATTTAATTTTTGTGGAGCTATTATATAAGTTAATTTTTCATCACTATATTTAACAAGGGCTATAAATGATGTTCTATTAGGGTCGTACTCAAGTCTTTCAACTGTTGCTTCTATATTATCATGCACTCTCTTAAAATCTATAATTCTATATCTTCTTTTATGACCACCGCCTCTTTGCCATGCAGTAATTCTTCCGGTATTATTTCTTCCACCGGATTTACTTTGACCATGTGAAAGAGCTTTAATAGGTCCTCCTGAATGTAGGCCAGAACGATCTATTGTAACTAACTGCCTTCTCGATGGTGAAGTTGGTTTATATTGTTTAAGCGTCATACCTTATACTCCACTTGAAAGATCAATTGACTGACCTTCAGCTAAAGTTACCATTGCTTTTCTAATAGATGCCCTTGTGCCTTTAATACCTTTAAATACTTTTCTTTTTCCTTTAATATTTACAGTATTCACTCTCACTACTTTAACTCCAAATAAAGATTCAACAGCAGTCTTTATTTGAGGTTTAGTAGCTGTAGGCGAAACTTTAAAAACTACCTGATTGTTTTCTAATATTCTTGTGGCTTTTTCTGTAATTATAGGAGAAACTATTACATCATAATCTTGGGGTCTAGGAGCTACCATTATTTTACCTCCTCAGCTTTTTTTATTTTTGTTTTATTTTTTGCTAATCTACCAACTAAAACTTCTACTGAAGCCATACTTAATACTAATGTTTCTCTCCTCAATATATCGTATACATTAGCTCCTTGAATAGGCAGCAGATCATGCATTGGAATATTTTTCAAAGCTTTATTAAAATTTTCATCTAATTTATTTCCAGAAACAAATAAGGTTGATTTTCCAAGCGGTAATTTATTTAAATTTTCTTTAAGTAATTTAGTTTTCATAGAAGAAAAAGATATGTCATCAAGAATTATTAATTGTCCTTCTTTAGCTTTAGAAGATAAAGCACATCTCATAGCCATATTTCTAACTTTACGAGGTAATTTATGTTCATGACTTCTAACTCTTGGCCCATGCGCTACTCCGCCACCCTTATATTGAGAAACCTTCTTGTCTCCATGACGCGCTCCACCTGACCCTTTTTGTTTAATAATTTTAGCTCTAGAACCAGTTACCTCACTTCTTTCTTGCGTTTTTCTGGTACCTGCACGTCTTTTAGCCAACTGCCAAGTAACCATTCTATGCAAAATATCTGCTCTAATTTCCGCCTCAAAGACAGATTTATCTAATTCTAAAACTGAGGATTTCTTGTTATCTAAAGTTAATACATCAAGCTTCATTTTTAATTCTCTTTTTCATTATTATCATCAGTTTTATTACCTTCTGATGGTTTTTCTACTTTAACATTAGCATCAACCTCAACCTTTGCTGCTTCTTTAGCTTCGGCTTCTTCATTATTAGATACTCCTGGCTCTATTATAACAGCTTTTTCAATTGGTATATCTTCTCCCATAGACATTTTTTCTGATTTAATATCTTCTTTATCAGAATTCAATGAAGTACTTTTTATACCTGCTGGATATGGAACATCAGAAGGTACTGCCTTTTTAATAGCATCTTTAAGACTAATCCAAGATCCTTTTGAACCAGGTAATCCCCCTTTTATAAAAATTAAACCTCTATCATCATCAGCTGCCACTACTTGTAAATTTTGTATAGTTCTCTGCCTATCCCCCATATGACCTGCCATCTTCTTACCTTTAAATACTCTTCCAGGATCTTGACTATTACCTGTAGACCCATGACTTCTATGTGAAATAGATACACCATGTGACGCCTTTAAACCTCTAAAGTTATGCCGTTTCATTGCTCCAGCAAAACCTTTCCCAATAGTAATTCCGGTTGCATCAACATATTGACCCACAACAAAATGATTTACACTTAGCTCTGCTCCTATTGGAACCATATTTGATTCACTTACTCTAAATTCCATTTGTTTTTTCTTTGGTATTACTTTAATCTTAGCATAAAGCTCTCTTTGTGCTTTATTTGTATTTTTTTGTTTTGCCTCACCTGCACCTAATGTAATAGAATTATATCCATTCTTGTCTTTCGTCTGATTTCCTATGACTTGACTATCTTTAATACTTAAAACGGTTACCGGGACGTGAGTACCGTCTGCTAAGTACAACCTAGTCATACCTATTTTTTTTGCAATTATTCCCGTACGCATCGTCTAAATCCCTATTATTATCTAAAGTTTAATTTCTACATCTACACCAGCAGCCAGATCTAATTTCATTAGAGCATCTACTGTTTGTGGAGTTGGATCTACTATATCCAATAATCTTTTATGTGTCCTTATTTCAAACTGTTCTCTTGATTTTTTATCTACATGAGGAGAGCGATTTACCGTATACCTTTCAAATTTAGTAGGTAATGGAATTGGCCCACGAACACTAGCTCCAGTTCTTCTAGCTGTATTAACTATCTCCAATGTAGAAACGTCTAGTACTCTATGATCAAAAGCTTTTAGTCGTATCCTAATATTTTGATGTTCCATTGCCATTTATAAATTAATCCTTATCCTATTTAAACTAAATACTATTCAATAATTTTAGATACAACTCCAGCACCTACTGTTTTACCACCTTCTCTAATAGCAAATCTTAAACCTTCTTCCATTGCAATTGG
>LWDU01042174.1_pt1 | contig 36222 bp, 37 predicted proteins | sample 727161 | NCBI WGS metagenome assembly LWDU01 (sample SAMN04566230, study PRJNA314399) | hydrothermal vent metagenome | isolation source: deep sea hydrothermal plume seawater | place: Mexico: Gulf of California, Guaymas Basin | collected 2004-07-11 | reverse complement strand
GTTAAATGAACGACCACGCAAGACACTAGAATTTGAAACACCAGCACAGAGATTTAACGCATGTGTTGCATTGACCGGTTGAAGTGACACTGGAAAGCGGACGTTCATAATATTCATTATGATTTACTATATGGTCACTCTGAAATGACAAGTATTGATACATTGATGGGTAAGATATAAGTACAAAATAGTGAGAGTGCTAGTACACGCCTACGTGGATACTATCCATTCCCCACCTCATCCATGGGGAACTGGTGGGGGGATTGACTACAAATAATGGCAATAATCTACTGATAGTCACAACAGTAGATTCCCATTAACTAACTAATCTGATTACTGTATTTTGTTGCCGCTTTTAGTGGATTGTCGTTGTGAGGCGACTCTTAATCCCAAGGTCGTCGGTTCGAGCCCGATCCATCAATAACATATTATTTTTATAATTTATTCTGTATATAGGTGACAGAATGATATTAAACATTACAATGTCTATTATTGTTGGAACGTAAGTAGAAATACCTGTCTAAAAAATATGACTCATAAAAATTTAATTTATAGTTTAGTTACGCTAATGATGGTGTTTTCATTATCACTATCGTCTCCTGTTTTTGCCGAAGAAGAAAATGATGGGCGTAGCGTTAAGCCATTAGATGGTGAATTATTGCTACCTGATGATTATTACGCCGAAGAAAAAAAATGTATGACGGTCTGTGATCGTTGGGGAGAAGACTGTATACTTAACCCAAGAACGGGTAGTCGAAAATGTAGGAGAGTTTGTAAATCATTTGCTGAAGATTGTTTTTGAAAATATTATTGTATATCCCACCTGTTATATTCATAATTACTATCAAACCTTAGGTCAATACTTAGATTATTTAAGAATATTATCCTTTATTAAAGTATTACGGGAACGGTTTGTGCTTATTTAAAAATCAGAGAAACAATTAGTGTTTCTTGAACCAAATATCATGCGAGAGTGGCGGAATTGGTAGACGCGCTGGTTTTAGGTACCAGTATCGTAAGATGTGAGAGTTCGAGTCTCTCCTTTCGCACCATTTATATGTAGTAACGCTTTCCCTGACAATACAGGGGAGCGTTCTAACATGTTGAAATTAATTAATATTTTAGGATTATTAAAAGAATGCAAGTATCAGTAGAAAGTACCAGTTCGCTAGAGCGTAAAGTTCGCGTCGAGTTGCCAGAAGATCGGATCAGCTCTGAAGTGAGCAATCGTCTACAAAATATGACCAAAACAACCAAAATTCAGGGTTTTCGTCCTGGTAAAGTACCTTTGAAAATTATTCAAGGTCGATATGGTGACCAAGTACGCAAAGAAGTCGTCGGTGAATTGGTTCAATCTAGCCTTTATGAAGCGATCAGCCAGGAAAGTTTAAAGCCTGCTGGACAACCTAGAATTGATGAATTGAATGATGAAGTAGGAAAAGATTTAGCTTATACCGCTGTTTTTGAAATATACCCCGAAGTTAAGCTTAAACCGATGTCTAAGATAAAGGTTGAAAAGCCGGTATGTGAAGTAACTAAAAATGATGTTGACGGCATGATCGAGATGCTGCGTAAGCAGCGTCGAGAATTAAAACCTGTCGAAAGAGCAGCAAAAGACGGTGATATCGTCAATATTAACTTTGAAGGATTTATTGATGGTAAAGTTTTTGACGGTGGTAAAGCTGAGAACCACGATCTCGAATTGGGTTCAAAGGGTTTTATCGAAGGCTTTGAAGAAGGACTTATTGGTAAATCTGCTGGCGATGATGTCACTCTCGATTTGAAATTTCCTGATGAATATGGAAACGAAGAGTTAAAAGGCAAGCAAACTGAATTCAAGGTCAAAGTTAATTTGGTGAACGAAACTGTTTTACCGGAAGTTGACGAAGCTTTTATGGAACAATTTGGTGTGAAAGATGGCAAAGAAGAAACGTTACTCACTGAAATTAAACGCAATATGGACCGCGAAGTAGAATTAACACTACGTCGCCAGTTGAAAGATGGCGTTTTTGAAAGCCTACGCGAAGCAAATGAAGTAGAGCTTCCTCACGCATTGGTACACAATGAACAACATCGCGTTAAGCATGAATTGGAAAATAACCTTAAACAACAAGGGCTTGATGGCGGTGCAATTGCAGGAGCAGATGATTCTGTCTTTAAAGAACAAGCAGAAAAGCGTGTTTCTTTACAATTGATTGTTGGCGAAATTATCAAGGAAAACGAGTTAAAAGCGGATCCGGCAAAAGTTCGGGAAATGATCGAACAAGCAGCATCTGGTTACGAAGATCCTAATTCTGTTGTAAATTGGTATTATTCAGATCAAAAAAATCTGGCTGAAGTCGAAGCATTGGCTTTGGAAGATGGTGTTATTGACTGGATATTGGAGCATGCGGACGTCACAGACAAAGCATGTACGTTTGACGAAGTAATGAATAAAGGACAAACTGCAGTCTAAAGTTATTGCGGCTATTGTCCGATATGGATGACTATGAATAACATTGAAACTCAGGCATTAAACTTAGTGCCAATGGTGGTCGAGCAGACCTCAAGGGGCGAAAGGTCCTACGATATATACTCTCGACTTCTTAAAGAACGCATCATCTTTCTGGTGGGGCCTGTCGAAGACAACGTTGCAAATGTCATCGTTGCTCAATTACTTTTTCTTGAATCAGAAAACCCTGATAAAGATATTCACTTTTATATTAATTCGCCTGGTGGCTCAGTGACGGCTGGTTTGTCGGTCTACGACACCATGCAGTTTATTAAACCTAATGTTAGTACGATGTGCCTTGGTCAAGCGGCCAGCATGGGTGCGTTGTTGTTGACCGGTGGCGCAAAAGGTAAACGATACAGTCTTCCCCATTCTCGTGTCATGATTCACCAGCCATTAGGTGGTTTTCAGGGACAGGCAACAGATATTGATATTCACGCACGCGAAATTTTATATGTTCGTGAACGTTTGAATACGATCATGGCTGATCACACAGGACAGTCATTGGAAACGATTCAAAAAGATACGGAACGCGATAATTTCATGAGTGCTGAGGCGGCAAGAGATTATGGTTTGATTGATACTGTTCTAAATGAAAGATCAAGCTTAGATGAAGATGAGAAAAAAGAATCAGAATAAATATGTTTGTAAATAAGTCAGGAGTAAAGAATGGCCGATAGTAATGAGGGTAAAAACGGTGATGGTGATCGCCTGCTGTATTGTTCTTTCTGTGGTAAGAGTCAACATGAAGTCAGGAAACTGATTGCAGGTCCTTCTGTTTTTATCTGCGACGAATGTGTCGAATTGTGTAACGATATTATTCGTGAAGAAATTCAGGAAAAATCGGTTACTGGTGCGGGAACATCGCTTCCTACTCCCCATGAAATTAACAGTATTCTAGATGAATATGTTATTGGCCAGGAAAAAGCCAAGAAAATTCTCTCGGTTGCTGTATACAATCATTACAAACGTTTGGAACAAGGCATCAAGAAATCGGATGTCGAATTATCTAAAAGTAATGTCTTGCTGATTGGACCTACTGGTAGCGGTAAAACATTGTTGGCTGAAACAATGGCTCGCTTGCTCAATGTGCCTTTTACCATTGCTGACGCAACGACATTAACCGAAGCAGGTTATGTAGGTGAGGATGTTGAAAACATCATTCAGAAGTTATTACAAAAATGTGATTACGATGTAGATAAAGCTCAAACGGGTATTGTTTATATTGATGAAATCGACAAGATTTCGCGTAAATCAGATAACCCTTCCATTACCCGTGATGTATCGGGCGAAGGTGTACAACAAGCATTATTAAAATTGATTGAAGGAACTGTTGCTTCTGTTCCTCCTCAAGGTGGACGTAAGCATCCACAACAGGAATTTTTGCAAGTAAACACGGCAAATATATTGTTTATTTGTGGTGGTGCATTTGCTGGCCTGGATCGCATTATTCGAGAACGTTCTGAAAAGGGCGGCATAGGTTTTTCTGCTGATGTTAAAGGCAAGGACGAAAAAAAGAGTGCGAGTGAAGTCGTTCATACAGTAGAGCCTGAAGATCTAATTAAATATGGTTTGATTCCAGAGTTTGTTGGACGTCTACCTGTGGCAGCGACTTTGTCTGAACTTGATGAAGAGCAGTTATTGCAAATTTTACTAGAACCAAAAAATGCAATTACCAAACAATATATTCGTTTGTTTGATATGGAAGGTTGCGATTTAGAATTTCGTGATGATGCATTACGTGCCGTTGCCAGAAAATCAATGGAACGAAAAACGGGTGCTCGAGGCCTGCGTTCAATAATGGAAAATATCTTGTTGGATACGATGTATGATTTACCTTCAATGGAGGATGTGACTAAAGTAGTCGTAGATGAAGGTGTGATAGAAGGTGAAGCTAAACCATTAATGCTCTATGAGGGCTCAGATATACCAAAGGCGGTATCTGAATAAGATTATTTGGTTTCGTTTTTCCTGCCGTCTATTGCATGGTAACAATGTCTCTTGAAAAGAGATAAATAAGTCGCAATATTAAGAAGACGATATATCTAAGTTCTATAAGAAACGAACATAATTATTATTTAAGGTTTTTATGACAGAAAAAACTGAAGTCCTCCCTGTATTACCATTGCGTGATGTTGTGGTTTATCCGCATATGGTTATTCCTTTATTTGTCGGTCGTGAAAAATCCATTAAGGCTCTGGACAAGGCGATGGACGGCAATAAGCAAATTTTACTTGTTGCTCAAAAAAGTGCTGCTGAAGATGATCCTGGTCAGGATGAGACTTATGACATAGGCACGATGGCAAATATTCTGCAGTTATTAAAATTACCTGACGGTACGATTAAAGTATTAGTCGAAGGTACAGCCAGAGCAAGTATAAAAGATTACAAAGAAGTTGATGGAATGTTCATTGCCGATGTAGAGCTGCTTGAAGCGGCTATTATCGACGAACAAGAGATGGATGTTCATACGCGTTCGGCTATGAATCAGTTTGAACAGTACGTTAAATTAAATAAGAAAGTCCCACCTGAAATAATTTCTTCGCTTGCAAGCATTGATGATGCTAGTCGTCTTGCAGACACGATCGCAGCGCATATGTTGATAAAAATCGATGAAAAACAGGCCGTTCTTGAAATCATTGATGTTAGAGAGCGTCTTGAACATCTTATTCATATGATGGAATCGGAAATTGATTTATTGCAGGTTGATAAACGAATTCGTGGCCGAGTTAAGTCTCAAATGGAAAAAAGTCAGCGTGAGTATTATCTGAATGAACAGATGAAAGCTATACAAAAAGAATTAGGCGAAATGGATGATGTTCCTAATGAGATTGATGAACTCGCTGAAAAAATTAAAAAAGCAGGAATGCATAAAGATGCTAAGGAAAAAGCTGATTCAGAATTAAACAAATTGAAAATGATGTCGCCGATGTCTGCTGAAGCTACGGTAGTTCGTAATTATGTGGATTGGTTAGTTGGTGTGCCATGGAAAAAGCGCAGCAAAGTGTCACAAGAAATTCAAAAAGCCGAAGAGATTCTTGAAGAAGATCATTATGGTCTGGAAAAAGTAAAAGAACGTATACTCGAATATTTAGCGGTACAACAACGCGTTAAAAAAATGAAAGGGCCTATTTTATGTCTAGTTGGACCTCCGGGCGTGGGTAAAACTTCATTGGGACGTTCAATCGCAAGAGCAACGAATCGTAAATTTGTACGTATGTCACTAGGTGGTGTACGTGATGAAGCTGAAATACGTGGTCATCGTCGAACTTATATTGGTTCTATGCCTGGAAAAATTATTCAAGGCATGTCAAAAGTAGGAAAGAAGAATCCGCTATTTTTACTAGATGAAATAGACAAAATGGCGATGGATTCTCGTGGCGATCCCGCTTCAGCATTATTAGAAGTTTTGGATCCTGAACAAAATAATGCATTTAACGATCATTATCTCGAAGTTGATTACGACTTGTCTGAAGTGATGTTTGTAACAACTGCGAATAGTTTGAACATTCCTGGACCATTACTGGATCGAATGGAAGTAATTCGATTATCGGGTTATACCGAAGATGAAAAAATAAATATTGCTACGCGCTACCTTGTTCCTAAACAATTTGAAAGAAATGGTCTAAAGGAAAATGAAATCGTTATTCGCGAAGCTGTCATTCGAGACATTGTTCGCTATTACACACGAGAAGCGGGTGTGCGTAATCTTGATCGCGAAATTGCTAATATATGTAGAAAAATGGTGAAGCAAATTTTGCTTAAGCCAACAGATAAAACGATGATCGTGACCCAGAAAAAGCTGGAATCTTTATTAGGTGTTAAGCGTTTTCGTTATGGTAAAGCTGAAGAAGAGAATCGTATTGGTCAGGTTACTGGTCTTGCATGGACGGAAGTTGGTGGTGAATTGCTCACAATTGAAGCTGCAATTGTTGCGGGTAAAGGAAAGATCACACGTACTGGTAAACTCGGCGAAGTAATGCAGGAGTCTATTGAAGCTGCGATGACTGTTGTTCGTAGCCGTAGTGATGTTCTTGGCATTGAGAATGAGTTTTATAAAGATCATGATTTTCATATACATGTGCCTGAAGGTGCGACCCCCAAAGATGGTCCTAGTGCTGGTGTTGGAATGTGTACAGCGCTTGTATCTGCGCTGTGTAAAATTCCGGTAAAGTCCAGTGTTGCTATGACAGGTGAAATCACACTTCGTGGAGAAGTGTTGCCTATTGGTGGATTGAAAGAAAAATTATTAGCTGCTTTAAGGGGCGGAATCGAAACAGTATTAATACCTTACGAAAATGAACGAGAATTAGTCGAGATTCCAAAAAATATAAAACAGAATATTGATATACGTCCGGTTAGATGGATAGATGAAGTGCTTGAAGTCGCTTTGGAAAAAATGCCTGAACCAAGTGCCAAAAGCCTATCAAAATCTGATATAGTTAAGTCAGAAAAAGCACGAGGAAAAGAAAAAAGCGATTTAATTCGACCGCATTAAATATTTGAACTCTGCACGTAACCATTGCTTGACGCGTATTTCAACTCTTGGTATAAAACTAACGCTAAAAAATACGCAGGTCAAAGAAACCATTTAACTCTTCAGCATTATATTAATCATGCTTGAGGGTGTTTTTTAACAAGGGGAATTATTATGAATAAAGCTGAATTGATCGATGCTATTGCCGATTCTGCTGATCTTTCAAAAGCTGCAGCGGGTAGATCGTTAGATGCTGCCATTGAAGCGATAACGAAAGCTCTAAAAAAGGGAGATACTGTTACTTTAGTTGGGTTTGGTACATTCTCAGTACGTAAACGTGCAGCGCGCATGGGTCGTAATCCTAGAACGGGTGATGCAATAAAAATCAAAGCTTCGAAAGTTCCTGGTTTTAAAGCTGGAAAAGCTCTCAAGGATGCCATAAACTAGCGCGCCTTCTGGGGTGCTTAGCTCAGTTGGTAGAGCGTCGCCTTTACACGGCGGATGTCGGGGGTTCGAACCCCTCAGCACCCACCAGAATACTTCGGAGTGGTAGTTCAGTTGGTTAGAATACCGGCCTGTCACGCCGGGGGTCGCGGGTTCGAGTCCCGTCCACTCCGCCATATATAATCGGGCGTATCACACAAGGATACGCCCTTTTTTAATTTCAAAATAAAGAAAAGTTGAGTATGTCATGTTAGGACTAATAAGAGATAAAGCATCAGGTTGGGTCGCCGGCATTATTGTAGGCGCTTTAATAATTTCCTTTGCCTTTTGGGGAGTAAGTTCTTATTTCGGTGGTGGTGATATCTTTGTTGCTACTGTTAATGGTTCCGAAATTAAATATCAGACATTCCAGCGTTCCTTTTATACGCTTCGCCAACAAATGCAATCAATGCTCGGTGGTGACGCACTATCTTTAGAAGAAGAAGCGTTTGTTAAAGAACAAACATTAGAGAAACTGGTTGATGCAGAATTAGTTAACCAGATTATTAGAGACAATGGTTTGCGAGTAAGCAATTCAAAGGTTGTCGATACCATTAAAAACCTTGAGTATTTTAATGGTGATCAAGGTTTCAGTCGTCTTAAGTATGAGCGGGCTGTCAGCAGTATGGGTATGGATCCTGTATATTTTGAAGCTCAACTTCGTATGGATTTATTATCTGAGCAATTACAAGCAGGTCTATCTGATAGTCTTTTTGTTCTAGATTCAGAATTAGAAAACGCTCTACAGTTGAAGGCTCAAACTCGTGATTTAACCTATACCAGGTTAAGTCTTTCATCATTTATAGATGTTGGTGAAATTAATGATGCACAAATTGATGCCTTCTATAAGGTAAATCCAGAAAGTTTCGCTGATCCAGAAAAGGTAAAAATTGCTTATCTAGAACTTGATGTTAGTGAATTGGCCAAAACTGTAGAAACTGATGAAGATAGTCTTAAACAATATTATAACGTCAACAAAGATGATTATGATGTTGTCGAGCAACGTTCAGTAAGAAAATTATTCGTAACGACTGCCGAACAACAAGCTGATAAAACATTTAAAGAAGCATCTGAAGAAGATAAAGCAAAAGCTAAGGCTATTATTGATTCAGCTTTATCTATGGTTAAAGAAGGAAAAACCTTTGAAGAAGTCGTTAGTAAATTTACTGATGACGGAAAGGGAACTTTACAGTTTAGTGAACATGCTTTTATGTCAAAAGGCATTATGGAAAAGGAAATCGATGAATTTCTATTTGAAGCTGATGAGAAAGCAGTTAGTGAAGTAATTGAAACTAAAAAAGGATTCAATGTTATTAAGGTTGGTGAAATTAGAGGCGGCCCGAAAAATGTATTTTCCAGAGTTGCTGAGCAAGTAGAGCATGATTACAAAAACTCACAAGCTGTATTGCAGTTCTTTGAATTAGCAGATCAACTCACTAATTTAAGTTATGAGCATTCTGATTCTCTTGACGTTGCTGCTGAAACTATAGGTGAAGAAATCATTGAAACAGATTTTTTCAGTCGTAATAGTGCCGCTACAGGCGTGTTGTCGAAACCGCAAATAATTTCAAATAGTTTTAATACTGAATTAATAAATTCCGGTCAAAATAGTGAAGCTATAGAATTATCAGAAAATCACATTGTTGTTTTAAGAGTTTTAGAACATAAAGTTGCTAAAACTAAAACATTAGAAAATGTGCGTGACGAAGTTATCGCCGGTATTAGACTGGAACGTGCAGCTGAAAAAATTAAAAAGACCAGCGAGGCTATCGTGCAGCAACTAGAAGCTGGGACTGCAACTGATGCTCTAACCGGTGATGCAAAGCTTGAGTGGACGACAGTTGAAAACACTAAACGAGATGATGTTGATGTTAATCGTTCTGTATTGCGTAATGCGTTTCAAGTAGGTCTTCCTACGGATAAGCCAATTGTAACTAGTAATCGACTTGGTAGTGGTGACTACTCTATCGTGATTATCACTGCAGTACATGATGGCGAAGTTGCTGAAGGTGAAGAAGGAGAATTCTTTAGCAAATCAACAGATCAGCAAATACGTCGTTCACGTGGTACCAATGAATGGCAGCAGTTTATAAAGAATGCAAAGGACAATGCAGATATTGTCTTATATAAAGAAAATATTTAATAAAGAATTTCTTATTATTGGTGTTACGTAGTTCCAGTAATAGCTCTGCATAATAAACACTATCAAATTCTGCTTTAGCGTTCGCTACACGTGAACGTTAGAGTTATAATAGAACTCTAGAACCAAATTCACACATTAATATAGTCGTAACTATAGGCATTAAGCTTGGTGGGTGTCTCTCTATACTCTGTCCGCTAGTACGCTGTCTTCTCCTTCTGTTTTAGCGACGATAACAGCACAACAACTATCACTAAAAACATTAACTGCTGTTCGCAGCATATCAAGGATACGATCGGTTACTAACAACATGCCGATACCTTCAAGTGGCAAACCAATAACACCGAGTATAACGGTAATCGCTACGAGGCTGGCTGCAGGTATGCCAGCCACACCTATAGAAGTTAATAATGCGACGAGAACGATTGTAAATTGCGTCGTAAAATTCAAGTCCAGACCATAAGCTTGCGCAATAAACATAGCGGCAACACACTCGTATAAAGCGGTGCCATCCATGTTAATAGTAGCTCCTAACGGAAGTACGAAGGAAGTAGTTTGATTCGAGACGCCGGCATTTTTTTCTACGCATTCCATAGTGATAGGTAATGTGCCTGAAGATGATGCCGTAGAAAAAGCTGTGAGCATAGCCGGCGCCATCGCGAAGTAATGACGTAAAGGATTCACTTTGCCTATATATTTTAATAGTAGTGCGAGGGTGATAAAGGCATGAAAAGCTAGCGCCAGTAAAACGGTGATAAAAAACAATAGTAGTGGTTGGAAAGCACTAAAGCCGGTTGCAGATATAGTTTTAGCAACCAATCCAAAGACACCAATTGGAGCAAATTTCATGACGAGCATGGTTATGTCCATCATGACTTGAAAAATACCTTGCCAGAAATTATCTAAAGTTTGCTTTTGTTCGCCTTTTAATTGGCTCATAAAGAAGCCAAAGAGTAAGCCGAAAAAGATAAGTCCGAGCATTTGCCCGTTAGCGGCTGCTTTTACAATATTAGTTGGAACCATACGTAAGAAAACATCAGCAATATCGCCGGCACCGCGACCTTCAACGCGATTGAGTTGCGCAGAGACTTCTGCGGGGGAACTCAAATTAAGCATACTGCCCGCTGGTTCACCATTAATAATGCCGGGAGCTAACATATTCACGAATGCCAGACCGATAAGAATAGATAACAGGCTAGAAAACAGATAAAAACCTATCGTTTTACCGCCGAGCCGACCCAGATTTTTACTGGCACCTATACTCGAAATGCCACAAATAATAGACGAGAGTACAAGTGGAACGATGATCATCTTTAATGCATTGAGAAACAGAGTGCCAATAAAATTAAAGACGTTATAGAGAACGATGCCTGCTATGGCTGTGTCTTTATCAACAACCGACCCTATCAGGATGGCAGAAATGATGGCAATGAGTATTTGCCAATGTAACTTCAACTTTGTCATGTGTATTAATCCTTCTATTTATGTAGATGAATTCATGCAAGCAGAGTGAAAATATACCCAGTATTAAGGTGCTTTTAAAAATAGTGATTTTTTGTGGCTGGTTTTTGCTCCTGCAAAACCAGCATACAGTACATCCATGTGCATAAATGCAAGGAGGCGCCGCACGCAGAACCGGAGTGTATGGTTAATACATGAGGACATCGTACTCTGTGAGTATTCGAGTGCGGAGTCGACGCAGCTACCGCGCATATCTTTCAATGAACGGCATATTAAATCACGAAAAAAGTGCATTTTTATAAGTGCCTTTATGCCATGCCGATAGAATTGAAGCCACTATCCACATAAGTAATTTCACCGGTAATCGCTGATGCGTGATCCGAACACAAAAATGCAGCAACGTTACCGACTTCATCAATAGTGACATTGCGTCTTAAAGGCGATACTTTTTCGACATGATTCAGGAAATCACGCATACCAGCGATACCTGCAGAAGCTAATGTACGGATAGGGCCGGCAGATATGGCATTAACACGTATACCTTCGGGACCAAGGCTAGAAGCCATATAACGAACGTTTGCTTCGAGGCTGGCTTTGGCGACACCCATGACATTGTAGTTAGGCATAGCACGTACAGCGCCTATATAACTCAGGGTTAACATCGAACCATTTCGACCTTTCATCATTTCTCTGGAAGCATCGCCAAGAGCGGCAAAACTATAAGAACTGATTTCATGGGCGGTCAGAAAGCCCTCACGGGTTACATTTTCAAGATATTCGCCATCAAGCTGCTCTTTAGGAGCAAAAGCCACCGAATGAATAAGAATATCTAATCCATCCCAATAATTATCCAGATGTTCGAAAACACCAGTGATCTCTTCATCTTTGGCGACATCACAGGGGACGACTATTTCGGAGCCAACTTCTTCCGCAAATTTTTCAACTCTGCCGCGTAACCGGTCATTTTGATAGGTAAAGGCTATTTCAGCCCCTTCACGGTGCATTGCTTGAGCAATACCCCAGGCAATTGACTTATTGCTGGCAACACCAACGATTAAAGCGCGTTTATTATCTAGTAATCCCATCTGTTTATCCTTCTGAAGCTTATTATTAGAATTTTCTTGTTTATGTAATTAAGTGTACAGAAAAATGAGCACGTTTATAATGGACAGGTGACGACAAAATACATAAAAATAATAAATTGGACGAAGTCAGGCTTGAGTGGGGTATTTATCGGTTTATTTCTGCTTTGTTCAGGTTGTGAGCAATCAGAGTGGAATAACCCTTATCCCGAACAGGATGCGTCAAAACGTATTTATTACGATTCCTTTCGGGAACGTCCTAAACATTTAGATCCTGTTAGTTCATACAGTGCTAATGAATATATATTCCTCGGGCAGATTTACGAACCACCGCTGCAATATCACTTTTTGAAGCGTCCTTATGAGTTGGTTCCACTGACTGCAACTGAATTACCCAAGCCGGTGTATTTCGATAGTGAAGGGCAGGTTTTGCCTGAAGATGTTGAAGCTGAAAAAATCGATCATGTTAAATATAGAATCTCGATTAAGTCAGACATTTTATTTCAACCGCATCCGGCTTTTGCGAAAGCCGCGAATGATGAATATCTTTATCATGATCTTTCTCCAGATAAGTTAGAAAATATTCATGCTTTATCAGATTTTGATGTCGTCGGTACAAGAGAAGTACTTGCTGAAGATTATGTCTATCAGATTAAAAGAATGGCGCATCCAAAAATTCATTCTCCTATAGCTGGTTTAATGGGAAAATATATTGTCGGTTTGAATCATCTAGCCAAAGAACTACATGAACTTGATAGTTCAGAAAAGAATTATATTAATTTGAATAACTATGACTTGCCGGGCGTAAGAGTTATAGATAAGACGACATTCGAAATAACGTTAAAACAAAAATATCCGCAATTTCTTTATTGGTTATCAATGACTTTTTTTGCACCGATGCCATGGGAAGCGGAATATTTTTATTCCCAAGATGGGATGGAAGATAAAAACATCACACTTGATTGGTATCCCGTTGGGACAGGACCTTTCATGTTGGCAGAAAACAATCCAAATCGGCGAATGGTGTTGGAACGTAATCCAAATTTCAGAGGAGAGACTTATCCTGAAGAAGGAGCGGAAGGTGATAGAGCATTAGGGCTTTTAGAAGATGCCGGTAAGAAAATGCCGTTTATAGATATAGCAATTTATAGCCTGGAGAAAGAATCAATCCCTTCATGGAATAAATTTTTACAAGGTTATTATGATACTTCAGGAATAGCATCGGACAGCTTTGATCAAGCAGTACAGTTTAATACCGGAGGCGATGCTGAGTTAACGCCTGAAATGCAGGGTAAGGGTATCCGTTTAATTACGGCAGTAACAACATCAACATCTTATATGGGATTTAATATGGCAGATGATGTTATTGGTGGAGATAATGAGCGAGCTAGATTACTAAGACGTGCCATTTCTATTGCTGTTGATTACGAAGAATACATTTCTATTTTTGCCAACGGACGCGGCAAACCTTCGCAAGGTCCTATCCCTCCTGGAATTTTTGGCGCAGTTGAAGACAAAGAGGGTATCAATCCTTATGTCTATGAATTAAAAGAGGGGCGAGCGGTAAGACGTGATATCGAACAAGCAAAGCAACTAATGGTTCAAGCAGGTTATCCTAATGGCCGCGAACAAGCGACGGGCAAACCTTTAGTTTTGAATCTGGATACTCCTGCAGCGGGACCCGGAGCAAAAGCGACATTTGATTGGATGCGTAAACAGTTTTCAAAATTAGGAATTAATCTTGTTATACGGGCGACGGACTATAATCGTTTTCAGGAAAAAATCAGAAAAGGTACGGCGCAAATATATCAATGGGGTTGGAATGCAGATTATCCAGATCCGGAAAATTTTTTCTTTTTGCTTTATGGTCCGAATGGAAAGGTTGAATACAGTGGCGAAAATGCTTCGAATTATAACAATGCTGAATTTGATGAATTATTTAATCAGATGAAAAGTATGAATAATAGTCCAGAACGTTTAGAGGTCATCAATCAGATGGTGGAGATTGTTAGAAAAGATGCACCGTGGTTATGGGGTTTTCATCCGGTTGGCTTTTCTTTGCATCATGGTTGGTATAAAAATTCCAAGCCAAATTTAATGGCGAATAATACGCTTAAGTACAAACGCGTTGAGCCTATGAGACGTGCAGAAAAACGATCTGACTGGAATCAACCGACATGGTGGCCGATTGCGCTCATTATTTTAATTATGGTCGCTATCTTGTTGCCGGCTATTATTTCTTATCGTCGTAGGGAAACAGAATCAATTTTATGATCAATTACATCTTACGACGTATAGCTTACGCGATACCAATATTAATTGGTGTGAATATAATTACCTTTGTTTTATTTTTTGTTGTTAATACACCTGATGATATGGCGCGTATGCAATTGGGTGATAAGCATATTAGCGAAGCAGCGATTACTAAATGGAAAGAAGAGCGCGGTTATGACAAGCCGATACTCTGGAATAATAATGCGCAGGCCGTAGGAAAAGTAACAGAGACTATTTTCTTTCAGAATTCCGTTAAGCTATTTTTATTTGATTTTGGTCGTTCTGATAGTGGACGAGATATTAGTTACGATATTGGTCAAAGGATGTTGCCTAGTCTTTCTATTACTGTTCCTGGATTGGTCTTTGGTTTGTTGGCTTATATTACTTTTGGTTTAATACTCGCATTTTTTCGAGGTAGTTATATTGATGTATCAGGTGTGATTCTTTGTGTTGCCATGATGTCTGTATCAGGTTTGTTTTATATCATTGGTGGTCAGTTTTTGATTGGTAAACTTCTGCATTTAGTTCCTATATCGGGCTATGACACAGGATTCAATTCAATAAAATTTATAGTGTTACCTGTGTTCATTGGTCTAATCGGTGGTATAGGCGCAAGCACACGCTGGTATCGAACTATTTTTCTCGAAGAGATGGGGAAAGATTATGTCAGAACAGCAAAAGCAAAAGGTTTGTCTGAAACTAGCGTTTTATACAAACATGTTCTTATGAATGGACTCATTCCTATATTGACAGGTGTTGTCGTTATTTTACCCAGTCTATTCATGGGTAGTTTGATTGTAGAATCATTTTTTGCAATCCCTGGTTTGGGTAGTTACACCATTGATGCGATTAGTAGTCAGGATTTTGCCATTGTTCGTTCGATGGTTTTCCTTGGTTCAGTGTTGTACATAATCGGTTTGATACTGACCGATATATCTTACACCCTAGTCGACCCAAGAGTGAGATTGAATTAATTATGCCAGTCATCTTCATCACTGATGGACTTATCTTCCTGCTGGTATTCATGGTGCTAGGCTTTGTGCTTTATGCGAGAGGACATGAACATCTACGTGCACCGTGGCGTGATGTTACTCGTCGGCCTATAGCGATGTCGGCGGCGATTATTCTTTTTGTCTACATTGTGTTTGGTTTATTCGATTCCTTACATTTTCATCCCAGATTAGAGGCAAGTGATTCTAACGAACCTGTTTATTCATCTGAAATTTCAAGTGTACTAGACGTATTACTTGGCGATCTTCGAAATAATACGGAAAGAACCTATTCTGCGCCGTTGGCTAGTTATGCTTTTTCGAAAGAAATGATTGAGCAGACAGATGGCACACAAATTAGAACTTATCCTAGATTAAAATATGGTGGTGCGCATCTCGATGATCCTTCATCTCAAAGTAATACAGATATAATAAAACGAATATTGATTTCTTTTTTTCTCGGTTTATTAGTTAGTGTAAGCGTTACTGGAATTATTCTTTTAATATTAAGTAAAAGAAATAATCTAGGTTTTAAAGAAACCATGAATAAATGTGTGCGTAATGAATTACCTGTTCCATGGTATGCCATATTTATTACGTTGTGTCTCATTATTACAATATTCACTTGTGTTATTTGTTTATCTCAAAGCTATCACGTCTTTGGTACAGACAAAGTAGGGCAAGATGTACTCTATCAATCGCTGAAAAGTATTCGTACAGGTCTTGTTATAGGAACCTTAACTACCTTAATCATGTTGCCGTTCGCAATTATGACGGGTTTAATGGCGGGGTATTTTCGTGGTTGGATTGATGATGTTATTCAATACCTCTATACCACATTAAATTCCATTCCTGGGGTGTTATTAATCGCTGCGTCTATTTTATTGTTGCAAGTTTATATTAGTAATCATGAAGCCGACTTTAGTAGTCTCGAACAGCGAGGCGACTTAAGATTATTATTTCTTTGTATCATTTTGGGTATCACCAGTTGGACTGGACTATGTCGGTTGTTAAGAGCTGAAACTCTCAAGTTACGTGAAGTGGATTATGTTCAGGCAGCACAGGCTTTTGGCGTTGGTAACCTGAGAATTATGTTACGTCATTTATTACCAAACGTTATGCATATTGTCATGATTTCGATTGTGTTAGATTTTAGTGGTTTGGTTCTTGCCGAAGCGGTTCTTTCTTATGTCGGTATAGGTGTTGATCCTAGCATGCACAGTTGGGGAAATATGATTAACAGTGCGCGTTTAGAAATAGCGCGCGATCCTGTGGTTTGGTGGTCGTTAGCAGCAGCATTCATTTTTATGTTCATTCTTGTGTTATCGGCTAATTTATTTTCTGATGCAGTAAGAGATGCATTTGATCCAAGAATCAGAGAAAACTAAATAATAATTAAAATGACAAACACACAATTACCAAAGGATAAGCAGCCAGCAATTAGAGTTGCTGCGATGCCGAAGGATACAAATTCCGGTGGTAGTATATTTGGTGGCTGGATTATGTCGCAGGTTGATATTGCCGGTTCGATACCCGCACTGGAACGCGCAAAAGGACGTATAGCAACCGTTGGCGCTAAATCATTTGAGTTTCATGAGGCCGTATATGTAGGTGATCTTATCAGTTGTTACGCTGAAATTATAAAAACAGGATATACCTCAATCACAGTTAAAGTTGAGGTTTATGCTGAACGTAATCCGGCAAATAAACAAATCGTTAAAGTAACAGAGGCCGAGTTAACCTATGTTGCATTAGATGAAAATCGTAAACCGCGAAAGTTACCTGAACTGGATGAAAAATAATTATGTCTGATTCTTTATTGGAAGTTAAACATCTGACTACGTGTATTGGCACGGGAGAAAATAAAGTCAACGTGGTTGACGATGTTAGCTTTACTATAAATCGAGGAGAAACATTTGTTCTGTTGGGTGAGTCGGGTAGTGGTAAATCTCTCAGTGCATTATCAATTATGCGTTTACTCCCAGCTGCTGCAAAAATTAGCGGTGGCGAAGTTATTTTAAAAGGGCAAGATTTATTTAAATTACCGGAAAGTAAAATGCGCGATGTGCGTGGTGCAAAGATTGGTATGATTTTTCAGGAGCCGCAGACATCTTTGAATCCAGTATTAACTGCAGGGCAACAAATCGGTGAAACACTTTATAGACATAAAAGTTTATCAAAAACTCAGTGTCTAAAACGTAGTATAGAATTATTAGATGCAGTTGGAATTCCTGAACCTGATCGCAGAATTAATGAATACCCGCATCAGTTTTCTGGCGGCATGAAACAACGCATAATGATTGCAATGGCATTAGCCGGGGAACCAGAATTATTAATTGCCGACGAACCGACAACGGCACTTGATGTCACCATACAAGCACAAGTGCTAGAGCTGTTAAATAAACTACAAAAAGATACCGGCATGGCGATTCTTTTTATTACACATGATCTAGGTGTGACTTCGCAAATGGCAGATCATGTTGCTGTTATGAAGAATGGAAAAATAGTTGAAGCTAAAGATAAGCAAAGCTTGTTTGCTAAACCGGAGCATCCTTACACCTTGCAGCTATTTGATGCGATCCCAAGTTGGGAAAAGCGACAAGTTGAAAATAATGAAGTTGAAGTCAAGCGTACGGACGAACAATGTTTATTGAAAGTTCGTGACCTAAAAGTATATTACCCAATACGCAAAGGATTATTTAAAAAAATCGTAGGTAATGTACGTGCCGTTGATGGTGTTTCTATCGATGTACATGCTGGTGAAACGGTTGCTGTCGTTGGTGAGTCGGGTAGTGGTAAAACAACAATGGGCAAAGGTATTTTGCAATTATTGCACACGACGGACGGTGAAGTTTTATATGAAGGTCAAAATTTAAGTGCATTGGATGCCGCAGACTTAAGAAAGAAGCGTTCAGAAATACAGATTGTTTTTCAAGATCCGTATTCATCAATGAATCCCAGAATGATGATTAGGGATATCATACAGGAAGGCATGCTGGCTCAGGGAATAGGCGAGAGTAAACAACAACGTGACCAAGCGACTATCGAATTACTGGAACAAGTTGGTTTGTTAGCAGAACATCAAAACCGCTATCCACATGAATTCTCGGGCGGTCAACGCCAACGTATTTGTATTGCACGTGCTTTGGCGGTAAAACCAAAATTAATTATTTGTGATGAGCCGACGAGTGCGCTCGATGTATCAGTGCAATCGCAGATATTGGCTTTATTAAGGTCATTGCAAAAAGAACATCAATTAGGATATTTGTTCATTACGCATAATATTAGTGTCGTTGAATATATCGCGCATACGGTTGCCGTGATGTATCAAGGAAAAATAGTCGAGCAAGGCGATGTAGAACAAGTCTTGATGAATCCACAAAATGAATATACAAAAGAATTGCTTTCAGCCGTGCCACGTATAAATTTCGAGGCTATAGCTTGATTACTATTAAAACATTACATATATATAAAGGTAGAAAATAAAGTAAATGACAATTTCGTTTGGCGATACTGTAAAAATATTAAATTCTGACAAAACCGATGAATTAGGTTTATCAGGAAAGATAGGTGAAGTTTTAGGAGAAACCCGTCCATCATCAACCGGTGTTAGTTATATAGGTGATGATAGGGATGATTATGTTATCAACGTTGCTTTCGAAGAACCAAATGCAGAGTATTGGTTTGTTCCTGACCTATTAGAACTTATTAATAAAGAAGCAGAAACAATAGAGACGACTAATCACCCCCGTGCTATGAATAGTAATAAAAAATGGTGGCAAATATGGAAATAGGGGTTACGCATGCAAAAATTATTTGGATTATTGACCGTATTACTTGTTTCAACATTAACAGTTAGTGCTGATTCGCAAAGGCAGAAGCTAGGTTATAGTGAGGGCATGGGTGCAGTTGATCATCGTTCGATGGGTAAAGCAGCTAGAGATACGATTTATTCCTGTCAATTCACCTCACTAGGAGGTTCATTAAACCGACCATGGGTAGGCGAAGATGGTACGGTTTATTTTCTGAAGAAGCCTTTCGTTAAGGGCAGTAAGATATGGAATTCAAACATCAAATTTGATGAAAGCAATCCAAATATTGCTGTTACCGGCAATGGTTTACCAAATCATGTAACTGGAGATTTCCCGATTAAGTCTGGGACTACAGCCTATCAATATGATCACAATCCTAATTCGATTAAACAGCAACGACTTAGTTACGCGATACCTTCGAATCCAAAAATTGCCAGCAAACCTTCATGTCTGCCTATGGGAAGTATCGGGATTGCTTTAAGTGGCGGTGTCTTTTTTAATGCACTCGATGCTGATAAGCGCGATGCAGTTGCAAACGAAATATTCGATGCCTGCGAAGGCCATCCTCAACAACAAGGACAATACCATTACCATCATAATTCACCTTGTTTTGAGCAAGGTAATGCAGGAGAACACTCGCCACAATTAGGTTATGCCTTTGATGGTTTTGGTATCTATGGTGCGCGTGGTGAAAATGGTCAGATAATCTCTAACAAAGAGCTAGATGAATGTCATGGTCATATTGGTTTGGCAATTGACAGACTTGGTAATCAAATTGATGAATATCATTATCATATTAATAATGAATTTCCGTATACCCTCGGTTGTTTTAAAGGTGTCGTTGACCAATCTATGTTAGAACGACGTCCATCACCACAAGGTGATATGCGGGGTGATACACGAGGAGGCAATCGACAAGGTGGAGATATACGGAATGGTCCTCCTAGCGGAGGCGGTAATATGCGCGGTGGGCCTGGAGGAGGACGTCCTGATCTTTCTGAGGCAGCTAAAAAATTGGGTGTTAGTGAGCAAGCATTGATGCGTGCATTAGGTCCACCACCACCAAATTTCAGTAATGCGGCAAAGAATTTGGGCATTAGTGAACGTAAGTTACAAGAAGCAATGCGTGCTGCAGGTGCGCCATAAAACTAATTTATCTAATTTGAAGGAGTATAGAAATGTCTGATAAGGAATTACTTGAAACTCACTACGATGCGAAGGGCACCTCAGATCGAGTTGCTTATGCCTTTACAAAGCTCCTGCGTTTCTTTGCCGATATATTCTTTGCCAAGCGTTATGGTCATCGAGCGGTAGTTCTCGAAACAGTAGCAGCAGTGCCCGGAATGGTCGCCGGTGCATTGCAGCATTTACGCGCATTGCGTCGCATGGAAACTGATCGAGGTTGGATTAAAATATTGCTAGAAGAAGCAGAAAATGAGCGTATGCACTTGATGACTTTTATACATATCGCTCAGCCCTCGCCATTTGAACGGTTTTTAGTTCTGTTAGCCCAAGGTATTTTCTACAATTTCTTTTTTCTGGTGTATTTGTGCTCACCTAAGACAGCACACCGCATAGTCGGATATTTCGAAGAAGAAGCGGTCTATAGCTATACCGAATATCTGGCGGGGATTGATAATGGGACTTATGAAAATGTTCCCGCACCGCAGATTGCTATTGATTATTGGAATCTTCCTCCCGAATCAACATTACGCGATGTCGTTTTTGTTATTCGAGCCGATGAAGCTCATCATCGGGATGTAAATCACGGATTTGCAGATGATTTGGTTAATTTATAAATGCTTATTTAGATAGGTATCAAGCTATTCAATTATGCAATTTGTCTGCCGTCGGTAACAGAAAAGGGCTAGTTTAATTTCTGCTAATTTATTACTACAGTATATGGAGACTTAAAATAAAATTATTTCGTATACAAGCCAAAATAAGCATGTTTCATCGAGTAATTGTTTAAAAAATTCTGTTAATATGCGCCTTTAACAAACACCGAATTCGAGCTAAACAAACATAAAAGGAAGAGGAAAACATGTCTGCAAAAACTACTGCGTTCAAAGAAAAACAAACCAAATCACAAATTATCGCTGAAATTTCAGAAGCAACTGGCGTTTCAAAAGCTGACGTAAAAGCTGTTTTAGCATCTTTAGGTGTTCAGGCTACACGTCACTTAAAACCACGTGCTTGTGGTATATTTCTTGTCCCAGAATTGGGCGTTAAAATGAAAACCGTTAAAAGGCTAGCAACTAAAGCACGTCCTGGTCGCAACCCATTCACCGGCGAAGACATCATGATTAAAGCAAAACCAGCTTCAAAAACAGTTCGTGCGGTAACGTTGAAAGCCGGTAAGGCGATGGCAGACTAAGTATTCATTGTGTTTTTTGCGCAAGGATGCGTATTTATACAATATTGCAGTAATAGTAAAACTGTCTCCTTTCCTTAAGGTTTCTTCAGTTTATAGGAAAGCAGGCAGTAATATATAAAGCATTATGGAAGAAGATTTAGAAGACCTACCGATAAGTAAATCGCAAATTAAACGCGATCTGCATGACTTAAAAATACTGGGTAAAAGTCTTATTAATTTACCTGAGAAGAAGTTCATGCATATTCCTATCTCAGATAAGCTTCGTGAAGCTATTGTTTCAGCAAGAACCATGAAGCATGGTGCTCTAGCTAGACAACTAAAATTCATCGGCAGTTTGATGCAAGATGAAGATGATATTGCGATACGCAGCGCTCTGGAAAAAGCAGATCAACCGCTTAAAGAAGAAGTCGAAAAATTTCATCAGCTAGAGCAATGGCGAGATAATTTATTGCAAGGCGATCAGGAACTATTAAATGAATTGGTCGAGAAGTTTGAGAATTTAGAACGGCAACATGTTAATCAGTTAATTCGTAACGCAAAAAAAGAGTATAAATTAAGCAAGTCTCCAAAATCATCCCGATTATTATTTAAATATTTGACTGAGATGCAAGATACTTAAATGAAAGTTGAAGTGTTGTTGGCAGATTATTCAAATGAACAACATAGCACCGATATTGCTTCTTTATTAAGTAGCTATGCTATCGACCCTATGGGTGGCGGTAAGCCATTAAGCAATTTTGTTATCGAAAACCTGGTAAATGAATTATTAAAACTAGCCTATGCTATTAGTATTCTTTGCTATGTGGATGGAAAACCCGCAGGATTAATAAATTGCTTCGAGGGTTTCTCTACGTTTAAATGCAAACCGCTTATTAATATACATGACGTTGTCGTTTTAGAAGAGTTTCGCGGACTTGGTCTAAGTCAAAAGATGTTGGATAAAGTTGAAGAAATAGCGAAAGAAAGAGACTGTTGTAAAATGACGTTGGAAGTATTAGAAGGAAACACCGCCGCCAGGAATGCTTATATAAAATATGGCTTTGAAGGTTACGAATTAGCCCCCGAGAATGGCAAGGCATTTTTTTGGCAAAAGATGCTTTAAGAAGATTCTGATTAATAATTTATAATTACTGACATAATATACATATGAATAATAACGATATCCTGCGCCGTCTTCGCTATACCTTCGAGTTCGGTGATTCGAAAATGATCGCCGTATTTGGCTTGGGTAATCTTAAAGTGACTCGAGAACAGATCAGCGACTGGTTAAAAAAAGAAGAAGATGCCTCCTATAAAGAATGCAGTGATTTGCAGATGGCTATTTTTCTAAATGGTTTAATTATTGAGAAACGCGGTAAGAAAAAAGGCTCTCCTCCTGAACCGGAAGATAAATTAACGAATAATATTATTTTTACAAAATTAAAAATCGCATTAAATTTAAAAGCGGAAGATGTTTTAGATATTATGGATTTAGCTGGGTTCAGAATCAGTAAACATGAATTAAGTGCATTTTTCCGTAAACCGGACAATAGACATTACCGAGTTTGCCAAGATCAAATTCTGCGTAACTTCCTAAAAGGTATGCAGCTAAAATATCGTCAAAAAGATAGGGAAGTAAGTGAAAAAGAAGATATATATAAAGGTAAGAAGATAGACAATAAGAATGATCAGGGTGATGCAAGGCAAGTCAAAAATACTAGCGAAGTGAAGCCTATTAAATTTAAGTATAAGAGTGTAGAAGAAATACAAAAGAATAAAGAAAAATAGACGTTTTTCTATGATTAAAGAAAGTAAGCTGCTTGATCTTGATGAGATAGAAAGAGTCACGCTATCTCATTATGAAAATAATGCTGAATCCTTTTGGCAGGGGACGCGTGATCACGATGTCAGTCAAAATATTACGGCCTTCTTAAAAGCACTTCCTAAAGATAAAGCTTTAGATATTCTGGACTTTGGTTGCGGCCCGGGGCGCGATATTTACACTTTTAAATCACTAGGCCATAAACCCGTTGGTTTGGATGGCAGTGAACGCTTTTGCCAAATGGCTGAACAATATAGTGGTTGCGCCGTGTTACACCAGCAGTTTTTAAAGCTTGAATTAGAAGAGAATTCATTCGATGGTATTTTTGCCAATGCATCGATGTTCCATATACCTAGTAATGAACTTCCCCGAGTATTAGAACAAATGCATCGCTCACTACGAGTTGGTGGAATTTTGTTTTCATCAAATCCTAGAGGCAATACCGAAGGCTGGCAAGGTGAACGCTATGGTCATTATATGGAAATAGAAAGTAGCCAACGATTTTTAGAGCAATCGGGTTATAAAATCGTTAACCATTATTATCGTCCTGAAGGTAAGCCACGAGAACAGCAACCATGGTTGGCTATTGTCAGCGAAGCACAATAGCAGGTTATTATTATTCTTTTACCGGGTCACGCATTGTTACAAACTCTTCAGCAGCAGTTGGGTGTATGCCGATAGTTGAATCAAATACTTTCTTGGTAGCGCCGGCTTTCAAGGCAATACCTATTCCTTGAATAATCTCGCCGGCATCTGGCCCCAGCATGTGCACGCCGACAACAAGATCACTGGCTTTATCCACTATTAATTTCATGAAGGTCTTTTCATCGCTATCAGATAAAGATAACTTCATTGGTCTGAATGATGATTTATAGAGTTCGATATCATCATATTTTTCACGTGCTTCTTCTTCAGTTAAACCTACGGTACCAATATTAGGTTGGCTAAATACGCAGGTCGGAATATTTTCATAATCGACATCTTTATCTTCATTACCAAATAAACGCTTAGCCAAAACCATTCCTTCGGCTAATGCGACCGGAGTTAAATTGACGCGGTTAGTTACATCGCCAATAGCGTAAATAGATGGCACGTTAGTTTGGTATTGATCATTAACTTTGATGGCATTATCTTTATCTAATACTATAGAGACCTTTTCTAATCCCAGGTTGTTTGTCACTGGTGTACGACCTGTAGCGTACATGATTTGTCCGGCATCAAGTCGTTCGCCATCTTCTAATGTTGCAATTAATTGCTCATCATTATTTTTTTCAATTTCGCTAATATTTGAATTGAATTTTATTTTTATTCCTTTCTTTTGCATTTCATCGGCAAGGGCTCTGCGTATGTCTTCATCAAAACCACGTAAAAATAATGGTCCACGATAAAGCAGAGTAGTATCAACGCCTAGACCATGAAATATTCCCGCGAATTCAACCGCAATATAACCACCACCGACGATAATTATTTTTTCTGGAAGTGATTCAAGAAAAAAAGCTTCGTTAGAAGAGATAATGTGTTCTTTCCCATGAATTTCAGGGATGCTCGGCCAACCACCGGTCGCAACTAATATACGTTCAGCAGTAATCTGTTGACCTTCTACTTCAACAGTATGTTCATCAACGATGGTTGCGCGACCGTGTATGGTTTCTACGCCGGTATTGTCGAGTAATTTTTTGTAGACACCGTTAAGACGTTTAATTTCGGTATTTTTATTTTTAATTAAAGTAGACCAGTCGAAATTAGAATTTCCTATAGACCAGCCAAAGCCTCTGGCATTTTCTATTTCTTCTGAGAGATGAGAAGCATAAACAAACAATTTTTTGGGTACGCAGCCAACGTTGACACAAGTACCGCCAAGATAACGATCTTCTGCGATGGCAACATGGGCTCCTAAGCCCGAAGACATACGTGCTGCACGTACGCCACCTGAACCCGCACCGATTACAAAAAGATCATATCGATATTCAGACATGTGCTTATTCCTTTATTTTTTAGAAGAATAGCTTTATTGTTATTGGGACTCTATTTGATAATGTTAATAAGCTTGATAGCTAAAACTGATGATGAATCTAAAATAGATTTAATATTCCGTTTCTAGTGTTCCTTGTTTAATGTTCCATATTTAATGTTTAAGCGACCATTTATGGTACATGCCGACTAGTTTAAGTATGAATTGAGGCGCGTGTGCTTTTTTCCAGACTCCCGCAGCGTATTTATTCGCCTCTGAAAGAGTAGGATAGATATGTATGGTGCCGAGTATTTTGTTCAATCCAGCTTTATTCTTCATTGCTGTTATATATTCGGTAATTAAATCACCGGCATGGTCACCTACAATCATTGCACCGAGTATCTTGTCTTTTCCGGGTACGGTTAAGACTTTGATAAAGCCTTCGCTTTCTTCATCCGTTAGAGCACGATCCAGTTCTTCCAATTGAAATAAACTGATTTCATAGGAAATGTTTTGTTCTTTAGCCTCTTGTTCATTCAAGCCAACACGAGCAACTTCCGGATCAGTAAACGTTGCCCAGGGAATGACACTATAATCAACTTTAAAGCGTTTAAATCTACCAATTAGCGTGTTAACACTAGCGTACCAAGCCTGATGTGCCGCGGTATGAGTAAACTGATAAGGTCCAGCAACATCTCCGCAGGCATAGATGCTAGGTACCGAGCTTTGCAGGTATTCATCGACCTTAATAGTTTTATTGTTATTTAACTCAACACCAAGTTCATCAAGGCCAAAACCACTAGTGTTTGGTTTTCGACCGACAGCGACGAGTAAGCTATCAAACTCGATTTCAATATTTTGTCCGTTATGTTCGCAAATCAATATGTTTTTATTATCTCGGGTAATAAATTCTTTTGCTTTATGATTGGTTCGAACATCGACGCCTTCATTTATGAATTTTTTAGTAATGAGAGCAGATACATCCTCATCTTCTCGTGCCATGATACGCGGTGCCATTTCTACCTGTGTCACACTGGAGCCGAATCTTGCAAATGCTTGACTTAATTCACAACCAATGGGACCACCACCTAGTACTAATAAACGTTTAGGTTGTTCGCGCATTTCCCAAAGATTGTCCGAAGTTAAATAGTCGATATTCTCTATGCCTTTTATAGGTGGGATCAAAGGGCCAGCACCAGTTGCTACAATTATATTTTTAGCGGTTAATGTTTTTTGGTTTATTTCGACGGACCATGGGGAGGTTATTGTTGCTGTACCTTCGATACATTCAACGCCTAACCCTTCAAAACGTTCAACAGAATCGTGTGGTTCTATTTTTTTTATGATTGATTGAATACGCTCCATTACGGCAGGAAAGTCGACATTTGATTCAGATACATTTATTCCAAATTCATTTGACCGTTTTATGAGTGATGCAATCTTGGCTGATTTTATCAATGCTTTTGAAGGGACACAGCCGGTGTTCAAACAGTCACCACCCATTTTATGTTTTTCAATTAATGTGACTTTTGCATTAACTGCGGCAGCGATAATAGAAGATACTAGTCCAGCAGAGCCTGCTCCTATAACAATTAGATTGCGGTCAAATTGCGTAGGTTTACTCAACATCATTTTCAGGATCAATAAAGTCGTCCAGACTTTCGTGTCGTTTCTTTCTTATGTAAACCAGAATTTTCTTTGCAACTAGGGGGAATATTCCCAGTAAGGCAAATGAGAATATCAATTCAGGTGATAGCACATCGCCGATTGATTCTATCTTTGCCAATTGTGTACCCGCATTTACGAAGATAATGGTCGGTATTAACATACCTATCTGACTAACAAGGGCAAAGTTGAGTGTCTTAATCGGAGTCAGAGCCATTAGGTTATTAATAATAAAAAAGGGGAATATGGGTACGAAACGAATTGTGAATAGATATAAATCACCTTCTTTGCGAATTCCATGGTTTATAGGTTCAAGATATTTTTTAAATTTAGTTTGGACATAATCATGAAATAAATAACGTGCAATCAGGAAGGCCATAGTTGCGCCAAACATAGAGCCAAAAGAAACAAGTATTGTTCCCCAGACAATGCCGAAAATTGCTCCAGCAGCTAAGGTCAGAATTCCTGCACCGGGTAGAGAAATGCCGGTGATAAGGATGTAACTAATAAAGAAGATTAATCCTGTGCGAACAGGACTCTGTGCATAATAATGATTGATGGCTTCTTGCTGTGATTTTACGTAAGCCAGATCCAGGTATTGAGCGATATCAAAGCTGAGAAATAATGCGATGAGGGCAATGAAAAGGCTAACGAGAGCTATTTTTTTCTTATTCATAATGGAGCTTAGAGGTTGCTAACCGAGTTAGTTCATTTTATGTCAATATAGAGTTGCTCCGAAGTATTATGAACAGAAAAGGCTGCTGAGTCTAAAATAAGCAGCCTTAAAATGAATATGTTTACTTGTTTTTAACAAGCGGTAAATAACATTCCGCCAACTGTGTTAGGTTTCTTATAGGGAAAAAGAAATGCTTTAATAATATGAAAAGGGTTTGATCTCATCTTGTTTAGTCGTTGTTCGAACATTAACTCATATTGCTTTGCAATATCGTTATTGAACACTAAATCGTGTATCGAAATATGTTTATGGATGCGACTACTCATTTGTCCTAATTCAGGTACGAACATCCATGTCGAATTATGATTACGACAACAGTAGCCTCTAAGTCCTAGATACCAACATAGGTAAACGTTCATAGAGTGATTCCTGTGGCAAATACTTCGGCTGGCTTCTCACAGTCTAGTTCAGATTGTGACTTATCAATGACTGGATAAGTTCTTGTATGCGTGCCGAAGTCATCAACACCTGAACCATACTTCTGTGATGTACCGCTGAGAGGCGGATGAATTTCCGTAAGCCTGTAAATACCAAGCTCGTTCAATTGATTATCGTCTAAATTAAAAACAGTCGCAGGGTATTGAACGTCACCTATCACTATAGCAATTGGTCTGTAAATTACTAAATTGTTTAAATGCCACATATTAAGCTCCTAATTGCCCACCGTTCTTTTTGATTCCCCAACATCACATTGTTTTATTATTATAAGCCAATTCATATGCCGTGATCTAATAGTAGGACCTAAATCTATTAGAATCTGTGAACTGCATCACACAATTTAAATATACATTTGAATAAAATCAATTAGATAGAACGTTTAAGTTGATGCTTAATTTTGTCGATAAAGATGATGTTGTGGTCTAAACTAGTATGAAATACTAAGTATTATGTCTTTTTTCAATGACATTTATTTTGGAATATTGTCATTTAAAAGGTACGATATAATCATTAAAAAAGGAATGCGGTAATAATAAAATGATTAAAAAATACGTTCTTTGTTTATTTCTTTCAGTGATTTCAGTTTCTGTCTTTGCCGCTGATTTCTCCAGTCCGACAGGTCGAATTCAAGACTCGGTAAATAAGATAACTACCGTCTTAAAAGATAAGTCTTTAGATAAAGAAACACGCTGGAACAAGATTGGCCTTGTTATCAATGACAGTTTTGATTTTCGTAGCATGTCGCAGAGTGTATTGGCGACGAACTGGAAAAAAGCTTCTCCTGAAGAACGTCAGCAATTTGTTGTATTTTTCTCCCAGTATCTAGAAGATACCTATAGAACGAAGATTGAAGCCTACACCAACCAAAAAGTTGAATTCGTTGGTGAAACTATCCGCGGTAAAAAGGCCGTAGTAGAAACCTTAATTATCACCGATAACTCAGAAATTCCAATTAACTATAAGTTAAAGAATAATGACGGTACCTGGTTTGCTTATGATGTCGTAATTGAAGGTATTAGTCTGGTTAATAATTATCGAAGTACTTTTTCGGCTATTGTTAAAAATGACGGTATGGATGGATTGTTAAATGATATCCAAGGCAGAATTAACAAATACAAAGCCTCCCAAAAAGAAACTACTCCGAAACAAGAATTGTCCGAAGACAGCTAAAAAAACTGATGTAATAAAATGATTTGGATGTATAGATAATAACTTATCTATGCTTCCACAATATCGTCTTTCAAGCTTAAGACGAAGGCAACTACATCATCACATTCTTGCTTAGGAACTGACAAGGCTCCGAATGTTGCGCCAGCATGTCCAAGAAAGACCGACCAATCACTTTCACTAATTTTCATTCCTTTATGTGTCGTTTCCATATCACGACCCGTATATAACATCGGACCACCTGCGTTAGCGCAGAGGAAATCGATTAATAATTGTGCTTCTCTGGCTATACCGTCATCTCCTCGATTCTGCCAAAAACGACCTAATTGAGCACCTCCTTGTAGGCGTGGTAATAAGTCATTGGCAAATGTAGATATTCCGTCATAGCCACCGAGGCGTTCATATAGTGATTGTTGAGCCATTTCTTAGTTCTCCATGATGAGTGATGAGGAAAAGCATGCATAAAAAGTGCACATATCTGCTAACTGAAATATTCTAATAATGCATTTAAATCAATAGTATACGAAACATACGTTTTTGCTTATTGCTTCGGGATTCCACTAGGGATTCCGTATTTTGAAAATAACAGTACTGCCCCCATCGTCTGACAGTGCGATCATTAAAGCCAAATTGTAGGCAGTAGTCCTTTGGTTTGGACATGACGGTACTGTCGTCTCCTGAATACTGGCGCATAAAGTCAACTGATTGGCGTGTTTCGTCAAGCAGCATACCAGAACTCCAGCCATAATCTCCTCGTGCTCTATAGGAGAAACGAAATGAGAAAATTACTAATACTAACAATTCAGTGCGTCCTCTTCCTCTCGAGCCTCTTTTGTCTTCTGTTGCTTTCACATGGACAGGCACAGGCATCTTTTAACACTGGCAGTGAATTGCTGGAAAAGTGCGAGGCTTATGGCAATAAGACAAATGTCGCAAAGGGAAACACCTGTGCGGGTTATGTTGAAGGTATTGATGACGTACATACAGCTTTTAATGGCTGGAAACAGATAGATAAAAATTGGTATATATCAGAAGGCATGGTTACTTCCCAGTTAGTAAGAGTTGTAGCCAAGTATTTACAGGAGCATCCTCAGAATTTACATCTTGAAGCAGGGGGCACAGTTGCAAATGCTTTCATTGAAGCCTTCCCATGTGAAGTACGAAGAAAATTCATAAGGAGATCACATGAGCATTTTCAGTATCGTGGTAGCAATAGTAAAAGCTGCTAAAGAAAATATTTCGTAGCGTGATCAACAAGGTGATTTTGTTCTACGACTTTATGACAGGAAAAAGAATATGAAAGAAGGTGATGAAATGAGTGAACTTCGTTTGTCCGCTTCAACCATGATGTGGTCAATGGACATCAATGTGACTCCTATATCTGAAACTAGCATTGAGTTGGTATTGACGGAAAATAGCTACTCAAGCCGATCCGAAGAATTTGATTGGCAAGTAATAGAGCCCGCTTTTGATTTGATAACACAAGTTGGCAAGGCTCTTTTGGATACTCCAGATTGGTGGATAGAGGGCTCGGTTCCAGTGAGTGTCGAACCTGGCTCGTCTATTGACGAAGATTATCTCACTCTTTGTTGGTGCAATTCTGATTATCGGGTTGTTGGCCAGCTACTTTCTCATATGGACCAGGAACAACGGATAAATATTCATCAGTGGTTGGGTGGATTTGAGGGTGTTGAGTTAGTTGCTGGTGCAAAATCTTTGGTTTCGTGGATGGAGATAAACTATACGGAATGGGTAGATGTTTTAGATCGGTTCGGACAGCCGCAAGGAACTGATTGGTGGATAAACACAACCACAGTTCTCAATCAAGAGATTAACGAAAAGGAGAGAAAAAAATGGGAGGCCGAAAGAAAACGGATTGATAGGAAATACGGCAAGGCGGAGGTTGTCAGTGATTTTCAGGGTTTGGTTGGGAAGTACGGACGTCTAATTCCTATGGGATATTTCTTGCATATGACAAAGTTTTCATCTCCTATACCAGGTCCGATTTCCGATGCGCTTTTGATGGCGTGGGGGCGACGCATGCGCGATATTCCATGCGGCGATGATGGGTTCTCGGCAACCACTGGACCGATCACGCATTCAGATGCGGATCTTGTTTTTGCGCGGTGGATTTTGCAGAACGACAAAGGTGAAATAATCCGGCGACTGAAATTAATCGATGAGGCTGACGCACAAAATGCGCTGAGTAAACTGCGTAAGATGGCTGAGATAGGTCGCGCTGACTTAAGTCGTAAAACAAGAAATCAAGCAGCAGGGACCATAGGCAGGTGGTTCTCCAATATGCGAGTGGCTTTGGACCCTGATGTTTAGTTTGATATTTCTGTATAACTGGGGAGTGGGACTAAGTCATTCAAGTTTCTTTTCTGGCTGCATAACAAGGCGCTGCACTGGACGACAAATCCTCGTGTCGGCAGTTCGATTCTGTCCCTGGGCACCATTAAATCGATAGGTTACGACAAACTTTCTTCTTAACGACTCTCCATTTACTAATTTGTTGGCAGTAATGTTGGTAGTTATGTCCTATCTAAGAACGTAAATGATATGTTATATGGTTTCTGATTCCGCCAGTATAGGTTCGAATCCTATACCCCCAGCCAAAATTGAAATCTAAAAAACTGAAATTCTGAGCAGGTGACTGAAATCCTGTGTCGGCAGTTCGAGCCTTTCTTGGGGAGGGGAACCATCTTAGAGAACTATCTTTAAGTTTTTTTGCTTAAAATAAATTGTGTATTTCTACTGGAATAATTTTATTGTTTCATCAGTGGCAAAAGAATTCTTTTCTTTTTCACTTGATTCTTCGTCAAGAAGACTATTTCTAACAAACGTAGCAATAATATTTTTTTCTTCATCGGAAAGGTTTATAAACTGAACTCTCAAGTGTGTCCACTTTTTGTTGTATGCCTGATAATCAATCAAAATAGCTTTGACGTAGAAATCAATTTTATTATTGTGGTAATTAAGGCTAAATTTAATTTTTACTTCGCCAGCTAAATTTAATTTTTCATTAAAGATTATACTGCAACCACCGACTGAAAGATCCACCATTTCACCTTCAAATTCTTCCTTGTTACTACTTGACGAGCAAAGAACGGGTGTGCTTATATTTATTCTCACAAAGTATCTGAAATCCTGCTTGCGTGATTCAGATAATATCTGAAAACCCAATGCGTTATCTAATGCCTGCATAAGTTCCAAACAACTTCGATAACGCTCAGAAGGCTTTTTTTGTATTGCTTTGAATATAATATCATCTAATTCCTCGGGTATGCTCTCTTCGTAATAAGAAGGTTTAACTGGCATTGATTCATGGTGACACTCAATTAAATGATCTATTGATTGACAATACTCAAAAGGATGTACTCCTGTAATCATCCTATAGTAAAGGAGCCCAAGCGAATATATATCAGACCTTGGGTCTATAAAAGATCCCGATATTTGTTCTGGCGACATATATAACGGCGTACCTAACTTATCATTTTTTCCACTCTGTACATCATGAATATGTTGCGATATACCAAAATCAGAAATAAACACTTCATTTGCCATACTTAATAAAACATTATCTGGTTTCAAGTCCAGATGGATGACACCTCGACTATGAGAAAAATCAATAGCAAGTAATATTTTTCTAAATATGATGTATGCTTCTTTAATAGGTATAGGGGCTTTATGTTGTTTCAATACTGTTTGTAAAGATAAACCATTTATATAACGCATTACCATCATGACAGAACTTTCCTGTTTAACTATGTCATATATGGGAACAATATTTTCATGCTCTACTTTTGCTAATAATATAGATTCTCTTGCCAAATCATATATATCAATTTCAGAACTGGATTCCGCTGTAGAAAAGAATATTTTTACTGCAACATTTCGTCTTAACTCCTGGTCAAAACATAGATAAACCTCACCAAAAGCACCTTTTCCCAAGAGTTTTTTAATTTTATATCTATCCAAATCCAGATATTTTATCAGGTCTAAACTATTCTTAAACATACTAAAAAATCCCATTACCTAATGACTTATAACGGTTTATTTCTATCATAATCATATCTATTTAGCTAATTATTCATTAATATTTAATATAACTGATTGGTTTTTTAACTATTGTTCCATTATGCTGGCAAAAGAACTAAAACAAATTTTATTGAAAATGTGTGAGTATGGTTTGGGTAATCTCTATATTTTACACCCAACAAAAACTCACGTTTATTTTGGTAACATTAGTTTTAATAAATGCCACTTAAGTATAATTGACACAAGCTTATTAAAAGGCCTCCAGGCCGATCTTTTTACTCCGGCTGCGAATGAAGGATTAGTTGGCATGATTTGTTGGTCAGAAAATAAAATATGGGAAAGTCTCACATTTTATGGTCTGGACAAATGCCAATTAACACCTGATTTCAGCAATACCAGAGGTAGCGCGATAATCGCTGCTCAAAATCAATATGGCGATTCAATTATTAATTTTGAAGGCTCCGTTTATAGAGGGTTTCAATTATTATTAGAACATAGTTTCTTACCTGCAATAATAATATACCCTGTTAAATCAAAATATAATGAAACTGGTTTAGCAGTGACTGATCTTCGCACCGTACCACTGGATATCAAATTACTCATAAAACTTAATCTCTTGCAGTTGATGATCTTGATTTATCCAAGTCTGATTTCCATAAATACTTTAATGGTTTTATTGAATCTTAATTTACCTGTACGTCGTCGCACCAGCAGAACGGTTTAACGCATGTGTTGCATTGACCGGTTGAAGTGACAACTGAAAGCGGACGGTCACACTTCTTTTTCTCTTGTGCTGTTGAATACTATAAAAACTATTCTTTCCTTTTGGAACGGTACAGTATCGCGATATTACAATTCTAAATTGGAGAGTCTGGAGTTTCGGTTACTTTCTTTTCAGGAAGCGCAATAGCTTGGAACTTATGACTACATTTTTTCTCAATAGAGACCACTTCTAGCGCCTCATACCCACCTTTGAGTCGAGCATATTCTTGCGCTTCAGGACCATCTCCATCAAGAAAGAAAAGTGACGGCCAGAATAGAATTAATCCTAGAGCCATCGTGCCACTATCATCTGAGGCTCTCTCATCAACTCTACCGGCTGATTCACTGACCTTTCGAGTTAACCGAGATGCTTCACTTGAGATTTGTCCGCAGTCATAACTTTCATAGACCATGGGGGAAACATAACTGGCTGAGATGTCTTTCGCTGGTGAAGCACACCCAGATATAAATGTTATTAGGGTACATATTGTTATTGTAGCGATATTTTTCATATCTTTTCTCCTGTTAAGTACTAAGGAGATTATGGTGAAAGTACTGGTATGCTGCTTGACTGAACCCGCCAATCAGTTGACTTTATGCGCCAATATTCAGGGGATGGTGGAATTGATTCTTATAAACTTGATTACTAACTTATGGGTACTGGATATTTTATTAGCTTGATTTTCTTACTTCGCTGGGCGTGACACCATGCCAACGCTTGTATGCACGAGAGAACGTGCTTGATTCTGAAAATCCGAGAAGAAAAGCCACTTCACTGAGATTAACATCAGTACCAGTAACATATTGTTTTGCCAATTTCTGGCGTATTTCATCCCGTAATTCACGAAAAATGGTATCAATATTTTTTAGCTTTCTTTGAAGGTTCCGTACACTCATATTCAGAGCACCTGCCACCATTTGCTGTGAGATATTCCCTGATGGCAGTTGCTCAATGATGGCCGCCTTAACACGTTGTTCAATATCATTGCGATTAAGATTAGCCAGAGTACTAATCATTAGCTGGTCATGGAGTTGAGCAAGTTGTGGGTTTGCCCCATCCAATTGTTGGTCAACTACCTCCGAGGGTAAGGTGATACTATTTGTCGCTGCTTCAAACTCAATGGGCGAACGAAAGAAAGCATGGTATTCATCCGAACAAGGATATTCCTTATGTGTCAAAGTCACTTTTAACGGATTGAGTGCTTCATCAACATTGGTTCGACATAGCTTCACGAAAATGGCAAGTACAGCATCGTTTCGACCAGGAATATCCATGACAAAAGGTTTAGGAACAACGGTCACTACAAATCCTTCCTTGGTGTCCTCTAGTTGAATATCAAAAAATTCAGAGACAGTATGGACATAACGATAAAAACGATTGAAAGCTGTTCGTAGAGAAGAACTCGTGAGCCACGCATATGCCAGAGCACCAAATTGAGAGGGATGCCAATGTTTGATGATACGTAAACCACAACAGGGATCGCCAATCAGCTCAGACGTTTTACTCCAAAGGTTATCGGCAACGTCATAGCTCATGCGTGCATCAGGATGATGCATCAGTTTGGGATCAAGCCCGACTTCACGGAAAAGGGATTCTGGATTGTGTCCGTATTCTTCCAGCAGTTTCCATGCAAGCTTACTCAATCGGGCCAGGCTAGTTTGAGGCATATTTTGTTGATCCTTTAGACATGTTTTAGCACCAACATCTGATTAAATTCTACAAGATAAAAGTTCCAGTTGCTCCTATTTATTCATTTATGTCAGCAACCACAAGCAAAAAGCCACTTCCTTCCTAATATTGCCCGCTCATCCATTGAGAATATCTGTCGCATAAAGTCAATTGATTGGCGTATTAGGTCAATCAAAACTTCTTTGTTATGCGTATTATTTGCCTCAATTACAAGGTGGTCTGGATTGGAGACATTAAAGAATGAAGTTTAACAAAGAGACACAGGATAAAAAATATTTTGTTACAAGGAAAGTCACTTGTCCTGAATGTAGTGGGACGGGGATGTTATCTCAATTAGTTAGAAATCAATTACAGGAAAAACATACAGCAATACTGTCGAGTGGAA
>LWDU01031932.1_pt1 | contig 36234 bp, 32 predicted proteins | sample 727161 | NCBI WGS metagenome assembly LWDU01 (sample SAMN04566230, study PRJNA314399) | hydrothermal vent metagenome | isolation source: deep sea hydrothermal plume seawater | place: Mexico: Gulf of California, Guaymas Basin | collected 2004-07-11 | reverse complement strand
CAATCAGCCATTCTTGTCAATTGGCCAGAAAAAGGATCTTCAATAAGGGTCCAATGATGTCTTTCTTTGTTCTCTTCGGGGCCTAGTAAATGGCCATCAATATGCCAACTTTTCCCTTCTAGTAAAATCGGTCTTACTTGCAATACTTCATAGTCGCGCTGTGATAGCCATTCAGTTAGTTTTACTTTTGGTTTTATGGCCATAGCATCCGGAGGTGGAGGTGAAGATTTTTCAGCCCTCGCAGTAATACCACCAATAGATGGGGAGGTAATCATTTCATCAAGTTGTAAATTTAGCCGCCCCGCTAGAATCGCTTGACCAATCCAATTAGAAAGTTTTTCTGAACCCCAAAGTTCCAAACGGATCCTGTTAGAAACTGATGTACGGTCTAAGTCAATCAATTTCCTCTCGGAAACAAGCCAATGAGAACCATCGGGGGCATCTACCATCCAGCGCTCTAATTCCATCCTATCAATTGGTGCCCACCCAGGTTGGGCGTGCCAAACGTGAGTACCAACATCAACTGGGCAGTCAGCAGCAGAGTTAGAAATGGATTCAATTATTCCTAGGCAATTAATTCCAGGTGTTCTAGAAATGATGGGAATTGACTTTACTGCAATACCAAGTTCCTTGAGAACGGAGGGTAGAGAAACAGTCATTGAGTCTCGGCTACTTCATGGGCACATCAATGCTCGCCTCCATGTTGGCCCTAAAGGGCCATATTGAGAGGTGTACTGAATTAGCGAAATTAATCAAGGTTGCTTCGTAATGATAGCAAATCGCTGCCACCCTCATCAACAATGCAAATAGTACTCACGTGGAAGGGTTTTGCACAAGCAGCACCTAATTCTCTGTTCACCATTGCCACCCGGTGAATAGGTACATCGGGGTGACTAGAGTGCAGTTCTTCGACATATTCTAGCGGACAGTTGGCCGCTAAAATTACTAGTTTCGCTTCTCCATGGGCACAAGCCGCTGCAGTCTGGTTTTGACCATACAGCAAGGTTCCATTCTTAATTGCAATTTTCAATTCTTTTACTATATCCATTTTTATTCCTCCATACTCCACATTTGTATCTCATGGTGGGATTAAGATTATTCCTCATCTGGGATGTAGAATAGTTCTACACTGCCGGTTCCAAGAGCAACAGGTTGCCCAACAATAATGTTCTCAGCAACCCCTGCTAGTTCGTCTTGTTCGCCGATAATTCCGGCCCTTAGTAGATGGTTGACTGTAACTTCGAAAGCAGCACGAGCCAAAATACTGTGCTTGTTTCCTGAAACACCATGGCGCCCAATTGCACGGACTTCACCTTCGCTAGTCATTACATCTGCTACAGTGACCAAATGCCTAACATCAACATCCAATCGTGCAATCTGCAAAGTCAAGATTAACTCATTGATAATTGCTTGGCGAGCCGCCTCAACTCCGAGATATTGGTGGATCTCAGTGATATTGTTAGTGTATGTTCGAGCACGGTCAATTCCTTCAAATTCACTGACAGCCGCTAGATTACTTCCAATAGTTGCTATGTAGTATTCCCCAGTTTCAGCATCTTTTTGAGTATTAGCACGCTGAATATCAGTTACACCTTTCAAACGTAACTCCTTGATTTTCTCTTCTAAAGCCAAAAGTTCAGTGTAGTTAGGTGTTACATCATCAGTTTCTTTCTTGCGACCAGGAATAATTGTCAACAACTTTGGTCGGACATCGTTATCAGCCTCAATGAAAAGGCGAAGCCTACGAGTAAGAATCTCTTTGACTTCAACAGGTTTGACTCCCTTCTGTTTCATATTTCCTGGAATCAATTTTAGAGTAATTCTGCGCTGAGTGACATCAGTCTCAATGACAGCGATGTCTTTTGCATCAGTAATTTCAAGAGCCGCTGCAAGGTTACGCACTTTCTTCTCATCATGTTTCAAGTTTTCATCTAAGTGAATTCTCATGGTTGGTGTGGATGATTTCTTTCTAGCATCAACAATTTCAATGATTCTAGGTAGACCCTGAGTAACGTTCACTGATGCTACACCAGCATAGTGGAAAGTACGCATGGTCATTTGTGTACCAGGTTCACCAATGGATTGAGCAGTAATAATTCCAACTGCTTCAAATGGATCAACACCAGTTGATTTGGCAGCCTTGGATGCTTTTTGCACAACAGATGAAGCTTGTTTTGCTGTCAACTTTTTCATGCCACGAAGTTCTATTTGGTCTGCTAAATTACTGAGAATAAGTTTGGAAAGTGTTGAACCCTCTTTTTCAGCAGCCTTAACCAAAGCGGTAAAAATATCAGTAGAGTTCAGACCTCTACCTAATTGTTCCATTTTCATTTCAGGGTCAAATAGTTCAAGTTCTTGTTGCACCTTGACTCTTCTCTTGGCTGCACGTCGGCGCACCACAGTAGTGCTAGTGGTTGAGGCCGAAGATGCGCGATTACGCTTTCCAAATTTCTGAATAACCTGAGATAACTTATCTGCTTCATCTGAGGAAAGACCGCAAATCTTAGCGATTTCACCTTGTGATAATATCTTGACATCATCCCATTTACGGCCATCTGCTAGATTGTGGGCATAATCCTCGGGAATACCCATATCCATGAGTTTCTTCTTGGTTGCTGACTTTACTACCATTACTTCTCACCTCCTAATGCATTATCAAGAACATCTCTAATGTTAATTGCAGAACCTCTGATACTACGTGTTGGGTCGGTACCATCTTCACCATAACTGAATTGAATAATTCTGTCTGCAGTATTTCGTACAGAGCGATGAACATCTCCATGGACCTTCAAATCATCCATCGCATTAATGAGACGACGTTGCATATATCCTGATTTACTGGTACGAACAGCAGTATCTACAAGAGATTCTCTTCCTGATACTGATAGCATGAAGAACTCAGTTGGCTCAAGTCCTTTCTTGAATGAGGATTGTACGAATCCTTTCTCACGAGCACCCTTTGCATTTCTCTCAAAGTGTGACAATACTCTATCCTTGTAACCACGTTCAAGACGCTGGCCACGAACTCGAGTCTGGCCGATTGAACCTGCCATCATTGAAAGGTTGTCCATTGAACCACGAGCCCCTGATACTGCCATCATTACAGCAGCATTGTCACTTGCTAGATGTTCCTTAGCAATTTCACCAGTCCTTGACCTTGACTTGTCAAGAATCTGCATGATATCTTCTTCAAGTGTCTCTAATGGTGTGCGGCCCGGTCTTGCTTCGTAGCCTCTTCCGTTCTTACCATACAATTCGAGTTTACCGTCAACATCTGCACAAGCTGTTGAGTTAATCTCACTGATTTCTGTACGTGCTGCCGGAGGTAGGTCCTCGTCATCAATTCCAGTAGTAAATCCTAGAGCGGTACACATTCCAATTGTTAGTTGAGTCAATTCGTTTAGGAATTGCGCTCCTCGTGTGTTCCCATGGACTTGAAGAACTGCATCAAGCAGTTTACCATCCTCAGCACCAATTCCAGTCTTGTCAATAGTTCCTGACAATATTTCACCGTCAATGACTTCAACTTGATCGTTGCTTCGACTCTTGTAACTGAGATTAATGCCTGAAGGTATAATCAAATTGAGAAGTTCACGGCCATTGTAACCAATTTCACCATTCTCATCTTTTACTTCCTTTGGTAATTCTCCGGTCCAGTTGATTTTACTGAGGATTTCCAATGATTGACTCTTTGGAATTACGGGGTCACCATTAGTTAACAAGTAAGCACCAGAAATATGGTCGTGAATACCACCAATAACTGCACCACCATATCGTGGGCTGAGAATATTCTCTTGCACACGCATCAAAACCTTGGCTTCAGCACGAGCCTCCTCGGACTGAATAATGTGTAGGTTCATTTCGTCACCATCGAAATCAGCATTGTAAGGTGTACAAACTGACAAGTTGAAACGGAATGTTTTACCTTGCATTACTCTGACTTCGTGAACCATCATTGACATTCGATGCAAAGATGGTTGTCGGTTGAAAATTACTACATCTCCATCAATCAAATGGCGCTCAACTACCATTCCTGGCTTAGGGCTTCCATCCAAATCAATGGTCGCTAGTCTATCTTCTACCTGAGTTCTTTCTTCATCTTCCTCATCCCATGGTGAGCCACAGTGTGGGCAAATAACATCCAAATGCTCTGGGTATGTTGTATCTTCAGGTTGCTCTTGCTCCCATCTCCAGCGATTGTAGATGATAGCACGAGGGTCATCTCCAGGGAGTTGGCTCCCATTTTCATCTTCTCCACGCAAATTGGAAATTGTTGATTCTAAGTCAGCTACCCAGTTCTCTTGTAACCCTTCAATAGTACGGCGATTCTCCTTCTTGATGACTAGTCCTGGTAGGAAATTTGGTGCTCTCAACACTTCATTTAGTTCTGCAGCCATGCCTTCGTATGGCTCATCGCGTTCAGGGTCTCCACCGTCACAAGTTGGATTCATACAACGGAAACCAGACCAGATAAACTTGGTTCTATCAGTGATCCTCACACGGTGAGTATCACCGCGCACAATATAATTTACACCAGGGTGGTTATCTGGACCACGTAAAATCATCTCACGCAGTTGTTCACGGTTACGCTTAGTAACACGAATTGGAACAGTCAAATCCTTGCAGGACATCTCAGGCACACCAACTTCGTTGATACCTAGGAAGGGGTCTGGTGAAATCACTGAACGTGCACAGAAGTTCACACGCTTACCTGAAAGATTGCTACGGAATCTTCCTTCCTTACCTTTCAATCTCTGTGTAAGGGTCTTGAGTGGTCTGCCGCTTCGGTGGCGTGCTGGCGGGACACCGCTAGTTTGGTTGTCAAAGTAGGTAGTTATGTGATATTGGAGAAGTTCCCAAAGATCCTCAACAATCAGTTGTGGAGCACCTTGGTCACGGTTTTCTCGCAGTCGCTGATTGATTCTTAGCACGTCTACAAGTTTGTGTGTCAGGTCGTCCTCTGAGCGGTCTCCACTCTCTAAAGTAATAGATGGGCGCACAGTAATTGGTGGGACAGGTAGAACTCTCATTACCACCCATTCAGGACGGTTACATTCCTTGTCCATTCCGATGTAAATGAGGTCATCCGAAGGGATACCCTCAAGCCATTCACGAATATCTCTAGCATTCAATTTGTGCTCACTCTTGTCCTCTTTCTTTTCTTTGAAAGTGGTCGGCTTCTCAAGTAGGATGTTTCCTTGCTCGCTACCACAGTGCATGCAAACCATACGCTTTTTACCGCAACAGGTCTTCTCAATATCCTTGATGATTTTCTTCAATTCGGGGGAACCTGGCCCGTGTTTCTGAATAATGTCCAAAACTCTATTTCGATAGTAATCTTGCTCCGAAAGTTCACTATCAACAGGGTGAGTCCCTGGAGTCTCGTGAAGAAGGACACGGTAACACTTGTTGCAAGTGGTTTTCAGTGATGTCTTGATGAGTGGAGTGAATCCAACATGGATTACAGGCAACTCAAGCTGAATGTGACCAAAGTGGCTTGGACATTCATCGTGTTTATTCCCACATGTTTCACAGCGGATACCTTGCTCAATAACACCCATTTGCGGGTCCATTAGACCTTGATGGTATGCGTGGCCATCATCTTTGTAGGTATCAGCAGTCTTGACTTCTACTGCGCTGAGTCGGCGGATTTCATTCGGCGCCATTAAGCCGAATTTGATCGAAGCAATACGCTTTGGAATCTTTGATGCATCTAGTTTTTTAGCCATTCAAATCACCTCCTGTCCTCCAATTGAAGTCGCATAGCGACTCCAAGTGATTTCATTTCATCTAATAACAACTTGAATGCGTACGAGGTCTCAACCAAGTGAACTTCTGCACTCTCTCCATGTATTGGGCTGACATAACAGCGACGGCGGTTATCCCAGTAAGCAACGTGTCCACTCTCGGCACAAACGGGTAAAGTAACACCGTCAGATTCGTCAAGTAATCTATCCTTGATGACCATTGAAGCACCGTGTGCAATAAGACAGTCTCTCTCCATCTCTCCGAATCGTAGCCCACCTTGTCGGGCTCGCCCTTCAGTAGGCTGTCGAGTTAGAATTTGCACTCTACCACGGCTACGTGCGTGAATCTTACTGCTAACCATGTGGTGCAGTTTCTGGTAATAAATACAGCCAACGAAAACGTTTGATTCATACTCATCGCCTGTTTCACCGTTGAGCATGCGCTCTCTTCCTGTGTGCTGGAATCCGTTACGCAGCAACCCCTCTCTAAGAGCATTCTCTTTTTCACCAGAGAATGCCGAAGCATCGATAAATCTGCTTTCCATTGCACCTACTTTACCACCAATCATCTCTAGAATGTGAGCGACTGTCATACGGCTAGGAATCGCGTGAGGGTTGATAATCAAATCAGGTACAACTCCATCAACTGTGAATGGCATGTCTTCTTGATTGACTAAACGACCTACAACCCCCTTCTGACCGTGTCTAGATGAGAATTTATCACCTAATTCCGGAATACGGTGTTGGCGAAGAACAATTCTGACTAATCGGCCAGCATCTAGGCTCTCAGTTACGAACAAATGGTCAACATGGCCGCTCTCACCGTGCCTTACATGCATGCTTGATTCTTGTCGATATTGTCCCATCATGAACGCCCCGTGCCCTTCTTCAAGGAAACGTGGTGGACTCGTCTTTCCTACTAACACCGCAGGGTCATCATCTCTCTTAGCAGAAAGCATAGTCTCAGGGTGAGGTAATCCATCGTACTCTAGGTGGGCGTACTCTTTGCTGTCTTTACGGCCTTTGACTTCATCTTGTCCAGCACCTGGGATTTGAATTTCCTCTTCTTGGCCACCAGGGAATCTCTTGCGCTCAGCATTGTAAGTTCGAATGAAACTTGAACGACCTAGGGATCTTTCAATTGATGCGCGATTCATGATGACCGCGTCTTGCATATTGTAGCCATGGTGACTTAGAATTGCAACGATGTAATTCTGGCCACCTGGACGTGCAACGAAGTTTGTCGATTCCATAGACTCTGTTTGCACGATGGACCGTTGTGGGTAGTCAAGAATATGCATTCTTGTGTCAGGGCGTACGCGATGATTACTCGCTGGTAGACCAAGAGATTGCTTGACCATCGCAGTTCCACCAGTAACACGTGGTGTCGAATTGTGTTCCGGGAAAGGAACTAGGCTAGCACAAACACCTAGAATCAACTGAGGGTCGATTTCAACGTGCGTATAGATTAGGACATCTCCGGTCTTCTTTTCTTTACGACGGAGTTTATCAACATCCTCTTGGAAGTAGTTTAGTGGGCAGGTGAATTTCTCAGTAACCCATGTACCGTTTGATAATTGGATTTCTGCCTCTAACTCTGCTTCAGTAATGTCAAATTCACCGAGATTTGTCCATGTAACTTTGGCTGGATTGATTGGGCGTTGATGTTTTGGTGAAAGAGTTGGGAGGTCGTAGGCTCGTGGCGCAACTAGAAGGTCTTCTTCCTCTTCTGCGTCTATCCACTCAACTACTCCTTCGTTCACGAGGTCTTTGAAATTCATCTCACGGTCTGCAAGAGCAACCAAGTGCTCCTTTGCTAGGGTAAGAGTGCCGCTATCAATAACCAATAACGGGCGTAGAATTCTCCCTTTATCAGTATTGATGAAGATATCACGATTTACTGAATCGTGGCGGATACTAACTTCTGAGCGGATTCTACCGTTTCTTCTGCGACGCTTGAAGTGAGTGACCAAACGATGAGGATTCTTGTGTAATCCAAAGATATCACCATTCACGTGAATTCGTGAACCTGACGACCAATCCTCTGGCTCTTCAACATTAGCTTCTTTGAGTAATTCTTTGACATCGTCTTCAGAAACTGCTTCAGAAACGTCAATCATTTGTGCTGCGTTCTTTACCAAACCGCAGTTCTGCCCCTCAGGTGTTTCGTTAGGGCAAAGACGGCCCCATTGTGTAGGGTGAAGATCTCGAGCCTCGAAATGTGGTTGGCTTCTTACAAGTGGGCTGGTTACACGACGCATGTGGGAAAGCGCCGAGATGAAAGTGGTCCGGTCAAGTAGTTGGCTGACACCAGTTCTGCCACCAACCCAGTTGCCGGTAGCAAGTGCGTGCATGATTTTTGATGTTAGAACATCAGGTCGTAGACAACTGTTGATTTTTAGTTCACGTTTTCGATTATGGTGGCGCTCAAGTTGGTACTTGAGGTCACGAGCTAGTTGTGTCATACTGACACGGAATAAGTCTTCAATTAAATCGCCAGCAAGACGGACACGCTTGTTTGCATAGTGATCCTTATCATTTGGCTTACCTTGAGTAATCGCCATTTCTAAAACTTGGCGAACAATTCTACCAAGGAAAACTGCCTTCTTCAAGCGGTGTTCCGGCTGGGCGCCAAGATGCGGAAGTAATTCCTTATCCATTAGGTTATTCACACGTTGCTCACGGTATTCTTTTTGCTGGCCAGCAGCGAATTTCTTCTCTAACCATGCAAGTGCTTCTTCGTTGGTTTCAACACCATACGCATCTTTAGTATCCAAATCTCGGACGTGATTGATGTTAGCAACAACATACTTGAAAGCATCTTTATGACCGGCAATGGATGCGAAAATTTCCTCGTCAGAATCAATTCCAAGTGCTCTCATAAGTAGAACTGCTGGGATAACTTGAGCACCAGCACTGCTGATTTTCACCATCAACATTCCATCTTTTCTCTTTTCGACTGTAAGTGGCTTTCGAACACCATCTCTCTGTGAGAAAATCTTTGCAACTTCTGTTGCTCGGCTGTATCTCTTGCTCATTTCAACAGTAACTCGGTTAGGTGCCAAATCCTCCATTGAAATTAGAACACGTTCTGTACCGTTAATGATGAAGTAACCACCTGGGTCATAGGGGTCCTCTCCTTTCTTCTTCAAGAGAGACATGTAGTGAGTGCGGTCTTCTTCACTCATCTCAGGGCTGAGATTACGGTTCTGGTCAATATGCCCTGGGTTGAGGTTACACCTCTCGGAACGTACCATTACCGGTAGGTTCCCCACTTGGACTCTATCTTCCTTAATTGGAGTAGGGTGATCTTCACGATGGATGGTGAAGTCCATGAAAATAGGAGACGAATATGTCAACTTACGAAGACGGCACTCTAGGGGCGTTGCATCCTCATTATTTGCACCATTTGCCTCACGGATTGTGGGTGGGCCGAGTGTTAGGTTCTTCATTCGGACTGAAATTTCGTTATCTAGTACGTCGAGTTTTACCAACCCGCCCTCATCATCATCAATAATTTCATCAGTACCAATTCGGATATTGCGGACAATCTGCTCAAAACGGCAATCACGTCCATCTCCTTTTGGTAAACAATCATTGTAGGATGCAATCTGGTGATTGACCAAACTTTTTTCTCTGAAATATGTCTTAATAATTTCTCTCATATCAATTGCCTCCTCAGTTACCCTCTACCACTAACCTGTATGCCACGTGAAGACCTGCTGAAGGACTTCTCCGAGTGACTCTAATAACTCTGTTATTGAGCCAACCGGCTCGCAACTCATCATCTGCCTGCTCCAATGCTTCTTTCATTGCTTGAATCGCAGGGTCAGTAATGAGAATTTTAGGCAGTAGTTCAATTCGTAGACGAGGGCTACCATCAATGTCAGTACCAACTAGGTCCCATGGGCTTAGTTCAGACATTTCTTCATCCGCAGGGACTAATTCATGCAGAGGAACGATTTCGTGGTTGAGGACATTGAATCTCATTTCACCAAGTGGTATGTTTGTTTCCAAAGCCTTGAGTTCTGCTTTCATCTCCACGCGGCGGGTTGGCCTACGGCGTTTGGAAGCAGCTTGCTCACGGATAATGTCCATGATAGTTTCAAGTTCATTATCAGTCATTTTCAGACTTAGTTTGGTAGCGACATCCTGGGCACTCATTTTCTTAATGGTATCCATGTTCGCGTCGTCCGCCAACTTGTGTGCTAATTCTTCCTTAACTCCAAGCTCCATTAATCGTTTTTTAGTTGATGATTTTACTGCCACTTTGAGACCCCCACAGTCACCATAAACCAACGGGCTGCGGCCAATCTGGCGGAGCGGGCCTGACGGGGTTCGAACCCGCGACCAACGGATTAAAAGTCCGTCGCTCCACCTGACTGAGCCACAGGCCCATGGCTATTGGTAACTAACCTCGGACTTGGGTACCCTTCAAAAGCCTGTCGCATGGCATACGCTAACAGTGATGACCGCTCGGTCATGGGTCAGAGAAGTAATCTCCAAACCCCCGTTTCGTGTTGTTCACCATAAAGGTATCCTTGAATTTATTACGAATACCCTTCAAATATGACACTTACTCCGCAAGTCTGTGGATGACCCAATCAAACGTGAACTTGAGATGCAGACTAGCGGCGCATCGATTCATGAATGGATATACAGAGGACAGGAGGGGCTTTCGCTCCTTGTGCCGGCAACTGTTTACCCACCACGCGAAGACACTGGGCTGTTGTTTTCCTGCCTTTCCAAATTAGGCAAGGGAGATGGGAAAAAACTCTTGGAAATTGGTTGCGGAAGTGGCGCTGTTTCAATTGCCACTGCTAAACTAGGATGGGAGGTTACAACATGCGATGTTAACCCGCTTGCGATTGCAGCAACAACTGGTAATGCCAGTTACAACAAAGTTAACTTAACTGCAATAGAAGGTGGCTTAGATGAAGATTCAAATTTCATCAATCAGCAACTTATTGAATCACGAGGTCCTTTTGATATTATCACTTGGAATTTACCATACCTTTCACCAATAAAAGAAGATGAAGACAGACTTGGGCCATTCGAGGATGCTGGTTTAGTTGACAGTCAAGAAAATGGAGGCTGGGGTGTAGCACTTCTGCAAATCCTTACCCGAGAAAACAACCTCCTAAAACAAGGTGGAGCGATCTATCTCTTACACACTAACAATGAACGTGGGGATTTGTTACAGAGCCGATGGCGCGCAGCTGGATGGGCGACAAGAATTTCTTCAGAACTTCAATTCGATGATGGTGAAAGATTAACTTGTTTCGCGGCTTGGAAACCCCACGAAAACGCTACAAAACAATTTCATGACGTACTTGATTCAACTAACCAATATCTGTTGGATAAGGAATTGCCTATTGGTAGCATGGTTACTGCAAAGCGGCAACGCTCTGGAAGAGGACAACGAAAACGCGTATGGGATACTAATGAAGGTGATTTTGCAGGCAGTTGGGTACTTGAATCAGAATTGGTAGAAAGTGGGCCGGGATTGATTCAACTTGATGCAGGGGTTGCTGTAATTGATGCAATATGTGCGTCTCAAGATATACCCTTAGCATCTGCACATTGGACAAATTGTAAACCTCTATCAAATCACAATCTATCAATTCGTTGGCCGAATGATGTTTGGACTGCTTCTGGTAAACTTGCTGGTTGCTTAATGGAAGGACGCCAAACTGGAAAGTATCACAAAGTCGTACTAGGTATCGGTGTCAACCTAGGTATATCTGACAACAAAGAATACCCTTCAATAGGACTTTGTGAAATTACTAATCCCATGCAAATAGAAACTTTCACCAATCTACTAGATACAGCAGTTGCGTCACAATTTGAAACAGGGAAATTAATTCCTAAAAGACGCAACCAAAAGAATGCTATTTGGGCGTTAATGACTAACTACCTAAGCAGGGGGTTAAGCCTCACACAAGGTGCTGAAAAATTGACCGTTACAAGTATCAGTCAGGGTGGTGAATTAATTTGTCATGACGGAAGGAAAGAACACATTGTCTCTGACAGCTATAACCTCACTTGGGATTGAAACTTAGGTATTTTCAACGATGTCAGCAATGTCTGGATCTTCGGGACCTTCCTGGGACTTTCGCCAGACACCCCAAACTAAGAGAAGAAGAGAGGCGAGAGTGGGGAGGAATTGAATAGGAATTTGGCGTTGTGCTGTAACTTCTACTTCCCATGTCCCCTGGCCGTTAATTTCTACCATGAGTTTTCCACTTTCATCAACCTCAATTGAACTTGAGAAAGAACCGTCTTCTGCGAGTTGGAATTCTGATACCCTGATTAGTTCTGTACCATCTTCATCCATCACTTTGATATTATTGATTGTACAAGTGCTATTGTTTTCACAAACTGGAGATGCATGAACAACAATGTCATCGTTTGAACCAAGCACCCCTACCGAAATTGAACGGACTTGTTGGGTTGATGAGACTTCACCAAATTCAATCATCATTGGTAAAGCAAACATTGAGATGGCTAATGCACCAACTAACCCTATGGCTCCAACAATAATTGAGATGTCGTGCGGGGTTACTTTTTCGCCCACTCCTCCGCCTGCCATGGTGGGGCGAACAGCCAATGGGCCAAGAACATCGCCCTTGAAAAATTAGTAATATTCGCGACCGTTTAATAGAAGAACCCTCTTGGTTAAGCAACTGCTCTAGGACACATATAACTGCTATAACAACGACAATATAGCGCCATTAATGATGCTAAATCCTTTAGCACCATGGTTGAGTGAATGTTATCGCCATTGCTGATGATTCCATACGGATGCGCAAGCATTATGGAATTAAATGAACGTTTGCGCAATAATTACCATAATTGCTGAACACAGCAAACTCAATGATTAAAGGGGGCACGCGCTGCCAACGCCCCCTAGGGGGGCGGTGAATGCAACTGCTGAACAAACCGGAGGGAAGTCAGACAATGATTGGAGCGAGTGACAAATCTAGATTGACTATCGCAGAATTCGCTAAGGAATCTAGAATTCGTGCCGATAGTTACCATCGCTATCACATTGATACGATTGAAACCCCAGACCGACAAGCCCTCCCTAACCGATTCCTTGTCAGTGTTGGCAAATTTGGCCTCGCCAAATTGCTAATGAGTGAAGTCTTTGAGTACTGGGGCAAGTGGGATGTGGTTTTTGCTAGACCTTGTACATACGGAGTATTCTCTGGCCCTGTAGGTGGGTTTTCACCACGCCCTGAAAAGTGTGTAGGATGTTTACGTTGTACTATTGAGCACCCCGAATTCGTCACTATCACTCCAAACCCTGCCCTAGCATCCCTTGGTGATTCATACCTGAATTCAAAAATCATCTCTACAATTGATGAAGAAGCACGCAAAGGAACAGTTCCGGTCCGAGGACAAGGGTATCGAGGTCGTTTTGGAGGACCTGGTTGGGATGGAATGTTTACAGATATGTCTGAGATTGTTCGCCCAAGTCGAGATGGTATACATGGTAGAGAATTGATCAGCACCATTGTTGATATCGGTTCAAAACCAATGCGGTTACAATTTGACTCCGAAGGTGGCTTAGTAAGCGCCGGACCAAAAATGATGAGTATTCAGGTACCGTTTGTTTTTGATTCACCCGCTGGAAGTGTGATGACTCCCAGTCTAGCCAAGATTTGGAAGGCTGCTGCCGAACAAGTTGACACTCTGGCATTAATACCAGGGGATATGGTTACATCAAACAACTTAGCCTCTCCATCTGTTGTACCTATCATATCGCTTGACTCATCTGAAACGGCTAGTTCTTTCAAAAATGGCACCAGACTAATACAATTGGATGGTTGGGATGCATCAGCATATGCATCTATTTCATCATCAAACCCTGATTTGATGATTTCAATTCGAATGTCATTTGAAACGGGATGGCAGGGGCAACTCAATGAAATGATTGATGCAGGTGTTTCAGTAATTCATTTTGTAGCAAATAACCACGGCGAAGCTGATGGTGACCGATTTATCATGGACATTATTATTGAAGCGCATGAGATGTTACTCAAAGCAGGAGTACGTGATAAAATAACTCTGCTGCACAGCGGAGGAGTGGTTGCTGCAGACCATCTTCCAAAGGCAATCATCTGCGGCTTAGATGCTGTTGGACTTGACTTACCTCTATTGGTTGCCATCCAAGCAAGGCTCAGTGGTGATACATCAAGTAGAGAGGATTACAAGGCAAAATTGCCAAGAAGATTCGATGATAAATGGGCTTGTCAGCGAATTGTCAACTTAACTGGTTCATGGCGAGATCAGATGCTAGAAATCCTAGGAGCAATGGGAATTCGTGAAGTTCGAAGATTGCGTGGAGAAATGGGTAGAGCAATGTGGTGTACCCATCTTGAGGAAGAGGCTTTTTCAGAAATTGAAGGATTCATCGGAGGTGGAATATAATGGCCAAGAATAAACTACCAGTATTCCCAAGTAAGACAATGATACACAAGATAACAAATCTATTGCACGATGGAATGGAGGCACGAACCACAGGAAAATTTGAGATTCCTCCTGCTCTAGGTGATGCACGTTGGACTGACGAGTTGATTCTATCTACTTGGCACATGGCAGCAACTGGGACCTTACCTGAAAATCTAAATTACAAAACCGGGGAAAGTAACGGCGGGTTTGACAGACTTGACTTCAAAACGCTGGATGAAGAGCAATGGCTCAAACATTCAGAAGATATCAGTACCAGTATACAACTCAATAGACGTGGCGACCACAGGAAGAAATTGAGTCCTGCTATCCCCATTTACGGTGGCGGAATGTCTTACGGTTCTGTCTCAGTGAATGTGATGATGGCGCGGGCAATACATGCCAAGAATTGGAATACATATATGTCAACGGGAGAAGGCGGATACCCAGAAGAGTTGTACGAATGTAGAGACAATGTCATCACCCAAGTTGCTACTGGCCTATTTGGTGTAGAAGAAAAGTCAATCCAAGCCTCCCCAATAATTGAATTCAAGTATGCACAAGGAGCAAAACCAGGACTTGGTGGCCACTTATTGGCTAGCAAAGCGGGGGAGGAAGTCGCTTCAGCCCATTCCCATTCCATTCAACTTACTCTGTTGAAGACCACTCAAAACACATTGATTGGGTACAAACTATCAACCCTGACGCATTGATATCGGTGAAGGTTTCAACCCCTCACGATGTTGACATGGTTGCCGTTGGATCCTACTATGCGGGCGCTCATATCATTCACCTAGACGGTGGGTTTGGAGGTACAGGAGCCGCACCAGAGATTGCAAAGAAAAATATCGCTATGCCAATTGAGTTGGCAGTACCGAAAGTTCACAAATTCCTCATCAAAGAAGGGATTCGAGATAATGTAACTTTGATTGCAAGCGGAGGCATCCGAACTGCAGATGATATCGCAAAAGCCATTGCTCTAGGAGCTAATGGTGTTGTGCTAGGAACAAGTGACTTAGTCGCAATGGGTTGTACTCGATGTTCAAATTGTGAAGGCGGACCTTCGGGCCGTGGTTGCCCTTGGGGATTGACAACCACTGATATTGAATTACAAGAATGGATGCAACAAGACTGGGGAGTAAAACGATTGGATAACTATTACACTGCTCTCCAGTGGCGCCTCAGAGACATCCTTAGAAAATTAGGACTAAGTGATGTAAATGAATTGGTTGGCCGTACTGACCTTCTAGTCTATACTAGGAGTGATGGCAAATGAAGAATGCAGAAGCACTTCTTGATTCAAGGCGCTTAATGAACAGCCGCTTACCAAAATTTGAGATGAATGATGATGATGCTGCTGAAGGCGGTTGCGGTGTAGTTGGATTAGCTTGTGAAATCCCTGTTGCAGGACGTCATCTGTTCAAGTCCCTAGAGCAAATGCGCAATCGTGGAAACGGAAAAGGTGGTGGCGTAGCAATGGTTGGCCTCAACCATGAACAGTTCGGAGTTAGTGCGGAAATTCTCAAGAATGATTACTTGTATGCAGTTGCTTACTTAGATGACTCGGTACGAAAAGATGTTGAGGAACAATTCATCAATTCAACTTTTGATGTAGATCATACACATGAAGTACCCACCTTAGATAATTGGCAAGAACTAGGAAATCTAGATGCTCAACCACCAAATGTTGTTTGTTATTTCATCAGGCCAAAACCAGCTGCTGTTGAGAAGTTCCTTTCTGATGGGAATTTGACTGAATCAAATTTCCCTAATAAAAAAGCAATGTGGGATGAAATGATTTTCCAGAATACTCACAAATTAAATGTCGAATATTATGCCAAGGAACAACGCGCAGATGCATTCGTTCTAAGCCACGGGCAAAACATGATTATTCTCAAAATTGTAGGGTACGCAGAAGATGTGATTCGTTACTATAGACTTGATGACGTAACCGCACATGTTTGGATTGGGCACCACCGATATCCAACAAGGGGTCGAGTCACCCACCCTGGTGGAGCACACCCGTTTGGGCAAGGAGTAGACGTTGCGCTTGTGCATAATGGCGATTTCTCAAACTATGTATCAGTCAAGGACTACCTTGCTCAAAGAGGAATGGAACCTCTATTCTTCACAGATACTGAAGTTGCAGCACTTGGATTTGACCTTCATTCTCGTGTATATGGATACCCGATGGAATATGTGATTGAGAGTTTAGCACCGACTGGTGAACTTGATTTCGTAATGCTTCCAGATGAGAAACAGGAGGTCTATGAGGCCATTCAAAAAACCCACATTCATGGCTCACCTGATGGCCCATGGTTTTTCATCATCGCAAAGGCAAATGGCCTAACGCATCAGTTGATTGGGATTACCGATACCAGCATGTTAAGACCTCAGGTTTTCTCATACCAGCGTGGTGAAGTCGGAATTGCTTTTTGTGGTAGCGAAAAACAAGTCATTGATGCAGTGCTAGAGAGCCTTTCATCTGAAGATAAGAGATTCTGGCGCCGTTGTGACGAATATTGGAATGCTAGAGGTGGATCTTACACCGATGGTGGTTCATTCATTTTTGATGTCAACCCCACTGACGACGGTGGACATGAACTAATCATGAGTAACAAATTTGGCGCAATCGTGGATACCCACCCTGAAGGAAACTTCGAGATTGAGCCAGCAGCAATGGATTCTGGATTTGATTGGTCGCCTGAGTGGACACCTAGTGAGATATTCCCACAAATTGTATCCACTTTCCCCACTCTTGACTGGCCTGCGGCTCGTGGCCTTCTATCAGAAATTGGCTCGCACGCTAGCCAACATTCACGACAACAAGCAGTTGACTTGCTTTGCCTCCTACTAAACAGAAAATATGACACTGGAAAACTGAGAACCAGCATATGGTTAGATTGTGTTGAAGATGCAATAATGGGAATTTTGAATCACGCTGGAACAACCCCCTGCGAATATTTCTCTGGACAAAAATCACCAGGACACCTACCTAAACCCCAAAACCCAAGTCAAGCAATAGTTGTAGACGCGCGGCCATATCCAATTGAAGGAATAGACTCGCTTGCTAGGGAATTAGTGGCACTACACCGCACTGGGTGGCGAAACTTTGTAGTAACTCATTGCCATGGCCACCGTTTCATCGGCAACGGATTTGGCATGGAAACATCTGATGTAAGAATCGACGTCTTCGGTAGCGTAGGTGACTACCTCGGTAGTGGAAGTGATGGGATGACTATCCACATGCACGGCAATGCCCAAGACCAAGTAGCTCAAATTCACAAGGCAGGCACATTAGTTATTCACGGTGATGTAGGCCAATGCTATGGATACGGCGCTAAAGGCGGAAGATTGTTTGTCCAAGGAAATGCTGCTGGTAGGCCAATGATTAACTCGGTTGGAAGTCCCAAACTTGTCATCAATGGTACTGCGTTAGATTACCTTGCTGAATCCTTCATGGCTGGAGACCCGCTAGACGGCGGAGGATTCGTCATAGTCAATGGACTTCGTTTTGAAAGCAATGGAGAAATTGCTGAATTGGACACACCTTACCCCGGTGGAAATCTGTTTAGCCTCTCAAGTGGCGGAGCGATTTATGTTCGCGACCCAACAAATGTACTTTCCCCCTCACAATTAAATGGCGGAGAATTTGTTGCACTCACTGACGCTGACTGGGACGTAATCCAGCCATTATTAGTTGAAAACGAGGAACATTTTGGCATCCCTCTTGCGAGATTATTAACAGTTGCAGGTGAGATACGGTCTCCATCTGAGGTCTATCGCAAGATTATCCCTCTAAAGAACAAAGCACTATCTGTTGAGGATGGTTGGGCTGGAAAACATTAGAATAAGTAGTAAGGAATACCAATCTTATCTTTTCTTACGAGATACTTTGATCTCCATTCGTTCACGCACTAAGCGGATTTTTCCGGAACTTGTTTTGGAAACCAATCCATTGCATCCATCCTCAAAAATTGATTTTGCTGCATCGTAAGATTCTAGAGGAATTCTAATAATTGCTTGGCCATCAACAAAATCAAACAATTTGCATCCACCACCAAGAGCCTCAATTTGTCCAATAATTTCTTGTAACTCTTGTCTGTTACTAACTGACTCATCAACTGTCAAGCCTATCCAACGATGTTTACCGCGAGCTGCCTTTCGTAACTTGGCCACACAACTCCTAAGGTGCATCGGCCTTAACAGGAGTGGGCGCGTGGAGACAGCATGGCCGGTATAGACGAAGGGTATGTTTCTGGCCATGAATCTAGTGAGAGTGAGCATACCTCTTCGGATGATCCACTCGAGATAGATAATATTGAAGAACCAAAATTTGGTTTACGAGAATTACTTGCTACACTAATGGATTTGAAAACTCTGCCCCACATTCTACTTCTACTAATACTCTCAATTATTCTCTATGCCCTCGCCCAAGGGCCAGATTCAGCGAATTTGTATTCAGCAATAGGGTTCATTTCACTATCATTTGGTTATTCACTTACTGCAATTTCAACGCGGTGGGATTTTGCCCATCGATTGGTTAGAGTTGAAGGACTTGCATCAGATTCATGGTTCAAATCTATGCTATTCAACTCATTGAAAGCGTGGAGTCTGCCATTACTATTAAGCACCATAATTTGTTTTGGATTATTACAATTAATCAAAGGCGATGACAACTGGAAAACATGGATACCTTTATCTCTCGCTTCGCTCTTCTTGCTTTGGTCTATAGGCCAAGGGCTATCATTCAAATCAGGGACAGCGTCATGGTTATCTAACGGGAAAAAAGTTCTCGATGATACCAGCCGTGAAAGCAACGTAATAGGAATATCCGCCTGGCAAATCTTAGCTGTGGCAACAGTGGCAGTACTCATTGGTTATGCCTATAGTTCTGGATTCCAAGGTGAGACAAACGAGAAATTGAAATGGATTGGATTCATCATTCTTGCAATCACCGTCCAAGTAGCAATGATTTACTGGATAAAGGACACATTAATTGATGTCTCCGCTACTAAAGGCGGGGCTAGATTTGCAGCCAGATGGGGGATGATTTCTCAAATATTTGTCACCTGGCATCTAGCGAGTGCATGGAGGAGGCTTATTGATGAGCCATCTGCATTCACTATGGTAATTGAAGAATTTACTTTGATGGTCATCACCGTGCTATTGGCCATTTGGTCCTTAGCAAGTCGTGATGTGAATCGTGGAGGAAAACTATTCACTTCTGAAAATGCCCTGTTTTGGGGATTAGCATTTGGCTTTGGATATGCAGGGAGCATCGCGATGATTACCAATCTTAGTGATTCACTAGGAGGTGGAAACATTGCAACAACTATGGCAATCGGCCATTTAGTCACAGCACTCACCATAATTATGATCCACTCTAAGACACTTAGAAGTCACAAAATTCGGATTCTGAACCCCCCGCAAGTAATGACTCAAAAAGTAGACAACATTGAGACACCAATTACTGAAGTTACAGAAGTTGAAGAAGAGCCAGAAGTTGATGAACCTGAAACCCAAGAGCAGGTAATTGACCTTGATGACCTTGAATTATCAGATGATGTTGTTGAATTAATGGACTAGTTAGAGTCCACTTACTACGGCAACTACTCTCATTCTACCATCCAAGTCATCAGAATGCCTTGCACCAAGAATAACTTGTGCATCGTCAGTTAATCCACGCGTAAAAGCATCAGCAACTTGCTCCATCTGATAAATTGACATTTGCCTACCGCCCTCAAGTTGTAGTAGGCACCCACTAGCACCAATCACCTCTAATCCTGCTAAAGGAGCTGAGAGGGCTTTGAGGAAAAGTCCCTCCGGGTCATTCGCATCACCTTCCGCAACTACCATAGTGGCTCCACCCTTTCTTTGTACTACTGAGCGAAGATCCATCAAATCAAGGTTGATTATTCCTACTTGTCCAAGAGTTAGGATTAGGCCTTGAACTAACTCCTCTAACCATGAAGGGCGAGTTCTCCAATCTACTCCCCGACTGCGCGCCTGCCAAGCCAATCTATCTAAGGAAAGTTGGGCGCACACATCAGATGAATCTTCTAATCGGTTGAAAGCAGGAAGGGCAATTTCACACCTTGCTGAATGTTCTTCAAACGGCATCGCTGCAATGGTGATTACTAGCGCTCCCTTTCGGGCTGCTTGGGCCGCCAACGCAGGTGCGGCCCCAGAACCAACGCCGCCTCCAAGTGCAGTTAACAAAATCATTAATTCAACGGGTTCGAGGATTTTATCCATTATTGCAGTCGCTTTCATGAAGTGTGATGCTGCTAATTCAGGGAGAGCGGCGCAGCCTGCATCTGAAGATTCACCTAGTGGTAAGCAATGTGCATGGCGTGAATCTTCAAACGACGAATCATCTGCATCTACTAGAAGTAAATCGCATTCATCGGCACAGCGAGCGTGAGCTCTTTTAGCCCATTCAGAACCAAGGCCACCCACGCCTGCAATCAAAAGACTCCCATCGTGCACAACCCCTCCGTTATGTAGGCAAGCGATTGATGTTTCGCTAACAAACTTCAATTTTCAGGTTAGATATTCAGTAAGTGGAATAGCGCTGATAGCGCCTTCGCTCATCTCTTGCCCATGCATTGTCTGGTTCAAGCGCGAGAACTTTTTCGTAATATTCAACGGCTTTCTCAAACTCTGAAAAATACTTGCCATACAGATTCCCTAGATTACTCAACACAGGAATGCACTCACCGTCTTCCACCAACATTGCCAGAAGTACTTCTTCGGCACCTGTTAAATCGTGCATCTCCATCTTCTTTTCAGCGTCATCAAGATGGTTGATTTGCTCATCTGTTAGATTGTAAATATTAGCCCATCCGCCATCACTCATTCACAACCCTCAATGTCGGGGTGTAGCCTTACCTCTTCATCTCTTCTAAAGAGTGATTCACCTAGTCAAGTGGTGAAAACTATCTACTACTCAAAACGGACTACTGCGACCCGACAAAAGGGCATCCATCAGCAAACGATTATTACCCCATTACAATTCCGCCGAATCAACACTGGTTGAGGATAGCATGGGTGGCAAATTCAACAACCTCCGCATCCCATTGATTGTGGTGCTTTCTGCACTCCTCTTGGCTAGTGGAACTATTGCAGAATCTGATGGTATTTCGGGCGATAGAGCAGAGGGTGATACCGATGTTGCAAAGAGCGGTTGTACATGCCACACAAATTTTGAAATCGCACCTTCTGATACTGTCACTCTGATTGTCAATGGAGTACCTTATGCGTGGGCTGAAGGGACATCCTACACCCTAACCATCCAGTTGCTTGGCGGCCCAGAAATGGCAGAAGGGCACTCCAATACTGGTGGATTCTCAATGCGGGCATCATCGGGTATCCTAACACCTGGTGCTGGATTTGAGAGCCTAGTTCACGACGATGGTTCTGAGCAAACCATGACTCACACATCTGATGGAGCACAAACTCCTGACCGTACTTGGCAAGTCATCTGGACTGCGCCATCAACAGATTCTGGGAATGTGACTTTCTGGATTGTAGGAAATGCAGTTGATGGGAATTTGGCGGCAATGGCACCAGATTCGTACAACCGATTGTCATTCAACCTAGTAGAAGGTAACGATAATGGTAACACAAGGGCAATCTTTGCAGGGGATGGTAACATTCAGGCTCCTGCCGCCTCATCGGGAGGAATCGATCTTCACAGCATGGGTGCTCCTTTCAGAGCCCACTGGCTTGGATTACTCGGATTTGGCGCAGTTATTGCAGTCCTCATATTTTGTGGATTCTTTTTGCGATATGGATTCAGCCACCACTACACTGGCCGCAGTAACCTTCTCCGCCTTCGAATCAAACATCTACGCAGAGGTGACCAACTATGAGTCGTAAAGAACGACTACAGTCTTGGAGAGATGCACTCGCTACTTATCTTGATGACAGAGGTGACAACTGATGAATCAAGATGTAATCACTAAAATGCTTGAGCAAGTTGCTACTGGAGATGTAAGTGTTGAAGATGCGCGCACTGCCCTAGAGGGCATTGAACTCAGTGAAGAAACATATGAGGCAGCGATTGACCATGGTGTGTTCAACAAAGCTGAGCCGGGCACTATTGTACGAGCATCAATCACACCAAGTGGTACCTCAGCACTTGTTTTCCTCACCTCACTTTGGGGATTAGGATGGACCCTTTACTGGGCAGGCAGTATGACATACGGACTGTTCAATGGATGGGACCAACAACAACTCTCTTACCATTTCGCTATGACAATGGTTACTCTAATGATAATGGGAATCGTCTACCTCAAATGGGTATTACCTGACCTAGTTGTTGTCAAGAATAGACGGAATAAATTCATCGGGCCTAAAGACCCTGAAAGTTGGAAAAAATACGAGGTGTGATGAATGGCAAGAGAATTCAGACTTCGCCCCTCTCCAAATGCTGATGAAGTCACACCAGAAAGTGGATACAGTTTAGACCGACGCCGCTTCATGCGATACTCATTCAATTCTGCAGCTGGTGTCATCACAATGGCGAGTCTAGGGTCTATCGGATTTGCTTCTCTTCTGATGGGGACCAAAGATGATGCTGGTGGCAATAATTCCATCAGTTATTGGGTGCCAAAGGGACAGGAAGCTGTCGTATGGTTCGGCTCAAAGCATCTAGAATCAATGAAAAAGTCAGATTTCGAAGAACAATCTCAGACATCTACAACCAAGATGTCTGGTGCACAGGGTGTTTGGGGCGGCATGCCAGTAACAGTGGTTTACGTACCACACGAAGAAAACAAGGGTTCGCCAATATCGAGTGGACTCCCTCGCTTCCAATTCAAAGATGGGGTTGACCAAACTGGCGCTATTATTGGGTTCGGCGGAGAAATTGAAGATGACCCGAAGTGGTCGATGCTAAAAATTCACGATAATATCGTCATAATAATGTCTCGTTGTCCACATCTTTGCTGTATCCCTGGTTGGCAACTCGTTTCAAATGATTTCACTGCAGATAACTGGTTACCTGGTGGCCTAGATGCTGGAGGGAACAAATTGTTTTGTATCTGCCATTCAAGTCGATTCGACCCAACAACAATTGAGAAGAATACCAACATAAACAAATCCACAGGGGCTGCTTTCAAATTTTTTGGAATCAAGAGAACTGGTGGGCCAGCCCCCGTTGGAATCCCTCTTATTCCGTTTAAAGTAAACAATGATATTCTAGAAGTGATTGACTTTGAGGCAGAGGGAGTGGTCGAAATACTCGACTGGTACACTTATTGTAATTAGAATGGAGGAAATGATATGTTACTACAATTTTGGTTCCTTTGGTTATTCATTATCATCGTCACAGTGTTAGTTGCCCTGACTTTGCGTAAAGAGAATGAAGATATCCCCCGTAAAGAGATTCTTCGGGCTGTTGAATCAGTTGGTAAAATGGGCCTTGCTGAGAAGTTGTTCCTGTGGACCTTCTCTTGGTTAGACACTAGATTCAGAATCCAAGATTATTGGGCAATGAGTCGTGATGCATATCAATCAGTGCACCGGCAAATGCCCCTGACCCACGCGGAAAAATACAAACTCAGAATCATTTGGTACTGGTACCCACTATACTGTTTAGGTGGAATATCATTCCTCGCTTTTATCATTCTAATCATCACAGGAACTGTTCTTGGAATTTATTATGTCCCAGGAGGAGATGGTGATCCAACACCTGCATACTCAAGTATGGAGTTCATTATGACTCAATTGCCATTTGGTTACATCATCAGAAGTATCCACCATTGGGCTACTCATTTCATGGTGGCATCGGTATTCCTCCACATGTGCCGAGTATACTTCACTGGCGCATACCGAAACCCACGAGAGTTGAACTGGCTCATCGGAGTTGGGCTGATGTTACTAACCATAGTGTTCGGATATTCTGGCTACCTACTCCCTTGGGATGCTCTAGCCTTTGGAGCAGCAACAATTGGCATCGCCATGGCAAAATCAACCCCACTTATTGGTGGTTGGGTTGCAACCCTAATGTTTGGCGGCACATCCCTATCTGGAGCAGCAGTTACCAGGATGTACTTCTTACACGTATTCATCTTACCAGTTATTGTAACCACGCTGATTATCATACACCTGTTTATTGTCTGGGTACAAGGGATTGCGGAGCCGCATTGAGGGGGTGTTCAAATGGGTATGATAGATAATTTTGGCCGCATTGCTGATGTGTATATGCGTGAAAAAGACAAGTTGAAAGATACTGAAGAGGAACGCCGTCGTACTTTTGTCGGCCATCCACTTTGGCCACACGAAGTGCTCAGAGACAGTATTATTCTAGCAGCAATAATGGCAGTTCTAGCATTTTATTCATGGATAATCCCACCACCTCTTCACAGTGCAGCAGACCCGTTTGCACAAGCTGGATTCGTGTTCCCTGACTGGTATGTTCTATTCTCGTATGGATATCTCCGCTGGGGTGAGTACTTGCCACAATTCGATATCCCTCTACCAGATATTATTGGAAATTTCTTTAGCACCCCTGTTATTTCTTGGAATGCTGGATGGTGGGGTGCGTTCCTAACTGGTTTCCCAGTTGGTATTTTGGCACTTCCCCCATTCCTTGGCGGGCGTGCTAAACGTGGAGTAGAAGATCCTTGGTTCGCTACTGCCGGAGTGATTTACTTGGCACACGTTTGGTTCATCAGTGTCTTCTCAATCAATATCTTCCTTCTATTATACGGGAATAATCGTTCAGATTACTGTAAACTTAACTCACACACTGGCCTGAGTTGCGGAGTTAGAGAACCTTGGATTGCTGATGTCTTCAATGCAATTCCTTGGATATTAACTGGGATTCTGATATGGATAATGTTGTTCTTTATTGCTAAGGCATATCTCATCAAAGCAGCTGGTTCAAGAGTTAGCCCAAAAATTGGACGTAAGGTGGCACTTGGAGCATTAGTCATTGCCGTCTTACTATCAGTTGTTTCATGGCCAATCTACAGCGGTGGATTTTGGGACATGGGAGGATTAGGTGCAATGGATGATGTTGATGATTTGGCTACCCTTAGGAACCAACCACAAGATGCCTTGCTAGCAATTGATGAAGGACACGACTGGAGTAGTATGGAGGCGAATTGCCTCACCTACGGTGCTAGTTCAGGAAGTATGTTGTGGCAAGATTCTAAATTCACTGAAGATGAGGTTGACCGTTCAGAATATTGTTTATTACCCGCTGAAAATTGGATGGATTGGGGGATATATCAACCAGTTCAAGAAAACATTATTGATTTTAATGATGCAAATAACCACATACAAACTCTGACAAGTGATGGCACAGTAAGTGGTGGCGTTAATGGATTCACAGAAATATACAATTATTCTGGCGATAGTTCACTTTCAAACAGTTATACACTGAATGTTGAGGACTTGGGGGTTGATGATTTGACCATGGATTTATCTTGTACATTTAGGGCCTCAGAAAGAAAAGCTGGGGACCACATTATCAGTGTAGATGTAACTGATGCAAGCGGAATGAGTATTGCAGAACTAGGTGGCGACTTAGAAGAAGGTGCGACTTGCACAACTAAGTCATTTGATGTCGCCCCTGGCCAATATACAGTTACTATGACTGTTGATTCAGCTTTTGATAGTGGCAACGCAACAGTAGTAGTTGACGCTACTTCAGATGTATCAGTATTCCAACCACTATTACTCAACCCTGACACTGGCATGGCTCTTGATAGAACAAATAGCACTGAATTAGCACTGGCAGGCCTTAGTACAAATGACCTATCATCGCTTATTTTGGAGAATCCCACATACCACCAAAACCCAAAGAGTTTGGATGCGAAACTCACCTACTCTCTATTCATCCCACCACTTGCCCTTGGAGCAATGATTTACGTTCTAATGCGCAGCATGGCAAGAGGATATGAGTATGAAATGAACAAGTGTTACGGTTGTGATCTTTGTGATGATGCATGCCCAGTTAGATTATTCACAGGTGGCGATAAACTGAACATCATTTACAACACTTGGAATAATGAGGATGATGGAGTCCCAATGTATTCTTGCTTGACCTGTACCGCTTGCACCAACGCTTGCCCTCAACTTGTTGACTACGACTCATATGTTGATATCCGTAGGAATTTGGTTGTTGGTGGCCCACCAGCAGCTAATATCCCCCACACTGTCTTGCAGGCGGTCTTGGCTGCTGAAGCAGAAGAGGATGCAGATGATGACTTCATCCCAACCGATGAATACCCCATCAACTCCAATGTTGCTTATTATCCAGGATGTGTTGATTACCTTGACCAAGACTTGGTATTCAGCCACCTCAACAAGGGTGATATGAATCTCGGGGATACAACCACTGCCGCATTCACTCTTTTCGATGAAATGGGTGTTGATGTCGCTTATCTCGGTAGAGATTTCATGAAATGTTGTGGCCACGATCAAAAATGGCAGGGCATGGATGATGTCGCTGAGAAATTAAAGACTTTCAACAAGAAGAAGTTGGAAGAGAGTGGTATTGACACACTTGTAAGCAGTTGTGCTGAATGTTTCCGCACTTTTGCTATGGATTACGAACTAGACGGAATCAAAGTGATGCACACCACTGAATATCTCAAAGAGGCTGGGTTTGACGTTGAATTGACTTCAAGTTGTCCTAAGACCGTAACTTTCCATGACCCATGTCGCCTTGGCCGACAAATGGACATCTATGATGAGCCACGTGAACTCATAGAAAATGTGAAGGGTGTCGAATTAGTTGAAATGGAACATCACCATGATGAGGCACTCTGCTGTGGTGTCTCAAGTATGATGTCATGCAATGAAGATAGCCGAACTCTCCGTGTTCAGCGATTTGAAGAAGTGATTGAAACCGGAGCTGAAATGATGATTACATCTTGCCCTAAGTGTGTGGCGCACTTTGAGTGCCTCAAATTTGAGGGTGACCCAAGTTACAACTTTGAAATTCTGGATGTAGTTTCATTCCTTGCCCGTCAAGTAGATGAAAAGAATGCACTAGGTCAAGGTGCGTCAGAAGTGCTGCATACTTCACCCTCTGACGAAGTTGTTGCTTGATTGCTGTACTTGCATCAGCTATTTTCCAAAGACATAAGCAGGTTGAAAGTGGAAAGCCCTGAGGATGTAGTCAGATGAGTCAAGTTGATGATGTCAAAAAACGCCGCCAACTCGAGGCTGCGCGCATCAAACAACGGCTCTCTAATATGTACGAGGTTAACTCAGAAGAAATACCCGAAGGTGAAGAGGTAGTAGCATTCGTTAATGTAGACCAGTGCATTGGTTGTGACCAATGCCTAATCGTCTGTGATGATGACGCGATTGAACTCTACGACGCACCTCTAAGAAACGCTCAATTACATGTTGAAGTGAATAAAAAAGCAAAGATTTTGCGAGATCCTTGCACTGGGTGTCGACTATGTGTTTTGGCTTGCCCTACAGATGCGATAGTCATGATAGATAGGTGAGAAAATGAGTGATGAAAAAGACCCAGTTCGCTTTGGAGCCGAGTTTGGACCATATCGCTCACAGCACCATAAAGGAGTGACCCTTTCAACCTTCAAAACCCTGGTATGGGTCTCAAATTTGGGGGGATTGTTGCTCGTTGTAGTTGCCCTAGAAATGATGATTATACAAGAACGATTCTACTGGGGATTAGCAGCAATGATTGCTGGAATAGTGGTTGCACTTTTCCCATCAAATTACGAAATAGTTGGTATGGAAAAGCAAGATGAGCAAACTAATGATAAATCAGCAAATGAAGATGAGTCTTGAATTTGGCATTAAAACCAAGGCTTGGTCACTCAATCATGAGAATCAACTGATGAAGTAAGTTCTGCGAGTTCAGAACCCATTGCTAGCATTGCTAACTCAGCAACTAAAGCATGCCAGTTATCAACACGCTCCAAAATCAAATCACCACCTTCCATCTTAGATATATCATCTGGTTGCAAAAATTTGGTGGATGGTGTGTTCAAATTTGCCATTACACCTTTCTTTGGATTAGCCCTGTAAAAAGTTGAGCTACTATGCCCCCCTGCCCCGTAGATACAAGGCTCAATCACAAATCCATCTATTTTTAGGGCAGTAGGAACTCCTTCCTGTACCAAGAAATCAATCGCATCTGCACCACCTTTACCATATGTCAACTTGTTCATTTTTCGATTTGAAAGGCTCAATAATTCATCCCCACTACTAACCTCAAGAATTCCGAGTCCGTAAGTGCCAGAATCGTTCTTCACGAACAAAACTGGCTTTCCATCAATCCCATACTGATCGTATTTCTCTTGCAAATACGCCAAGCAATTGTCAACATGAACGGCTAGTTTAATTCGGCACACCTCTTGTTCTAAGCATTTATCTTCACTAACAAACCAATGAGTACCAAGAAGCCATGGGTCAATATCTAGGATTTCTGCCACCTTGTCAATGAATGATTGGGCATGCCGAAAATGATTTGATTTCCTACGCTGAAACCACCCCATTGCTTGGGGTGGAGCAACTGGGATTCCACCAATCCCTTCCAACGGCCCATGGCTCAAATCATTATTCAATATCACCAAATCAGGGGTTTCTCCTAACACTAATAAATCACCGTTAGCAGTGGTGTTCGAGAGATTCAGTACACCAGTTAACCCTTCGACCTCATCTAGTTCGTTAAGTTGTGGTGAACCAACTGTGACTTTATGGCCTCCATGTGAAAATAATTTTTGTAGTGTTATTAGATTCTCAACATACCCCTTATTTCTTGTGTGACCTTCTGGCCAAATATGTAGCCATGTTTTGTTTGGATGTTCTTGTTCCAACCATTCCAGTAAGTGTTCAGAGAGATGAGGATGGTCGGACGACCTTACATTATTGAATCCAGCAGGGTAAGCATTTGCATCAACAGCAGCAACTTTCCAGCCAGCATCTCTGATATCAACAGAAGCGTACAATGGCATAGGGAGTTTTGCCCGCTCTGCAGCAAAAAAATTCGACAATTCATCCCGCTTAGACTCTAACTTGGCAGACAATTCTGAGAGTAAGTTAGGGCCACTATATTCTGTCATCATTACACCTCAATTAAAATCCTCTAGTAAGTCCCAAAGCCCTTTGTTTTCTCTACCAAGGCCACCATCAATTATGTGTAGCGATTCAAAGAGTCGTAACCCAATTGCCATATCCGGTTGAGTTTTGAGTATTCTCTCTAATCCAGGATAGCCTGCTGCCCATTCTCTAGCGTGTGGCCTTAACTCAGTCATCAGTTCATCTAGAAGAGTTGGGGTGGTTGCAGTTCCTGCTGGAAGTTTTGGTCGGTTGACAATTGATTTCGGGAGGTCGGTCAGTGCTGCTGCTGCCCGTAATGCAAGTTTCTCTTGCTGCCCACGAATCCTCCAATCATTAGGGATTGTGCTTGATGCTTGACGATGTGCCGCACCCAAAAAAGGAACTCTGACTTCTAATCCATGTGCCATACTGTGCCGGTCAACTAATCGTAACTGAAAGTTAGTTAGTTGACCATGGTTCATTTCAAACTCTAAAGTGCTAGTTAAATCAGAAAACACCTCAGTAGGGTTATGTTTTTTAGCACGCCAAGGTTGGGCAACGCCTTGTTCTTCAACCGCTGAAATATCATTCACAAGATGGTCTGCAAAAGGATGACGACTGGCAGAGAGTCTCGAAGATATCAACTCTTGATGACCGGATAAATTGCGATAGCGCGTATATCCACCATGTAATTCATCAGCACCTTGACCACATAATCCAACGGTAACAGCAGATGACATTTTCTCAAAAAGTGGCTGGAAAAAGAGAACTGAAATATCAAGATCTTCACCATGCCAACCCAAAGATGGTAGTGTACGCCAAAAGCAATCTTCCTCTAATGTTGATGTGTGATGTCCTAAGTCAAGGGCGGAACAAACATCTTCAGCGGCACGGAAATCCGGATTGTCCTCATCCTCTGCAACGGTCCAACATTCAGGAACTGGTTGCCCTGCTTGTGCCGCTGCCTTGTTTGCAAGACCAGCCACCATACTAGAATCCAAACCACCAGAGAGAATGATACCAAGTGGGACATCAGACATCAACCGGTCCTCGATACTACTGCACAGGCTTTCAAGTAGAACGGGCGCATCTAATTCAGGATTCCATGTGCTCCCTGGAGCAATTCGCTCAGTAGAGTAAGTTGCAACCCCAGTAAGTGTTGCCAGACCTTCGGAATCAAGGGCCCAAGTCTCAATAGTTGCAGGAGCTACTTGAGAAACTCCTTCAAACAAAGTAGTTTCATCAAGAGGGTATTCAAATGCAAGTCTCGCTAACATCGCATTCTCATCAATTCTAGATACATAATCGGGATGCGCTCGAAATGCCTTTGCCTCGCTTGCCACAAGAAGTTCTCCAGACGGTGTCAAAGTGCGCAATAGAGGTTTGACTCCCAAAGGGTCTCTGCAAAGAATCAATTCTTGCCGCTTAGAATCCCAAAGTGCAAATCCCCATACCCCATCCAACTGGCTTACCCAGCCAACATGTGCAGTTGCTGGATTACTAGGCTCAGAAGCCCTTGAAGTTCTCCTCAAGTATCCAGAAAGTGATGAGCGTGATGGTTCTGCTAGCGAAGGGATACTAGAATTAATGTGAAATGCAGAATGATGAGCCGCGAGAATAGTCTCTCCATCTCCTCTTGTCCGCCATGGATAACCAGAGTATTTCTTCCTTAAATTATGAAAATTGTAGATTTCACCATTTTGTACGAGCCAAGAACCATGTTCTGAACCCATCGGTTGGTCGGACCCTACTAAGTCAACAATTGATAGACGAGAGTGTCCTAAAGAACAAACTTCGTCACTCCAAACTCGAATTCCGTCGGGGCCCCTGTGAGATAACAGGTCAGCCATCTCACGGGTTAGTGAGGTGTCGCCCTCTCCAAGAATAGCCGTTATACCGCACATTCGTATCAATCCGGCAATTCAACCGCTAAAAGACTGTGTCGGGTAAAAATTGTTTATCTTACCAGTACTTGAAGCCGATAAACAATGTTGCAATCATAGCAATTGCGTAAACAAACACATACAGGCTCTGCGAGGGGGCGTCATCTTGCAATATCTCGTCACTCATGTTGCTGTCGAAGTAGGCTCAGATTTTAACCATAACGCATTTGCATCTTTCCGTTCATTCAATAGTTAATCTCTGAATAAATTCACAGACCTAATGCAGACAACAGCAAGATGACTAAGAATGGAATGAGAACCATGGTGCCATTATCATCAATCCAACGCAAACGAGGCCATTCAGATGCCACCTGAATTGGTGGGATTAATATTGCAAAAAGAAGCGGGGTATCTAGGCAATTCCAAGATATTAACCACGCAGCATAGACTGTCATCAGTCCTCCAATGGCAACTAATTTTGGCTCTTTACCAGCACGGCGTATTTCACCCATGACGGGGTCACCAAATGCTAATCCAAGCACCAACGGCATGCCTAATGCCGCACCCATAATCCCTACAAGCGGTGAGAAAGCAAGTGCTAAAACGACTGACACCGCACCCCAGAAAAGTGCGCTTAATTGGGTCGCCTCATATGCACGTTGGCCAAAAATTGTAAATCCAATTTTTAGGCGGATTAATTCTGCAACAACAATAATGCCCAATACAATGAAAGCAAAATGTTGAGCAGTAGTTCCCACTTTACCTGCAATTTCTTCGCCATGCCAATAGTAAAGCCAGGGAATTAACGCAAGTGAAACATGGGTAATTCTACGTAAAAGGTGACCGGAAAATCCCCCCACACTATGTTTAACATGGTCTGCTTCATACGATTCTTCACTCAGAACAATTCCTTCATCCATATTTACCACCTCAGATTCTTTTCAACCCACTCTTGTGCCGAATTCTCTGAACTCGCGAGGCCATCCAGTACCTCGTTTATGTCCTTGCGTGAGAGAAGTGCACTATCCCATGCAGTCAATAATCGTTCACGTGCCCGCGCCAACTCCGCACCTGGTTTCGCAGGCAGAGTTCTCAATTGGACGGCTAAATCTTCAATTCCAACAGCAGTTTTAGCAGATGTAAGCAAAATTGGCGGCGGATTACTGGTGACCTCAAGTGCAGATATGATGTTGGCTGCAGCACGGTCAGAACCTTCTAAATCTGATTTATTCACCACTATCATATCAGCAAGTTCCACCACTCCTGCTTTTTCAGCTTGAACTTCGTCTCCTCTTAGTGGGGCTTCAACTAGAACAATTCTATCAGCAACTGACACAATACGAATTTCAGATTGCCCAGCACCAACGGTCTCAATCAGGACAATATCATAATCGCAATGGCGCATAACATCGGCTGCTAGAACTACCGCATTAGGCATACCACCGGGTTGATTTCTAGTAGCAAAGGACCGAACAAACACATTTGGATTATTATCGGCAGATTCCATTCTGATGCGGTCACCTAGAAGTGCACCTCCAGTCAATGGTGATGAAGGATCTACTGCAATAACAGCAATTTTTAATCCATCAGAAGTCCATGTGCTTAGCAATCTCTCAATCAGACAACTCTTGCCAACCCCTGGGGCACCAGTTACACCGATTACTGAACCATCCACCACACGTGGTGAAATCCCAAGCAATTCATGACTAACTTCACCATTTTCCACAGCAGTCAGCAACTTTGCTAAACTTCTTCGATTACCTGAAATCGCTTGTTCAAAGATGGTTTTCGGCAAGCGTTCACTCTCCGCTAGACCATACCCAGTCCCCACCTTCACCAACCCCAACAGGTTGATTTGATGAGACGCGGGAAATTACTGCGCCTACAAATTCTGACATCTCTTGCATTTTTGTCCCTGGGCCAAATATCGCTCTCATCCCTGAATCAAATAGAATCGGACGCTCATCCACCGGGATAATCCCGCCGCCAAAAACAGTTACATCTATACAACCTGCTTCAACCAAAAGTTGACAAATCCTAGGGAACAAAAATGCGTGCGCACCTGATAATGATGAAATACCTAGCATGTCAGCATCTTCATCAATAACTGTCCTAACAATTTGTTCAGGAGTTCTGCGCAATCCAGTGTAAATCACCTCATGCCCTGCATCACGCAAAGCCCGCGCCACAACCTTTGCACCACGGTCATGCCCATCCAACCCCGGTTTGGCAATCACGATACGCATGGATACCCTCAACTTCGTGGAAATGACTCCACCCTTTCAATTGAGCGCATCCCCTTTTATGAGCAACCAAATTTCCGTCAATTTTCCGCATAGTCTATTGGCTAGCGGGGTCACCTGCGAATTGAGCGGGATGGGGTCGACTGAGGAAAGACTTGATGATTTGCGCCGCCGCAAGGCAATCGCAGCCGCAGGCGGGGGTGCTCAGAGAGTTGATACTCAGCACGCAAAGGGTAAATTGACTGCACGTGAAAGATTGGATTTGTTACTAGATGAAGGTACATTTCAAGAAATTGATTCACTAGTTGAACACCGATGCCGTGACTTTGGCATGGACCAAAATGTAATCCCTGGTGATGGCGTTGTCACCGGACACGGATTAATTGACGGGCGACCGGTTTTCTGCTTTGCACAAGATTTCACAGTGTATGGTGGTAGTCTTGGAGAAATGCACGGACTAAAGATTTGCAAAGTTCTTGATATGGCAATGAAGACCGGCGCCCCAGTAATAGGACTCAACGATAGTGGTGGTGCTAGAATTCAGGAAGGTGTTGCAAGTTTGGGATCATACGCTGAAATATTCTTCCGCAATGTTAGGGCGAGTGGCATCATCCCTCAAATCAGCATTATCATGGGCCCATGTGCTGGAGGCGCAGTATACAGTCCAGCAATCACTGATTTTGTCATTATGGTAGACAAAACAGCACACATGTTCATCACCGGCCCAGAAGTAATCAAAACCGTCACTAATGAAGAAGTCAGTTTTGAAGAATTAGGTGGCGCTTCCACACATGCCTCAATGTCGGGTGTAACTCACTTTACCGCATCGGATGATGAAGATGCACTTGAATTGACTAGAAACCTAGTATCCCATCTACCACAAAATAACTTGGAAACTACACCAGTCAAACCTACAAATGACCCTCCATCCCGTGAGTGTGATAATTTACAAAATATTGTCCCTGATGATTCTCAAAAGCCGTACGACGTGATTGATGTAATTAGTGAAATCGTTGATGATGGCGCATTCCTAGAGGTTCAAGCAGAATTTGCACCTAACATCGTAGTAGGATACGGTAGATTAGATGGACATACTGTTGGTATTGTTGGTAATCAGCCAAAGAACCTTGCTGGATGCCTAGACATTGATGCATCAGTGAAAGCAGCTAGATTCATCCGCTTCTGTGATGCGTTTAACATCCCACTCCTAACCCTAGTTGATGTCCCTGGATTCTTACCTGGAGCCAATCAAGAATGGGGCGGAATCATCCGCCATGGTGCAAAATTACTCTATGCATACTCAGAAGCAACAGTACCAAAATTGACTGTCATTATGAGAAAGGCCTACGGCGGAGCCTACGATGTGATGTGCTCAAAACATATTCGAGGAGACTACAATATTGCTTGGCCAACTGCACAACTTGCAGTAATGGGTGCTGATGGTGCGGTACAAATTATCCACCGAAACAGAATCAAAACTGCCACCAATCCCGACCAAGAAAGAGAGAGACTGGTGGAAGAGTATGGCGAACTTTTCGCTAACCCATACAAAGCCGCATCATTAGGGTATATCGATGATGTAGTGGAGCCACGAGAAACACGTTCGAAACTATGCAAAGCCCTTGGAATGTTACTGGATAAACAAGAAGAACGCCCTGCAAGAAAACATGGGAATATCCCACTATGAGGTGAAATTATGGAGGATGAGTCGTATAGCGATGCTCTAAGCAAGATTCTTCAATCTGCTCGGGGACCTCTCACCGACATTGAGGAGTTTGAAACACCCGAGCCTACAACCGTTTCTGATTCACCGGATGGAAATGCAGAAGCCAAAACTGTAGATATTGATGAAGACAGAAATCGCTTAAGACGCTTAGCTGCGGTGATGGCAGTATTATCTATGCAAGCTGTTGGAGGAAATAAATCACAAGTAGATATTGGCCGCCAACTAGGTAGTGCTTGGGCCCAAGACCATCGTCTGTCAGCAATGGGACTTCCTGGACTAGCATATAGTAGAGCAAAACGGGCGACTTGGAGGTGATGTGTCAATGAGTGAAACACGCAAAGTCACTATCAACGGTGAGACTTTTGAAGTCAAATTAGAGCCTGAAGGTAATTCGTGGAAAGCGACTGTTGAAGGAGAAACTTTCAATGTTGAAGTTGAAGGTGATACCTCTCAACCCGTTGCAAAACCAAAGCGCTCAGGAAAAAAGCGCAAAAAGTCAGGGACCGTTTCAAGCAGCATCCCCGGAAAAGTCATCACCGTAGAAGTTGAAATAGGCCAAGAAGTTGTGGAAGGGGATCTAGTACTGATTCTTGAAGCAATGAAAATGCAGAATGAGGTGGCGGCACCAATATCAGGTAAAGTCACCGAAATCAACTGTAAATCGGGTGAAAATATCGAAGCAAACCTTCCTTTGGTTGTTATTGAACCACCGACAGACTCAGAAAACTAAGCGGAAGGCAATTAACCATCAACTGTAAAGATTACACCGGGGGCAAAGGAGATGACCGAAGAAAAAGCACCCGAAAAAATCGCGGGACCTCGTTGCGATTACCCCGGATGTGAAGATGATGGTGACATCGTTAGTCGTCTTTCCCCAGAAGGTTACTTAGTAGCAACCGGAAAGAAAGCCTACTCATTTAGAGAAGCGTACCGTCGCTTCCATTATTGCCAAGACCATCACAGTGAACTGATGTCGGGAGTGTGGAGTAGAATCACATTTGATTCCGACAAAGACGATGACCACGTTGCCCCGACTGCTATCTGACTTGAGCAATGGGTAGGCAGTGTACTGGGGGACTGAACACCCATTGTACTCCCCCATAATGTCTTGAGGGGTTTGGAAGAACCCTTGCGATTTCACG
>LWDU01033390.1_pt1 | contig 36263 bp, 25 predicted proteins | sample 727161 | NCBI WGS metagenome assembly LWDU01 (sample SAMN04566230, study PRJNA314399) | hydrothermal vent metagenome | isolation source: deep sea hydrothermal plume seawater | place: Mexico: Gulf of California, Guaymas Basin | collected 2004-07-11 | reverse complement strand
CAAGCCAAGATTCTCGCTGAAGTAAAGCAACTCAACCAGAAATACTTCAAAGACGTTCAGGCTCTGTTGACCGATGAACAACGCAAAGCGACCAGAGTGCGTGCGGCGAATGCGAAGAAGCCTGCACAAAAAAAATAGGTTCGCGAACAGGGATAGCCCGACAGCGGAAATGTTTTGAAGTGGATTGCGGTTCAGCGAATTATATTATTGCCTCGCTGTGTGTTGGGGTGCGCCGATTTACAAATTCAACTTTTAATTGGATTGAAACATGACAAATACGTTCCGTAGCAAACTGCTTATTCTCTTTCTTGTCCTGAGTGCGTCGGTTCACTTGGACGCTCGTGAACCAGATTCTAAGAAGCTTCAGGTTTTTATCCTAGCGGGTCAGTCCAATATGGTGGGGCACGCTAATTACATTACTATTCCTAGGTTGTTTGCAGACGAACGATCTGCAGTACAGAATCTAGCAGGGCTTGTCTTTAATCCAGGCACAAAAGTGACTCGGGCGGAAGTTGATGCACAGATCGCCGTTCGCATTGAACGTGATGCGATCAATAATCAGATTCGTAAGAAGGAACTTGTCGGAGAACAGCAAATCGCTGCGGCCCGAAAACAAATCGAAGTTTTACAGGCGGATTACGATGCGAAAACCTCAAAAATCAAAGGCACTTTTGCTGTATCTGATCGCGTTTATATTAGTTCGATCGCTGACAATAGTCGCAAATCAGGACCGTTGACCGTTGGATATGGTGGCAGCGGTGACAAAATTGGACCGGAGCTCGGTTTTGGCATGTCATTGGCGAAACAACTGGATGCGCCTATTCTTATTATCAAAACATCTTGGGGTGGCAAGTCGCTGCATTATAATTTTCGACCGCCGTCCGCCGGAGCGTATGAATTGAACGAGAAAGAACTTGCTTCGGACAAAGTGGAACAGATTAAAACGGATACGGGGCTAAACTACCGCATGATGTCCGAGAAGGTTGATGAAGTTCTAGCAAACCTTAAAGATTATCATCCCGCCTATGATGAAAGTGTTGGATTTGATCTAGCTGGTTTCGTTTGGTTTCAAGGATTTAACGATCAGTTTTCAGATCCCTTTCGCGACAATTATAAAGATAACATGATTACGTTTATCAAAGATGTCCGCAAGCAATATGAAGTACCCAAGATGCCGTTTGTGATTGGTGTTTTAGGCACGGGCATGACGGCGGAAAAAGTGGGGGAAAACAAGGTGTCTCTTGGTCAACGGGCGGCTGCCAAACACGCTGATTTTCAGGGAAACGTTGCGGCTGTGGAGAGCTATAAAGTTTATGACCTGAGCGCTTATGCAGTATACGAAAAAGGCTGGCAGAATCACTTTGCTCAATGGTGTGCTGTGGGCAGTGATCGCCCTTATCATTATTTGGGAAGCGGCAAGTTCTTCGTGCGGTTCGGTGACGCTTTGGCTAACTCGATGGCCGGATTGATCGAGCAGCAGTAGTCGCAGATGACCTCAGCCGATTTTATATATTGAACAGGGCAAAGCCGCACTCTCCAACTCGGAATCGATTCCATGAAGACGATCCTGACACTCCTCGTGATACTCTCATTTGAGCGGGCACTGTTAGCAGAAGAAAAAGGACTCTATTTTCCGCCCGCGGAAGGCGTGTGGGAGCAAACCGATCCCGCCCAGGCTGGTTGGGACACGGCGAAGCTAAAGCAAGCTCCGGGATTACGCAGGGCGGCAGAAGTCCTCTGCCGTTGTTATCCTAGCGGGGGGAAAGCTGATTGCAGAGAAATATTGGAAACCGGCCGCACCGGAAAAGAGAGCTAACGGGAGTCCTAATCCGTACTACTATTTGCATTTGGGATACAACTCGCAGGGGCATGTTGTCGAAGATGTTGCCTCGGTGCAAAAGAGCGTGACTGCGATGCTCGTTGGAATCGCTCAAGCGAAGGGGTTACTAAAACTAAGTGATCCGGTTCAGCAGCATTTAGGGTCTGGCTGGTCAGACGCACCAGCGGCTGCCGAGGCTAAAATTACGATTCGCCATTTGATTTCCATGACCAGTGGATTAACAACGCAGCTTAAGTATGAGGCACCTGCAGGTAGTCGGTGGAAATACAATACGACAGCCTATGCTCACGCACGCACTTGTGTTGTCAAGGCTGCCAAAATGTCCGAGAACAAATTAACAGACCAGTGGCTCACCGGTCCACTGGGAATGAAAGATTCCCGCTGGGTTCCGCGCCCGCTGGCCGGAAAGACTGGGTCGATTACCAATCAATATGGTTTCGCAACGACAGCACGTGATCTTGCCAGATTTGGTTTATTGATGCTGGCCAACGGCGAATGGGATGGTGAGGCCGTGCTGGAGGACAAGGAATTTATTCAGGCCGCGACGAAACCCTCTCAGAATTTGAATAAATCCTATGGCTACCTGTGGTGGCTTAGTCCGGGAAAGGGGATGTATTCCGCCAAAGGGAGACTTGTGCGGCGACTGTATGTCATACCGGGTCAGAATCTGGTGATCGTACGTTTGGGGGATCAGCCAAACATGGAATTTGACGGTGAATTTCTTCGTCTTTTGCGGGCAGCGATCGGGAAATAAACGTGTTTCATCCGGAAGTAGATTTAAGAGTATTTACGGCTCCGCGTCCAATAGCCTATAATTCAACGTGAGATGTGATTTGGTAAGCGGCTCGATGGTGCATGACAACGGCGGACGACCCAAAGGCTGACCAAGTTCTGATAAGTGAAGATGCGACAATCTCGATCTATTTAGTGGTGAGACGTTACCAAACGAAACAAGTAGAACGGATTCTGATTACCTAATGGAGTCACTGAAGCTATGGGATACGCTAAACTAAATTCAAAACGCAGCTTGCATCTTGAAACTCTTGAATCCAGAAGATTACTCACCGTTGTAGCAGGAAGTACATCTGAATTTGATGAATTAGAAATTTTGGTCTCGGTTGATACCAACTCTCAATTCGCTGAAGGAGAGCATAGTTCAGCTGACGACGACCATGCTGACGACCATGCTGACGACCATGCTGACGGCCATGACGATGACCATGATGCCGACCATGACGACGGCCATGACGACGACCATGCGGAAAGAAGGGAAGAAGAGTTTGAGGATGACCACGAGCGTCGGGACCGACAACGTCGTCGTCACGTCGGAAACCACCGCAACCCGATTGATCCTTTAGACGTCAGTAATGACAATGTCATCTCCCCTGTGGATGCACTTGCCGTCATTAATGATTTGAATAGAGGCGGAACGCGCGAATTAATTCTGGACACAGCGATCACTCAGATAGTCGATGAATCCGTGATGGTAGACGTCGGCGATATTAATTTTGTCGATGTCAACGATGACATGTTCGTTACGTCTCTGGATGCCTTAAATGTAATCAATGCGTTGAATTTTGCTGACGTAGTCATTGCCAGCGGACATGTTACGGATTTGTTTGGGCACTTAAGGGGCAGTTCCGACACAGTCGGAAAAGTAGAATATGAAGTAGAGCGGGAAGATGGTGTCATCAAACGTGAATTTGAGGTTGAAATTCAGGGGGCCCAACCGCTGAGCGTATATCCGGTTGTAGTAGACGGACTCGTGGTGGGTCAGCTGCAGGTGGATGGCTTTGGACGCGGAGAACTCAAATTGACAAACCACGCGGAAGAGTCAGACGAGTTTGAATTTCCAGCCGATTTCCCTTTGGTAACGGTGATGACACAGGTATCTGTGGGCGATCTTGTGACGGGTGAACTGTCGATTCGTGACCGTCTTGAAAGCGAGTCTGACGATTATGAGATTCCATTTGAGTCGCCACACGATTCGCACCAGGAACAAGAGATAAAAGCGTATTTATTTGGTGACAGTTTTGCGTTTGGCACAGCCAAATTTGAAGCAGAACAGGAGGACGTTGGCACTAAATATGAATTCAAGATCAAGGTTGAGCAGGCGAGTCCGGGAACCATGGATGTGCTGGTCGATTCAGTTCTTGTCGGACAGGTCACATCGGATTCCCGCGGTCGGGGAGAGTTAAAATTCTCAAACGAGCCGGGTGAGCACAACGCATTTCCAGCAAATTTTCCAACCATTACGCCAGGCACGATTGTTCAGGTTGGTAATGGCTTATTTGGCACATTCACTGGAACGCTGCAGATGCCGACCGCCATTGAAAATCTGCCGATCACAGAATCGAACGAGAACAATTCAGTCGACGATTTTTCCGATGATGAATTTGAAGTTAGCGACGATTTCAGTGATGAAGGTCCCCATCTGGAGTCTTATTTGAGCGGCGTCAATGGAGTTCGAGGGAAGGCATCGTTTGAAGTTGAGTTTGACGATGGTAGTTACAAAGCCGAACTTGATATTAGAGTCCGGGATGGCCAGCCTCTCTCTACCTATGACTTCCATGTTGATGGATTGTTCGTGGGTACCGTGAGTTTGGATGCACGCGGGCGGGGACGAGTCAGCTTCTCCTCCATGCCGGAACCGGACGAATCTCTCCTGCCAATCGACTCACTGTCAATCAAGGTTGGAACGACAGTCAGTGTTGGAGACATTCTGACGGGGGCTTTTCAGCTAGATGACTAATTTTCCCGCAATTCGGGACGGTTGTGTTAGGTTTTATCGATTAAATAATTACGTTGCTCCTCCTCGGTGTTCTCGGTTGGCGATTTTTCTGACGTGTCGATAAACCGAATCCTTGCTACAATTGAGTTATGTTTCAATTCCGTCTACCTGCGATTCTATTTGTGTTGTGTTTTCCAGCATTGACCATGATCAAAAGTTGAACCCATCCTTGCACAGTATTGTTATCAATGTCACGGACCGCAGGGTGAGGCCAGTCCCCGACTGTCGGAACTGGACCCGGATCTCTTTACCGGCAGTGACGGTGAAACTTGGCACGATGCTCTGAATAAACTCAATGAAGGTAAAATGCCACCTGAGGAGGGATTGCCATTACCGATTTCCAAACGCAAACAACTTGTCAAATGGCTGACGACAGAAATGGATCGGGCAATGGAAGCCCGCCGCAGTACGGGCGGTGAGGTTGTGTTTCGTCGCTTGACGAACTATGAGTACAACAACACACTTCGTGATTTACTGGGGATTGAGTTTGACTTTACAACCAACCTGCCACCGGAGTCGAAATCCACAGACGGATTTTTGAATAATGGGCAGGTTTTGTCCGTATCTCCAATTCAACTTGAGTATTATCTGGCGGCGGCACGTAGTGCTTTGCAAAAGGCAATCGTTAGCGGTGATCCTCCCGATGTTTACCAACAGCGCGTCGACAAATCCATCAAAGGGGCGCGGGATAATAATTTAAATGGCAGTTTACTGGACGGCCGCACACAGTTTATTGCAGGGATCGATGATTTTCCAAGGCAGGGAACGGTCAGGGTAACTGTGCGGGCGTATGCTCTGATTCCCGAGGGACAAATGATCCCCCAGATGGAAATTAACATTGGAATTCGAAGTGATACACTCTCTCCTAGCGAACGACTTGGTGTGGTGGAGGTGAGTGGAACGAAGCAGAAGCCACAGACTTTTGTACTAGAAGGGCGGATCGAGCAATTCCCGTTGCCCGGCGACAACCCGAAATATCCAGGCATCCAGATCCGTATCAAGAACCTAACGGCCAAACCTGTACCAAAACCCAAAAAAGGAGCACCCCCGCTTCCGCCAACAGAATCGCGGATTGTCGTTCAGACCGTGGATTTTCAGGGGCCGATTTATGCTGCCTGGCCACCAGAGCACCACCGGCGGATCCTGCCAGAAACAGGTAGTAAACAACCGGATTACGTCACCACGGTGATCCACAATTTCATGCGCCGCGCGTATCGCCGTCCGGTAACTGCGGAGGAGGTGCAACGGATGGTTTCCTTTTACGAAAAGATAGCACCTCAAAGTGATACGTATGAGGAAGGTATCCGAGAAGTGTTAGCGTTGGTTTTAATTTCCCCGGACTTCCTATACATGGCAGAACCATCATCCAAAACGACAAGAGGTGCGCTGAATAGCCATCAATTAGCGGTGCGTCTGTCCTACTTGTTGTGGAGTTCGATGCCCGATGAAACGCTTTTTGAATTGGCAGATTCGGATGAACTAAGAAGCGACAAAGTGCTGGCGTCTCAGGTTCAGCGTTTGCTGGAAGATCCACGAAGCTGGGAATATGTAAATCACTTTACTTCTCAATGGCTCGATCTTTCAGGTCTCAATCGCATTGCTATTAACCCTCAGTACTATCCTGATTTTGACGATTCGCTGAAGAATTACATGGCTGAAGAAACACGACGATTTTTCGGAGAAATCCTGTACAACGATCTGAGTGCATTGAATTTGATCAAATCGGATTTTGTGATGCTCAATGCGCCATTGGCCCGGCATTACGGGATGAAAGGACCTGACTCGTATCAGTTTCAACGAATTCAACTAGGAAATAACGATCCGCGGGGTGGATTGCTGACTCAGGGGAGTTATCTGATGATTAACTCCGACGGAGAGGATTCGCACCCGATCAAACGTGCGGTTTGGATTCGCGAACGTCTGCTGGATGATCCGCCGGCTCCTCCCCCGCCGGATGTTCCGGCACTGGAGTCAGAGAATACCGATTTTGCTTCACTATCGAACAAACGGCAATTAGAACTTCATCGCGAAAAGGAGTCATGTAATCAGTGCCATAAAGATATCGACCCCTGGGGAATACCGCTTGAGAATTTCGACGCGATTGGTAATTGGCGGACGGAGGTGAAACGGGTGATGGGCAAGGGTAAAATAACCCAAGCTGAACTTACAAATAGCACAATCCTTCCCACAGGAGAGGAGATTTCCGGCATTACGGAATTACAACAATATCTCGTGGAACGGCAGAGCATGCGATTTGCGCGTGCCTTGGTGACAAAAACTCTGACTTACGCCTTAGGAAGATCGCTTGAATGGACTGACAATAAAACTGTAGATAGACTTACTGCACAATTCATTTCGGACAATTACAATATAAGAAAGCTGTTGGTTGCCATTGTGCAAACAGAATCTTTTAAGACAAACTAACCGTTGTCGGTTATTCTGCAAAGGAAACAACTCTACGATGCAAAAGTCATGGCACTTTAATCGCCGTACATTTCTTCAGGGCACGGGTGTGACGCTCGCCTTGCCGTGGCTCGATTGCATGGCTGAGGCGCACGATGCGGTGGATCTACCTGCGCGACTGGCGTCGGTATATTTTCCGTTTGGCGTTAGCCTGCCATCGGACAAGTCCGAACATGCGGATTGGAATTGGTTCCCGAAGCAGGAAAAAGACACATTTCATTTTCGGAATTCGCTGAAGTCATTAGAATCGCTGCGCGAGCATGTGACTGTATTGGGTGGACTGTCTCACCCGGCAGGCCGCAAAATGGGTGGGCATGATACTGGAGACATCTTTCTAACGGGTGCTAACTTCAGAGGGACCACCTATCGCAACAGTATTTCACTTGATCAATACATTGCCTCGCACATCGGCGAACAGACCCGATTTGGCTCGTTGGTGCTTTCAAGTGATGGGGGAGTCGGCGAACCCACCCGATCCACGACCTTATCGTTTACGGCGCAAGGGCGACCCATTCCCGCAATTTCCAGCCCTCGTCAGATCTTTGATCGTTTGTTTGGAGAAGGAGATGCATCATCCAAAACCCAACGACGGCTTCTGGAAAACACGGGCAGCATGCTCGATCTGGTACTGGAAAACAGCCGTTCGATGAAAAACCGACTGGGGAAACAGGATCAACGCAAACTGGATGAATATCTTTCAAGTGTTCGTGATATTGAGCAACGGGTTAACCGTTCGCAGGCATGGCTGGATGTTCCCAAACCAGCGATCGCTGAAAGTGCAGCTAACTTGACTGCCGATCAAAGCTCACCCGTGGAATACATGCAGGCAATGTATGATTTGATTTTTTTGGCGTTTCAGACCGACTCCACTCGTTTGGCTACTTATATGCTTGGTCAGGTCGCCGGAGCCACGACCATTGCAAACACTTTCCCAGCATGCCTTGGATTGCCGGGGAATTGGCATGGACTAGCCCATGGTGCGGGCAAAAATGATGGAGCTAAAAACCTTGGTCGGTTTGACCAACTGTTGGCAGAACAACTCACTCGCTTTATGACTCGATTGAATGATACCCCGGAAGCGGACGGTACGATGCTGGACAACACCCTAATATTTTATGGCAGCAGTAATAGTAAGACACACAATAACAACAATTACCCTCTGGTACTCGCCGGTGGTCGCAATCTGGGATTCAAACATAATCAGTTTTTGCAGCTGGATGCAAAAACACCGCTGTCGAATGTCTTTGTGACCATTCTGGAAAGCATGAACATCGCCCACGACGGCTTTGCGGATAGTGCGGGTGAACTATCCGCCCTCATTGCCTAGGTTGCAATGGATTCTCTTCATTTCGCTTAGGAAAATAAATGTTCGCTGCCAATTTTCGGCGTTACAATACAGGCGAGGGTATTGGTCAATATGAAAGGGACACGATGCGTTACCGACAGTTATTTGTTTGTTTACTATTGGCAGTGTTAGCAGGTGACGTTGCTACCGCCCAAAAAAACAAGTCTGCCGATGAATCCCGCCTGGGGCGACGGCGTGCCGCGACGGATATTCGTAAGAATAGAAACGCAGGGAAATCAGACGAAGACCGTAGTGTTCCTATCAGGATCGACAATCATCCTGCGATCGACATTCTGCGAAAACTTGGAGCAACACTCGAAACAGAGATTTCCATCACAGAACTGAACGGTTATTTGAACAGTTTTGACCGTACCGACCCCAACCGAGACGGTTTTCATTCCAAAGAAGAATATATCGAGCAGGGACGCTATATGACGCCGCAGGCACGAGCGGGTATTTTTCGTGCTGCTGATGGTAATTCAGATGGAGTGGTTAGCAGATCCGAATATGTCCTCAATCGGATTATCACTGATGAAGGTAAAAGCATCATCCAAAGGATGGATGACGATCAGAATGGTTTGGTGGAGCGTGAGGAATTCACTAAACACGCTACGAAGATGTTATCCGACGCCAAGTTGGCCGAAAAAGTTTTTTCGGCATTGGACGTAAATCATGATAGCGGGATACCGATCCCTGAATATTTGCGTGTTTGGGGACAGTGGGCCCGAGCGGACCAGCAACCAGCGGAAACGCGTATTAAGCGTCGTCAGGACGAATTGGCGAAATCTTCAGGCAAAACAGGTCTCGAGTCATCTTCGACGCGAGTCACACCACCCGCTCGGAATCCTGGGTTTGGACGACCCGCAGGGCCGCCGACGGGGCGCCCCGCTGGCAATGGACCTCCCAGCGTCGATGTGGTATTTCAACGATTTGACCGTAATCAGGATGGCATGCTACAGAAAGCTGAAATCCCAGCAACGGTTCAGCAGTTTATTCTTCCGGCGGATACCAACGGCGATGATGTGGTGACCAAAGCAGAACTGCAGGCTTCCCGACAACGCCAACGACCTAGTAGTCGCCCAGCCGGAAGGGACGAAAACAATGAAAAGTGATTTTCTGAAATTGCTGCGGGGACTTTTGTTCATCCTAATCTTTGTGGGTTTTAACACGCGAATCTGCGCTCAGCAACGTTGGCTTGAAAAGAGCGGTTTCGGATTGATGTTCCATTACGAGGCATTCAAAAACCATAATCCCGAGTCTTATAATAAGGCGATCGATTCATTCGACGTTGCCCGATTTGGCGCGGCGGTCGAAAGTTCCAAAGCAAATCATATCATTTTTGTTGTTGGTCAGCATTGGGGGAAATACTGTGCACCCAACAGTGCCTACGAGAAATTATTAGGTGTTGAGAATGGCGTGTGGACATCCAAGCGTGATTTGATTATGGAGATCGCTCAGGATTTAGCAAAACGGGATATAAAGCTGATCCTTTACATGACCGCCCGCGCGCCGATGCGTCACTATAAAGTCATTCAGGCGATGGGCGATACTCTTCCCAGTATTAACGGTAAGCCTGCTGGACCTCATGTGGATCCGATGTCGCACCCGCGGAAGGTCAAGGGGTTTCTGCGTAGTGAAAACCAAGCACCTAATCCGACATTTCTTAAAAACTGGGCTGCCGTGTGCGGAGAGTGGTCACAGCGTTACGGCACGTTGGTGGCGGGTTGGTGGTTCGATGGTTACAAGACGGAGATGAAAGATGCGTATGAGTCGCTGAGGAAAGAAAAATACAATATCGACACTTGGGTTGCCGCCCTTCGATCCGGTAATCCGAAGACGGAGCTCGCTTTTAACGCTGGCGCGCATCCCATTCTATCCCTATGTATCGATGGAAAATTATGTCCTCATCAGACGTTTACTTCCGGGGAAAACCACGGTTTTAATCAACGACTCAAGAAAGGTATCGGCAAACCGTTGACTCCAGAGAACTTTCCATCACCAACTGGGGTGATCTGGCATCTACTGTTACCGGTGAGCGATGGATGGGGTGCAGGAACCACCTCCAGATTTGAGCACGCCTTGCTGCGAGATCGGGTGGACACGATTAATTCGCAAGGTGGGGCGATCACGTTCGACGTGCCCATCGCTGCGGATGGAACGATTCCTGAACCAATTATGGCGGTTCTTCAGCAATTAGGAGCGACCGGCAATCCTTGTAAGATAAATGATCCGGTAGACTCCCCGTGAAGTTTCTAGGACTTGTCGATTCGGGCAGTCCAGTTTACGATGCATAGATAGCATACCGGCGATTTTTTAAGCTTGCCGCACTCCAAATTAACTACATTATTTCCTCCATAACACTATGCGTCACGTCATTTCAGCTTTAGTTCAAAACGTCCCCGGCGTACTGGCCCATGTTTCGGGTATGCTCGCCTCGCGGGATTTTAATATCCACTCATTAGCAGTAGGCGCTACCGAGAAGCCAGAGTTGTCTCGTATGACATTTGTTGTCATTGGCGATGAAGGTGTCTTAGAACAATTGGAAAAGCAACTCGAAAAGATCGTTACGGTTGTTGAAGTTACCGATGTTGGTGCTTTGCCTAATGTTGAACGCGACTTGATGTTGATTAAGGTCAGCAGTGATTCGGGTGCGCAACGTAGTGAAATACGCGAGCTAGTAGATATTTTCCGTGGACGCATCGTTGATGTTGGTGCTACAGAAATTATGATTGAAATCTCCGGTAGCGAACAAAAACTACAAGCCTTTATCGAACGGATGCGATCGTTTGGAATTCAGGAACTCGTTCGTACCGGACGTATTGCGATGATTCGCAGCGATGCAGTCGCAGAATAAACAAATACAAAACAGTGTTAAACTAAACAACTTAAGTCCTTACGACTATTTACGATAGCAATAACAACAGGTGAATTTGATGGCAGCTACGATTTATTATGACGACGATGCGGATCTTTCTCTTTTGAAAGATAAAACAATATCCATCCTTGGCTACGGATCGCAGGGACATGCCCAAGCGCAAAACCTTCGTGAAAGCGGTTGTAACGTGGTCGTCGGCCAACGCCCTGGCAGTGCCAATTATGATCTTGCTGTAAGCCATGGTTTCGAACCTGTATCACTCGCGGAAGCTACCCAAGCTGGCGATCTGATAAACATTTTGTTACCAGATGAAGTGCAGGGAGATATTTTTCGCGACCAGATTTGCGAAAATCTATCCGCAGGCAATATCCTCATGTGCTCGCATGGTTTCAATATCCACTTTGGATTCATTGACCCACCGTCCGGAAACGATGCGCTGCTGATTGCCCCCAAAGGACCAGGCCATCTAGTCCGATCAGAATATGAAGTTGGCGGTGGTGTCCCCGGATTGATTGCCTTAAGTGACGGTGCCAGTGCTGAAACTCACGCTCTGGGACTTGCCTATGCAAAAGGAATCGGTGCAACTCGCGGTGGTGTTATTGAAACAACCTTTGCTGAAGAAACCGAAACAGACCTGTTCGGTGAACAAGTTGTGTTGTGTGGTGGTGTTAGTGAACTGGTAAAAGCCGCCTTCGAAACACTTGTCGATGCCGGTTACCAACCCGAAATGGCATACTTCGAATGCTTGCACGAACTTAAACTCATCGTTGACCTATTCTATCAGGGTGGACTCAGTTATATGCGTTATAGCGTTTCCAATACTGCGGAGTACGGTGACTATATGTCTGGTCCACGTATTATCACGGATGAGACTCGAGCAGAGATGAAACGCATCCTCAGTGAAATTCAAGAAGGCATTTTTGCTCGAAATTGGATCGCTGAACACAAAAGTGGTGCCGAGAACTTCAAGAGTCGACGTCAACTTGACCATGACCATGGAATTGAAGTGGTCGGTCGAAAACTACGTAAGTTGATGTCTTGGATTGACTCCAAATAGGTCTAAAAATAACCCTCAGCCGTTAGTAGAAGATTTAACTTCCGCTAATTCGGAAGAGTTTTTTCTGATTTCGCAGTGTTATATGAATATAATCGGCTGCGAGGACTTATATTCCATGAGCGAACAGCAACCTGTCGATACATCATTAACGCTGCGAGTGCTCGACGGCGCTGACCGTGGTCATTCGTATCAAGATTTGGATCTGCCGATCACCGTTGGTCGTGAAGAGGGCAATGATATCCAGCTAAACGATGAGCGGATAAGTCGTTTTCACGCCAAAATTCAGCTAGATCATGATCGTATGGTTCTCACCGATCTCGGCAGTACCAACGGCACAAAAGTAAATGGCGAGGATATTCAACTTCGGATTCTGCGTTATGGAGACCTTATCTCGGTAGGTCGTAGCGTGCTATTGTTTGGTTCCCGTGAGCAGATTGCGAAACGCTTGCAAGATTTACGGCTGAGCAGTTCGGGCGATGAATTGGGTACGGATCATTCCCTAGAATCCAGACCTGATCTGGGGTTTGAGTTGAATTGTACCGATGATACGGAAATACGGGCGGCGATGAACGTTTTGGATCCGCCAGGCTTACCAGAGCGACTTTCACCTGGTCAAGCAGCACAACTGGCCGATCTCATGAGCTTCGTACATATTCGCATGCGTTCCTTAATTCAATCGGCTAGTGAGAATGGGCCGGATCGTATGGTGCTGAGTTTCCATAAGTGGCAAAGCTTGATTGATCTACAATCACGGCTCGCCGAATATATTCGGCAAATCAGTAATCCCGAATAACGATAGATTCCACGGATTAAACTCAATTAACCGCTTGGCAAAAGCTGGAAATGCTGTCCGATTTGGCGTAAAATCCAACCACAGCATCGCTGTTTAATGGATTGAATAGTAGGGGGCACATCTAATGGGCCCAACCGCTCAAGAAAAAGGGATTTGAAGTTAATGAGTTCTCGGCCGTTCACACATTTGCATTGTCATACCCATTACAGTTTACTCGATGGTGCATCCAGTATCCCTAAATTGGTTCAGCGTGCAAAAGACCACGGGATGAACTCATTAGCGATTACTGACCACGGAAATCTACACGGGGCGTTGGAGTTCTACCGCGAATGTCGCAAGCAAGATATCAATCCAATTATTGGATATGAGGCTTACATCGCACCGGATAGCCGTTTTGAAAAATCAGCCGGTTCTCAGAAAGAATCCAATTTTCATCTGACGCTTTTAGCCCAGAATCGCACAGGTTTCAAGAATCTAATTAAGATGGCATCGGCTGCTTATCTAGAGGGCTTTTATTTTAAACCTCGCATTGATAAGCAATTGCTTGAGCAACACAGCGAAGGATTGGTTTGTTTAAGTGGTTGCGTGTCGAGTGAATTTAACCAAGCGATTCTCAAAGGGTTTGGAGATGTGCCTCAACTGGACAAAGCGATCGAGGTTTCGCAGTGGTTCCAAAAAGTCTTCGATGACCGGTACTTTATTGAAGTAATGAACAATGGCATTGAGATTCAGCGGATGGCGTTAGAGGGTTCTCTAGCGGTGGCCAAGCGTATCGGCGTGCCGATGGTTGCAACAAGTGATTGTCATTACGTTGATGAAGTGGATGCGGATGCTCAGGACGTCATGCTGTGCATCAACACTGGGCGTTTTCGAACCGACACATCTCGGATGAAGATGGAAGGCAAGGAATTTTTCTTGCGTAGTGGCGAGGAGATGTACGCAGCGTTTCCTGGAATGGAAGAAGTTGTTGCCCAAAGCCAAGCGATCGCTGATACGGTCGACATCGACTTGGAATTAGGAAAACGATTTTTTCCGTCGTTTGCCGTGCCCCAAGAAAAATCGTCTGTGGATTATTTGCGGGAGCTGTGTATGATCGGCTTGCGCGACCGCTATTCCGATAATCCTGAGATGCTGCAAGGTGATTCGCTCACAGAGATTTCTCAGAAGAGGTTGGACCGCGAGTTAGGTGTGATCAATAAACTTGGTTTTAATGACTACTTCCTCATTTGCTGGGACTTTGTCAGATTTGCTCGCGAACATTCGATTCCAGCGACCGCTCGTGGTAGTGGAGTTGGTTCCCTCGTTTGCTATGCCTTATATCTCAGCCATGTTTGCCCAATACATTACGATTTGTTATTTGAACGATTCTTAGATGAAAATCGTCGCGAAGCGCCTGATATCGACATCGATTTCTGTAAAGATCATCGCGGCGACGTTATGCAATACGTGAAAGATACCTACGGTGAAGCCAACGTTGCTCAGATTGGGACGTTTGGTACACTGGCCGCTCGAGCGGCGATTAAGGATGTTGGTCGCGTGCTCGGGATTCCGCTTGGTCGCGTTGTTCAAATAACCGGCATGGTTCCGGAAGAGCTAAAGATCACGATTAGTGGCGCTTTGAAAAAGAGTGCTGAACTAAAAATGACGTATGATGGCGATCCGGAAATTCGCGAGATGCTGGATTTAGCGATGAAAATCGAAGGCCTAGCGCGGAATGTGGGCACTCACGCTGCCGCAGTTGTTATTGGTGATCAACCGTTGACGGAATATGTGCCGTTGTGTCGTGTCGCCGGCAAAGACGACATTATTACCCAGTGGTCGATGTATGATGTCGAACACGCTGGGCTACTGAAAATGGACTTCCTCGGTTTGAGGAACTTAACCATTTTACGGATCACCCAAGATATTATTAAACAGACTACTGGCAAGGTTTTAGATTTATACAAAATACCACTCGATGACAAAGCAACATTTGCATTGCTATCTCGAGGTGAAACGAAAGGTGTCTTTCAGCTGGAAAGCGGCGGGATTCGTGACTTATTGAAACGGATGAAGCCGAATCATTTCCGTGACATCATTGCCACCGCTGCGTTGTATCGGCCAGGACCACTGGAAGGCGGTATGGTGGACGAATACGTAGATGTAAAACTTGGCCGCAAAAAAGCTCAGTATTTACATTCAGCCTTGAAAGATATTCTCGAAGAAACCCATGGGGTCATGGTTTATCAGGAACAGGTGATGCGGATCTTGAATCGGATCGGAGGGATTGAGCTTGCCAAAGCATATACCTGTATTAAAGCGATCAGTAAGAAAAATGAAGAGCTCATCGGCTCAAATCATGAACAGTTTATTGCAGGTGCGGTTGAGAGAGGATTGCGAGCATCGGACGCTGCTTCGCTCTGGAATATGATCACCAAGTTTGCCGGATATGGTTTTAATAAAAGTCACTCGACGGCCTATGCCTTGATTGCCTACCAAACGGCTTATCTCAAAGCGCATTATGGCGTTGAATTCATGGCCGCTTTATTAACGGGAGACATACCGGGCCGTAATTTTGTCCGCAAGGATTCATTGGTTGAGCATCTGGAAGATTGTGGTCGGATGGAGATTGAAGTTATTGCGCCGAGCCTGAACACCTCCGGTGTTGAATTCACGGTGGATGGAAATCAAATATTCTTCGGCTTGTCTGCGATCAAAGGATGTGGTGGTTCAGCGGCAGAGGCGATTGTTCGAGCACGCACGGCAGGTGGGGATTTTAAAGACATCTTTGATTTCGCGGAACGGGTGGAAACATCTTCTTGCAATCGTGCTGCGATGGACCAACTTATCAAAGCGGGTGCGATGGATTGTTTTGGTGCGAATCGGCGTCAGTTAATGGAAACGGTAGAGCGCGCGATTGGAGCGGGCCAAGCGCGACAGGCGGATAATCGATCGGGGCAACAAAACTTATTTGGAGCGTTTGAGGAGTCCGAAGGCGGCGACGAACTGGATGCTACTGTCGATATGCCTAGTGTCCTAGAGTTTGAAGAACGCGCTAAGTTGGCGATGGAAAAAGAAGTCCTAGGCTACTATTTAACCTCTCATCCGTTGGCAGAATACGCTGATCGCCTGAACGACTTCTGTTCTCATACGACAGAAAAACTAAGCGGCTTGCCAGATCGTGGTGAGGTTATTTTGGGCGGGTTGTTGTCGTCGATTAAATATTCTCATACGAAAAATCCGAAACCCGGGAAGCCATCAAAATACGCTAATTTTGATATCGAAGATGTAAATGGGTCCGTCCGCTGTATTTTGTGGCCAACTCAATTTGCGGAAATAGGGCATGTTGTGCAAGCCGATGAGATTGTCATTGTGCGAGGCCGAGTAGACCGTCGAGGTGGTGGAGACGAGTGCAATATAATCGTTAATGAGATCATTCCGATTAATGAGGTGTCCGATCGTTACACAACAGGCATGATTGTACGCTTGGATGAGAATATGCATGGGATGGAAATGATCAGTAAGTTACGAGAAGTAACGCGGGCATATCCCGGTAGTGCCGTCCTTAAATGTATGCTGCAACTAAACGACGGGACACAAGTGACACTAAAGTCGATGAAGCAGCGGATTGAGATCAACCAGGAATTGCGGGGGCGCTTAGACGATCTATTGGGTGCTGAAAATATCAAAATGATCACTCAGGCACCGAAAGTTCAGAATAACCAAAACAGTTACAACAATGGCACTCGCGCCTATGCTGGCTAAAGGTGTCGTACCGACCATGGTCACATCAACCTAGATGTGTTGACTCATGCGGTCGGCCATTCTTAATAGCGTTTGGCTCGCGTCGCGATGGTCCAAATGGACATGCAGCAAATGCATTTGATGTTTGTCCGCGATTGCTGATTTTAACGCTCGGTCAAAATCACCCTCGGTGTGCACGTGATGTGATACACCGCCACCGATCATCTTGGTAATTTCGCCATAGTTCCAACGTTGTATTTCATTGTACTTCCACTCGCCAGGATGCAATACACGCTCCGTACCATATCCACCGTTATCCAAAACAATGACGATTGGATTAAAACCGTGCCGCACAATCGTGGACAATTCAAGGCAGGTCATTTGGAACGCGCCGTCACCACATAACGTGATCACGCGATGCCCCGGTTTGGCCAGTGATGCACCTAACGTGGCAGGTATACTGAAGCCCATCGAAGTGTAATAGGCTGGGCTCAGAAACTCTGTACGTCCGCGAGTTTGTAGTTGGGTTGCCGAGAATAATGCGTCGCCAATATCCGCAATAACGATGGTTTCTTCGTCTAAGGATTGGTTTAAACGTTGAATCATGCGGGTGATTTTTATCGCTGCTTCGTACTCCACAGAGTACTTGGCTTCACAACTATTGCGCACGGATGCGATTTCTGGAGTAGTAGGGCGGATATTTTTGAGGATCATTTCGTGAATGAGATCCTTCAGGCAAACGTTAGCGTAATGGTGATGGTGAATTTGGAGGTCTTCACTGGTGGCGTGCACACATTTAGCAGGGTCTAGTTGGGCTGTGTAGATCCCCAAGTTGAGATCGGTCATGAAGGTTCCCAGCAATAAAATGCAGTCGCTCTCTTCAACGTATTTTGTGACCGCTGCACAACCCATGGCGCCTTCATACAACCCTAGGTACAGCGGGTGATTTTCGCGGATAACGCTTTTTCCCAACAGCGTTGATGCGATTGGAATATTATTTTTTTCCGCAAAGTGAATTAAATCGTCCTGAACACCAAATCGATGGATTTCTACACCCGCCACAATGACTGGCTTGCGAGCTCCATTTAACAAAGCGGTAATTTCATTACTTGCCTCTTCTAAGGCACTCTGGTCCCACGGTTCATCGACCGTCAGTGGTTTATACGGCACCTCGGGCACCACGTGTACTATGTCACGAGGGATGTCAATGTAGACCGGTCGCTTGTATCGTGCACACGTTGCTAGTACGCGATCAATCTCGGCAAAGGCGGTGTCCGGATCGGTCAACTCTGTGCCGGTCATACATATTTTGTCAAACACGTCGACTTGAGTATGGAAGTCACGAACCTTGTGGTGCAACAACGGGTCGTTGTAACGCTCATTTAAGCCAGGGGAGCCCGAGATGAGTACTACGGGTGATTTTTCTGCGAATGCTCCCGCGATCGAGTTGCAGACGCTCAACCCACCGACACAATAGGTAACACAAAGAGCACCCATGCCGTTGATACGCGCATAGGCATCAGCGGCAAACCCGGCGTTGTCTTCGCGGGTACAACCGACAACGTTGATATCACTTTGTTCCAACAAACTGTAAAACGACAGGACGTAATCGCCTGGGATACCAAACAGATCGTTGATGCCATAGTCACGCAATCGTTGGATTAGATATTGGCCAACGGACAAAGCGGCGGTCGCCGGTACGGACACGTCATTAAGAGCTGAATTCCCGTGACGGTTTAGAGTGGACGTGAGATTCATGATTCCCTCCATGTTCTCATTGTTCCGCCCAAGGACACCAGATGATTTAGGTGGATTTGGTTGGAAAGTACACGATTTAGGCTTCAAGTTACCCCGTTTTATTTATTATACGCATTCATTCTTGCCTTGGTTCGTGAGACTACTCGCAGTTAGTTCAAAAAATAACTAAACTACGTAGTTACCAACTAAATGGACTTAGTCGCAAAAAAAACATGCAAGTGTCAGATACAACAATACAAGGAGCAAGAGAGCACAATCTGCAATCTGTAGATGTAGTATTACCGCGCAATCAATTGATTTGCTTAACAGGTGTTAGTGGCAGTGGAAAAAGTTCATTAGCATTCGACACTTTGTTTGCAGAGGGACAGCGGCGATATTTGGAGAGCCTCTCAAGCTTCGCGCGGCATTTCATCGGGCAAATGCCTAAACCTGACGTTGATGTGATTGCTGGGCTCACCCCTTCCATATCGATTTCACAAAAGACTGCGGGCCGTAATCCTCGAAGTACCGTCGGGACGATTACGGAGATCTATGACTTTTTGCGAGTGCTCTATGCCCGTGTTGGCGTTGGCAACTGCCCACAATGCCTAGAACCTATTACCGCTCAAACGCGCGAGCAAATCATTTCGCACATCATGCAGCTAGCTGAGGGCACGGCGTTTTCAATTTTGGCGCCGGTCATTCGTGGGCAAAAAGGTGAACATCGTGATCTATTTGAAGACCTGTTAAAGCAGGGGTATATTCGTGCTCGGGTGGATGGTGACGTTTACGAACTAATGGACCCACCGTCCCTTGATCGTCGATTCCGCCATCACATCGAAGTTGTCGTGGACCGCCTGACAGCGTCGGCAAGTGGTCGTGGTAGATTATCCGATGCTGTAGACCAAGCATTGCGACTGGGCAGCGGCGACTTAATTGTTGCTATCTCTACTACGGTTGCTAAAACGACTGATGTCGAAAATCCAACCGAGGACAAAATCTACTCCAGTGACTATGCCTGCACGCATTGCAACCTCAGTTTCCCAGCGCCAACTCCACAGTTGTTTAGTTTTAATAGCCCACATGGTATGTGTGACGGCTGCGGTGGACTGGGGCAAATGTTTTCGTTTGATTCCGAATTGATGGTGCCTAATCCCGCAAAGTCATTCAAGGATGGATGTTTTGAATTGCTGGGTAACTGGAAAAAGTTAGGTCGTTGGAAAAGGCATATTTATCAAGGCGTCGCTGATACGGTTAGTCGTGAGCGGGAATGGGCGGATGAGTATCTACTGGAAACACCTTGGCAAGATTTGTCCCAAGAAGCAAAAGATGTATTGTTGTGGGGCACCGGCGAATCACACATTACCTATACGTGGCGGGGCGGTAATTCTCCGATGAAGTATGGGGGAAAATATGAAGGCCTGATTCCCGAGCTGAAGTCGAAATACGGTTCAAGCAAAAGTCGAATACAGATGCGGCGGCTCGAACGGTATATGAGTACGATTCTGTGCCCCGAGTGCCACGGTGATCGGCTTGTCGCCCAAGCTCGACATATGTTGCTGCAATCATCTCATCGGAAGTTCAACGAATCGCCCGAACAGTCACTTCCGGCGGTTTGTAAATTGAGTGTCGATGACGCTGTAGAGTTTTTCTCGGAAATGGAATTGGACTCGAACTCTGCGTTAATAGCCGAAGAACCCCTCAAAGAAATTCGCAACCGTCTTGGTTTCTTGGTAAACGTGGGCTTGGGGTATTTAACGCTTGATCGCACAGCTCCCACATTGTCCGGTGGCGAGGCCCAGCGGATTAGACTAGCAGCTCAAATCGGCTCTGGTTTGGTTGGTATCACTTATATTCTGGACGAACCGTCGATTGGCTTGCATTCTCGCGATAATGATCGGCTACTGCAAACACTGTTACACTTGCGTGATATCGGCAATACAGTGGTAGTTGTCGAACATGATGAAGAAACGATGCGGACATCAGACTATGTTGTTGATTTTGGCCCAGGTGCTGGTGTACAGGGCGGTGAAATCGTCGCTCGCGGTACCATCGAAGACATTCGCAATAATAAGCGTAGTGTGACCGGTCAGTTTCTAGCTGGCACACGTGAAATTGAAATCCCTCAAAAGCGTCGTGGACAAAACGAAAAACAGATTCAGATATTGGGTGCTCAACATAACAATCTAAAATCGGTCGATATTAGTATTCCGCTGGAAAATTTTGTTTGTGTCACGGGCGTTTCCGGCTCAGGTAAAAGTTCTCTCGTAAACGACATTTTGGCGGAAGCACTAGGACGAGATCTTAACGGAGGCGATGGAGTCCCGGGTGCTCACCTCGATTTATTAGGTAGTGAACACCTTGATAAAATGATCGCCATTGATCAATCTGCCATTGGTCGAACTCCAAGATCGAACCCATCAACGTATATCAAAGTGTTTGATGATATTCGAAAACTGTTTACACAACTTTCAGACTCGAAGCGTCGTGGATACAAACCAGGCCGTTTCAGTTTTAATGTCAAAGGAGGTCGGTGCGAGGCTTGTGAAGGTAACGGCACGAATAAACTAGAAATGGACTTCTTGGCAGATGTATGGCTGACTTGCCCAGTGTGCGAGGGAAAACGGTTTAATCGAGAAACGTTACACGTCAAATTCAAAGGGTATTCTATATCCGATATTTTAGAGATGGATGTTGTGGCTGCTTTAGAGTTGTTCGAAAATATTCCCAACATTCATCACAAACTCAAAACACTACAAGATGTTGGCTTGGATTATCTTAAGTTAGGACAACCCTCACCAACTCTTTCCGGCGGCGAAGCCCAGCGCATCAAACTTGCTCGTGAACTTGTCAAGAAGAGCACCGGCAGCACTCTGTATTTGCTGGATGAACCGACAACAGGATTACACTTTGCGGATATCCAGTTGCTGCTGAAAGTGTTACATGGATTTGTCAACAGTGGCAATACGGTGTTGGTAGTCGAGCACAATTTGGATGTGATAAAGACAGCTGACTGGGTCATTGATCTAGGTCCCGAAGGTGGTGCTGGTGGCGGCGAGTTGCTTGTTGCCGGAACACCGGAGGATGTGGCTGGTTGTAAGGAATCGTACACGGGCATCGCGTTGGCTCGGTTGTTGAGCCCTGAGAGCGAACAAAATATCGTGAAGAGCGATCCGTCGGATCGCTCCCCTGCTCAACAGCTAAAGAACATTCGTGTTCGTGGCGCTCAGCAACATAACTTGAAGCTGGTCGATGTGGATATTGCCCGTGACAAAATGACAGTGTTTTCAGGGCCTAGTGGCAGTGGCAAAACATCATTGGCGATGGATACGATTTATGCGGAGGGCCAGCGGCGATACGTTGAAAGCTTGAGTTCCTATGCTCGGCAATTCATTAGCCAGACGCAGAAACCGCGGCTAGATCATATTGATGGATTGTCGCCAGCGATTGCTATCGAGCAGAAAAACTTAGGTCATACACCTCGCTCAACCGTTGGTACAGTCACCGAGATCTATGACTATCTACGCATATTAATGGCACGGATCGGAATACCTTATTGTCCAGACTGTCAGATCCCTGTGGGAACGCAAACATCCGATCAGATTGTCGATAAAATATTGGCCGAGGAGGACGAGACGCGGCTGTACTTAATGGCGCCGTTGGAGTTGGAATCAAACCAAGACTATTCAACATTGTGGGATGAGGTACGGCAGAGTGGTTTTATTCGAGTTCGAATTGATAAACAGACGCACAGTTTAGATGAATTGCCGGAATTGGATCGTCGTAGTCAATATGCCATCGAAGTTGTCGTGGATCGCATTACAGTGCGTGATAAAGACCGAGCAAGGATTGCTGAAAGTGTCGAAGCCGCACTGCAAATTGGCCGCGGCGTGTTGCATGTTGCTTATGTCAGTACTAAGAAAGACGAACCGCAGTGGCAGGTGGTCCAGCATAGCCAACATCTATCGTGTGAAGACTGTGGCCGGTCATTCCAGCGATTGTCGCCGCACAACTTTTCGTTCAATAGCCATCTTGGTTGGTGTGAGTCATGCGAAGGATTGGGTACACAACGCGGAGCGAATCCGGCTGCCTTGTTGGGTAACACTCAGTCAACCTTACTCGGTGGTGCCGTTGCACTATGGCCTGATCTGCAGCAAACCTTGGCCACAGAGATGATGCGGTCATTGATGCAAGATCTTGAAATCGATGACAACACGTCGTTTGATCAATTGACGACTGCACAACGCCGCAGCATTATGCATGGTACTGGTAATCGCTGGTTTGCAGTGGACCACAACGTCGGGAAAACCAAGCAGTCCTTTAAGTTTCAATTCAAAGGATTATACCCAGCTCTAGAGCAAGCTTCACGCGTATCACCATCGCTGCGGACCCGCTTAGAGCATCTTGTGGATCAAGTGGAATGTTCGACCTGTGGTGGCAGTCGCTTACGGGATTTTGCAACCGCTTACCGCTTCCAAGATCAGACAATTGAACAATTGTGCCGCTTGCCGTTGGAAGACTTATTGGCGCTTGTGACAAATTGGAAATTGCCGAAACGTGTGGAGACGGTGGCAGGGGAATTGCTCTGCGAAATTAAAAACCGCTTAGAGTTTCTCAATGAAATTGGTTTATATTATTTGACGCTTGATCGACCCGCGGCGTCACTTTCCAACGGCGAGGCACAACGAATTCGCCTAGCATCTCAACTCGGAAGTGGCTTGTGTGGTGTACTGTACGTATTAGATGAGCCAACGATCGGCTTACACCCACGGGATAATTCACGATTGTTGCAAGCATTGAATAAGCTGCGTGACTTGGGCAACACATTATTAGTAGTTGAACACGATAGTGAGATTATCCAGGGTGCAGATTATCTATGTGACTTTGGCCCAGGTTCGGGCCAGCATGGTGGTAATGTCGTCGCGCACGGACCTCCGGCTAAACTCGCCACGCAGCCAAATTCAGTTACGGGCCCCTATTTATCAGGGAAAAAGACGATTCCGATTCCGGCAAATCGTCGACCCGTGTTTTTGCAGGGCAAGACGCAAAGTCAAGTGTTAGCTGTACGTGGCGTGCGGCATCACAATCTTAAGGATGTGGATTTGGTGCTGCCGATGGAGACTTTAACTGTGGTTACGGGTCCCAGTGGCAGTGGCAAGAGCTCATTGATTGACGGCGTGTTATATGCTGCATTAGCGAAGAAGTTACATCGCGCAGCGACGAGTCCTGGGTCCCACGACCACATCGAAGGACTGGAACTTATCAACAAGGTTATTCGAGTCGATCAAAATGCGTTGGGGAATTCGCCGAGTTCTAATCCGGCCACATATACCGGCGTGTTCGATGTGATTCGTACTTTGTTTTCGCAGTTACCTGATGCCAAACTGAGAGGGTTCACGGCGCGTCGCTTTAGTTTTAATGTGCCTGGAGGTCGCTGTGATGATTGTGATGGCTACGGCAATAAACGAATTGAAATGCATTTCTTGCCCGATGTTTGGATCCAATGCCAGACGTGCGATGGTAAGCGATACAATCCGGATACGTTAGAAGTAAAATTCCGCGGACAGAGTATTGCTGACGTGCTGGAAATGACTTGTGCCGAAGCGGTCCGACTGTTTGATAATATCCCCAAGATCCGGCGTATTTTGCAAATGTTATGCGATGTCGGTTTGGATTATGTGTCGTTAGGTCAACCTGCTCCGACGTTATCCGGCGGCGAGGCCCAGCGTGTGAAACTAGCGGCGGAATTGGCTCGACCCGATACGGGCCGGACGTTGTATTTACTTGATGAACCGACGACTGGTTTGCATTTTGCAGATATCGAAAAGTTGCTCGAGGTGCTACACCGTTTAGTGGACCTAGGAAATACAGTCGTTGTGATAGAACACAACTTGGATCTAATTAAGACGGCTGATTGGGTGATTGATGTTGGTCCCGAAGCGGGATTTGCTGGTGGACAAATTGTTGCGGCGGGCACTCCGGAAGAGGTTGCAAAGGTCGCTGTTAAAAATAAACCGACTAAAACGGCTATCGAAAAGCGAGGCGGCAAAGCAGCTTTACGCAGTTACACCGGAGAAGCTTTAGCGCCGGTGCTCGCCGCTGGGCCTTATGTTGAACGCAAGTCGTATGTGGTCGAAGCGGATGAAGTGCAGTCGGGTGAGATGGATCTTGCCCAAGTCGGGAAAGATATCCCGATGCCTTGGAAGACCAACGGTCGCCGTTGGCATACCCTAGACCGCGTGGCGCGTGATGGATCAACTATCCAATGGGAAGGCCAGATTTTGGCGGATACCCTAGATCGAATTCAGGAGCTAGGTGATTTTAGCGAGACGGATTTTGGTGCACGGACGGTTGTCGAAATTGCCGCACCAACGAAAACCCATGGTTGGTTCTTTCATGCAATCACGGCTGAAAAATGGTTGGTAAAGATGAAGTTTCGTATGGCGCCGGGGACCTTCAAGCGGGATGAGCTTGTCTCCCAGTTGAATTTGAGGACGCTGAATCAGATGGATGATCTGCCCGTGTACGGCAATGAACCGCGAGTAAAAGTTAAAAAGCGGGCGCAGTGGCAAGAAGTTGAAATTCGCGCCTACAGTTATGAGGAGATTGATACACCGGAGTTTTGGGATTTCATTGAAACGGCGGTGCGAGGTTTCAAAAAGATGACATCCAAAACCCAAGAGAATCCTGACAAATTTTCACCGTGGAAAAAGCAAGGTGAGAAATGGCATTTCTCTCGTAAAGGCTTTCATCTAGGTCATAAGGTGAAATGGAAGATGGACGTTTGGGAAGAGTTGTACCAAATGATGCAAGAGATATTGCCAGAAGGCAATTTTCTCTGGAATAACAAAGTTTACGTGCATATGTATTTGCCGGATGGACGTTATCCATGGTTAACAGTCAAAACTAAGAAGGCTGATAAGTTAGTGTTGGTCGTGACGGGCTTCAAAGGGCAAGCGACTGCTGGTCGAGTTGCCGAATTAGGAAACGCTCGAGAAATGGAATTGAGTCGTCCAGATCGAGATTCGGTTATTCTGTCCTTCAATGAAGTTGAGGATTTATACCGTGGTGATTTGGAAGGTTTTTTACGAGAGCACTTAGCGGGCATCCGTGAACGAGAATAGCTAGCACAGGTGAAAATAGTAGGAATAGATAAATGTCCAATCAAAAAGAACCATTAGTCGATCCAGTCATGCTGTTCCGATTTTCGGTGCCATGCTTTAAGTCTCCACGTAAGTGGGCGCCTGACGGAGTGAAATTACCACCGAAATTTCAAGTGCCAGCATTTGGAGAACTAGGCGGTCGGTTCTCGTTTGCAGATTTTCGGATTGCTTATAGTGACGCAGGCTTGTTTGTGGATGTGAATGTTCGCGGGAAAAAGGAAATGCTGTGGTGTCGCGAAAACCGGATTGAAGATAGTGAAGGTGTGCTGTTGTGGATTGATACGCGTGATACGCATACGATACATCGGGCTAGTCGATTTTGTCATCAATTTATGTTTTTACCGCAAGGTGCCGGAAGGGGTTTTGAACAACCCTTGGCAAAAATGGTTGAGATTAATCGAGCGCGTGAGAATCCCGTTGCGGTTAGCCCGGAACAGTTGTCGGTCGTTTCACGCGTGACTGCCGATGGTTATCGACTGTGGGCGTTTATTGCGGCAGATTGTTTGACAGGTTTTGATGTGAACGATCATACACGACTAGGTTTTAACTACGCAGTGATAGATCGAGAACTGGGATGGCAAACTTTCTCACTAGGTCAAGAATACCCAATACGTGAAGATCCCAGTTTATGGGGAACCTTGGAGTTGCAGCAGTAATGGCGCAATTGGTGAAAGTTCCCGAGTTTGAGTTGCCCCATGTATCTTGGACGCTGTGTGCGTGGTTGATGGCGACTGGCAGCGAAGTTGTCGCTGGTGATAGCCTCTGTGAAATATCAGCCGGCGATATTAGTGTTGAAACATTGGCACCCTGCTCTGGTGTGTTTCATCGCGCTCGACTGGAATTAGATGCGGAACTAAAAGTTGGTGATGTGGTGGGTGAAATCCGCACCGAGTGAATGTTACGAGGGAAGCGGTTATTGTCGGCTTCGCATAGCGCGGTCAAGGCCCCGTTGTGTGTCGCGTTGCTTTAACGCTTCACGCTTGTCATGTGCCTTCTTGCCTTTACAAATTCCCATCAGAATCTTGGCAATACCACGCTGGTTAAAATACATTTTCAGTGGAATCAACGTATGCCCGGACGCAAGTGATTTTTGTGTAAGTTTACGCAGTTCTTGTTTGTGGATTAAGAGTTTGCGGTCACGGCGGCGTTTATGATTCAGTGACGAAGCTTCGGTGTACTCGGAAATGTCACAACCGACTAAAAACAATTCGTTTTTAATGACTCGGCCGTAGGCTTCTTCAATCGAGACATTTCCTGCACGCAAGCTTTTGACTTCACTTCCCTGTAAAACGATCCCACACTCGATCGTATCGATCACAGTGTATTTATGGCGTGCTTTGCGGTTTTCCGAAATTCGCGTGGAGTTGCTCTTCTCTGCTGGCTTTTTCTTTTTCTTGCTTTTCTTAGCCATCAGTGTCTCTAGCTCTTGAGAATAATAATTCACGCGATTAGATTGGTCGCTGCACCGTCTATAACGTGTTTAATACAGCCTGCTACATTTGTACAATATTACAGCATATCCCGATTCATTAAAAACGACTAGTTGATTGGTGTCATAGATGACGAATCCGATAATCACTAATGGTGTCAAACCGAAACTGGCATTTCACCTGTTGAGTGTGGTCAAGTTTGAAGATTATTTGCATTTGCAACAGTCGTTAGTTGCTGAACTGGCTGCTGGTAGTGATTGTATCAAGGTTTTAATCTGTGAGCATGCCCTAGAATTGACTGTTGGCCGTCAAGGATCGCATGCACATATTAGGATTCCCCAAGCGGAAAGAGAAAAACAGAACTTGCAGACCCGTTGGCTACCTCGTGGAGGTGGCGCTATCTTGCATTCTCCTGGGCAGTTAGCTATTTATCCACTTGTTCCCTTGCATTGGTACGGATGGAGTCCCGGTCGAGTGTTGGGGATGGTACGAGACGCCGTGTCGCTGGCGCTGAGCCAAGTCGGAATTACGGCCTTGTGCTACGATGGCTTGCACAGCGTATGGGGGCGAACAGGGATGTTAGCTGCTACGGGGATATCGGTACAACAAAATGTGAGTTGCTTTGGAAGCTATATTAATGTCAGCCCCGATATGAGCTTGTTTGGTTACGTTGATACGGCCTGGCAATTGCCGGTGGATCAATCGCGTCGAACGATGAGCAGCTTAATGGTAGAGAATCGCAAGGCTGCTAGGATGGCAAATTTACGTAGTGCAGTGGTAGAATCATTTGCACAAGTATTTGAGTATAGCGATTACGATATGCATACGGGACATCCGCAGTTATTACCGCAGAGCGTGTTGAAGCCGCTGCCGGAAATTTAAGGAACACACTTGGTGTCTGAATCGACGACTAGTTTTGAATTGCCGATCATTCAAGCGGGGCAAGATCTCGTTGGGACCGCACCGGTGCGGCAACGCCGCCTGCCACCGTGGTTGCGTCGGGAGATTCCTCTAAGTAATGCAAATCACTTTACCGCTGGACTCATGGAAGAGTTGGGGTTAGAGACCGTCTGTGATTCCGCAAAATGCCCTAACCGCATGGAATGCTATTCACAAAAGACAGCCACGTTTATGATTTTGGGGAATGTTTGCACTCGACCCTGCGGATTTTGTGCGGTTGATCGAGGTCATCCTGATGAGTTGTTATCCGATGAGCCGCAACGCGTTGCTGAAGCATCCCAGCGTTTGGGGTTAAAGCACGTTGTGATTACCTCAGTAACTCGAGATGATTTACCGGACGGCGGCGCTGAGCATTATTATCAATGTGTGACCGCGGTGCGTGAACGAACGGGTGCTCGCGTGGAAGTGTTGACGCCGGATTTTGTAGATAACTATCCGGCGCTGGATCGAGTGATTGCAGCGGCTCCCGAAGTATTTAATCACAATACGGAGACAGTCCCTCGGTTGTATCGTAAGGTCCGTGGCCCCAAATCGAATTATCGCTGGACGTTGGCTTTATTACAGCGAGTGAAAGATAAAAATTCAGCGCTGCAAACCAAAAGTGGCTTGATGTTGGGACTCGGGGAAACCCATGAAGAGTTGTTTGACGTGTTGGCAGACTTGCGTGATGTCGGCGTTGATTTTTTGACACTCGGTCAATACTTGCAACCAGGCAATAACTATCTAAGCGTAGCTCGCTATTTGCCACCCGCAGAGTTTGACTTTTTGGGACGCGCAGCTAAAACAATGGGTTTTCGCCAAGTCGCTAGCGGACCCTTTGTCCGTAGCAGCTATCATGCTCGTGATATGGCCGAAAGTAACTCGGCATAGATACGTTTGTTCCGCAATCTTGCGTGGATCTTCAGCGATCTCATATTGAACTTTGTACCGGCGACATTCGTATCGATGTGCTACAGTTAATAATTACCTCATTGTTTTTAATTTATGCCGTATTCGCCGATGCTTTCAATTGCCAACCTTAAAAAGACGTTTACCCAACCTGGCGGCGCAGCTTTACCAATTTTGGATATACCCAAATTTGAAGTTGCTGCTGGCGAACAAGTTGTGTTGATCGGGCGCAGTGGCGGCGGTAAGACAACGCTGTTACATAATATCGCTGGCATCACCAACATCGATTCGGGGGAAATCCTTTTCGATGGCATGCCATTGCAAACACTTTCGCAGGAAATGCGAGATCGGTTCCGAGCGACGAATATGGGTTACGTCTTTCAGACGTTTAATTTACTGCCAGCTTTTACTGCACTTGAGAATGTAATGCTCGGCATGGCATTTGCAAAAGGTAAAACAGACCGAGGGTTTGCCCAAACATTGCTTGATCGAGTCGGACTAAAAGATCGCAGTGGACATCGACCGGCGATGATGAGTGTGGGTGAACAGCAACGAGTAGCGGTCGCTCGAGCCTTAGCAAATCGTCCACGGTTGCTTCTCGCAGATGAACCAACGGCAAATATTGATCCAGCGAACCAGCAAAGTATTGTTGATTTGATCAAAGAGTCTTGTGAAGAATTTGATATCGCATTGATTCTTGTGACTCATGCGATGGAAGTTGCAGACCAATTTTCGCGAATCGATCGTCTAGAAGATATCAATCAATTGGCGGTGGGAGTAGGGGAGGCAATCTCATGAATTTGTTTACGATTGCCTCACGCAGTATTCGCGAGCGATTACTCTCTTCATCCTTAACGATGCTATCGATGGCGATGGGTGTTACATTAGTTGTCGCTGTGTTGGCGATTTTTGGCGTTGTGCAAAATTCGTTCGATGCCAATTCAACGCTCGGCTATAACGTTGTTGTGGGTGCTAAAGGTGGGAAGTTGCAACTCACCTTGAACTCAGTGTTTTACTTGAGCCAGCCGATCGAAAATGTACCCTATGAATACTATCTAGAATTTAAATCGCAAGATTTTCGTTTCAATGAATATCAAGGGTCGTACTCCTTTAAGGCAATTGGGCAACAACATGCAACTCGGCAAACCTTGGCCGTCAGTTCGCTGGGTTCGGCCGTACCTTTAGGCGGGCTTTTGGGATTAGTTGCTGATACGACGTTGCAAAACGAGATGGATTCGATGTTCCCTTGGAATCGTCCGGGTAAATATAAAGCGTATACAAATTTCGTCATACCACTTTGTTTGGGTGATTACTTTGGTCCCTATCGTGTGGTTGGCACGACACCGGATATGTTTAATTTGTTGCGTCATGGCAGCGCTGCTGACACCGCCTATGCGATGCAGGGTGAGGGTCGTAATATCGAAGACTTCAGCAAGAAGCATGGATATTTTGAAGCGGTGGTGGGATCTGTTGTGGCCCGAGATCGCAATGTGAAACTAGGCGACAAAATTAACCCGTCGCACGGATCTGAAGAAGGTGATTCACACGCTACTGAGTTTACGGTAGTTGGAATTCTTGAGCCCACAGGTACTCCTAATGATCGAGCGGTCTTTATCAATATGGAAGGTTTCTATCGCATGTCCGATCATGCGAAGCCATTAGAAAACGAAGATCCATATGGTGCGGATCAACTTGGGCATATAATTACGGACTCAGATTATCGGTTGCCTGTGGAGAAGCGAGAAGTGACTGCGATGTTGGTTAATATGGATCCAATTTTTTCAGTCGGTGTCGAGAATGCGATAAATGAGGGACCAGCGGCACAAGCGGTCTATCCCGTGCTGGAAATAAGACGTTTGCTCGATGTGTTTGTAACGCCCGTGAAAGTATTGCTGTTGGTGCTGACGGTGATGATTTGTGTCGTGTCCGGCCTCAGCATCTTGATCAGTATCTACAACTCGATGAATGAACGCCGCGGAGAAATTGCGGTGTTACGTGCACTCGGTGCGCGACGCCTAACGGTTTATGGAATTGTCTCGCTGGAGTCGCTAATTCTTTCGGTGATCGGGGGTTTGTTTGGTTTCTTGATCGGACATGGGTTGATAGCGCTGAGTAGTCCGTTTGTCGAAGCACGCACAGGTGTCCGCTTGGGATTCTTTGATTTCGCTCCACCCTTGCCAATTGCGATTCCGTATTTGAATCAGGTCTCACCGGAGATACTTTTAATTCCCGGACTCGTGATTTTAGCAGTCGTTGTGGGCTTTATTCCCGCATATAGTGCGTATCGCACGGATGTCGCCAAGTCGCTAGGAAAATGATTCCGTTAGCTTTTCGTGATCTTTATATCGAAGCGCGGGTTATTTATCCCCTATCTACCCTACTTATACTAGTTTTCTGCAGCTAGCCAGAGTTTTAGTCATTGAATCAAATGACTTTATTGATGTACGATACTGAATGACGATACAATATTGAGTACTACTATTTAATTAAAGTGGTCATGATAACGGTTGTAACTTCTTGATTGGAGTGATGTGATGAGACGGTTTACGAGTTATTTTCTGGGCTTAGCATTAGTGCTTACTGGCACCATGCCGGCAATGGCTTGTCCATTTTGCGCTGCCACCACTCAAACGTTTACCGAAGAGATGTCGGCTATGGATTCGGTTGTCTTTGCCGAGCTAGTAAAGCTACCTCCGCCGATTAAACCGGGTACTCGATTAGAAGAAGGCCAAGAGATTCCGCGAGCATCGTTCAAGATTGTCAAATCAGTCAAAGGTTCCGATCTCGTTAAAATCGGTCAGATGATCGAAGCGATCTATTTTGGAGAAGCCAAAATTGGTTCAGTGTTTTTGGTGATGGGTGTCGATCCTCCCAACGTCGCTTGGTCCACTCCGCTACAAGTATCAGCGATCACACAAGCATACATCGAAGAGCTACCGAATTTGCCGACCGATGCAGTCAAGCGTCTTGCATATTTTCAAAAGTACTTGGAGCACAAAGAAGAAGCTTTGGCACGAGATGCTTATGACGAATTTGCCAAGACACCTTACGACGTCATTCGAGCGCTTAAGTCGAATATGAATCACGACCAATTGGTGACTTGGGTATCCGACGAAAATATACCGGCGAGCCGGCGTCGATTGTATTTAACACTTTTGGGTATTTGTGGTACGCAAGATGATTTACCGATGCTTGAAACATTGTTGAAATCAGGAGAGCGACGCAAGAAAGCTGGACTCGATGCTTTGATTGGTTGCTATCTGACGCTGCGAGGCGCAGAGGGCATGCCGTTGATTGAAGATCTATTTATCAAGAACAAAAAATCCGAGTATGCCGATACTTACGCAGCGATCATGGCATTGCGTTTTCATGGTACTGAGTCTGACGTGATTCCACGCAAGCGAATCCTCGAAGCAATGCGATATATGTTGGAACGTCCACAACTGGCGGATTTGGTGATTCCCGATCTGGCTCGCTGGGAAGACTGGAGCCAAGTTGATCGCTTGGTCAAGTTATTTAAGGATGCCGATGAGCAGACGAGTTGGGTTCGCGTACCGGTTGTGAATTACTTACGACAATGCCCGTTACCGGCCGCAAAAGAGCAAATCAAAAAATTAGAGAAGATCGACCCAGCAGCGATTAAGCGCGCAAACACGTTTTTCCCAATTGGACCTTCAGGTGGGAATCGTGGCCAGACGGTACCTAAAAGTTCGCGTGTTGATCGTTCTAACGAGGTGTTTGTATCAACTCAGATTCTGATTAATGATGAACAGTTTGATGATGAGGATTCAGATTCAAGTTCGATTGATACCGTACAAGACACGGCTATTCCGACAAATCGCGAGGGGGCACCGCTGCAACCTCGAATGAAGGCATCCACAGGCGAAATTTCTCAAGCCGCAGCGGCGGCCACAGATTCGAACCTTTGGTACGCTTTGGGCGTACCATTTCTAGCGGGTTTAGGATTGTTGTTTATCCAATACCGCATCATGACTGGGACTAACGACTAGTCGCGTGTGTGGAAAAGGATAATTATAGCGGTTGCGCGGGTAGAATTCCTATGCTGCGATACCAATCAGAAAACGGTTTGGTCGTTCGTCTGAAGCATCGCCAATAATTGATAGAACGCTCCCGGCGCGGTTGTCCTATTACTTTTGTTTTTTAAAGAGAAGCAACATGGCTGAAGATAGTCTGTTTAATGATAGCCCTGATGATCAAGAACCTGATGAACAGGTTTTTCAGTCACCAGGAGTGCATCAAGATCTTGTTCAATATCGATCGCTAAGTATATCGGCTGTTGCCGCGACCGTTGTGAGTGCTCTGAGCTTGTTCGCAATTCTCGATTTTAGTTTTTGGTGGTTCTTGCCGGCCACCGGTATCACGCTTGGTTTGTTAGCACTACGAGTAACCACTCGATTTGAACAACATATTTCAGGCAAGCGTCTAGCCCTCGTTGGCTTTGCTTTGAATACCACAATTTTTGTCGTAGGCGGTACGTTGTTCACGATCGAATACCTGACGGAAGTACCCGATGGATATCAACGGATTAGTTTTTATACGTTAGATACGGAAGGTGTCAGCACGGCAAATCCGATTTCCCAAGAGATTTATGAACTTAAGGATAACAAAGTATTTATCAAGGGCTATATTCACCCAGGAGTAAACGGGCTGGGCCGAATTCAACGGTTTGTATTGGTTGGTGACTTGAAAACGTGTTGTTTTGGAGGTCAGCCAAAACCGTGGGACATGGTAGAAGTCACATTAAAAAAAGAACATCATTTGAGTTACGACATGAAAGTGCACAAGCTTTGGGGTAAAATGGATATTGGTGGTGACGGTCATTTAGCGGTCGGTAGCACCAAAGAGGTAACTGGCGACAATCCACTGCAAGGTGGTTACTATGCAATTGACGCGGATGGTGTGAAGTAGTGAAGGAGGGAAGTCGTATCAACGGACAGGAGTTGGGCAAATGAAGGCAAGACGCATTTTATTGACGGCATGTTGCTTAGCCGTTCTTTCGGCAAATGCCGTGCTGGGGCAGACGGTCGACAAAAAACGCTTGAAAGACATTTCCTTTGACGACGTAAAGTTCGACATTAAGAAGGGCACACCTTTTAAGCGGTCGATGTTGACGAAAGAAATTGAAGCTATGGACGGTCAATTGATTCGTGTGCGGGGGTACATGTTACCGAGTTTCCAACAATCGGGAATCAAGAAGTTCGTTCTAGTGCGTGACAATATGGAATGCTGTTTCGGGCCCGGGGCAGCGATATTTGATTGTATTATTGTCGAGATGCAAGGTTCCTCATCAGCATCTTTTTCAGTGCGTCCACTAGCAGTGGAAGGCATTTTCACAATCTCGGAATTCAAAGGGCCTGATGGCAAACATCTTGCGGTCTACGCTATCAAAGGCCGTAGCGTGAAATAGGGATGGGCTCGTATTGTCTCACGCTGTTACACATTCTAAAAGAAAAATGTTATGACTATTAAGACATGGGTAATTACTAATACTGAGAACGGGGATCATCTCGAATCGCTTAGCGTGACTTCTGATAATTTGGCGGACACTCCAGCGGATTTTTCGATTACCAAAAAGACACTTCGAGGCGGCTTAAGTGATGGTGTTGAAGTATTGCAAATCCATAATGGGAAATTGCAGTTCGATTTACTGATGACCAGAGGAATGAGTCTAGCATCAGCAACGATTGGCGGGGTGAAGTTTGGTTGGCAGTCACCGGTTCGCGGACCGGTACATCCGAAGTTTGTGAATCTGCATGAACCCAGTGGTTTAGGTTGGCTCGATGGCTTCGACGAAATGATGGTTCGTTGTGGTCTCGAAAGCAACGGTGCGCCAGAGTTTGATTCTGAAACCAATAATCTAAAATATTGTGTGCATGGGCGCATTGGTAATAGACCGGCAGATCAAGTTGTCGTGACGGTTGATACTCAAGCGGGAACAATTTCAATCAAAGGAGTTGTCGTTGAAGTACGTTTTCATCTATTCAAAGTAGCACTGGAAACTACGATCGTAACGCGGTTTAACGACGACGCTCTGCAGATTCACGACACGATTAGAAATCTTTCGGCTAGTCCGACTGCAGCCCAAGTGCTTTATCACTGTAACTATGGTGATCCGCTGCTTGGTGAAGGGGCACAAGTCATCGTGCCCATCAAAGAATTGGTTCCTCGTAATGATCATGCAGCTGCTGGTATGCCAAATTGGTCGCGTTACGATGCTCCGAAAACAGGTTTTGAAGAACAAGTCTATTTTTTGACTCTGCTTGGTGATGCTGCGGGTGACACGGAAGTGTTACTCAAAAACGCTCAGAGCACTCAAGGTGTTAATCTGGCGTATAACGTCAATGAGCTTCCTTGTTTTTCTATGTGGAAAAACACTACGGCGCTCGAAGATGGGTACGTGACCGGTATTGAACCAGGGACGAACTATCCTAATCCGCGCTCGTTTGAAGCAACTCAGGGTCGAGAAATATCACTGCCGGGAAATTCTTCATCACCGCTTAATCTAACGATGCGGTTTCTAGTAGATGCGATGCAAATCGACGCTACCGAAAAACGGATTGCTGTGCTCCAAGGGCAAGCTGATTGGTGTGCGCCGTAGGGGTTGATTTCCGAACACGGTAAATCCATCTTTCCCCTAGACCCCAAATCATAGGTCCCTCGCTAGGGGGGGACGACGTTTCACTTTCTCTATAGTAGAATGAACGGCTGGAAAAGTGTTGCCTTGATTTAGCAAATTTAGCAGGATTAGCAGTGAAAGCCATTAGAAAGGGCTTTGTTTCATGTCGGTAGAAGAGAATGTGGTTTCAGATAATGTTTCAGGGATTCTAGATAGTGCATTAGCTGCCGGTGAAGGCTTGCTGCGATTGACTCCAACTTGGGTGCCGCGTAGCTTCCTCCATCCTGGGCGACGATTACGCCTGCATACCGATGACCTGTACGCATATGGTGCGGACCGTGGTGGTATCGACGAACGCTGGTTTGGTTCGACTACCGAAGCGGCTAATGAAGGCCGCGTCTGGCACGAAGGGCTCAGTTTCTGCTCGTTCGAAGACAAAACATTTCTATTGCGAGACGCAGTTAGCGAAGCTGGCAGCCGAGTTATTGGCTCTACAATCTACGACAAGTATGATCGCTGGCCCATTTACTCCAAGTTCTTTGACAACATGGGGCCCATCCC
>LWDU01033382.1_pt1 | contig 36270 bp, 30 predicted proteins | sample 727161 | NCBI WGS metagenome assembly LWDU01 (sample SAMN04566230, study PRJNA314399) | hydrothermal vent metagenome | isolation source: deep sea hydrothermal plume seawater | place: Mexico: Gulf of California, Guaymas Basin | collected 2004-07-11 | reverse complement strand
CACCATCACGGCGATCGCCGAGTCGGTTGTAGGTCACATAGTCGATATTTTCGCTCAAGAATTGAACGCTACCGTCTACGAGGACGAACTGAGCTCCACCTTTATGGCGAGACTTGAATCCCTGCGAGGTTGTCCAAGCCTTGTAGTGCGAACATCCACGAGGATTCAATGGCGGATTGTTATTACCCCATGCGAAGCCCGGTTCACCAAGACCAACAACTGGGAAGTTGACAGGACCTGCAGTTGCAAACCAAAGCACGTTGAAGTGAGCCCAACCACGATCAGCGGCGTGATCCGATTTGAGCGGCAGCATTTCACCCATGGCGATAACTTGACTTTCACCATCGGTGACATCACGGAAACGAGCAGCCCACATACCACGAGCAAATGCGCCCGAGACACGATAAGCACGGCCTTCATTACCATGACCGGCAGGACCAGTTTGGAACATGTTACCAGGATAATTAGGACACATGTTATTCCAAGAAGGCATAGCTTGAGAACCCATTGAGAATGCATAGGTACCCTGTGCTGGAGCCCAAAGGGGTTCGTTTCCTCGGCGACCGTATGGATCAACATCTGCTGATGGACAGATGAAACTAGGAATCACTTCTGACCAAAAGTAACGACCTTTGGCGGATTGAGCAATCGTCTTAGTTTCAAATGCGGGCGACCAATTAGCGCCGTAACCACTTCGACGAACGCCGATGTCCTGGAAGTTCAGCTGATTGTACAAAGGATCTTGTTCCATGAATGGAAGCAATTTTACCAATCCAGAACCATGACTTGAATTTGTCCAAGTTTGGCCATTGTTGGATTGACGACCCCAAAAATACATACCACTGGCTGGCATTGAATTGTAGGTGTTGTGGTAAGTGCGTATCGACAACCCGAGTTGTTTCAGGTTGTTGCTACATGACATTTTTCGAGCTGCTTCACGTGCTGCTGAAACTGCTGGTAGTAGGAGAGCAACCAAAATACCGATGATTGCAATCACGACCAACAATTAACGCTACTTCAAAACACACAAAGTGTGCTGTGAATGTGACCACTTGCAAAAGTGTAGTAAACACTTTGAGGGAACATATAGAGCTATGTATAAAAGAGTAGATTGCACATTTATTGTATCGGCTACCGTGACAAAGTCAAACAGTAAAAGCGGTCAATTTTAATATAAAAGTGTTTGAGCGTGAACAAATTTAGATTTTGAATTCACCTCGACGATCGTCGAGTTGGCCTTTGAGGCGGTGTAGAATGTTACTATGCAGCTGACTTACGCGACTTTCGCTGAGGTCGAGCGTTGCTCCGATTTCTTTCATCGTTAGTTCTTCAAAATAGTAAAGGATCATGATAAGACGTTCTGACCGGTTTAGTCCTTTGGTGACGAGGCGCACAACGTCGTTGCGAGCGAGTCGTTTTTGAGGTGACGCAAACCGTTTGTCCGCGACAATATCCTTTTCAGTCATTGATTTGTTTCCGTCACTAGTGCTCCATTTTTTCTTGTCTAAACTAACCAAATTTAAGCAAGAGGATGTCGCAATCAATTTTTCCATATCCCGCAACGGCATTTGCATGTGTTGGGCCAATTCTTGCTCCGTTGGCTGCCTTCCCAGATGTGCTTCGAGCGCATTGGTTGCTTCATAAAGCTTGCTAGCCTGAGATCGCACCATACGAGGCAACCAGTCCATGTGTCGGAGTTCGTCTAACATTGATCCGCGAACACGCGTTACACAATAGGCTTCAAACTTAATGCCGCGAGAAAGATCAAACGCGGTGATAGCATTAATCATCCCAAAGCACCCAGCCGAATATAAATCGTCGATGTCGACTCCATCGGGCAATCGCTTCCACAGTCGTTCCGAGTGGATCTTCACAAGTGGTAAGTAATGTTCGAGCACAACGTTTCGCAGGTCGGGGTTTTTAATGTCCGCTTTGAACGCTTTCCACGCAGGCAAGATGTCGAGTTCGACCACAGGGCCGCTGCCGTTGCGTTGCTGAGGAATTCCGTTTTTGTCAATAAAGCTCTCAGGCGTATCAACTTGTGATTCGTCTTGAACTTGTACACTCGCTGTTTCGGTTTGGCATGTATTGGTCTTGGGCATTTCGTTCCTCCTTGAACGATAGCGTGATGCTCTTAAATTTAGATCTAAGTTTGTCTGCTATTAGTGGATAATTTTCAAGATTAAAATTAAAATAATAAATAAGCGTCTACTGAGTCTGTTCTGTGACGGACAACTGTCTGGCGTTATTGCGTTGTGGTTCCGACACAATTAAATCAATGCGGTTACTGTCCGCGACCGCCTGTCTGGTAGGTTTAGTGGGTGTCAGTTTGGTAATAAATTGGGCAAATAGATCTGGATTGACGTCTTCAAAATTGTCGGTAAGTTCAGGGCCGGTAGTGAGTAAACTGATTGGTAAGGCTGTATCTTGTAACAATGTACAGAGGTGGCCTACAGTTCGTGTTTCATCGAGCTTGGTCAATACAAAAGACGAAGGATGAATCGGTATTGGCGCTGCAAGTAGATCCTGAATGTGCTGAGTGTGGCAGGTTGTGGCGCAAACTAGGTGACTCCGCTGCGGCTTGATTAGCGACAGTATTCTCTCGAACCAGTTGTGCCTCGCTTTGCTCTTAATGCAAATCCCAGGTGTGTCAAACAGCACATAATCTTTATGCCGAAACTGCAGCAGGGCTTGTTGCAATGATTCGTGATCTGTGCAACTGATGCAGTCAATCCCCAGTTTCTGAAGATGGACTCGCAGCCAGTTGGGTTTTGTCGCATCACTGGTCAACATGGTCGATAAATCGATTACGGCAACCGTTCGTTCTTGTCGCAATTGTAACTGAGTCGCAAGCTTGGCAATCGTTGTGGATTTCCCGACTCCGCTGAGTCCATAAAACAAAATCCGATCCGGTGTGGTTTTGTCCAATGACTGTAAACCAGATCCGGATAAGACCGCCGTTGTTTCGATGATACGAGCCAACGCGTGGTTGATTTCCTGCTTCAGCATTTCACCCGTCGCAAGTGGATTATTATTCAACGCCAATTGCATTAGCTCATCGATAGCTGTAGCGGTTAATCCTGCATGTTGCAGACTGTCGACGATCGCAGCATTGTTTCGGCGGGGAAAATTCCCACTAGATGTTTCACTACCGCGCGTCGTTATCGGTGGTCTTTCTGCAGTGGGCCGCTCACTGGTGTGTGTTTGTTGTTCGAGTTGATAAAGTTGTTCGATATATGAGGTTGCGACAACTGAGGGCGAGCCGGCATCGATTGTCTGCGAGTCTATCTGCGACGAGGGTTTGGCAAATGCTTTTAATACATCCACCGTTTCCGCTGGCGCATCAACATTCGATTTGCCCATCGCTGGAGGCAAGCGTGTTGGGATTTGCACCGCGCAAGATGCCGACACAACCACGTGTGATGGACGTCTAAACCATGGCAGCAGGCCTGAAAAGACGGTGCGGGTTTCAAGAATCATCGCTTCCGGTCCAAGTGATTCGCGCACCATTTGCAGGGCTTCTTGAATCGATCGTGCTTTAAAGGTTTGGACTGTCATTGGTTTTCAGAATACTGGTATTTTCGGCGTTTAGGAGACAAGCTGTTCATGTAGTGGTACAGGCGGCGGCATATGTGAAGTGATTGATAATTCAGGCCCGGCACGTATTTTTAGGTCATTTGGAATCTCGGCGCTTGTTAATATGGGAAGACGTAGTCTGTGCCGGCCTGCTAGTTGTTGCGCTGCAGCACGAATTGATGGGTTAACGACAACGGCCACTATTTGTGGATCTCGTCGTTCCGCTCGTTCAATTTGGCGACATAACTGGCGGCTAAATGCGGTCGATACATCCACATCTAAATCAGTGTTTGTAAATCGCATAGCGTGTTCAATAAACTGCTCGGTTTGTGGGCAGATTGAAATAAACGAGGCAGTTTCGAAAGCGGAGAACGATTGGCATATTGTACGACCGAGCCGAGCACGGATATGTTCGGTTAACATAATTGGGTGGGATTCGTGTGGGCCATGGCGAGCGATCACTTCGAAAATAGTCGGCAATGAACGAATTGATACGTTTTGCGCGAGCAACTGCTGCAAAATTTGCTGCAATTGTGCCATGCTGATCAGATTGGGGATGACTTCATCGATAATTTGTGGTGTGTGTGCATGTAATTGGTTGACTAGCTGGGTGGTGGCCTCATGGTCGAGTAAATCGGCGGCATGCTGATGTAATATATCGTCTAGGTGAATGCCGAGAACGTCGGTCGGCGTGATGGGGTGGTACCCCATGTTCAAGGCCTGTTGCTTATTCGACGTTGCAATCCACCGGGCGTTGCTGCCGTGCTCCGTGGATTCAACTTGGACGCTTAACGGAAAATCTGCACTCAAATCTCGCTCGGCATTTTCACCCTTGGTAACAATCAGCAATCGATTCACCGCCAGCTTTCCTCTCGCGATTGAATGTCCGTGCATGCTGATTTCATACTGGTTGGCGGCCAAATCGAGATTGTCTCGAATGCGAATCTCCGGCAGAACCATGCCCTGTTGGACCGCGAATTGTTGTCGCAACTGATGGATGCGTTGTAGAATTCCGTCGCTGTCACTGCGCTGTGCTAAAGGCAATAGTCGCACACCTAAGCTGAGCAAAATAGGTTCGACTTTAAGCAATTGGCTAATATCCGTTGGTTCACTGGAAGTTGATTTCTGTTTGGGATTCTCTTCATTAGAATCTGTGGTGTCTTCGGTTGATTTGTGCGACAGCACATACGCAATTCCTAGGCAGGCAGCAGCCAGGGAAAGTAATGGTAGTTTTGGCAAACTAGTAAGCGTCAAAATTGCCAAAAATGCAGCAGCAAGGACAAGTACTTGTGGTTGGTTAAACAACTGGCTCAACAGTTGGTTGGAGAGCTTGTCGGTTTGGCTGGTGCGTGTTACGAGAATCGCAGTAGCTAATGAAATTAATAGTGCCGGAACTTGGCTTACTAAACCGTCGCCGATCGTCAAATACGTAAAAACTTCGGCCGCTTCATGGAAAGGCATACCCGCTTTGAATACGCCGTATGCGAGACCGACAACGATGTTGATGCCCGTAATAATAATGGCTGCGATAGCATCTCCGCGAACGAATTTGCTGGCCCCGTCCATCGCTCCGTAGAAATCCGCTTGGGCAGTCAGATCGTGACGTTGTTGTTGAGCTTTTTTTGCAGTAATGAGTCCGGCATTTAGGTCCGACTCGATCGCTTGTTGCCGCCCGAGCATACCGTCTAGAGTAAAACGTGCGGCCACTTCACTGACGCGAGTGGCACCTTTGGTTAGGACAACAAATTGTATAACAATCAAAATCGTAAATATGACCATTCCTACGATCAAATCATTGCCGGCTACAAATTCGCCAAACACACTGATCACGCTTCCAGCCGCTTGCGTCCCTTCAGTCGCTCCGCCCGTTAGAATTAATCGCGTCGAAGCGACATTGAGAACGAGCCTACCGAGCGTGGCTGACAGCAAGATTGCTGGAAACACACTTAGCTCAAGTGAAGTTTTAATATTCAACGTGGTGAGCAGGATGATGACGGCAAACGTGATATTACAGGCCAGAAAGACGTCAAGCAGCCAAGTTGGTACTGGGATGAGCAGCACCAAAATGGAGGCAATGATGCCTACTGGGATAATTAAGTCTTGCCAACGAATCCGTTGCATTATTTCTATACCACGCCAACGATTATCGGGAGCCTACAACCGCGCTTACTACTATATGGGTAAGAACTGTTTGGTTTTGGCCGAAATTGAGGTGCAAGAGTACGTAATATGCGGCGTTTTCGCAATATCAGAATAGCGGCCACCAATTACTAGGAAATGATAGCGGTAGCAGAGTTTACTCTTCTTGATAGCCGTATTTTTCCAACAGTGGCAAGCATCGCTTGGTAATTAACCTGTGGATATCATCATTGAGCTGATGCTTGTTGGTTTTGTAGTCTTTTTGGGATTCAAGATACTCTGTTAAGGGCTCGCCAATTTGCGATTGGAAATCACCGAGTTGCAATTCACCATAAATAGTTTGGATCAATTGTTCGGGGTCCTGCACGAGATCCTCATAGCGAACGTCGATAATAGAATCCTGCTCAATTTCCAATCGTTGACGTTCAAATCCTTGGTAGAGGGTTTCCATGGTGTTCGCGATATATTCATGTAGCCATGATAAATCATAACGAGGTTTGTTAAAGCCTTGAATATAATCAAGTGACTGCCAGAGGCGGACAGTAGAGGGAAAGAGACTGTAGGGACTGCGCGTGATGTGGATAAATCTTGCCCCAGGGAATGCCTCGGCGAGATATTTGATTCTTCCCAAATGTGGTGGTGACTTAAGTACAACTGGCTTGCCCGGCGATTGATAGCTGACCAATTTGACGAAATATCGCAGGTTGTCTTGCCAAGCGGCAACTTCGTCAGCAGAGAGATTCTCGAGCGTAAGATAATCATCATCGACTAGTGGCCCGTTTGGGAAAGCCATGCGTAAATAGGGAGAGTGGTGACCCATATTGAAGATAGCAAATTCGTCCTCCTGAGGCTTGGCAAAACTTGTGGCGACATTGTCTTGCGGTCGTTTGTCGGGAATCAGATATTTGTCGAATTTCAAAAAGAAACGACCGGTGATCAAACATTGATTTGGCAAAAAACATTGTAAGGTACTCGGGAATGTAAACTGCTGATCCAGTGATATTAGATCATGCAGAAACGTCGTTCCGCTTCTCCAATGCCCCACGATAAAAATTGGAGGTTCTGTCAGTTCGTGGGCATTGATCTTTGAACGATAGAAGACGTTCTGCAGTTGTGCCATACAGCTATTGAAAACCGAAAAATATGAAATCGTAAACGCGGGAAACCAACGCGATGGATGCACCGCGAATCGATTCTTTGCGAGAAGTTTAACGTAGTCCCCAAAACGTAACCCGTGCCAGAACCGTGGTGCTGTTATTGGGTAAGAATGGTAACTTGGTTTTTTAGTTTTGGGTGATTTGCTCATGTTGGATTTGGGGATTGCAGCAGTTTAGCGATAGGTTCATATAGTTCGACGGGAAGTAATTGCTTGTTGACAGTTAACTGAGCGAGTTGCGCGGCAAGTTGACTGTCGTGGTAAACCGTAATGTTGTGGTGCCGCGTTTGTTGAATTATATCGGTTGAATTACCAGAATTAATGACCTTTATCACTCGAGGAAGATCCATCTTTACAGGATTGTATTGCAGCGCAACAGTAGCACCACTGGGGTTGTAAATGATAAAGTCGATTTCTCGCCATTCGCGGTCAGTCAAGGTGGTTGCAGTCGCCAGGTGGGGATTTTCTGCAGGAGATCCCTGTCGCGGAAGTCGCTGCCCGCCAGCGCCGCGCGAGCCTTGTTGCTCGCGGTGTTCTTCTTTAAGTTCCTCAGGTGTCATTCGCAGCGATTGATTCCATTTCCAACGTTGCCAAAAAAAGTCGACACTTGCGATTGCAAAAAGAACGATCGCGACTTGCAACACGGAACTGGTCAGAACCAGCAAACCGCCCTGCTCGACCCCTGACGCGTTACTGAATGATAATTGTGCAAGTTCTTCTCGTTGAATCCACAATGCCAGCATCACAACAGCGAATATCGTCGCTGCCCGACATGCGCTGCCTAGATATTCAACCCACCGTGACCCGCGTGTTACCTGCCGCCACCAATGTTGAGGCGACATCCGCGTGGTATCTAGTTTCATTTTGCTAGGCAGCCAAATGAAACCGGTTTGCAGTACACTTGCCAGAATAGCTACTGACATCAAACCAATGGTCAGCGGTGCCGTTTGCCTCAATATTCGAAATCCTGTTGTGCTGACAAGTTCGGTTAATGCCGCTGAGTCGGTTTGATCTGTGTGGCTAACCAACTCAGGGCGGAATTGCAAGAGTTCCGCCCAGTGGATTTTGATTGCGTTAACGACTGGCGGCGAGTTACTGACCAGTAGTATAGCAACGCTGAGCAAAATAACCGCGGCGACGAGCGAACGACTTTTCGGACAGTTGCCTTGTTGCCGCGCTTGCTGGCGCTTTAGCGGCGTAGCGGGAATTGTCCTTGTGTCATGGTCTGATAATTCGGACATGGTTGTTACAACACTCCCAGCGTTGCCAGAGCTGCTTGGATTTCAATTTGCATGGCTAGCATGGCGCTGCCGAGAGTCAGCATGACGGCGCCGAGCAATACAAATGTATTGAGTGGTATTCCGATGACAAAGTGATTCAATGCTGGGCTTTGCCGACTTATCCACCCCAGTGCCAAGTTCACAGTTATCATGATGATCATGACGGGCAGCACGATGCGGAGGGCCAGCGTGAAACTCCAAGTTGCGACGACAGCCGCTTGCTCAAACCAGTGGTCCGGTTCTTGAGTAACTGATAATTCACCGACGCCCAGCCATTGGTAACTGTCCAAGAGAGCAGTTATTAACATCCGCTGCATCCCAGATGTTAATAACACGGCGACGGTAATCAAGCTGACAAGCATCCCAATGGACGTATTACCTATTTGGGATTGTGTCGTGGTTTTTAGCGGTACACCAGACGTCATCCCGAGCCATTGCCCTGCGATGAGTATGGATTCTACGACAAACAGAATTGCTGTTCCGAGCGCCAATCCGGTGATACCCTCGGAGATCAGCAAGTTCATGGGGGGCAGGCTGTTGGTTACACCAGCGGACGTGGCATTGGGGGGATTCAGAAAGGGGGCGAACAGTCCTGAGTCGTGCTGGACGGGAGTTACCAGCGCTGTGAGCAGAACGGCGAGTACGATTTTTGTTTTCCAGTTCCAGTGCATTCGCCCTAGAGGCAATAGTAAAACGATTGGAACCATTCGACAGGCAACGATTAGGCCGGTAGCGAGCGGAATTGTTTCGCCTAAGTCTAGGAGTTCCGGTGGGAGTCGTTCTTGCCAATCATACATATCCGCCATCAGGTGCTATCCTCCGAAAATCATTTGGGGGATGCTGGTGAAGAGTTGTGTTGAGTACTCTGTAAGCTTCTCGAAAATCCACGGCAAGCAAATGCACATCACGAGTAAAATTGCAGTCAGTTTTGGAATATAGCTTAGTGTGTGATCTTGGATCTGAGTCATGGCTTGCAACATACCGACCAAGAGTCCCACGAGGATGGCAATTACGAGGATGGGCGCAGCGATCAATAACGCTTGCATAAACGCTTGTTGACCAAGTTCAACTGCTTGCTCAGACTGCATCTTGTATTTCCTTGTCGTGTTTAGATATTGCGTTGATCATTCCGCTTCCAAAAAATCAAAAGGTTAGCCGAAGCTTTCCAAGAGCATGCCTATGATTAGGTGCCAACCATCGACGAGGACGAACAGCATGATTTTAAATGGGAGTGAAATTGTAGTTGGAGGTAACATCATCATGCCCATTGCATTGGTCACGCTACTGATAACGATATCCAAGACCAAAAATGGCAGGAAAATAATGAACCCAATAAGAAAAGCGGTTTTTAGTTCGCTGATCATAAAAGCGGGCAATAATGCCTGCATAGGGATGTCGTGATAGCTTAGTGCGGTGGTCGCGGACCCGCTTTGATTGTTTGTTGCGAAGTAGGACGGTTCGTTGCCCGCCTGTAATGTACGCGCGTTTTCAGGTAGGTGATCGTAAAATAACCACACGTCTTCACTGTTGCCAGCCCTGTCGATTTGTCTTCCCATGAAGTTCACCAAGGAACTACGAGCGACTTCCCAAGCAGATTCACCAGAAATTTCCTTATCGCTATAGGGGACGATCGCTTCTTCGTAGACAGTCGTCCAAGTGGGCGTCATTATTAAAGCACTCATAAACAAAGCCAACGCACCAATCACTTGGTTGCTGGGGTTTTGCTGTGTCCCTAGAGCTTGCCGCAGTAGACCAAGCACTACGGAAATTCGCAGGAATGAAGTTGTCATCAGCAGTACCGCTGGTGCAACACTAAGCACGGTAACCATCAGGAAAAGCTTCAAACTGCTGAGGGCCTGTTCGGGCGAATTGAGTTGCTGCTCGAGAACATTAACGCTCGGTTGGGCGGCGGGAGCAACGACTGCGTTTGGGGGTGCGCTGCTGTCGACAGGCTCGACACTATTGCTGGTTTCGGCTTCGATGGGATACGCATGTATAGCGGACATCGGTAGGATGGTAAGGCACAGCAGCAATCCGGCTAGCGCACTGGCTAGCTGGATTCGCAGCGAACGAGTTGCTCGCTGCGGTAGTGTCGATTCAAAATTTTCAAGTTGGTGAGGCATTAGTTTTGTTGGGCATCTGTTGCCGCTGAACAGTTCTTTAAGCGTTGAACGTTTCGTTGGGATTCTGTGAGTATTGGGCGAATATTCGCTTAAAGGTGCTTTGGGGAAGTTCACTTGCGGCGCCAGTTTGTAAGTTTGTTTCAAGCAACTGTGCAACTTCCACCGGATCATTAATTTCGGCCAGGCAGGTGACACTGCTGTCACTAGCGGAGACCAATAGAATTCGTTGTCCAAGGCGGATTAAGTGCAGGCTGTGGATTTTGTTGATTTGCTTTTGCCCGAGTAATTCCAGTGTTTGTTGTGACATCATAGTTTTGGAGGGACCTTGGATCTTCTTGGTGACCCACAGCAGCACCATGAATGCACCGAGAACAACGGTCAACGCGCCAACCATGCGAGTAGCGGATTGGGTGAAATTGGGAATCGAGAATTTACTGGTTGCCGAAGTGGTAGCAGGAGGCGATGTAGACTCAGTCTTTCGAGACTGCAAGGGCAGTTGCGGGAATGGCGATCGCTGTAATGACTGCAGTGATTCGGATTCGAGCACTCTCGTTTCTGTTACTGTTTTCGGCGGGTCAACTTGAGCTGTGCAAATATTGCTTGTTAGCACAAGGGCCAACATAGTCCATACGCACGACAGGAATTGTTTGTCGAACGGGTTTGAGTTGGTAAGCGAAAAGTGTGCTTGTTGCTTAGGCGACATTTTGTGACCTTGATAACTTATCCCAGAGTCAGGAGTTATTGGGCAGATGGTGAAATGGAGTCGTGGCTAGTAGAGGTGATTTTGAGTACATACTCACCATTGTGAACGGTTAATTCAGCGGTGGCGATGATGCGGTTGCCTCGGTAAACGACGACAGGTTGTTCAAGTCGCTCGGACGATAACAAGACGTCACCTGAGGAGAGTCCTGCGAGCGTTTCTTGAGTGACATCCAGACGGCAGAATTCTGCTCGCAATATATTTGAGTGCACTTGTGTGGGGGCATGTTGTGCAGGTATGGCATTTTGGCTGGGCCCAGACAGTTGCGGGTACGGTATGGCTTGTTGAGTTGCCTCAGTGTCTTCTTGTTGCAGCATTTGGGTGAGTCGCGAGCATTTATCGAGCGTCTCGAGGATCGGCGCAGGGTCCGTCTGAGTCGTGGGTGTATCTGATGCCGAGTTGTTTGAATCCGCGGCAGAATCGGGATTGTTTGGTTCGGTTGTCATTATGGTGGCCCATGAAAATAGACAGTATTGTGGTATTGCAGAAATAGTGCACACAAATAAGGCTAACTTGTCGCTAAAAATGGTGTTTTATGCAATGCCAATTTCGTGCTAGTTGGTGCAGATGTCGATTTGCGTACGCGTGTTTTTTTTGTGATTTAAACGCGAATTGGCGTTAACTGTCGCCAAAGTACCGGACTGCGGGCGTAGGGGGTTGACGTTGGTGGTGAGTTGTCGAAAATGTCCACTAAGCTGCAGCAATGCGGAGTAATAAACCAACACAATGAATTAGCAAGAGGGATGACCACATGGGACGCGCAAAAATTACAATCATCGGTGCGGGAAACGTTGGCGCAACGACAGCACATTGGTGTGCAGCAGCTGAACTAGGAGATATCGTGCTGTTGGATATCCCTCAGGCTGGTGACATGCCTAAGGGCAAAGCTCTCGATCTGATGGAGGCCTCACCTGTCATGGGTTTTGATTGCAATATTTTGGGCACCAGCGATTATGGAGACACCACGGACAGTGACGTTGTTGTGATCACGGCAGGTATTCCTCGCAAGCCGGGCATGAGTCGCGATGATCTACTGGCCACCAACTCAAAAATCATGACCGCCGTAACTGAACAAATCAAAGAAACGAGTCCCAACGCGGTCATTATTGTTGTCAGCAATCCACTGGATGCAATGGTTCAGCGATGTTTGCAGGTGTCTGGTTTTCCGTCAAACCGAGTTCTCGGTCAAGCGGGCGTATTAGATACCGCTCGATATCGCACATTCTTAGCGATGGAATTAGGTGTTAGTGTCGAAGATATTTCAGCTTTGTTGATGGGTGGTCATGGCGATACGATGGTCCCGCTGCCAAGTTGTACCTCGGTGGGCGGCATTCCGGTCACTCAATTGCTCGATCGTGCTCGATTGGATGAAATTGTAGACCGCGCTCGTAAAGGCGGCGCTGAAATTGTTGGTTTGCTAAAAACCGGCAGTGCCTATTACGCTCCAGCCGCAGCTTGTACTCAGATGGTGGAAGCGATTATCAAAGACAAAAAAAGGGTTCTCCCCTGTGCTGCCTATTGTGATTCTGAGTACGGCGTTGGTGGATATTACGTAGGCGTGCCGATTGTTTTAGGAGCAGGCGGCGTAGAGCGTATTATCGAGTTGGAATTAACCGAGCAAGAAGCGGCTGAATTCCAAAACAGTGTCGACGCCGTGAAAGAACTCGTGGCAGTGATGGCTGAGCTAGCGTAGGCCCACGAATTACACGAACGAAACCACCTCCCCTCCGCAAGGTAAACATTCAACGGGGTGAGGTGATCGGCATTGACAGGCATTGGTTTATTCCTTAAAAGTCCGGCGCGAATATAGTTCGTTTGCCATTTAAGGGAATGCAAAACACCATGTCTGAAAACCTGCGGTTCTTTACCAGTCGGAAGCATCCGGTCTGGGCTCCTATAGATATTGCTGAAGTTGTTCAAGAGTCGTTGAAGCGGGTGCGCGAATACCAGTCGCGCCGCAACGTGCATGTTCACTGCGATCCATTAACGAGTGTGTTTGCCTACGGTGATCAAGAATGGATTACGATGGCGGTCACAAATCTTCTCGAAAATGCTATCGAACACACACCTAGTGAATCCCATTATCGAGTGGCCGTGGATGTGGATAGCCGAAAAACTAGAGTCCTTGTTGAGGATCAAGGTCCGGGCATTACACCGGGTTCAGAGTATCAGATATTCAAACCGTTTTACACAACACAACCAGGTGCTACAGGGCTGGGCCTTGCCAATGTCCGTCGCGTCATCGAAATACATGGTGGCGGTATTCAAGTCGCGAATATGGAGCACGGTGGCGCACTGTTTACATTAAAACTACCGCGTATTCAGGCACAACAAGTGGCCTAAACCTGAGCTAAAACAAGTCAATAACCAAAGATGAAACGTCCACTTCCGATCTAATTATGCAATCATTTTCAAACATCAGCAGTATGGCTCTTGCGGCACTGCGTGAGTCGAAAAAATCGACGCGGATAGCCCTAGTGGTGTGTGTATCGATTTTGGGTATTTCGATTATGGTTCTGATCAGCGGTGGTGAACGAAAGATGGAACGCCTGTTCGCGGGGCGGGAGTTATCGGCGAGTGAAATATCAAAAATAACGCAGTCTTTTTCAGTGGCGAAGCTAGACCAGTGGGAAGTGGTAGGCAAGCAAATTCAAATTCCACGGACTGAGCGGGCGAAGTATCTGGTGGCACTCGAGGGTAAATTTGATTTAGATGCTCGCAATACCGACGTCGACCAAGTGCTGCAACAAACGAGCATATTAGACACACCTAGTCTGCGCGATCTGCGATTGCGAAATGCAAAGGAAAAAGATCTCGCCATGATAGTAATGCAGATGCCTGATATCGAACTAGCTCGAGTAAACATCGATACCAAACAAGAACGTGGTTTATCAGGACAAACAAAAATGGTTGCCCTCGCAGCACTCAAAGCTGCAAATGGCGAAGACTTGACGATGCAAAAAGCAGAATCCATTCGAGATATTATCGCTGCGCGTTACGCTGGTTTGCAACGCGACGAGGTCGTGGTCATTGATTTGAACAGTGGCCATACCTTCGGTTCCTCAACCTCTCTGCAGCAACCCACGGATCGCCAACGTGCGATGCGTGACTATGAGAGGTGGTGGAAAAATCGCATTGAAAATCTACTTGTCGATATTCCAAATAAACGTATTGAAGTAAGTTTGCAGATTATATCACCTACCTCTTTCACCGACGGTTCGCCCGTGCTCGGTCAATCGACAGATCGCATTCGGGCGAGTATTTCAGTTGGGATCCCACATTCGTATATTCAACAAGTCGCCACCGCGAATAGCGGGTATTCTAAACCGTTAAATGGGCCGGAGCACCAGAAACTTGTCGCGCAATTGGAAATGCAAATATTGCAGAACGTAACAACATTGGTGCAAGGTGTTATGCCGATTGTTCCTCAGGCCACGCTCGAACCGCTGCAAGTAAACGTTGCCACAATTGTTGACTTGGTAAACGCTGAACCTGTTGTGAGTCCCTCAAATCCGTCGTTGACGAGTTTAGCGAACCATTGGCGAGAGGCAGTCATGGGCCTAGTAATGGTGATTACATCATTGACGTTTGTGCGGCATCTCCGCAATCGCTCAAACATACCCACTCCTCGGGCAGTAGCGAGTGAAGACAGCGAGAACTTGTCGACCGCAGAGGTGATATTGAATGCAACCACGACAGCGGAATTAGAGTCCTCTGCCGATGGGCCCACGACACCGGATTTTGCTAATACCAGTCGGCAATTCCAAGTCTATCCACTTGGGGTTTATGATCGCCGACAAACTCTGCAGACTGCCGCACTAAAGAGGACGGCGACTAAAGTCGACACGGAGCCTAGTTTAACCAACGAGTTAGATAAATTGTTAAGTGATTCACCTGCCGATGCGGCGGATATTTTACGACAGTGGGTAAGTAGTGCAAATGATGGATCATGACACATTGCGGCGAGCGGCAGTTTTAGTTGCAAGTCTTAAACCAGGCCAAGCGGATGAGTTGATTGCTCAATTGTCGTCCCGCGATGCGAAACGACTACTGGCCTGTGTTGCCAATCTTTCGGCCGAAGACTTAGCTGCGTCCGCCGATGTCATAGAAGATTTCCTCGATCATCATCAGGAACCCGCCAAAACACATCTTGCGGACACGCTCGCAACGCAAAAACCGGAACAACAATCTTCTGTTGCCCCCGTATTTAATGCTGTACCGGATTTCGATTTTTTAGATCAAGTGTCCCCTGCTTTGGTAGCGGATTTTTTGTCGAGCGTACATAGTCAAATTGGGGCGGCCATTTTGTCAACGTTGCCCTCAAGATTTGCGGGTGTAATTCTGTCCTATTTTGACTCGCAAAAACAGCAGGACGTTCTAGACCGGATTGCGGCTTCCGGTAAATGTGCCGCTGAATCGTTGCAGTTCGCTGTGTTATTACTGCAAGATCGGCTGCTGCAAATTGACACAAATGGTCAAGGACATAGTCCACGGCCTGATACTAAAGCCCAAGAGATTCGGGTCGCCGCGCAAAGTAGTTTTCGCAATCGAACCATTTCTGCACTGGATACACCAGGAACAGAGTTGGGTCATTTAGAGACTGGCCAGCGGTTGGGTCGGGAAACTGTGGAAGAAGCCAAACAGCAAATCACTTTGCGTTTTGAGGATTTGATTTTGCTTGACGATCGATCCTTGGCTCAAGTATTCCACGTCGTCGACTCGCAAGTCATGTTGTTAGCACTTGCCGGCGCGACCGTGGATTTCATTACTCGAGTGTCGGGACCGTTGACGAGTTCACAAAAAGAACGCTTCAATCAACAAATTCAGTCTCTCGGTCCAGTTTCACTTGGCGAAATAGAACAAGCTCAGCAAAATGTTGCGGAAACCGCAACGCACCTTGCCAATGCAGGGCAGATAACGATTACAGGCCAGCAACCATTTTTGGCGGCGGCTTAGAGTATTGGGACCGTTACTGTCGAGGTTTACTCGTGAGTAGTAATGTCCCTCAGTTCGCCGAGGTCGTCGAGACGGTGTCTTGTTTTAGCAGTTCGTTTTTTAGCTTGGCGGTCCGCTTTGCCAACTCGAATGAGGAAAAAAGCGATAATTAGCATTGCACCGATAAAGGCAATCGCAACGTAAATTCCGCGACCGGACCGGTCGACAGTTGGCTGCGTGTGGATATGAATGGCGCTGGCAATAATCAGCGGACTGAGCTGTTCACGTTCAGGACCGTCCCGCATCGTAAGTGCTGATTGATAGGACCAGAGTTTGAAAAATACCCCTTGAACCGTCACTTTTTCACGCAGTAGTTTACGACCGTCCACACCCTGCCGCAATTCGTTCATCGCCAGTTGTAATTCCGGAGGTAGATTATTTACGCAGACTTGCAAGGGAAATCGATTTTGAAAGATAAGACCAGCTTGGTCGGCATCATTAGTTTTCACTCGAATACGGTGTTTGCCAATCGGTATGGAGAGGTCGAGTTGCCAATAGTGATCACTGCCGAGGCGCTGGCGCATTTTTGAGTTGACGATGGCAATGCGGCTAATTTGCCGCACATCGCCATGGATCGTCACAAATTGTCCTTGCAACGCGTTCGTGTCTTTGAAGAAATCTACGATTGCGGGCGTGGGAGGTGGTGATTGTTGATGAACGTGCTGGATTGAATCTAGCGCGGAAGAGGGCTGAAAAATTTTAAGAATTTGGTAGAAGGCTTCGCGGTCGTTATGTCCGAGTGCCGATTTGTTGGTGCGACGAATTTCATCGAGCAAACCAGAATCAAAACCATGTTGGCTAAGCAGTACCATTGAGCTATGTACATTTCGTTCAATGGAAATGTCCCTTGGCAGCCATTTAACTCGCGAAGCAGCCATTATTAATTCGAGTTGTTTATTTTCATCCGTTGTTTTTAATAGCAAGCCGTCGACAAGAATTGGTTCGTCAATCTCAAAGGGTACTTGCTGCTTTGTTTGTGCTGTTGAAGATCCTTCGGCGACCTCGGTCGTGACTGCCGTCGAGCGTTTCCACGAATCGGGAAACCAAGCGATGGGTAGTTTTCGAGTGGCGATTCGGATCGGCATATCGCTGTCGGTAGCTTTGATGGTGACCCAGAAAAAAGAATTGAATCCAATCAGTCGCGCTGCTTCGGGGATGATGTATTGTCGTTTTACACTTGTTGCCCGCCCCCGAATCGTGAAAAAGTTGATGCGATGTCGATCAACGTCGTTTGCCAACATATCAAGGGTGATGGCGGAATCTGTGTGCGCGGTTGGTTTTGTCAATCGCTGAATATCACTCTCGCTAATTTTCGGGAATACAGCCAGCAGCTTACCAATCGTATCGACGTCTTTTCCAACCACGGGGTCGAGGTCAATTAAGAAACGAAGTTCACTGGGACCAATTCCTGAAATTTCTAGAATTTGTTCAGCAGTAGTACTGTGGGCAATCGAAAATGGAAGCTGGTGATCACTAATCTTGTTTTGATTCCATGGCAGGGGTTCGTCAGCGTGCAGTCGACCATGGTGTTGCGTGAAACAGAATCCGCAAATTGCGACTGCGTAAAGCACCACTCGTAAGTGGAATTGCAATGTGGCACGGTGCGGTTGGATGTTGGTAAGCGACATGAATTGGGGTGTGATTGCGAGTAGTTAGAAGAGGGTAGGATTATTGTGTAGACGAGTTTTGTTCTGCGAGTTGCTGCAGGGCTGCGCGAGTCGGTAGGGCTACTTCATCATCGCTGAGACCGGCCAAATGTTGTGATATATTGGTCGGGGATGTCTCTGTAGCAGTTTGCCCTTTCCAGCGGCTCATCAAGTACACGCCACCGGTGAAGCCAGCAGCGAGAATCAGGGGAATCGCAAATATTGCCCAAACGGGTAGCTGAGCCGTCGGTTTTGCAGAAGTCTCGGCCGCCATTTTTTCGTGGGGCAACCATTGAAAAGAATTGGCGAGCATTAATGGTGAGGAAAACATCTGTCCTTGCGTTCCGTTATGTGCCCATGATTTAAAGAAATACCCAGTTACTTGAACGACGTCATTCATGTCCGCGGTGGTGCGGTCGATGTCTTTGTCGGGTAGCGCTGGAAAACCGCTCGGCGGTTGCAGACAGTACACGATTAGAGGCGTGGTGCTTCCGCCACTGGGACGGATAACAAGGACATAGTATTGTGGGATGTCGAGTTGGTTTGTGGGTGCTTGGACGCGATACGCTTTGCGGACTTCACCTCGCATGGATATTAATTTGCCCCGAAAAGTATCTTGTTGTTTTGAGAGTTCGAGAATGTTGGGTGTGAATAGGATACTCGCTTGCAAGCGATCCGCAGTGGCGTTGCGTAGTGTTTCGAGCATTCGGAACCACGCTAAGTTGTCGCTATTGCGAAACACCGTGTGGTCGTCAATTCGTGACATTCCAATTTGATCGAGGATGTGTTGAATGAATTGATATTCGGCTTGATTTACCTCTGGGGCTTGCTCGTCAGAAGTTGTTTCAAGGATATCGAGAAATGCTTTGCGCAGCGTTTGTGTCCACCGCGTTCGCAGTTGACCAAGTACGGTTTGAGCGCGAGTCTTCTGTGCGGGTGTAAGTGCTGTTGTTGTCGAGTGAATCGACAACATGAGTTGTTGTTCGTATTTTTGGTACAGTAAATTTATTTTTTGGTACAGATCCCACCAAAGGGTTTGCTGTTGATTATTGCCACGCTTCCCGTTGCGTGCTCGGCGCAGAGTGGCTGCTAATGTTTGTTGCTCAGTGGAGGTTAATTTTTTTAGGATGGCGATCCACAGCGTGCGGTGGGTTGATTGTAGGTCTCGGGAGGCTTGGCTAGCCGTTGGTGGTAATGGATTGCCAAACCTTGCAAGTTGCGGATCAAACAAGATGTGGGCGCTGTTGCCTGATGCTGCGCTGGTCGGGGAATTTACGTGGACTGCTGGATGATCGTCAAAGAAACGAAACAAATCGGGATCGCGAACTTTATCCATCATAATCACGATGGTCATTAGTAATGCGACGAGGGCAAATAGTTTGTATTGAACCTTTCGTGAAAAATAGTTTGGCGGTGGACGCCGTTTGCCAGTTCCGAGACCAGTGCTTGTGCCTTTCCCAGCGGCTTGATCGTCGTCTCGAATTGATTTGCTACTTCTAAAATGCACGCTCGATGTCTCTCTAAAATGTCCTCTTTTGGTGGTGTTCTTTTATTTTACCAACAAGAGTTGAGGTTGAGCCGTTAATTATTGTGAATCCCTGATGGTGGATCAATGTTTGTATGACAGAGTCGTGAAGTAAAAATGGTTTGGATTAGGGTCGATTGTGACCTAAATCTGCCGATTGTAGAACGTTTGGCATTTCCAGTAAGAGGTTAGTTGACTGGAGGATAGTTCTTGTCGATTGGTGGGTTGAAGTAGGTATTTTAGTGCTAGGGGATACTTGCTTCTGGGTTGCTAAACTTATAGGCTATAGCATAGCGATGGTGGTTGTGAATTAGAGTTTATATCACAACACGGGGAACGCTCGCCATTGTAAAGTGAACAGGAAGTAGAATAGATCAGGATTGTGAAGATGCTTTTTCGACTGTAGCGTTTTACAATGGTCGTGACCTAATAGTATTGTTGGTCTTTTTAGCTTAGTAATTTAAATTTCTTCTAAAACGGTAAATAAAAGAACATTAATGATCTGTTGTAGGACTCTATTACTACTAACACGTTGCACATTAACCGCGCGATTTGTAATACTCTCCGTATTCTTCCTTGGTATGACTATACTGGGTCGTGAGGCGGTGCGGGCAGAAGAGCCGGCGAGTGAGTTTTTAGGATCGCTACGCGCACTGAAGTATTATGACTTGGCCGAGTACTACTTGGATCTACAAGTCGAGAAGGATCTGCTTGCACCGGAGTTTCGTGCCAAGCTAGACTATGAGCGTGCCCTTGTCCTCATTCAGAGTGCCCGTTTGATTGGCAACGGAGACGAGCGAGATAAGCAATTTGAAGTTGCTCAGCAATTATTAGAGAAGTTTGCGCAGGCGTCACAAAATTCTGAATTGAAAATCCTCGCGAGCAACGAGTTGGGTAACCTATTATTTCAGCGCGCCAATCTTATCTTGTTCGAAGCGAATCAAGACGAGAACAAGGCGATTCGCGGTGACATGTTGGGTCAAGCTCGATTGCTGTTGCAACGGGCCCGTGAGATCTATGTGGCGGGTCGAACACAACTGAAAACGGAATTAGAAGCAATACCGAAGATTTTGGATCCCAAAACGCAACAGCCACAAATTGAACGGCGGAAATCGTTGTATGGCAATTATTTGCAATCGATGATTACCGCTACGAAATTGCTCGAGGAAATCGGCAAGACATACGATCCAGGCACACCGGAACACAAGGCAGCATTTGAACAAGCGTTGCCTGAGTATGATGATATAGCGATTAAGTATCGTAACAAAGGTGCTGGATTATTGGCCTTGGTTGCACAGGGGCGATGCTATTTGGCGATTGATGACACTAAGCAAGCAATGAGTTATCTCAAACAGGTGGTCGACCAACGAGAAACACCTGGCTTTAGAAATATTGTCACGCAAGCAATGCCGCTGTATATCGAAGCCCTATCGCATGAATCGGTAAACCAGATTGATCAGGCATTGGCGATTGGTGTAGCGTGGAACGCAGACATTCGGCCCAATGAAACATACAATGAGGAATGGCATGAATTTCAACTAGAGCTTGCGCGGGCCTATATTCGAAAAGCTGAGGTTTTGGAAAAGGAAAATCCGGAGGATCGTGAGGCGCGCAAGGCATATGTAGCAGCTCGCAAACTAGCACAACAAGTTCTTAAATACCCAGGGAAATATAAAAATGTAGCTCGTGATATTATTGCGTCTTTGCCGGACTTGCCAGGTGGTGCTGGTGAAGAAGAAAAAACTCCAGAGACATTCGCCGAGGCTTTGGCGTTGGGCAAGGAATACATGGAGTCGGCTCAAACGATGGAATTTACCATAAAGAGTTTGCCGGCGACAATTGCGGCTGAGACCGATGAGGCGAATAAGAATGTTTTAGTAACGCAATTGCGTGAAGCTCAGGAAAATTACAAATCGACGCAAGCTGCTGCTGTGTCATACTATGAAATGGCATTAACGTTTACTGATGCGGACACACCAGTGGAACAGTTGCAGGAAGTCTATTACTATTTGACATTCATCAATTACAGCCGCAAACAATACTATGAAGCGGCTGTTTTGGGCGAATATTTGGCCCGCCGTTATCCGGACACCAACGCTGCTCGGCCTTGTGCAAAAATTGCTTTGAATTGCTACCAATTACTTTATAACCAAGCAGCATCAGACGACCGCGAATTTGAGGTCTTGCGGTTGATTGATATCGCTGAATATACGATCAATAATTGGGAAACTAGTGATGAAGCGATAGATGCTCGACGAAGACTCGTGCCCTACATGATTGAAGCGGGCCGCTTTGATGACGCTCGTACTTTTACGTTGGATATTCCGGAAGGGGCGGCGGAGCGGTTAGAGTCTGAATTGCGTTTGGGCCGAGCGATGTGGTTGCGGTACCGTCAACGTATAGCGGAGGAGAAAAAATTAAAAGAGAATCAATCTAATCCAGCTCGACTTGCTGAGTTGGCAAACGAGATTCCTCAATTGTTAGCAGTTGCTGCTGAAATGTTGACTGCAGGCACAGACCATTTAGCCGCCAGTGCAAAAACTGCTCGAATTACTTCTAGCTCCGTGAACGGCTTGTTGTCGGCTTGTCAGTATTATATTCAAGTGGGCCAGCCAGCCAAAGCAGTTAGTCACTTAGAAGCCGATGATTATGGTTTGCTGACGTTGATTAGAAATAAGAACCCCGCGGCCAGTCGTTCTTCGTTAGCTGAACAAGGTTTTCGAATTGCCCTGAGTGGCCATATCGCCATGCTTGGATCTGGCCAAGATGCTCAAACACACATTGACGACGCCAAAGCGATCATGGCCGAACTAAACGCCCTTGTTGGTGAGACACCGGATGGGCAAAAACGTTTGGTGAGTATTTATTTTACTTTAGCGCGAGAATTGGAAATTCAATTAACCGCAGCCAATGATGACGCTCAGCGAAAGGTACTCGCCGATGGCTTCGAGACTTTTCTCAATGAAGTCAGTAATACGTCGGATCAGTTTACTGTTCGGCATTGGGTCGGCGTCACGATGCAGAGTCTCGGTAACGGATTTGAGGTCAACGGCACGATGACCCCGCAAGCCAAAGTGTATTACGAAAAAGCGATTGCCCAGTTTACCGCGATTAAAACAAAAGGCAAAGCGGATCCTACTTGGGTGCACGAAGACCCGGCGACGGCGAAGGCATATATCGGTTCGATTCGAATGAATTTGGCTCAAGTCATGAAGAAGATCGGTGATTATAAGGCAGCCTCGACGGAACTTGCTTACATCCTGTTAGCGACACCATCGAACGTCAGCGTTCAGATAGAAGCTGCCCGCACTTACTGTGAATTAGGTGTGCGGGAAAAGGATTCGGCTAAATATTTGCTAGCTATTGGAGGTGCTCGCAAAATGAAAAGCGGCGACAACTTAATTTGGGGTTGGCGAAAGATAAACCGATTAACGCAGGGCAAAGAAGCATTTACGAACGAATACTACGAGTCTCGTCTGGGGATTGCCGAGGCCCGTTTGGGTTATGCAATGTTGAAGACAGGAGAAGACAAAAAAAAATATTTGGGTTATGCCAAATTAGAGATACTCAATACAAAGAAAATATACCCAGAACTTGGCGGACCAGAATTCAAGGCTCGTTTTGATGCGATGTTAAGAAAAATCCAAAAAGCTCTGGGTGAACGTGTTACAGGTTTAGTAAACAAATAGAAGTAGCCCATTGTGGTCATGAGGGAAATACTGTTTCCGCCCGCAAGTGGAGCAGTCGATTGAAAACGAAATAAATAGGGATATGCAAATGATCAAACGATTGCAACTAATTAAGCTCGTGCTATTGTCGAGTCTGTTTTTAGTCGGTACGAATGTTGTGCAAGCTCAGGTCAAGGATCAAATTTACTTGATCAGTAATCCTAATGATTCGGTGACGGGTTTGATTGACTCGATTACCAAGAATGAAGTGACCGTGCGAGTTAACGGTGTGCCGCGTAAGTTAGCAGCCAACGACGTATCGCGGATTCAATTTGTGGATTCCCCAACGGAAGTTTTGCAGGCCGCCGCGATGTTTCGTAAAGGGCAGTTAAAAGACGCTCGTGCGGAACTTGCAAAGGTTAATCTAGACGGAATCCAGAATGAATTCGTCAAACAGGATGTTGCTTATATGCTTGCGGCAGTGGATGCCCGCAGTGCGCTTGCTGGTGACGGTGATAAAAATCAAGCTGGTTCACTGTTAGTCACGTTTTTGCAGCAATACGCTGATAGCTATCATTATTATGAAATTGTCGAACTGTTCGGTGATTTAGCGTACGCGGTAGGCAGTTTTGACAAGGCGGCCGAACAGTACACCATTTTAACGACATCTCCTTGGGAAGATTTAAGAATTAAAGGGACGTTGCGGTTAGCTAATTCAACGGTCGGTAAAGGCGACTATGCCGCTGCGTTGCTCATGTTCGAGAAAGTTGCCGCGGTTTCAGCGACGACGCCGTTGATGCAATTGACCGTTTCTGAGGCAAAAGCTGGCCAAGCAAGGTGCTTGGGTGAAACGGGAAAAGCGGCAGCCGGGATCGCTTTGACTGATAAGTTGATTAAGGACAATGATCCTAAAACGCAGAAACAGTTATTTGCTCAAGCTTACAATGCTCAGGGTGTTTGTTACCGTAGCAATAAACAACCCAAAGATGCTATCCTTGCATTTTTACACACCCACTTAATATTTAACGAATCTGCTGATGCACATGCGGAATCACTATACCACTTGTCGCAACTGTGGAGTGAAGTTAGTAAAGCGGATCGTGCTCAAGATAGCAAACGTCTGCTGCGAGAAAAGTATGCGGGCACCTTTTGGGAACAGAAATCACGAGCAGAATAACCGACAATCATTTGCTCTCGAGCTTTTATTTTGGCGGCGGTTCGGGAATAATACAGAGTCTACCATCGCAACAAACATTAATCATAATCACATCCCTTAACAAAATAGACTAACACTAACATTTTACTTATGCGGTACTTTTGTACCACACTCTACAATGAGTTTTAGATTCAAAGAACGGAGACAACAATGGTTCAATTAGCAATCCCAGCGTGGCCCAAATGGATTTTGACAGGGCTAACGGCATTAGCGCTAGTTGTCGGTTTGGGCGATTCGCTCAGCCTTAACATGGCATCAGTGTTGGTTGCACAAGATGAGTTGCCTGATGAAAACGTGCCCGTAGAGGACAATGCGGAACCGGCTCCGGTTGATAACGAAAACGAGGCACCGGCAGCGGGTGGAGATGGTGCGGCGGGCGGAGATGGTGGAGACGCACCGACGTCTTATCTAGCTTGGGTGTTTGATGCACTTGGTGTCGGCTATACGTTGATTTTCCTTGCGCTTTCTTTTACGCTAGTCGCCTTGTTTGTTATGAATTTGATCACTAGTGCTCGCAGTAAGGTTTGTCCGGTGCATCTAGTCGAAGACTTTGAAGAGATGCTTGACAATAAACAATATCAAGACGCTTACGAATTAGCCAAGGAGCACGAATCTGTACTAGGTTCCGTTTTGTCAGCTGGTTTAGCAAAGCTGTCGGCTGGGTATCCTCAGGCTATCGAAGCGATGCAGGAAATTGGTGAAGAAGAGAACATGAAGCTTGAGCATCGATTGAGTTATATGGCTTTGATCGGAACGATTTCACCGATGGTTGGGTTGTTTGGTACGGTTCACGGGATGATCGCGGCGTTTCAAGTTATCGCAACGGGTGGATCGACGCCGGAAGCTTCCGAGCTTGCCGGCGGTATCTCAACTGCTTTGTTTACGACTCTCTTGGGACTGGCGATCGCGATTCCAGCTATTGCTGTTTATAACATCCTCAAAAACCGAGTAGCACGACTGATGCTAGAAGTAGGCATCCTCAGTGAAGGTTTGATGGGGCGATTTGAAGGCGTAGGCAAGAAATAGAAACCGATGCGAATAAAGAAACAAAAATCCGAAATCCTCGAAGGCGATTTGACGCCGATGATTGACATGACGTTTCAGTTGATCGCTTTTTTTATGGTGTTGATTAATTTCACCCAGAGCGAAACCAACGATATGGTTCAACTACCGGATAGTGCGCTGGCTAAGCCACCAGATTCACAATTGGAGAATCTAGTGATCATTCATCTTGGTCAAGATGGCACGGCCGTCATGAACCAAACCGAAGTGAATTACCTCGGTCTACGCCATTACCTGGACGTTGAATATTATCGCATTGACGTGCAAACGACGGACAGTCCTAAGGAAACGACGATAGTTATCCGTGCTCACAAGGCTGCCAAAGGGGGAATGGTGCAGGAATTGATTCAGATTTGCCAAGAGGCAGGTTTTGAGAATTTTGCATTGCGTGCCGAAGAAAATGTAAATAGCGCTCCAAAATATATAACACCATTAGGGGGCTAACTGAGACAATAATGAAGATACGCAATACTGATGGCAAGGGTGAAAAAATCGAACTGCAGATGACTCCGATGATTGACATCGTGTTTCAACTGCTTGTGTTTTTCATTATGACGTTCAAAATTGTCGCGATGGAGGGTGATTTCAATATCCGTATGCCCGCTGCATCACCACAAGCAGCCCCGCCAGATCAAATGGAGTTTCCGCCGATGAAACTATATTTATCGGGCAATGAAGATGGCACTTTGGCTGGTATACGCTTAAATGAAGAGAGCTTGCCGACCGTACAGCATTTGAATTCTCGAATTCAAGAGTTGATAGGTACCGATGGAGGTCCGAGTCGAGACACTGCGGAAATCGAAATTGGTTTTGATTATGACTTGCATTATGAGTGGGTGATTGGTGCAATCACCGCTGTGTCTGGTACGAAAGACACCAATGGCAATGTTGTGCGATTAATCGAAAAGATACGATTTAATACACCCGAGTCACAAGACGAATAGAATCGCGGCCGGTATTCGTTATGCCCGTGGGTGGAATTCTTTGTGCACTTTTTGCAAGTGAGACTGGTCCACGTGTGTATAAATTTGAGTGGTTGCAATGCTCGCGTGCCCAAGAAGTTCTTGTAGTTGACGCAGGTCAGCGCCTCCAGCGAGCATATGTGTGGCAAAGCTATGCCGCAGTGAATGTGGGCTGATGGAATTGGGCGCGCCGATGCGAGCGGCATATTTTTTGACCAGTTCCCAAATTGCCTCGCGCCGCAATGGCTTACCTGTGCGACTGAGCAGCAGCGAATTAGAAAGCGATTGTTCGTCCACAAGTGTGGGGCGTTCATGTGCTAGATAATTTGAGATCGACTGAACTGCTTGCTTTGCTAGGGGTACCAACCTTTGCTTTCCACCCTTGCCATGATATTTGCAATAGAATTCATCCAAGTGCGTGTTGGCGACTGTGAGATGTGAAACTTCTGATGCTCGGCATCCGGTGGCGTATAGAAGTTCCAGCAGCGCGCGGTCTCGTAGCGGATAACTATCACGATGGTTAGGAGCATTGAGCAGACGCTGGACACTGCCAGGTGTTAGAATTTCTGGGATGCGTTGCCATAATTTTTGACTACCTAAGAGCTCAGCTTTGTTTTCCGAGAGAATTCCTTCAAGCTGCAGGAATCGAAAAAAAACTCGCAGTGACACGATATTGCGAGCGATGCTGCTTGGCGCGAGGTTGTGTTTTTTTAGCGTCGAAATGAATTCGGACAATTTGGTGATGGAAAGCTTAGCAATCTTGCGTTTTCCTAGCCAGTGATTAAATCGAATGATATCACGCCGATAGGCAGCAATGCTGTTTTCAGCTAAGTGACATTCGTTGCGCAGATAATGAACAAAGGCAGCGACAGCGTTGCCTGTCACGGGTGACGGCGTTTTTGACGCGTTACGTTTTATTCGGTTACGTAGCAAACGCATGATTTTGTTGTCTTTGAAAAGAGATATACAGAAAAGAAATAATAATCACCCACAATAGAATTCGACTATGCTGTGGAAGAATCTACACTGTGCATTTTATCAGAGGAAACAACGCTTGGCGCACCATTTGGTTATACCGGTTATAACGGTCAGCAAGAAGTTTTTTGACGAAGCCGCGGCTGATTTGTGGCAAGACGTAAGTTGGTTAACCTCTCAGGGCGAAGATAATAGAGTGGTGTATTGGTTGTGTTTGTGAAGTCGAGTGTGCAAATGAATATATTAGTGACAGGAGCAGCGGGCTACATCGGCAGTCATACTTGTCGCTACTTAGCCTTACATGGACACCAGATTGTTGCTTATGACAATTTGAGTCGCGGGCATCGGCAAGCTGTTGAGCGCGCGTTACCGAACCAGCCATTTGTTTGCGGGGAACTGCACGACGTATCGTTGTTGCGTAGCACAATGCAGCAGTACCAGATCGCAGCTATCGTTCATTTTGCTGCGTTTGCGTTAGTCGGAGAATCTGTTGAAAACCCCGAGTTGTACCAGCACAATAATGTTGAGGGTACTCGGTGTTTGCTCGAAGCAGCGACCAAAGAACATGTTCAAAAGTTTGTGTTTTCTAGCACCACCGCGATTTATGGTGAACCAGAAACTATTCCGATCACAGAGTCTTGCCCTGCTCGACCGATCAGTCCCTATGGTCAAACTAAATTAGATGTTGAACAATTATTAGAACAAGCAAATACGGAACACGGCTTGGGGTTCGCAGCGCTGCGATATTTTAATGCCGCGGGGGCCGATCCTGTCGGTGATATCGGTGAAGATCATGACCCAGAAACGCACCTAATCCCCATTGTTTTACAAGTCGCTTTGGGACAGCGCAAAAACATTTCCGTATTCGGCGATGATTATGCGACACCTGACGGTACGTGCGTACGTGACTATGTGCACGTGTTGGATCTCGCCGACGCTCATTTGCGAGCGTTGGATCGGATACAAGAGAGGCAGTCAATTCAAGTTAACCTGGGATCCGGTACCGGGCATTCTGTAATGGAGATTATCGAGGCAGCTCGTGCAGTGACGGGGCGAGAAATTCAAACGGTAATGTCCGCTCGACGCCCTGGTGATCCACCATTGTTAATTGCTGACAATCAACTAGCTTGCGCGGTGCTAGGATGGCAGCCACGGCATTCCAGTATTGAGGAGATTATGTCGACGGCTTGGAATTGGCATCAATCACATCCGCGGGGTTACTCCTCCACGAATGACAAGGTGATAGGATAATAAATGCAGGATCTGATCATTGAAAAGCCGTATCGATTTGTGCCACCAATTAAATGCAAGTTTACGGTGTGGGCGACTTGCAAATTCAATTTGTTCCATTTTTGGCTGCGCCGCGCCGAGGGTATTTGTGAGTTTGAAGTGATCAACGCGGAGAAGATCGTCGATTCAATTCGAGCGAGACATGGAATTGTGTTAGCAGGGAATCACTGTCGCAACGCAGATCCGATGGCGATTGGCGAAGTTGCCAAAGCGGCTGATTGTTATTTTTACAGCATGGCGAGTTGGCATCTGTTTAACCAGGATTGGTTCATGCGATGGGCAATTCCACAATTGGGTGGTTTTAGTATTAATCGAGAAGGTGTGGATCGCACGGCGCTCGAGTTTGCGATTAATGTACTCGCCACGGCAGAGCGACCGTTAGTGATTTTTCCTGAAGGCTCGGTTTCACGCAGCAATGATTATTTGCACCCGTTCTTAGGGGGTACTGGTTTTATTGCACGAACAGCAGCTCGTCGGCGTAAAAAACAAGATGCTAATTTAAAGGTTGTCATCCATCCAATTGCATTTCGTTATCAGTTTATTGGCGATTTCGAAGAGGCCATCGAGCATTCTTTGACTTTACTTGAGTCGCATCTGGAAGCGCCAGCAAAGGGAGATTTGCCACTGCTTGAACGGATTCGTTATGTGGCGAGTGGTTTGCTTGCACAACGTGAGATGTCTTATTTGGGGCATGTGCAAACGGGCGAGTATTATGACCGCATCAAGAATCTTGCTCAGCGTATTCTCGAAACGCAGGAGCAAAAATGGAAAGGCGAGGTTCAGCAGGGGGATTTCGTTGCGCGGGCAAAAGCGCTGCGACCGTTGATGGTTCCTGATTTGGCCAATGGACTTCTTGGTGAAGAAGAAGCCAGAGAACGTCGGCAGGACTTGTTTGATATCAATACGGTGCAGCAGCTTAGCTATTACCCAGTAGACTATATCGTACCGGATGATGGACATTTGCCACGCGAACGTATTTTGGAAATGCTTGAGCGATTAGAAGAAGATCTATTGGACAAAGTGACCATTCCCCGCCGGTATAAATTGGTATTGGACGTGTTGGATGCGATCGAAGTACCTGCTGAAAAGGCACCTCGCAATGTAGATGATCCGTTGATGCAAGAGGTCGCTTCCGCATTGCAAGCTAGTTTGGATGTGTATTCACAAGCCGCCGAGTCCTATGTTGCCGATCCGGCTATGTAAGTTTGCTGAGTTTTGCAGTGGTGGATGAATTTCAACCACGAGTTTGCATGAATTTACGCGAATATGAAAACAGGGCGACTTGCGATAATTCTCAGATAGCTTGAAAATTAAGAGCTCCAGCCCCTGTTTGGTTCTTGTCGATATCTGGATAGGTGTTTATATTTAGTTGTTTCACATTGACTTAAATAAAAACGAAAGTTTGAAGTATTATGAAAGACGGCATACATCCCGATTACATTGAAACTGCAGTCAAATGCGGGTGTGGTAATAGCTTTACCACTCGTAGCACACGCAGCGAGTTGAAAATCGACATTTGTTCTAGTTGCCATCCATTTTATACGGGCAAACTGAAGTTTATAGACGCCGCTGGTCGCATCGAGAAATTCCAAAGTAAATTTGCTGCCGGAACTTATGCTAGTTTGCAAACGCCGAAAAAAGGTAAGAAGAAAAAATAGCTTCCCAAATTTAAAATCAGTCCTGAGTGATCGAGCAGCCGCCCTTGTCACCGGACTGTCGCATATCGCAGTGATCGGTCTTGCCGGTTACTGCGTTTGTCATTTACGCTTTGAACTAGATACTTTGAATAGACATTAAGGCGGAGCTCATAATTGCTCCTCCAAAACAAGGAAACTGTGTTTTGCGAGAAATGCTTGACGAGAAGCTCACTCGATATGAAGAGTTAGAGCAAATGATGACTGACCCAGAGGTGCTCACTAATTCGAGCAAGTTGGCGGCCGTTGCCCGCGAGCATGGTCGCTTGGCAAAACTCGCGACACTTTATCGCTCGTTCAAATTGATGCTCGATGAAATTGCTGAACTCAATGAAATGTCCGGCAGTGATGACCCCGATGAAAAAGAGCTGGCATCAATTGAGTTGCCAGAAATCAAAGTGCGACGAGAAGCCGCTTGGAACGATTTGCTAGAAATGACAATTGGTGGTGATGATGCATCACGCAATCGTTGCGTGATGGAGATTCGTGCCGGAACAGGTGGCGATGAGGCAGCATTGTTCGCTCGTGATTTATATGAAATGTATAAGAAACACAGTGAAAATAAACGTTGGAAAGTGGAGGTGATTGAAGCCAGCCCGACGGAACTCGGCGGCTTCAAAGAAATCATGCTGTCCTTTGACGGTGAAGGTGCTTTTCGCGAACTCGCTTATGAAAGCGGCGGACACCGCGTGCAACGTGTTCCCGATACCGAAACCAAAGGTCGGATTCATACTTCTGCCGCGACCGTCGCTGTGTTGCCCGAACCCGAAGAATTGGAAATCGATATTAAGTCGGATGACTATCGAAAAGATATTTTTCATGCCAGTGGTCCGGGTGGGCAACATGTTAATAAAACCGCATCGGCGGTGCGGTTGACTCACTTCGAAACAGGAATCGTCGTTTCGATGCAGGATGAAACAAGTCAGCATAAGAACTTGGCCAAGGCGTTGAGAATTCTTCAGGCACGCGTCTACGAATTGTTTCGTCAACAAGAGCACGATAAGCGAGCGAGTGAGCGGCAGTCCCTCATCGGTTCAGGCGATCGAAGTCAACGTATTCGCACCTATAACTTCGCTGAAAATCGCGTGACGGATCATCGTATCAATGCCACGCTTTATAAGCTTGATCAGATTCTGGCGGGGAATCTGCAAATGTTGACCGATTTGTTGATTGATCATGATCGCAACCAATTACGAGAATCTATGGGTGCTCTCGATGACTGATCAAGGAAGTCAGGGAAATCAGGTGGGCCAAGAAACACAATGGACTGTGCTGGCCTTGCTAGATTGGACCAAAGGCTACCTCGAGAAAAATGACTCGCACTCGCCGCGACTTGACGCAGAAATACTGCTCGCTCATAGCATGAATTGCGAGCGCATCATGTTGTACACTCGCTTCGATGAAATTGTTGGCGAAGCGGACCGTTTGCAATTTCGAGAATTGGTAAAACAACGAGCCAGTGGGTGTCCCGTTGCCTACCTTGTTGGTTTCAAAGAGTTTTACTCGCTGCGATTTGATGTGTCAGAGCATGTATTGATTCCCAGACCGGAAACAGAATTCGTTGTGATCGCTGTACTTGATATTGTGAAGGAACATTTCAATTCCGCTTCCAACGGGCAATCAACACCATGTCATGTTGTTGATGTTGGTACTGGCAGCGGAGCCATTGCTATTACATTGGCTATGGAAGTGCCACAAATTCAAATGACAGCCGTCGATCTCTCAACTGCCGCATTAGAAGTCGCACGGAAAAACGCTACCCGCCATCAAGTTAATGAACGAATTGAATTCGCGGAGCAGGATTTGTTGGCAGGGTCGAGTGACAACAAGTTTGACATTGTTGTCAGCAATCCACCGTATGTTACCAGTGAAGAATACGAGATGTTAAGTCGAAATGTGCGCGAGTATGAGCCGCAATTAGCATTAGAATCTGGGCCGACTGGGATGGAATGTTATCAACGACTGGTGCCTCAGGCGGCAGCGCGACTCAATGACTGTGGTTGGCTTGTACTGGAAACCAGTCCAATGTTGATGGAGCAGTTGAAAATACTGGTTGCTGAAAATGGGTTTGACGAGATTTCGACAGTATCCGATCTCGCCGGTCATCCAAGAATTGTTACTGCTCGACGAGTCAACGGTTAGCGTTGTTGGGCCATTTGTTGAAACAGGTCGTAGCGAGCTTTCATTTCGCTAATACTGTCATTGCCAAACTTTTCACAGAAGGCCACAGCGACTTCAAAGGCCACGACGTTTTCGATGATAATCGCTGCAGCTGAAACGGCACACACATCGGACCGTTCGTAGCTCGCCGTATCAGCTTGCTTAGTGTCTAGGTTGATGCTCTCCAGTGGCTGCCGCAACGTACTGATCGGTTTCTTTGCCGCTCGCACTACCAAGCTTTGACCATTGGTCATCCCCGCTTCCAGGCCACCTGCGTTATTAGTGGGTCGTACGAATCCGAGGCTAGGAGTATCTTTTTTATCAGCATCGTAAGTAATTGGGTCGTGGACTTGGGAACCGGGACGACGAGCGGCTTCGAATCCGAGTCCAATTTCTACGCCTTTGATGGCTTGTACGGCCATAACCGCTTGGGCGATGCGGCCATCTAGTTTGCGATCCCATTGTGCATGCGTGCCGAGCCCAAAAGGTAATCCTGAAATGTGCACTTCGAGTATTCCGCCTAGCGTATCGCCCTGCTCTTCGGCTTGATCGATCAACTGTTTGATTTCAGGATCTTGCTGGGGATTCAACGAATATACTTCGCTTTGTTCGCGTAGTGTTCGCCATTGTTGAATATCACCCGCTTGCCTGTGGATCTGTTGTCCCCCGAGCTCATCAACAAAACCAATGCACTCGATTTGGAACTCTGTTAAGATTTGCTTGGCAAGTGCTCCAGCAGCCACGCGAACGGCCGTTTCTCGTGCACTGGACCGTTCTAGTACATTTCGAATGGACCCAAGAAACTTTACGGCTCCTGTTAAATCGCCGTGGCCTGGACGTGGTCGTTCAAGTTCTTTGAGTTTCTCAAGCTTGTAGTCACGATTGATGACTTGTAGTGTAACGGGGCTCCCCATGGAAACATTTTTCCAGACACCGGTAAGTAACTCGACCTTGTCGGTTTCAATTTTTTGTCGCCCACCGCGTCCATAGCCACCTTGCCGCATCCTTAAATCGTAATCAATTGAATCCGTATCAATTTCAATTCCAGCAGGAAACCCATCGACGACTGCTAATAATGTCTTGCCGTGAGATTCTCCGGCTGTCCAGTAACGCAACATGCTAATCTATTCTTTTCTAGGGCGTATTGAGTGAATCAATAAGGGGTATCATAAGTGCAATACAATTAATGCTCTTGCAGCTTTCCCTACAGTTTAACTAGCGTAGTAAAAATCGCATAGGTCGTTTAGAGTAGGCGGACAGGCGAAATATTTGGCATTTGCTGGTTTGACTTAAAGATTTGAAAGAGGAACGGGCAGTTCATTGAAAGAGTTCTTAGCTAAGCGCTGGTTTTTGTTGGCTTTAGTTGTGGTGTTTGCACTGGGATTAATTGTCCATGAAGAATGCGCAACATGGGCTGACAATAAACCGTTTCGAAATGCCATCGTGTTTACCGTTTTGTTTTTGATGGCTGTGTCGTTGAGTCTGAGAGCTCTCAGTTCAGGTATTCGCCGCCCCCAAGGGACGTTACTGGCCGTCGTCATGAACTATGGTGTGTTGCCACTGATCTTGTGGGCGGTGACATGTTTGATTGGCGATCCTGAGTTTGATAAGTTGCGAGGTGGATTGCTGGTGGTTGCCGTAACCCCCTGCACTCTAGTTTCCGCTTCAGTTTGGACTCGGCGAGCGGGAGGCAACGATAGTATCGCTATCATGGTTACCCTGATCACTAACCTGCTTTGTTTTGTGATTGCGCCATTATGGTTACTGTTGTTTTCGTTCGACACGCCACTTCATTTTGGCTTGAAAACATCTTTTAGCGAAATGACGCTAAAACTGGGGCTACTTGTTGTATTGCCCATGGTGTTGGCACAGTTGACTCGGACGCATCGCCGATGGGCAAATTGGGCCACAGAAAATAAATCAAAAATGGGAATCGCCGCACAGTGCGGTATTTTGACGATGGTATTTTTGGGTGCAATAAAAGTTGGGCCGGAGGTGGTGGGAGCACAAGCAACACATGGGATTATCTTAATTGGGATCGCCTTGGCCGTTGTATTGTTCGTGCACATCGTTGTTTTTTGGTTGGGCATCGCAATCGGCGGGTGGATTAAGCTTTCGCGAGAAGATGCTGTGGCTGTCGGATTCGCAGGTAGTCAGAAAACGTTGATGATTGGCTTGTTGATTTGCTTGGATTTAGGAGTGCTGGTGATTCCCATTGTGCTGTATCATGTTTCTCAGTTGATCGTTGATACTTTGTTCGCCGATCATTTGCGGGCACAAAAGCCCCGAGTTCCGGCGATTGTCGAAACAGTGTTTGAACAATCCTGAAGAAATCCAGGTTTCGCCGGAAGCCACGAATGACCACGAATTGGATTGCAATTGAGTTGTTGAGTTGAAATCTGTTATCTTACCTCAACAAAATTTGTCTTTTTGATTTGGATTGTTTCACGGATGAAGCATCGAACCCAGCGTTGGTTGAATCGACTCCTGTTCTGTAGTTGTGTGTGCGTTCCTACACTACTGATCGGTGGAACGATGTTGTTGCGTCATAGCGACGCCGGCCAACAACTGCTGGTGTCGTGGTGGACAGATTCGTTGGAAATAGCGACTGATAGTAAGGTCGTGATAGGGCGGGTTTATTTCATCAGTCCGGGTTGCTATGTGTTAGAAGACGTGTTGCTCAATGACCGTGAAACTGGCCGCAATATTTTGCAATGCGATCACCTGCGAATAACTCGTGCCCAGGAGCAATGGGAACTGAATTTACATTTCGCACAAACGCAATATCAGAATGTCCACAATTGGCTGCAGTGGTGGAACGGCCATGTCCTGCCTATTAGTGAGGGGGAAAACACGACGGTCAAGATTCAATCGCTAACGTTTGCGAAACAGACTGAACCACCCATCGTAAATTTTGTTGCTCAGATTATCCCCGGCAGCCAGTCTTCTCGTGCATTGCTTAATTTTGGCAACGACTTAACGAAGCCAATCGCGATTGAAATGAAACGGTTTCATGAGTTTCCCGTCAAGACAAAGATCCTATTAGAAACTAATGGGCATCCTGTTTCAGCCAAACTGTTAGGTGAATTGCTGCTCAATGAATTTAGTTTTGGTGAATCGGCAACGTTCGTGGGGGCACTTGCTTTAGACACCGTTGTTGGTACGCAGCAGTTTATGCAATTTGATTTGCAAGGAACGTTGCACAATGTTGAATTACAATCGCTGTTAGGTGGTTTGCAGGAGTCACCATTGAGCGGGCGCGTAACCGTTGAGATATCCCGTGCTATATTTCAAAATGATCGCTGGCTGCAACTCCAAGGCACTCTGCTGGGTCGTGCGGGGCAGGTGTCACGCGCATGGCTACCAACGGCCGCTCGACAACTAAAGCTGCGGTGGCTGGGTGACCTACAACAGCCCCAGATTCCTTTTCAATCGATGTACTGTGCATTCAGTTGGAACCAGTCCAGTTTGTCATTGCGGGGCGAACCAGAGGGTGAGCAGGCGGGCGCCATTCTCCGGCATGCAAACGGGATTATCCTCGCCGAAAATCCCCAAGTCCTGCAAGCGTCGTTGTTACATGAAATGTTGGCACGCTAAGGATCTTAATAGATAACGCGACTCGTTGATTAGTTACGAAGAACGAAGACCTGCTTTGTAGCGCACCAAGGCGACGAACATAAATGCCCAGTTCAAGCCGACGACTAATACAACGCCAACGATTGCACTAGCGGCGTTGTCGCCGGAACCGTAGGAGTGCAATCCGACTGAGCCGGTATCCGAGAGCAGCGGTAAGCCAAAGTTAACGCCAACCCAGCTCATCATGATCATGGTAAAGCCGAAAATAGTACCAACGACTATGCCAAAGTTGTTGAGCCAACCAGCCTGACGAGCATGCAAGAATGCCAAGTAAATGAGCAGCGAAATTAGAGCCCAGACTTCCTTAGGATCCCAACCCCAGAAGCGTCCCCAAGACACATCAGCCCACAGTCCGCCGAGGATCGTCCCGGTCGCTAATAACAGCACGGCGACTTGAATACACCGAT
>LWDU01033436.1_pt1 | contig 36292 bp, 29 predicted proteins | sample 727161 | NCBI WGS metagenome assembly LWDU01 (sample SAMN04566230, study PRJNA314399) | hydrothermal vent metagenome | isolation source: deep sea hydrothermal plume seawater | place: Mexico: Gulf of California, Guaymas Basin | collected 2004-07-11 | reverse complement strand
ATGCCGGAGCTCGAAATCCGCTGCCTAGTGAGGCATGCAACTTATCGATTTCGTTTAAGTAGTAGACGCTATTAAGACGATAGGTGTTGGCCTCTCCGGCTGTGCTGTAGTCGTCCCAACGGACACCCACAGTGGCGTGCCAATTATCTCTCAGAGTCATTTGGTTTTGTAGAAACACGGCCGCGTTGGTTTGGTTGTTTATGGGGTTATGTTCACTCTCAGCCTCTTCATGTTCATAGACGGACCCGACGGTTAACAAATTGTTATCGTTGACAACGTAATTTGCTTGATAGTCCACCGTGCGTCGTTGACCTTGAAAGAACGCGTCAAAGAACGCATTGGGCACAGCCGTATCAATGCGTTGATAATCTGTCAAACTAAATCCAACTCGGTGTTCTAAACGGCCCGCCAATGCTGTCTTGGAAATCTGAATGCGATTCGAAAAATTTCGAGTGAGGTTCGCTCGAACTAGATTGTCTACTGGGTTAGGCTCGCCAAAAGCCCAATCATCGACTTCGACGTCAGCAGAGGTATAGCGAAAGACATAGTCGATATTCAGCGTTTCTGAAGGGTTCCAGCCGAATCGTCCTGATAGCGTGCCGACGTCAAAGTCGTCATGCTCGGTGTTTCCAAACCGAGCGGCAGCTTGAGATACGCTGTGCGTGTCGAGATAGGAGCCACCGATGCTGTAGTATGAGTCGTCATCACCGCCACTGTAGCGTAGGCTCTGAAAGCTTGTCCCCAGACTGCCACCGTAAGCCGATAGTCGCATTTTCCGAGGCCCGTTGCCACGTTTGGTGATGATATTGATGACGCCGCCTATCGCATCGCTTCCATATAGAACACTTTGTGGACCTCGTAGTATTTCAATCCGCTCGATGTTATCTGTGGTGAGGTTGCCAAAATCAAAAGCTCGCGAAGCACTCGATGGATCATTTAACGGAATACCGTCCAGCAACACTTTGGTGTGGGCAGAATTAGATCCGCGGAGAAACAGCGAAGTCAGTGAACCGTTGCCACCGCTACGAGCCGTCGTAATACCTAGCTGGTTTCGCAGTGCCTCTAAAACCGTCGTATGCCCAGATCTTTCTAAATCTTCAGAGCTGATAATGGTTACGGAGTTACCGTTGGTACGTTGACTAGTGGCCAATCCACCGGGTGACAATATTGTATTACCGCTTAATGGCGTCCGCGGAAACGAATCTGGCCGTCCGACAACAACTGTTTCGGGAAGCATCTCTGGAGCGGTGTCACTTGGTACAGTCGGAGGCGTGGCAGGATCTTGTGAAAAAACGTTGGCGTGGATCGCGAGTGTGATTCCGAGGACGGTACCTATCGACCTGAGTAAACCTACAAGCTGGTAATTACGCATCTTATTATTAGTTCGATGTATTTCCGGATCGCCTTGCATAGTCTGCAATAAGTATTGAAACTACTGAATCATCGACCGGTTTTGGCGTGTTGCTACAGTCTATTTAGACACCACGATCGATGTGAACGTGGATTAGCGATTGGCAGCAGTTAGATTTTTCCAGCTCTTAATCAGTTCGGCTGCACCGGCAAGGACTTCGGCGGGAGTGGTAAACCAACCAAGACTCAAACGGACCGTCCCTTGTGCCACATCGACTGTGAGCCCGATCGCACGTAGTGTGTCGGACATTTTCGTTTCTCCACTATGACAGGCTGCACCTGTCGATGCGCAGACATGCGGAGTTGCTGCCAGAAGTTGTTCGCCCGTGACGCCAGGAAAATTGACACTGAGCGTGTTCGGTAACCTTTTCGCTCGGTCTTCGATTGGGTCATCATATTGCCCATTGACGCTAACGGTTGCATCGGTACCGAGTGTCAAAAGATTCAATAGGTCATCTCGCATCTCGGCGATTGCATTTCGATGTCCAACCGGGTTTTCCATGAGCATTTCACAAGCCACACCTAAGCCAATCCAATAGGGAGTGTTCTCTGTTCCCGCGCGGACTCCATTCTCATGATTCGCGCCATGAATTAATGATTCTAGTTTGACTCCATTACGAATAAACAATGCGCCGACGCCTTTAGGCGCATACAGTTTGTGTCCGGCGAGTGTTAGAAAGTCGACTTGCAGTTCACTTACATCGACGTCGATTTTTCCCAGACTCTGCGCGGCATCGGTATGGCAAAGAACTTTGTGTTGATGGCAGAGGTCAGCAATTTCTCGGATCGGTTGAATAGCGCCGATCTCGTTGTTTGCATGCATGATGCTAACAAGTCGAGTATCATCACACATCGCTTGTTCAATAACACTTGGGTCGATAACGCCTTTGGCATCACAGCCAACTCGCGTAACGCGGACCCCTAAATCCTCCAAGTACGCTGCTGGTTGTTGAATCGCAGGGTGTTCAAACTCGGAAATGATTAGATGACCAGAGAGCAGTCCTTCACGGCCTAGTTGACGATCAAGAAAGATCCCTTTGAGGACATGATTATTACTTTCACTACCACCGGAAGTAAACGTAATCTCGTCAGTCGCTGCACCCAAAAACGAGGCGACGTGGCCTCGAGCGGTATCAATGACATTACCGAGTTGAGTCCCTTTGATATGTGAGCTTGAAGGGTTGCCAAAATACTCGGTCAAATATGGCAGCATGGCTTCATAGACAACTGGCGCAATTGGAGTTGTCGCATTGTTATCTAAATAAGCCACAGCGGTCATAGCAATTCCGATCTATTGATTCATATTGATTCATACCGATCGGACGCATCCATGCATGTTAGCAGGATGGACCTTGGCCAGGGATTTGTTGTTGCTGGGCAACCTGACGGCTTTTTTCCATCGCATCTTCTGCTTTGGCAATATAGCTATGGTCATCGGTACCCGCATAAGCGCGTTGGTATGTGACACTCATTGCGGTGTAGCTAAACGGGTCCATGGGCTCGAGCTGCACGGCAGTTTCGCCATGTTCAACCGCTTTGGCGTGCTGGTCTATTCTGCCGTAGAGCACTGCTAAAGTGAAGTGGCAGATTGTATGTTGCGGGGCTTCTTCAAGAATCTCAAGCAGTAAAGCAATGGCCTCGTCGATCTTACCGTCGTCCTTTAACGTTTCCGCTTGAGAAAGCTTGGCATTGATTTCATCAGACATTATATGTTGTTCCTGTATATAACCTGCAAGCAGGGAGTGTTAATAAAACGTTATCGAGACAACGCAGCTTGAGCGGCTGCAAGGCGAGCAATAGGTACTCGGAACGGTGAACAGCTAACATAGTTTAAACCAATCTTATCACAGAATTCAATGGAAGCGGGGTCTCCGCCATGTTCGCCGCAAATTCCGATTTTTAGGTTTGGCTTTGTTGCTCGACCTTTAGCAACCCCCATTTCGACCAATTGCCCAACACCGGATGTGTCGAGTGATTGGAATGGGTCAACGGGTAGGATTTCTTGTGACAAATAGTCGGGCAAGAAGCTGTTGATATCATCACGGCTATAACCAAACGTCATTTGCGTAAGGTCGTTCGTTCCAAAACTAAAGAACTCGGCATGCTCAGCAACTTCATCAGCTGTAAGGCAAGCACGAGGAATTTCTAGCATAGTACCGATCAGGATATTCAAATCACCATTAAATTTCCGGCGAGCTTTGGTGGCCGCGATCGTTTCAGCGACTTTACCACGCAACAATTCCAATTCGCTGGCAGTACCTACGAGTGGAATCATGATTTCGACAACCGCATTGACGCGTTTCTTTTTACACAAGATGGCAGCTTCGACAATCGCAGTCACTTGCATATCAAGAATTTCTGGATAAGTCACACTCAGTCGACAACCTCGATGCCCAAGCATGGGGTTGGATTCTTTTAGTTGCTCGACACGTTCTTGGATCGCCGCAACTTTCACGCCCATTCTTTTTGCGAGTTGTTTTTGGCTCTTTTCTTCGTGTGGCACAAATTCGTGTAGTGGTGGATCTAGTAAGCGAACGGTGACCGGCAAGCCCTTCATTGCTGTGAAGATGCCAACGAAGTCTCGACGTTGGAAAGGCAGTAATTTTCTGAGCGCCTTTTGTCGGTCCTTTACGTTTTCCGCAAGAATCATCTCTCGCATAGCTAAAATACGATCTCCTTCGAAGAACATATGTTCGGTGCGGCACAGTCCGATGCCTTGAGCGCCAAATTTCCGAGCTTTTTGTGCATCTGCAGGTGTGTCTGCATTGGTGCGAACATCGAGTCGACGATATTTATCGGACCAACGCATGATACGTGAGAAGTCGCCCGACAGTGAAGGCTCGGAAGTTTCCACTGCACCTCGCATGACTTCACCAGTTGAGCCGTCTAAGCTAATTATATCTTTATCGGTGAACTTGCGACCGTTCACGGTAAAAGTACGTTTTGCTTCGTTAATGCGTACTTCACCCGCACCAGCGACACAACAACGTCCCCATCCACGAGCGACAACGGCGGCGTGACTTGTCATCCCACCGGTACTTGTGAGAATACCAGCAGCGCTGTGCATCCCATCGATATCTTCGGGACTGGTTTCTTTACGAACCAAGAGTACCTTTTCGCCGGCAGCCGTTCGTTCGACGGCTTCCTCAGCGGAGAATGCTGGTTTTCCGACCGATGCTCCCGGCGATGCGGGTAGTCCGATGGTCAAAAGTTCAGCGTTAGCCTTGCTAGCTACTGTGAAACTGGGGAGCAAAATTTGAGTCAGATCGTTCGCGGGGATCCGCAACAGGGCTTCTTTTTCGGTGATAAGTTTTTCGCGAACCATATCACACGCCATTTTGACAGCGGCAGCACCTGTTCGTTTTCCATTACGAGTCTGCAGCATGAACAACTTGCCCTTCTCGATCGTGAACTCAATATCTTGCATGTCTCGGTAGTTCTCTTCAAGAACTTTTTTGATGCTGATCAGTTGTTTATAAATCGAATCGTTCCATTTACGCATTTCGATGACAGGTTGTGGGGTTCGTATACCAGCGACCACATCTTCACCTTGTGCATTGATTAGGAACTCACCGTAAAACTTGTTCTCGCCCGTTGAAGGGTTTCGAGTAAATGCAACACCGGTACCGGAATCGTCGCCCATATTGCCGTAAGCCATTGCTTGGACATTAACAGCTGTTCCGAGTAGCCCGCGAATTCCTTCGACTTCACGATACCGGACAGCGCGGTGGGTATTCCAAGAAGAAAAGACTGCTTCCACGGCAAGCTTTAGTTGTTTGATCGGGTCTTGTGGGAAGTCGGTACGAGTATGTTTTTTGTAGGCTTTTTTGTAGGCCGTAACTAATTCGACAAGTCCTTGTTCGGGGACATCAGTGTCATCAGCAACTTTGTATTTCTTCTTGATGATGTCGAATTCTTTTTCGAAGTGTTCGTGGTCCATCCCCATGACAACATCGCCATACATATTGATTAAGCGGCGATAGGCATCGTAGGCAAAGCGACGGTTGCCAGTGGCGGTGGCAAGTCCTTCCACTGCAATGTCGGTCAAACCAAGGTTCAAGATAGTATTCATCATACCTGGCATCGATACTGCCGCACCGGAACGGACGGATACTAGCAGTGGGTTTTTGGAGTCACCAAACTCCTTCTTGAGTTCTCGTTCAAGAGTACGGATGTTTTTTTGGACGCTGTCCATCAAACCAGTCGGAAGATTTTCACCATGGGCATAGTAGCTAGCACACACTTCTGTGGTGATTGTAAAACCTGGAGGGACTGGCAGGCCAATGTCGGTCATGCCAGCAAGGTTCTTGCCTTTACCGCCGAGAATATCCTTGGTGACATTTTGGCCTTCGGTTTTGGTCTTACCAAAATAGTAAACCATTTTTTTAGTACGTTTAGTTGCTTTGCGGTTCTTAGATGCCATGTTGACTTGATGCCCTAATTTAGTGGGGGTAGTTAATTTGGAATTCGATCTGACAGAAACTTATTGACTCTGAGGGCGGTCTAAACCGGCAAACAATATTTGTACCGAGACCGCTGCGATGATCGAAATGAGGAAGTGTCTAAATTGAATAGATGTTTGTTTATATATTTGTCATTTGACAAATATAGTTTGCCAAACCGATGTGGTTGTTTTTCTACCCTAATCAAGACCTAGTTTCCAACAAGGGGAATAAAGTCTCTTATATACGGTTGTGCTTTTATATAAGGATGCTTACCGTTGGTTAAGCAGGGGTCGCTATAAGTTGTCCAATTTACCAGTGAAATATGTATTTTGTCAATCGACCAAAAGCATGTCTCTTCACGGCGACAACCGAGATAACGTTAACGAAGAATGGTTAATTCATTGTGGATGAAGTTGATGATCTAGCAGATGTGATGCCCGCGGATGCTCCAGAGGCGTCTGAAAGCTGGAAACGTATATTCACGAAATTTGTTGTGGCGGAATATCTGATGGTGCCCATTGCATTGGTGATGATGTGGGTATGTGATTTACCTAAGGCAGACTCGATCAGTGAGCAATTACTGGGTGAGGATCCTTGGAGTTGGGGAGTAGCATTTGGGCTATTTGCTACGATTCCTATGTTACTGTCGATCGTGCTCACTACGATGGTACCCTGGCGGCCGTTGATTGAATTGCGTGAATTAGTGCAAACAAAATTGGCTCCACTCTTTAGGGGCATGCCAAGCTGGGCTCTACTCCTAATAGCGCTGGGAGCTGGTTTTGGCGAAGAGTGGTTGTTCCGTGGGTTTGGGATACAGGGGGTTGTTTGGCTGTTGCCGGATGCATGGTCCCCAGAGGTACTTCAGTGGACAGCGATTCTGGTCGTGGCCTTGGTGTTTGGAGCATTGCATGCGCTAACCCCGATGTACTTCTTTATGACTCTTGCCATCGGGATTTATTTAGGCTACTTGGTCCTGTTAACGGATTCGCTTTTGCCGGCCGTGGTTGCGCATGGGCTGTACGACTACATTGCACTGCTGTATATCATGCGGCTCGATAAAAATCTGGCCGTACCACTGGCGGAATAGATTGTATCCGCAGGTTCAACTTGTCTTAGTTGCAGCAATCGAGGATAAATCGTCGTCTCAGTAGGCTGCAAGGGTTGGGTACACAAATCGTGACCGGCACTTGTTCACAGACAATACGCGGCACACAGCGTGTGACCGTGTAAGGCACTTGAGTTGGCACAGTTTTACATGTTTGTACAACTTTTGTGTAAGTGACCGGCTTGCGAACGGTGTAGGGAACCTGCTTGGTTTTAGTTTCCGTAACGTAGCGACAAGTCTGATAAGGTACTTGCTTGGTCTTGGCTTCTTCAACCATCTTGCAAACACGATAGGTTTGTTCTCGAGTGACGGTTTCTGGTACGATCCGCAGCACTTTGTAGTTGCAATGTCGTACCTTTTGTTCGCGAACCATGCGACAAACGTTGTACGTCTCGGTGCGTTGTTTCGTTTCTTTGACAATCCGACAAACCGTATAAGGGATTTGCTTTGTTTTGGATTCCGTTACCATACGACAAACGCGGTAAGTACAAGTTTTGCTTTTGGTTTCCGGTACCATTTTGCAAACTCGGTAAGTGCTTGTGCGTTGTTTTGCTTCGTTGACCCAGCGACAAACTGTATAGGGAATCTGTTTAGTCACAGTTTCGCGAACGTATTTGACACAGGGGACTTCTTGCGTTGAGATTTCTGGAACCCAAGTACGCTTGCAGATTTGGCGTGGCGGACATTGGATTTCGACCACATGACATTCGCCGGGAACGAAAATTCGTCGGCAGGCGCAGGGATCCCAAGTCCAACAACCAGGTGTACGTACAACTCGGCGACGTACAGGTCCTGGGCATTCTGTGATTTTGGTTTCCCAATGACCCGTTTTGATTTGAATCGTTTTTGTGTAGTGCACAGGTTTGCGAATTACGTTGGAAACCGTTCGCATCTTGGATTCATAGACAGGCTTTCGCACGGTGTAGTTAATTACACGGGTTTTGGTTTCCCACACAGGTTTGTGGACGGTGTAATTGATCGTACGGGATTTTGTTTCCCATACCGGTCGCGTCACATTGTAGCTAATGGTGCGAACTTTAGATTCGTATACGGGTTTGGAAACGGTGTAGTCGATCGTGCGAGACTTGGTTTCCCAGACCGGTTTAACCACATTGTAGGTAAAGCTCTTCGTGCGATTTTCCCAAACTGGCTTGCGAACCGTATGGCTGATCGTCCGTGTTTTAGTTTCCCACACGGGTTTCGAAGTGGTGTAGTTTACCGTTCGATATTTTGTTTCGTATACTGGTCGACGGACTGTGTAGTTAACGTCTTTTAGTTTCGATTCGGTGATGTACTTTACGCACTCGACCTCTTTGTTTTCAACGATTTTGTTGTAGACCGTTTTGTAACACGTGACTTGTTGCTGATCCATAACGACCCGTCGCCGAGTACGCATAATTGTTTGTGTGAGGGGTTGAGCCTCAACAAACGTGGCCGGTTCCGCAATCCCGCAATTGCGATAACTAGCTAGACCTAAATATCCAGCTTCGGCTGTAGTGGAAAGCAGCATACAAAGCATAACTGCAACGGTGGACACACTCCATCGGGTATTCATAGTAGGGGTACTCTTTCGAAAATTCGAATTTCACAAAATGGATTTCAACATAACTCGCATCAAGGTTATTTAGAGTAGTTGCCAAATATATTGGTAAAAACTCTGCGATCGACCTTGTTCCATCAAGTGACCCAAACTCGCTCAATAATTGATTGAGTTGAAGTTTGGAGGCCTTGGCACTAGAGTCGACGCTTATCTTTATTATCGGATAATAAAAATAGCCGCCTTGAGGGTAGATTGGTCTATCTACCACTAGCTACATCAAGAGTTACCGATAAAAGATAGGTGGTTTAAGTAAAAAGGGTTGAGTAACAGAAACAGACTAACATTGTGTCCGGTGGTATCGATTGTCAGTACTGTAGGGTGTTGTTTACCTTATGGGGTATTTAGCACGGTCTTGGTAATCAAAGCAATATGCATCTATTAACCTATGAATTAAGACTCTGACTAATGCTGCTGAACCTAATCATTGGTTTCTAAGTCACCTCAGCACTCAATAAACAGTATGATGTGGTCAGACGGTTTTTCTTGAGGCTGTTATTTTGGGTTGTTCAGTAAAAGAGCTTTATGCGGTAGATTTGTTTTAATGACCGATAAAAAAACTCAGTTTTTTAATGCAGATGGAGACCCTACGGTGCCCCGCGCCGTCATGGGTCGTTTGAGTTTATACCTCCGCGAAGCTCAGCATTTACTGCGTGATGGCAATGAAACAACCAATAGTACTGAGTTAGGAAAACTACTAGGTCTCAACGGTGCTCAAGTTCGAAAGGACTTCGCCCATTTTGGACAATTTGGGCATCCGGGCATTGGCTACAAGTGCCAAGAGTTGGTTTTTGCGATCAAGCGGATCATGGGAACCGACTCGACTTGGAATGTCGCTCTCGTTGGTATTGGTAATCTTGGACGCGCTTTGTTGCGTTATAAGGGCTTTAACCAACAGGGGTTTCGCTTTGTTGCGGCGTTTGATGTCGACCCAAAATCAATTGGTACTCGGATTGAAGGCGTGCCGGTTTATAGTATGGATCAATTAAGCACAGTAGCGCGGGAGCACAAGATTCGCTTAGCCGCGATCGCTGTACCATCTCAAGTAGCTCAATTGATTGCCGACGAAGTTGTGAAAATCGGAGTTGAAGGTATTTTGAATTTTGCGCCGGTTACCATTAATGTCCCAGACAATGTACGAGTGATCGGCGTGGACCTCGCTATGGAGTTGGAACAACTAGCTTTTACCGTTGCGAATCGTTAATAAGGCTTTTCTGGGTTCTTGTTTGAATACGCTCATCGGAAAAAATCCCCATTTCTATGAATTGCGGGCGATACTCTGCTGGTCGTGAATCGGTTTTTTGGGTATATAATACGGGCTATTCATTAGGATAAGATACCCCGTAGTGTAATGGTAACACCTGGGTTTTTGGTACCCATATTCTAGGTTCAAATCCTAGCGGGGTAGTTACTAGCCGCCGTAGTATGTTTGTACTATGGCGGCTTTTTCTTTGACGGTTCACCAATCTGTGTACGTGTGAGGAGATATTATGCCGGAATTTGTTCACCAGCGTCACAAGCAGGTAACGTCTTTGAGAACGCCGCGGGAGTTGATCGTTGCTTGCCCAGAAATGCAGAGCCACATTAATGTATCGCGGATGGTGCGGGCTGCTGCCTGTTGCGGAGTCACTCGATTTATTGCTTGCGGAAATATAACGATTGACCCCAAAATATCGCGTGGTGGGGAGCAACATATGGATTTTGAAGTGCGTCGTAGTTTGCGTCCGGTTTTGGAAAAATTGAAAAGTGAAGGCTACCCGCTAATAGGCCTCGAACAAACAACCAATTCACAAGACATCCATCAGTTCAAATTCCCCGCGAAGTGCGTTTTGATTATTGGCCATGAACGCAAAGGCATTGTCGATGATGTACTCGAGATACTAGATCAGACGATCGAAATCCCAGTGTGGGGAGAACCGTTTTCATACAACGCTGCAACCGCCGCTAGCATGGCTCTCTATGAATACTGCCGCCAATTTCCAAACTAGTCGGATAAACTTGGACCACTCCTGTCGGAGAATCATTCATCGGTAGGTCGCTTGAGGGGTCGCAGTCGTGCTCATGTTGCATAGGGTGGTAGGTGAAAAAACGGAGCATGGGATGAATTCAATCGCAAGCAACGATAATCAATCGAAAATAGCTTCGACTTAGAACATGCGAATGAAGGCGGATTGCATCGATTGCATTGTTACTGAGGTGTTGTAACATGTTATTATTCAGTTCCTATTGATAAATGTTCGTTCAAACACATTAGAGGGTTGGTATCCAAGTTGGTACGCAAGTTTTTTCCGCTATTAATATTGCTCGGTTTATTAGGGGCTGTTGTTTGGGCAGTCAGTATGGGAACCTTGCCGCGCGCTGATTTCGTATTCAACAACGGCGCAGAAATCAAAACGATGGATCCAGCGCAAGCCACAGGAAGTCCTGAGGGCCGCGTCATTAATGCATTGTTCGAAGGTTTATTGCGGTCGATGCCAGCGGGGGAGCCTGATGAATTGGGACGAATTCCGATGAAACCGGTTGCGCGAGGCATGGCGGACCGTTTTACAGTAAACGCTGACGGTACCGTATATCGTTTTCACATTCGCGAAGACGCGCGGTGGACCAACGGTGACCCAGTCACCGCTACAGATTTCGCTTGGTCCTGGATGAGGTTTCTCCACCCAGAGACTGCTTCGGAGTACAACTATCAGTTGTTCTATGTCCGTGGAGCTGAGAAATTCAACACGGTCCAGTTAGCAGTGGGCGATAAGGTGGAGGTCGAGTTAGCAGATCGCAAGACGCCGGAGTTATTTCCTCGCGGTACGATTCGTCGAGGTATTTTGCGGGAATTGATATTACCAGCTGCTGACACCGCCGACAGCGACAACCAAGAAGTTGACGCGACAGACGAAGTTGAGGCAATTTCGGGCAAAGCAATTTTTGTTGTCGAGTTCCAAAGCGAGTCGAGCAACACTGTAGCAACGGAGACTATCGCCTACGCTGTCTCCGCGGATGGTTCGCTGGCGGGGATCGACGAGCTCAAGCAAACCTACACGGGCGATTTTCCATTATCCGATATTCAACCTTGTAAACACGTTCTTTACGATTTCAACGAAGTGGGTATCCGAGTGTTATCGCCTCAGGACTTAGAGGTCACACTGAACAGCGCGACAGCATTTTTTCCAGAGCTGGTAGCGTTCTATCCGCTGCACCCGGTGCACCGCGGTTGTGTTGAACAGTACGGTGCACGGAGATTTACTAAAGCCGAGCATATTGTGAGCAACGGTCCCTTTCGTCTCATCGAGCGACGTATTCGTGATCGTATTCGTTTGACGAAAAACGAACAGTACTGGAACGCTGCGGAAGTTGAATTGAAAAGCATCGATGTGATGTCGATTCAATCAGAAACAACCAGTCTCAACATGTATTTAACAGGGCAACTCGACTGGGACACAACTCCACCAAATACGATGATCCCCATTTTGAAGAAACGCGATGATTTTGTGTCGACACCGTTTCTTGCGTCGTACTTTTATCGAATCAACACTGAAAAGCCTCCGCTTAATAACCCTTTAGTGCGTCGCGCTTTGAACCTTGCAATTGACAAAAGTTCAATCGTCGACAATGTCGTCAAAGGAGGGCAATCGCCGGCTAGTAGTTTCGTACCACCGGGAATGATTGGGTATGAAGGTTATCAGGGAAGTGGGCACAATGTGAAACTCGCTCGTCAGTTACTTGCAGAGGCTGGCTACCCCAATGGTAAAGGGTTGCCGCAGATCGAGATTCTGTACAATACCGCTGACAGTCATCGTGATATCGCTGAGGTTATTCAGCAGGATTGGAAAAAGAATCTAGGTATTAACGTCGTCCTGCGGAACTTGGAATGGGGATCGTTTCTAGATTCACTGCGAACTGGCGACTATATGGTGGCGCGATCGGGCTGGATTGGCGACTACCCAGATCCCAATACATTTCTAGATATGTTTGTTACCGGCGGTCCCAACAACCAAACAAATTGGGGCAATGCCAAATATGACCACAATATTAAATTGGCCAAGAGTGAACCGGATCCGGCGGCAAGAATGCAATTGTTTGTTGAGGCGGAGACGATTTTAATGGAAGAACAGGCCATCATGCCGATTTACTTTTACGTTTCCAAAAACATGGTACAGCCGCGCATCGAAGGGTTTCATGCTAACTTGCAGGACATCCATCCATTGCACTTGATCAAGATCCGCCGCGAAGAATCTGCAACGAATGACTCGATAAGCGAGGATACGAACTAATGCAGGTATTGGTTTTTTTATTGAAACGTTTTGGCTGGATGTTGATTACGGTTTGGGTCGTGTTCACGTTATCTTTTTTCTTGATGCGCGCTATTCCAGGCGGCCCCTTAAATGGTGAACGCGTTTTGTCCGAATCAGTGCGAGCTCAATTAGAGCAGCGTTACAATTTGGATGACACATTATATGTGCAATACACAACTCATTTATGGAATACGATGTGCTTTGATTTTGGGCCTAGCTACAAGCTTCAAGACTTCACGGTTAATGAAGTCTTGGCTCAAGGGTTTCCGGTTTCCGCTGCGTTGGGCATTTTAGGAATGACATTTGCACTTTTATTGGGGATGACCGCCGGCGTGGTTTCGGCTGTCCGAAGAACCAGCATTTATGATTTCTCGTTTATGCTATTAGCGACTCTAGGAATTGCCATCCCCAGTTTTGTGCTAGCGTCTATGGCGATTGTCCTGTTCGTGTTTTACTTCCAATTATTCCCAGCGGCTGGTTGGGGCGAGCTAAAGCAAATTGTGCTTCCTGCGATGTGTTTAGGCGCTCCGTTCGCTGGCTATATTGCTCGTCTCACACGAACTGGGATGCTGGAAATATTGAGCAACGATTATATACGAACAGCTTATGCCAAAGGCCTCAGCACTCGGACGGTTATCTTGCGTCATGCATTGCGAGGTTCGATTTTACCAGTGGTTTCCTACTTAGGACCGGCTTGTGCTGGCATCTTAACGGGTTCTTTAGTACTGGAAAAGATCTTTGCGATTCCAGGCATGGGGAGCCATTTCATTGAAGCCGCGCTGCAACGGGATTTTACTTTAGGAATGGGAGCTTTGCTGACGTATACCGTATTGCTCTACGTCATGAACACACTTGTTGACTTATCCTATTCCATCATTGATCCCCGCGTTGTGTTGGAGTAATTGGCTTTATTGATGGATAAGCCGAGACGTAACTTAAAGAAAAAACTAGTACAGCCACAAACACGACCGCACGATTGCTTGATTAAACACCTTCTATGAATCAAACACCAACATCAAAAACTGACGAGCAACCGGGCAAGTCGTCTAAACGGACGGAGTTGCAGCGGTTAGCGGAAGTCATGACAGTCGCACGAACGCAACAGGGCGTGTCGCTGTGGTCCGATGGCTGGAAGCGTCTGAAGCGTAACCGCGTATCGATGATTTCGTTGTGGACATTAGTTGTTATTGTCGTGTTGGCAATCCTCACTCCGGCGCTGCCACTGCAGTCGCCAATTTTCCAGAATGTCAAACAACGCGAATTATTACCGCCTGAATTCAAGACATTCAAATTGGGCATTGTCGAATATGACGAAACTCTCGCCTCCAAGCGGCAAGAACTACAAGACATGAGTACGTCAGACGACCGGGCAGCACTGCAAGCGGAAATTGAAGGATTAGAGGCGCGCCATCCGATTAATGTCTATTGGAATGATCCAAACTTTATTTCTAAGCCAATGATTGAATTTCGGATCTTCGTTTTCGGTGATTATTGTATTCCCTCGATTTGTGGTACGGACAAACTTGGGCGAGATGTTTTGTCACGGGTTTGTTGGGGTTCGCGTGTATCACTTGCCTGTGGCTTAATCGCTACGATGGTTTCCTTACTGATAGGTGTCAGTTACGGAGCAATCTCCGGCTATTTTGGTGGCCGCATTGACAACATCATGATGCGAATAATTGACGTTGCCTATTCGATTCCTTTTATCTTCATTGTTATATTTATCATGTCCTTTTTGTCCGCTCCCAAAGTTCGCGATGCTTTACATGCATACGGAATTAACCAAATCACAGTGTTCTTTTTGATGATTGGTGCGATCTATTGGCTGACAATGGCACGGGTTGTCCGCGGGCAAGTTTTGTCCTTGAAGAACGAACAGTTTGTAGATGCCGCCAAGACAATTGGTACGAGCAAGTGGGGGATTATTTTTAAACACCTAGTGCCCAACGTGATGGGGATTGTGATTGTTTATTTGACACTGACGATACCGGCTGTAATTCGCTTTGAAGCGTTTCTGTCTTTCTTGGGGATGGGGGTCCAAGCGCCTGATATCTCATGGGGGATGTTAGTCAACGAAGGGATTCAAGTGATCACTCCGATTCGAATCTATTGGTGGATGATTATATTCTCCGGATTCGCTTTGGCGTTAACTTTGTTCTCCTTAAATTTCCTCGGTGATGGAGTTCGTGATGCATTGGATCCCAAGTTAAAGAACCGTTAGTGGCGACGAGCCGCTGAAAGTAAGTCAACAATACATCCAACAGTGATAGATTTAAAATTTTAAGAAAGTATTCGATGGGCCAGCCCGTTTTACAAGTGAAAAACCTAGAAGTCGAATTTGTGACGGACGACGGGATTGTCCGCGCTGTTAACGACATTAGTTTTGATCTGTACCCAGGGGAAACCTTAGGGATTGTGGGGGAATCGGGTTCGGGTAAGTCGGTAACTAATTTGACGGTGTTGGGGTTGATTCCACAGCCACCAGGTCGAGTGGTAAGTGGGGAAGCCTTGTTCGATGGACATGATTTATTGGAATTGTCGCATCGTCAATTTCAGACGATACGCGGGAAACGCATTGCGATGATTTTCCAAGACCCGATGACCGCCCTCAATCCATTTTTGTCGATCCAGGAGCAATTGATTGAAGTCAGTATGTTACACCTTGGGCATACGCGTGCTCAAGCAATCGATCATGCTGTGGAGTTGTTGGAGTTAGTCGGTATTCCAGCGGCGGCGAGCCGGATTACGGAATATCCGCACCAGTTCAGTGGCGGTATGCGTCAACGAGTAATGATAGCGATGGCGTTGTCGTGCGAGCCCGATATTCTCATTGCCGATGAACCAACCACGGCACTGGACGTTACGATTCAAGCACAGATTCTGGATTTGCTAAAAGCGATGCAGGACAAACGCGGGATGGCGATTATTTTTATCACTCATGATTTAGGTGTGGTTGCTAGTATTTGCGACCGTGTCATGGTGATGTATGGTGGTCGCAAAATCGAACAGGCCGATACCAAGACGTTATTCGCCTCCGCTCGTCATCCTTATACTTTGGGGCTACTGGACTCAGCCCCACGCTGGGATCAGCCTCAGCAAAAACGGTTGCAAGCGATCGAGGGGCAGCCACCAGATATGATGAATCTGCCAGCGGGTTGCGCATTTGCCCCCCGCTGCGATTGGAAAACTGACGAGTGTTCAGCTGCAGTGCCTGAGCTTGTCAGCATCGGTAGCGAAACCACTGAATCTCACGTCGTTGCCTGTATTCATGCAGATCAAATACAGCAGGCTCGCTCGGCAAACTCCGAGGAGGTACCTCATGCCTGATTCCGAAAACACAATTCTAAGTGTCAATGATCTCAAAGTACACTTTCCGGGTAAGCGTAAATTTGGGCAACCTCAGCGTTGGATTCGCGCGGTCGACGGCATCAATTTTGATGTTAAGGAAGGGGAAACTCTGGGCCTAGTTGGCGAGTCGGGGTGCGGAAAATCAACAACGGCAAGAGCCATTTTAAATTTGATTCATCGTGCTAAGGTACAAGGAACGATTCATCTAAACGGTACACGTATTGATAACTTGTCGGATCGAGCGATGATATCTCACCGCCGGACTGTGCAAATGGTTTTTCAAGATCCATTTGCGTCGCTCAACCCTCGTATGATGGTGGGTAATATCATTCGTGAGCCGATGGCGAACTATAAATTATTTGGTGATGAAACAGGACGACGCTTAGAGGTTATTCGGTTGATGGAACTTGTGGGGGTAAGCCCGCAATATATGAATCGTTATCCGCACGAGTTTTCCGGCGGACAACGCCAACGCATTGGAATCGCTCGAGCTTTGGCGGTTCAACCTAAGTTAATCATCTGTGATGAAGCAGTTTCGGCATTGGATGTTTCGATTCAAGCTCAGGTCATAAATCTGTTAATGGATTTACAACAAAAGCTTGGTGTTTCCTATGTATTCATTGCCCATGATCTCGCAGTGGTCCGGCATATTGCTCACCGCGTAGGAGTCATGTATCTCGGTAAGATTGTTGAGTTAGCAGATTCCAAAGAACTTTATGACTCCCCAAAACATCCCTATACGACTGCCCTGCTTTCAGCCGCACCTGTCCCCGACCCACTGGTTGATGTTCGCGCCAACCGCATTACGCTTACCGGTGAAGTCCCTTCACCTGATATTGAATACGAGGGCTGCTCTTTCGCAGATCGGTGCCCTCAGGTACTCGGGCATTGCGCTTCGACGATGCCGCAATTATCTGGAACAGACCACCAAGTCTCTTGTTTGTTGTACGAAGGCGATAATGTTGATAAAAGTGACCCACCCAATTCAAACTCAGCTGAAGTACTCGTTTAATGTCGCAGCGACCGCAAAAATCCAAACGCTGGATAATCGCACTTTGGGGCTTTGTTTACGTACTGTTGATGGTCGGAATTGTCTACAAAATGATGGACTCCCGTCGTCAAATCCTGCACGCCTCCGACCAGCAACGTGAGACGCAACAAGCGGGTTGGGATGATTGGACTAAGCATCGCGAACAGGCTTCCGCGACTAATCAATCTGCGTCCAATTTGCGTGGGACTTTAAATCCTCAGCGGCTACTCGAAGATCATTTTGGAATATGTTTGGCCGCGATATTACTGTTCACCACTTTAATTTATGGCGTTACGATGTACTTGTTTTGCGGAGCCATTTTGGGTTCTTCACAGGGGCCCGTGACACTAGCTGATGAACTTCGAGCTGAACAGAATACACAGACTGGCTACTCTGACGACGATGCTCCGCAGCAACAGGGGGCACTTTGATTGATGGAATCTAAGCAAGAAGATCTCCAGTCGGCACAAATGCACTCGCCAGCGAGCTCAGACGTAGAGAGGACGCAGACCTATATTCAGACAAGTCTTCCTCGGGAGTCTTCGATCGGCTCGACCACGGCGCTTGCCGAACGACCCGAAGTTCATATTGTCTGTTGGCCGTTGAAGTTTTACTGGAAAAAAACGTGGGCCATTCTCTTGAGTTATTTTCTCGGGGCATGTGTTGTGTACTTACTGACGACGAATCTACTAGTACCCAGTGTCGTATTGCTAGCGCTGGTGAGTGTATCTTGGCGATTGTGGGTGCCGATGCAATATAGTATTGGCCCAACCGGGATTACTCGGAGTGTCCTTGGTCGGCAACGTCAACTTGGCTGGGCGATGATTCGTCGAATTAGTCAAGACAGTCGGGGTGTACAAGTTTTCTTTGACAGAGCCGCATCTCTACAAAGTATATTACAGTCGTTTTATATAATGGCTAATGCTGATGATTTGGAATCGTTAGTTGCCGCGTTTCAATATTACCTCAGCGGCCGACCTAAAACACCAACCCTATAATATGGCGAAAAGTGTGGCGGCTCATATGTCATTCAGACACGAGGCGTAACAGACAAGCAGGGCGAAAATGACGGATCACGTATTGGTGCTAGGTACGCACAACCAAAAGAAGCGATTAGAACTTGAGTTATTGTTAGCTCCATTAGGGCTTACGCTACGGACTCTTGATGAATTCCCGGATGCACTCGATGTCGAAGAAACCGGGACGACATTTTCTGAAAACGCTGCACTCAAGGCGGCTGAACAAGCGCAGCATTTAGGTCACTGGGTGCTCGGGGAAGATAGTGGCTTATCCGTCGCACCTTTGGGAAATGCACCAGGGGTCTATTCTGCGCGTTACAGCGACATGGAAGGTCAAGCGGCCACAGACGAATCGAATAATGAAAAATTGCTGGCGGAATTGGGCGACTTACCCTTGGCACAACGAATTGCCTTTTATACATGCCACATGGCGATTTCAGACCCGACTGGCAAGATACGGCTATGTTGTGAAGAAGTTTGCTATGGTCGTATTCGCTTCAGCCCCTCAGGCAGTAACGGTTTTGGGTACGATCCGTTGTTTGAGATTGCAGAATACCACCGTACGTTTGGTGAGTTGGGTTCCGCGATTAAGTCTGTTTTAAGTCACCGTTCACGTGCGATGCGTAAGATTGTGCCTGATATCAAGGCGTTGCTCGCCGCTGGTGAATTGTAAATCGGTCTTTCGTTTCTAGAGTCAGTTTGTTAATCTTGACACCGCGCAAAACAGCCATATTTACGACCTCTTATTCGACTGATGAAAACCAGTAGGTGCCTACATGAAAACGAAATTAGTCTTGCTAGCGATCACTTTCAGCTTGTTATCCAGCGCGACATATGAATCGCATCTCCAAGCGGAATCACCATTTGATCATATATTTTTTCCCTTCACGAAGGTCGATGCGAATCCGAGTGCCGACTATCGTGTCACGGACAAGCAGGGGCCTTGGATGGTGTTAGCTACTTCGTTTCACGGCGAGGGCGCCGAACAGCAGGCTCGTCAATTAGTTTTAGAGTTGCGTCGCGACCATAAGTTAGAAGCGTTCACTCATCGCAAAACATATGACTATACAGATCGTGTTGAAGGTCGTGGAGTGGATAAATATGGTCAGCCCAAGACGATGGTCTACAACAAGGGACACCGGTTTAACGAAGTTGCCGTTATGGTTGGTAATTTTGAATCGGTTAAATCCGAAGATGCTCAAGCCTTGCTCGAAAAAATCAAATACTTACGCCCCCAAGTTCTCGATCGAGCAAAAGAAGAGGGGACGAATCAAGTGTATGCGGGATTACGTCTCATTCAGAATAAATTGAATTTAAACCCAGAGCGTCACGAGCGTGGTTCGATGGGCCGCGCATTTATTACTCGCAACCCAACAATTCCAGCGGAGTACTTTACTCAGAATGCACTCGATCCGTTCGTCGAGCGATTGAACGACGGGGTCGAATATAGTTTGTTGGATAACCCTGGAAAATATACGGTTCAAGTGGCAACATTTCGAGGTAAAGTTGTTTACGACATTGAAAAAGGATATGACAAGGATGCCAAGGTATCAAATGCGCTCGTTAAAGCTGCCGAGGATGCTCATCTGTTAGTCACCGCTTTACGTAAGCAGAACATCGAGGCCTATGAATTCCACGACCGCAATGAGAGCATTGTTACTGTTGGTAGTTTTGACCGTGTTGGTGTGCGTCAACTTGATGGCAAGTTCCAATTTGATCCAACTGTTTACAAAATTATGAGCATTTACAAAGCTCAGCGCGTGCCAATTAATAACAGCAGTCAGACCAGTTTCCAACCACGGGCCTTGAGCGGCATTCCGTTTGACATTCAACCTCGTCCAGCATTTGTACCAAAGCGTAGTATTGGCTCGAGTTTTCTGAGCCGTTTTTAGAGTATGTTGGCGTTGGGTTACTAGCGGACGCTTGCCTAGGAATTAATGACCGTTGCGAGGATTCGGTCATCTGCCGTCACTGTGGCAGTTACTTCAATGAGTTGACCGATGGGGTTATTGTTCTCCGTCTGTTTTACCTGAGCTGATAGCTCTGGATTCCAGGGAAACTCAACGGGTGCATACCGGCAGGAAGTACCCACATAATGTTGTGGTTTGTCACGATCCTCCGCTTCGACTAGAACCTCAAGCTTTCTACCGATTAGACTCTGATAATACGCCGTTTGCAGCTCTTTACCCAGTGTTGCAATTTCACGTCCACGTTGTTTTTTTAACGATTTGGGCAATTGATCGTCCATGTCGGCCGCGGGAGTTCCTTTTCGAGCGGAGAAGGGAAAGACATGGATTTTAGAGAAAGCGGCGGACCGAATGGTTGCCAGGCCTTCTTCAAATTCGGCATCCGTTTCACCAGGAAATCCTGTGATGATGTCGGTGGTAATTGCTGGGTTGTCGAGCGTTTCACGTACCAGGTTACAGCGTTGCAAAAATGTTTGAGTGCCCCAGCGTCGTCGCATTCTTCGTAGTACTGCGTCAGATCCACTTTGCAGACAAATATGTAAATGCGGAACGATTTTCGCTGCATGTTCACCTAACACAGCGATCAGTTCACGTGTAACTTCGGTTGCTTCAATGCTGGAAATTCGAATCCGGAAGTCTCCAGGCAGCATAGCGATTTGGCGTGTGAGATCAGCCAGCCGAATCCATTGCTCGCGAGGTTTACCAAAATTCCAATCCACGCCGTAATGTCCAATATGTACTCCGGTTAACACTAGTTCACGGTAGCCATTATCAATGAGCCGTCGCGCTTCATCGAGAATGTGCTCAACTGGACGACTGGTAAGCTCTGGGCGTACATGGGGAATGATGCAGTAGCTGCAACGCAATAAACATCCGTCTTGTATTTTGATATAAGCGCGATGGCGATTGCCAAAATTTGAAATTCCCGTCGGAATATCAATCACTCCAAACCGCCCTAAGATATCCGGTAGTTCACGTTTGTCGGTTACGACTTCGACAACGTTTGGAAGTGCGTGTACTTCTTCTGGCGCACGAGTGGCGTAGCATCCCATGACGACGATTCGGGAATCTGGGTTTTCGCGTGCTAGCTGGCGAATGGCTTTACGGCTCTTGGAATCCCCTTCGTTTGTGACGGTGCAGGTGTTGACGATGCACAGTTCCGCCGGCTCTTCACGGGGAACCTCATGATACCCGACGAGTTCCAAGCCCTCGCGGATATACTGAGTCTCGTACTGGTTGAGTTTACAGCCGAGGGTCAGAGTTTTGAGTTTTCCAGACATAGTGTTTTGCCGTAGTTAATTATTCTAGCGGTTCGATGGTTGCTGACATGGAACCTTGGCATTCTGAGACGACGGGATCATTTCCAAAGGCATGGATTTGATCTCGTTTTAACTCGGCATGTTCGAGCGTCGTTGTTAGGCAGGCAGCCTTTCCATCTTCGTCCACTTTACTAGCAATCGTAAAGCCCTTTTCTGGAGGAAATCCAAACAGTTCTTGCAGCATGTCAATAACATATTCAAACGTGTGGTCTTCATCATTCCACAAAATGACATTGTAGCGTGGCTGTTGCTTGGGCCGCGTGTCGGTTGTGGGGGCGATTGTGGGGGCAGTGTTCGACATGGATCGAATAAACGGCTATAGGAAAGTGGTGATTGTGGCAAGCTACAATAGCCGAGACCAAGCGAAGTTATTATATTGTACGTTTCAGACAACGGGAATACTTGTAATAGCCTCCGCTAAAAAACTTGAATCCATTGGACCGGTAATCCATTAAGGGTACAAGTTTGCTTGGGCCGTACAAGGAAATAAGAGGAATTGGCTATGCAGGAAATAGAACAATATTTAACGGAACATCGTGAGCGTAATGAGAACGAATTGTTCGAGTTATTACGGATGGCTAGCGTCAGCACGGATAGTCAATTTGCAGCTGAAGTTGCCAAAGCTGGAAACTGGGTAGCGGATCAATTTCAATCGATGGGTTTTACGACTGAGGTTGTTCAGACGAAAGGGCATCCGATCGTTTATGCGGAGACGCCCGCTGTTGCTGGAGCTCCCATTGTTTTGGTTTACGGACATTACGATGTTCAGCCCCCGGATCCGCTCGACGAATGGATTTCACCACCATTTGAGCCCGTGGTTCGCGATGGCAATGTCGTGGCACGTGGCGCCACCGATGACAAGGGTCAAATGTTGACACACATCAAAAGCGCCCAAGCGTGGATGGATACCGTAGGGTCGTTACCTGTTCAACTAAAGTATGTGATTGAAGGTGAAGAGGAATGTGGCAGTTCCAACTTGAAGCCGTTTCTGGAGCAGTATCGTGACCGTTTAGCTTGTGACATAGCGGTCATTAGCGATACGAGCCAGTTCGCGAAAGATCAGCCGGCGATTACCTACGGTTTAAAAGGGATCGTCTATTTCGAAGTGTTCCTAGAAGGCCCTAAGCAAGATTTGCATTCTGGAACCTTTGGCGGGTCAGTTTATAATCCGCTCAACGCGTTGACTCAGATGCTCAGTGCACTTGTTGACGATCAGGGGCGGATCCAAATTCCGGGGTTTTACGACGACGTTGTTGAGTTAGAACAGCGTGAACGAGAGCAGTTTGCAGCCTTGCCGTTTAATGAGCAGCAGTTCATGGAAAAGGTTGGCGTGGACACGGTGCACGGTGAAACTGGTTATACAACACTGGAACGCCGCTGGGCGCGACCTACGTTGGACATCAACGGAATCTGGGGTGGCTATCAAGGCGAAGGAGCCAAGACAGTGCTGCCAGGAAAGAGTGGCGCTAAGTTTAGCTGCCGCTTGGTTCCGAACCAAGATCCCGAAAAAATTGGTGCAGCGATAGAAGAAATGTTGCAGGATTTAGTGCCCGATGGAATTCGCATGAAAGTCAAGCATCACCATGGAGCACCTGGTGTGGTAGTCGATTTAGATAGCCCGTACATGGTCGCTGCCGCTGCCGCAATCGAGCAAGGGTTTGGCGTCACACCAGTATTTATTCGTGAAGGTGGCTCGATTCCAGTCGTCACAGTTTTACGTGAATTGCTAGGAGTCGATACGTTATTATTAGGGTGGGGATTGGACGATGATAATACTCATGGTCCTAATGAAAAATTCTCACTCGAAGATTTTTATCGTGGGACTAAAGCTAGTGCGAGCTTGTGGCAAGAAATAAGCAAAATTAGAAGAACAGACGAATAGAATCGTGCGGAATTTAGTGAACTTATATTAGAAGTTTCACTACGGATAAATATAAAATTGCAAGAGTAAGAGAGTAAGGGAAAAGTGATTGATGCTTGATCGAAAATTCATTGTCGAAAACGCTGCTGATGTAGCAAAAAATTGTGAACTACGTGGAGCCACCGCGGATGTACCGTTATTGGTGGAGCTCGAGGGACAACGCCGACAACTATTGATAGAGGTTGAGTCGCTTAACCGTCAAGCCAATGAAGTTTCAAAGACCATTGGACAGGCTAGTTCTGATGAAGAACGTGAGCAGCGGAAGGCGGAAGGCCGGGATTTGCGATCAGCGAAAGACGATTGCCAGCGGGCCCATGATGATTTAGAGAGTCAAATTGTAGAACTGCAGTCGCAAATACCCAATATGACGCATCCCGCAGCGCCGATTGGTGAAGATGATAAGTCAAACCTAGAAATACGTCGCGGCCAGCACGAACCAGCCAAGTTTGACTTTGATATTTTGGATCATGTTGAGCTGGGTGACAAACATGACATGATCGATTTTGAAGCAGGAGCTCGAATTGCTGGTCACGGATTTTACTTTTTAAGAAATGATGGAGTGTTGTTGGAACTTGCCATGCAGCAATATGCCGTAAACCATTTAGTGAAAAATGGTTTTACGCCTGTTATTACTCCTGACCTCGCCTACTCCGAAATTTTGCATGGTACGGGATATATTCCACGAGGACCCGAGACTCAAATCTATAGCATCGAAAACTCCAACCTTAATTTGGTGGCGACCGCAGAAATACCGCTTGGCGGAATGATGGCGGGACAAACCGTCGACAGCGAATCGTTGCCGATGAAGGTCTGTGGAATCAGTCATTGTTTCCGCACCGAGGCAGGGGCTGCGGGTCGTTCTACTCGCGGGCTCTATCGTGTTCATCAGTTTACGAAGATCGAGATGTTTGCTTTTACGTTGCCAGAACAAAGCAGTGACATGTTGGAACAATTTTGTCAGATTGAATGCGAAATTTTTGACAGCTTGGAGATTCCGTATCGAGTGGTCGATACGGCTACCGGTGACCTCGGTGGTCCGGCATATCGAAAGTATGACCTCGAAGCGTGGATGCCTGGACGCGGCGATGGTGGTGCATGGGGCGAAGTGACCAGCACGTCAAATTGCACGGACTTTCAAGCTCGCCGACTCAATGCCCGCTATAAAGTCAAAGGCGAAAAAGGGACTAAGTTCTTACATACCCTCAACGGCACAGCAATTGCGATTAGCCGAGCGATGATCGCCGTTATGGAAAACCACCAGCAGGCCGATGGCACGATTGTTGTTCCCGCAGTATTGCAAGACTTGATGGGCAAAGAAGTGATCGGCGTTTAAACGTGTGTTACCGAATTGCAACTGTGGTAACAAACACCGCTACGAAAGAGGGCTTACCCGTTGTCTGTTTCTATTGCTTCGCTGGCCTGCTGACACAACTCTTGAGCTGCTGTAAGTGTGCTGGCTTCTGCGATGACGCGGATAATGGGTTCCGTATTACTTGGTCGTATCAGTAACCATTGTCCCTCGGGCCAGCGCAGTTTTAGACCGTCAGTGAAATCGGGTTCGGCGGTTGGAAACCGAGATGACAACGCCGTCAGGATCGCATTGAGAGGCTGGTTACCCATGTGGACACTGGTTTTGTGGATATGACATGTAGGTAGCGAAGCTGTAACGGCACTCAGAGTTTGCTGCCGACTGGCCAGTAAATCTAATACTCGGACCATGCCGACAAAACCGTCGCGAATAAGTCCTAATTGAGGATCGATCGGTCCGCCGTTTCCTTCGCCGCCGAAAATCGCATTCGTCGCTATCATTTTGTCCACGACGTTGGCTTCACCGACGGCTGATTCATGGCATTGGCAGTTGTACGTAGCGGCTATTTGGTGATTGATGGAACTTGTGGCGCAGTTGATTACAATGTCGCCGGGGTTACTGGCAAGGCATTGTTCCAGACAAAGCGCAATCGTATATTCTTCGCCAATATAAGTCCCTTGTTCGTCAACAAGTGCTAGTCGATCTGCGTCTGGGTCTTGGCAAAATCCAAGGTCGCAACCCGTGGTTTGCACTTGCGAGGCAATGTCGACTAAATTGTCAGAGGTTGGTTCAGGTGCATGTGTAAATTGACCGTTGGGCAATTCGCCGATTGCGATGGTTTGACATCCTAATTCAGCTAACAGTTGCAAGCCTAAAATGGATCCAGCGCCGTGATTACTGTCTAGTAATACTTTGAAGTTCTGTTTTCTTATGGCTGCTACATCGACGGTGGCTAGCAGTTTCTCAATATGGATGGCATGTGGGTCCGGCAACGCGATGGAGTTGATGTCACAAGATTCTTGGTTTTGTACTACGTCCGGTGATAGACCCGCTTGAAAAAATTTGAGAACTTGGTCACCTTGGGATTGATTAAGAATACGGCCTGCGGGGCTATAGAGTTTCAAGCCGTTGTAGGGTGCCGGGTTATGACTGGCTGTGATTTGTAGGCCACCGGCGGCTTGCTGTTCTCGAATTTGTATGCCGACGGTAGGCGTCGCCATGATGCCACCATCGATGCTACTGCGCCCGAAAGAGGCTATGATGGACTTTATCTGCTTTAAGATATTTGCACCGCTTTGGCGACCATCGCGGCTAGTAACGATTGGGCCAGTGAACCCAGCGTTGTCGAGAAAATGCAAGTAGGCGGCGGTATAGTTGTGGATTAGATCTGGTGTTAGGCTTTCTCCGACGATTCCTCGCAGGCCACTAACACTGATAATTGGTTCTTCTGACATGTCGCCATCATAATAACTGAACGACAGATACGAAACACTGAAATCGATCTACGTGTAAATGGGCGTTCCGCCTACACCGCTTGTCGATTTACGAACATTTGCGGTAACAAAATAGCCTAGCGTTTATTTGAGGTCATTCGCGGTCGTTTGCGGTGTATAGATATTTTTCTTTCTGTGTTATCATTTCGCGTGAGGTGTAAGTGAGTGAATGTGTTTGCTGACTAGTCAAAGGTATTAAAAACAACATGAACGCATTGAAATGGCTAGGCGCACGAATTATTTTCATTCCAACGTTGGCTTGGAATGTGCTGCTTGGCAAGGTATTACGGATTCGCCATTGGTGGGACTTTATCGATGACCAAGTGATCGTTGGTGCGTTTCCATTTTGGTTTGATGTGGCCGCTATGTCTGAGAATGGAGTGCAGGCGGTCGTTAATACCTGCAACGAATATGGTGGTCCTGTTAAGCAATACGATCATTTTGGGATTGAGCAGTTGCGCGTTCCAACAATTGACTTTACAGCTCCATCGTTAGATAGCATTCAACGCGGAGTGGCGTTTATTCAGCAGCACGTTGAACAAGGTCATAATGTGTATGTGCACTGCAAGGCGGGGCGAGGTCGCAGCGCGACAGTGGCCCTATGTTGGTTGATGGCTCATCGCGATATGACCCCTGAACAAGCTCAAGAACAACTGCTTGCAAAACGACCGCACGTACACTCGACATTACCCGCACGCACTGTTGTAAAGCAGTATTGGAGTACGCTGCAGGATAGTGAAGAGAACGTTTCTGCAGAAGGTTAGCAAAACAGCGAAATCGCTTTGTTAACAGCTGTCGTCAAGGCCTGAACGTCTTCAGCGGTATTATAGAGATAGAAGCTTGCTCGAGCGCTAGCAGGCACACCGAGTCGTTTGTGTAGTGGCATGGCACAGTGATGACCCGCACGGATGGCAACGCCTTGGTTATCTAATGCGTGGGTTAAATCGTGCGGATGCACTCCAGCGATCGTAAAATTGACAATTCCAGATTTCAGGTCTGGGGATGGGCCATGGATCTTCACCTGGGGAATTTCGGAAAATTGTTGATGCGTTAGTTTGACGAGTGATTCGATGTGGAGGCTGATGGATTCCAAGCCAATGTTTTGTAAGTAATCAATCGCGGTTGGAAACGCTAGGACGGGTGTAATGGGTGGAGTGCCTGCCTCAAATTTTGCTGGCAGATCAGCTAGCTTGAAATCGTCTTGCGTGACAACATCGATCATACTACCGCCGCCTAAAAACGGAGGCATGCTTTCCAGTAGATGTTGTTTTCCATAGAGGATGCCGAGACCGGAAGGACCTAGCATTTTGTGAGCACTGAATGCCAGAAAGTCGGCGTCGAGTTGCCGGACATCGATGCTTTGATGCGGGGCTGCTTGTGCTGCATCGACCATCACAATAGCGTCTGCATTATGTGCGGCAGTAATGATCTCAGCGGTTGGAGTGATGGAACCGAGCACATTTGAGCACATCGTAAAGGCGACTACTTTTGTTTTTTCGTTAAGTAAACTAGTGTAATGCTCCATGTCGATTTGGCCGTCATCGGTTACGTTGGCCCAGCGGATAACGGCGCCTGTGCGTTGGGCGACTTGTTGCCAAGGTACAATGTTGGAATGATGCTCTAGTTGAGTTAAAACGATTTCATCACCAGCGGAGATGTTGTTTTCTGACCAGCAGCGTGCCACCAAGTTAATGCCAGCGGTCGTGCCCTGAGTGAAAACGATTTCTTTGGAATTTTGGGCACCGATGAAAGTGGTTACACAGTCACGAGCTTCTTCATAAAGTGCAGTGCTTTCATCACTCAACCAATGGGCGCCGCGGTGGACGTTGGCATAGACAGTACTGTCGATGCGACTGAGAGCGTCAATCACAACCTGCGGTTTTTGAGCGGATGCAGCGGTGTCTAAGTAGACCAACGGTTTGTCGCCATGTACGACTTGCTGTAGCACAGGAAAATCGGATTTGAATTGTTGGGCGTCAAACATAACGGCGGTCGTTGGGAGAGATTGGCGTATGCGTCGTGTTACCAGTGAATATGCATTTAGTCTAAGCTCAAAAGTGTAGTTCTGGTATGCCTAACGTGATGGAGTGATAGACAGTAGTGTCTTTAACTTTGGCGCCAGAGCGTCTCCTCGAGGATATTTAAGCCTTGCAGTGAATCTTCAATTTCTGCACGAAAGCGACGGGCATCTTGGGGATAACCAGCAGTCGGTTTGATGTCTTGTACGTGCTGTTGCCAATATTGATTAAACGCTTGCATACTGAGTTCTCGAGTATATTTCGCATACATTGATGCCAGAGCCGTTGGTAGAAATCCTTCGCCTTTGGCTACAAATCGAAATTGCCTGCGTTGTTCCGGAGGACCAAAATAATAGCGACTGATCGCCGTGCTTTCCTCGGCAATCTCGATCCAGTAATCAGGAAATAATTGTTGCAATAAATGACTATATCGATTGCGGCCACCGTGCTTGTCGCAATGTACAAGCAGCGGGGCAGGGGGATGGTTAGCGACGATTGATTGAGCAAGTTCAAGCGAACAGTGCGATAGAAGTGCTCCTTTGGTTGGAAAGGAGTTTAGCAGGTAATTGAATCGCGCTGCGGGAATACACATGACCTTCGCATCAAGAAACTGGATTCCCTGATCAGACAACGTGGTTTCCAAATTGGTATGTAGGTCCGCTATGACTGATTTGTCAGCATCTACCGGAAGTTCACAGTTGTAATCTTGGAACCATGGCGAGGATTCCGACCACGCCTGCCACTGTACTCCGATCGTTTTCATCCAAGACTGAAAATCTGGGCAGGTTAGTAGATCTGTCGGAGGTGATAATAGGTTAGTGAAAGCATGTACCGCTCGTTCTAAATTCTGCAGCCCAGATTTCGGTTTGTATGCCAGTTTCGAATCACCGACCATGATGCGAGATTTATCTTTTAAATTCGTCGTAATGCAATCTTGTAATTCGTCATACAAATCGAATTCGTTGGTGTGTTGTGAGTCTGAGATTTTCCAGAGCGTGGCTCCGATACAGAGTGGCCCAAGAAACGGACCGTATCCAGCTTCATCAATTCCGATTAGATATGCCATGTGGAGAGTTACTTGTGAGCAGCGTCAAGGAAGAAAGAATGTGAAGCTACCATTATACGGAAAAATAAAAAACAAGCCCGTTTTGATTTAACGCGTTAGCGTAGTATCCTGCTTCCCAACAACAATACTCAAGTAATGCGATAATTAAAATTCGTTAAATTCGTATCAAAAACGGGCTGTTTGTTTCTTATTATGTAAATGGATTTGGATTAGTTACTTAGTTCGTTAAATAGATCTCGGAATTCGGGCATTTGTTCGTTCAAGTATTGGATCCACTTTTCGGGGTGCCATATTTCCAAGCACACCGACGCTCCCACAACAAATAGTGTTTGCCCTGGGTCGACTCCGAGAAATTCCCGAAATCCTTCGGGTATTACCAAACGACCACGGCCGGCCATTTGAATCGGCGTGTGTCGCGTGGAGAGTAATCGGCCAAGTTGTAGCAATCGATTTGTCTGTTGCTGTAGCTTGCCTGCTTTGAGTTTGTCTTCGACCCAGTGAATCCCCTGCTGTAGGTGCTGCTGCCATGGATTGGCATTCCAAAGACTCAGACAACCAGGCCGTTCTTTTGCAAGGATCAGGTCGGTTCCCTGCTGCTGCAGTCCGTCGGCTAGCTCCGCTGGTACGGACAGTCGAAATCGTTGATCGATTGTGCGACGGAATTCTCCGAGCAACAGCATTTCCTGAGGTGGCATGTTTTTGTGTAGTGAGCTGAAATGACAACTTGAAGTTCCGTGTTTTCTATGTGGTCACTGGCGTCCGTGCTTGTACCATTTTGTCGACTTGCAGGTTTTACTGATTTGGGTAGTAAACCCACGAAACAAGTCAACCAACATCAATAATGGGTTAGTAACCCACAACATAAAGTTTAGTCATTTGGATGTGGATTGCAAGTGTTTTAGATGAAAAAATTGAATACTACATAGAAAACTACGTCCCCAGAAAACATAGACGTCTCGGATATACACGAATCCTCAGGACTGACGTATAATGTTGGGCACAGAACCCACTATTAATAGGTATTGAGAAAAACATGACTTTTGCAGATCAAGAAGAAAACGACATTGAAGAAGTTCAGGACGAAACAACAGAAACGGATTTAGGGGTGGACGATAAATCCAGTGACATTGAATCCGGTGACGATGAATCCAGTGACATTGAATCCGGTGACATTGAATCCGGTGACATTGAATCCAGTGACGATGACTCCAGTGACTCCAGTGACGATGACTCCAGTGACGATGACTCCAGTGACGATGACTCCAGTGACGATGACTCCAGTGACGATGACTCCAGTGATAGCGAGAAGGCCGAAGAGCAGCCTAAATCTTGTGGCGATGGTTGTGGTTGTTCGGATCCAGCCGATGCCGATATCGCTGCGGATGCTGATGCTGAAATTGATGCCGCTGCTGCAGCGGGTGATTTTCCGGTAGCGTCTTTAGAGATGTTACTAATGACACACCACACTCAAGCTGTGATGGCATTGGGAATGATGCCCGACCCGATGACGGGTGACACGTCTGCCAACAAAGACGCTGCCAAGTTCCATATTGATATGTTGAGTGTCATTGAAGAAAAGACGAAAGGGAATTTGACTGATGAAGAATCAGAAGCGTTAAATTCTATTCTGCATCAACTTCGAATGGCCTTTTTCGCTTCTTGATCCCGATTCGTAAGAGGGGCTTAGGTAATGTCTGCCACGGAAGACCTTGACAAAGAACCAGCGGATTCAGTCCATGCGTCGGACACGGTTACCGGTGACGAGTTGGACAAAGATGAGCGTTACGCGGGCTACCGAGAGGCTGCGGTCAAGGTTCGCACATTCCCACAAACGCCTGGCGTCTATCTAATGAAGGACGCTGCCGGTGTTGTGATTTACATCGGCAAAGCGATTCAATTACGCTCACGTGCGAGCAGTTATTTTCTCAAGGCTGCCCGTGAAGATGCGCGTACCTCCAATTGGGTACATGAAATACACGATATTGACTATCTGCAATGCGATAGTGAAGTCGATGCGTTGCTGACCGAAGCGCGGCTTATCAAAGACATTCAACCGCGGCATAACAAAGATCTCAAAGACGGTAAGTCGTTTCCCTATATCATGATTTCCAGGCGAGAGGATTATCCCCGCGTAGAGATAACTCGAGATCCTGCGGGTAAGGATGCTCGGCTGTATGGACCATTTACGAGTCCGGGGAAATTACAAGGCGCACTGTCGTTGTTACAACGAATTTTCAAATTTCGTAATTGTTCTTTAGACATCGATGCTAGCGATGAAAAATGGAAATGGTACCGACCATGTTTGTTAGCGTCCATTGGCCAATGTTCCGCTCCTTGCAACTTACAAATAACCCCAGAAGACTACAAAGACGATATTCATTCGTTGCAAATGGTGCTAGATGGCAAAAAATCCAAGTTGCTCAAGGAAATCGATGCTGAGATGCAGCAAGCATCAGCAGATTTGAATTTTGAAAAAGCCGCAAAATGCCGCGATGAAATCAACATGCTTGAGGCACTCAATAAACGGGGTAGTTTAAAGAACGATGATCAGCCAGAGGTTTTCTTTACAGACCCCGCGAAAGGAATTGCTGGGCTGCGTAAAGTACTGGGACTTGATTTTGAACCGCGGAAGATTGAAGGTGTCGATATCGCTCATCTCGGCGGGATGGAAACGGTTGCCAGTCTAGTTCAATTTATTGACGGATTGCCATTCAAGCCTGGCTACCGCAGGTTTAAGATCAAAGACGTAAAAGGAGTAGACGACTTTCGCAGTATTTACGAAGTTGTTGCACGTCGTTTTAAGCGTTTAGACCAAAACCATGATTTGTTTCCCGACATTCTATTAATCGACGGGGGCAAAGGTCAACTTTCTTCGGCGTTAGCGGCATTTCGTGACATTGATGTCGACCCGCCGCTGGTACTATCGTTGGCCAAGAAAGATGAGTTGATATACCGCCCAGGAGAGACAGAGCCGTTGAGTCTGAGTAAAAATTCACACGCCTTAAAGTTATTGCAATACATCCGCGACGAATCCCATCGATTTGCTCAGCACTATCACCACATTCTACGATCAAAAAAAGTATTGGGCGATTCGTAACGACGAGGGACGTTCTACAGCGTTACGCGATTATTAGGCTTCAAAGGATTCGGGTTCTTTGAATTCTTCGAAGAGGCGTTTACGAGATTCGCCAGCTGCTTCACCGACGGCAAGTCGGTTTTTCAGTGCAGCGCCCACAAAACCTTGGAATAGTGGATGAGGTTTGGTTGGCTTTGATTTAAACTCTGGATGGAATTGAACCGCCACAAACCAAGCATGATCCGGTATCTCAATAATCTCTGGCAGGAGGCCGTCGGGACTGCTTCCTGACACGATCATGCCATGGGCTGTAAATTGGGATTGGTACAGATGATTAAATTCGTAGCGATGTCGATGACGTTCGTCGACGTTCGTCGTGCCGTAACATTCTTGAGCGACACTGGATTCCGCTAGGACACAAGGTTGCGAACCAAGTCGCATGGTGCCACCTTTGTTGGTGACTTGTTTTTGTTCATCGAGCAAGCAAATCACAGCGTGTTGGGTGTTTTTGTCAAATTCCGTAGAGTGGGCGTCAGTTAGGCCGACGACGTTACGGGCAAATTCGATACAAGCGGTTTGCATACCGAGACAGATACCAAAGTAAGGAATATTACGTTCACGGGCAAAACGAATTGCTGCGACCTTGCCATTGATCCCACGCTCACCGAATCCACCTGGTACTAAAATGCCATCAAACCCAGCCAATAGTCGTTCAGGCCCTTCGCGTTCCACAAGTTCGCTGTGGATCGGGATGATCCGAATCTGTGTATTATGTGAGATGCCGGCATGGTCGATAGATTCGTAAATGGACTTATAGGCATCTTTGTGTTCAGCGTACTTACCAACGACTGCAATGTTGACTTCGTGTTGTGGATTACGCAAATCGTGCAGCATTCCTGTCCATTGATCAAGATTTGCTTCTGGGGCTGATAGCCCTAAACGGTCAGTGATGAGATCGTCGAGTTTATGTTCCCGCAGTGCAATGGGCACTTCATAAATCGAGAATTCCATATCCAGTTCTTGGATGACTGCTTCGAGTGGAACATTACAGAACAACGAGATTTTTTCTCGATCGTCGCGACTGAGTTCTTGTTCCGTGCGACAGATGAGGATATCAGGTTGAATCCCGATTTCACGCAACTGGCCAACACTGTGTTGCGTCGGTTTTGTCTTGAGTTCGCCGGCCGCTTTGAGGTACGGGACGAGTGTGAGATGGATATATAAACAGTTCTCTTTACCTACATCTTGGGAGAATTGACGAATTGCTTCCAAGAATGGCTGGCTTTCAATGTCGCCTACGGTACCGCCAAGTTCGGTGATGATGACATCCGTTTCGTCATCGGCTAGGCATTGAATGACACTTTTGATTTCGTTGGTAATATGTGGTATGACCTGTACGGTCTTGCCAAGGAATTCACCACGTCGTTCTTTTTCGATAACCGACAGGTAGATTTGGCCGGTTGTATAATTGGAATCTCGAGTGAGCGGGCTGCGGGTGAACCGTTCGTAATGACCAAGGTCTAAGTCCGTTTCGCTGCCGTCATCGAGTACGTAGACCTCACCGTGTTGATAAGGGCTCATCGTGCCAGGATCCACATTGATGTAGGGATCTAGCTTTTGCATTTTGACGGTGAGTCCGCGTTGCTCTAATAGCAAAGCAATTGAAGCACTAGTTAGTCCTTTACCCAGAGAACTAACAACACCACCGGTAACAAATATATGCTTAGACATAAATAATTCAGCAGATTCCATTCAATGTTTAACTGTTGTTTCCATTTTTCAACAGTGTCGACTGTTTAACCAATTACGACATGTTTATCATGCTGTGGGTGAAACTATATTAGGTTACTAACAAAATACTAATTTTCACTTTCCAACAACTTTACAATTCTAACGACTATTCATTTTTCTTTCAAATGCATCATAGTCATCTTTTGTATCAATTCCAAAACTTGGTTCATCCACCACACCTACAAGAATGGTATAGCCGTGATCTAGAACCCGCAGTTGTTCTAGACTTTCAGTAGTTTCCATCGGGATTTGAGGCAATTTCGCTAACTTCAATAAGAAGTCTCGTCGGTATGCGTAGAGACCTACGTGTTGAAAAAAAAGTCCAGATTCTTTACCCAGAAGCGAATCATCCCAAGTCTGCGGATGAGGAATGACGCTACGGCTGAAATACATTGCTTGCTGGGATTGGTTGAACACGACTTTTACGCAAGCCGGATCTTCTAATTGGCTTTTGCTGCGAATCGGTGTGGCTAGAGTTGCCATCACTGCTGTGGGATCATTTTGTAGTAGCTCGATTACCAAGTCGATGGAGGACCCTAGTATTTCAGGTTCGTCACCTTGTACGTTCACGATAATATCGACATCCGATAATTGCTCGGCAACTTCGGCAACGCGGTCGGTTCCACTTGGTGCAGCGGGATCGGTCAGCACGACCTCGCCGTCAAATGCTTGAACTGCCGCAACAATTCGTTCGTGATCCGTCGCTACGATGATTCCCGAGGGTCGCTGGGCATGTTGAGCGGCTTCATAAGTATGCTGGATTAATGGCTTGCCTGTTGCACTGAGCAACAGTTTTTCCGGCAACCGAGTCGAATGCAAACGCGCGGGAATAATGATATGACTTTTCATGATGGTGAACAAATTAGCAACAAATTAGCAACAAGGGCCTGCTGGAATTAAAAACCAAAGACAAGTTTCCCGAGTGTATAAGTGATTAGTGGAATCAAGACAATGGAAACGATGTTCAGGATAATTCCGGCACGAGCCATTTGTCGGATTGTCACTTGGCCAGACGCAAACACGATGGCATTGGGTGGGGTGGCAACTGGCAACATAAAAGCGCAACTTGCGGCTAAGGCAGCTGGGAATAGTAACAATCGCGCATCGGTGCCTAAATTGTCTGAAAGTTGAATTAGTAGCGGGAAAATAAGCGCGGCCGTAGCCGTATTACTGGTTACTTCTGTTAGGAATACCATCGACGATGTGACAACAAGAATGATTAGTAAAATGGCAGTAGCTGCTGAAGGGGTGATCGCTTGGCAAATATCCGCTCCCAAACCACTGGACTTCATGGCTGCAGCAAGTGCTAGTCCGCCACCAAACAGCAACAGAATGCCCCACGGAAGTTTACGTGCAGTTGCCCAATCCAACAGCGTTCGTCCTGGATGGCCCCATGCTGGGAAGACAAACAGCAGCAGTGCGGCGCTCATCGCAATGATGGTGTCGTCCACATAAACAACATTGGGGAACCAGCTTTGAACCCATTCTGATTCCGTAATGAACTGACGAGTTATCCATAAAAGGGCAGTGCACCCGAAAATAGCCGCTACCGATTTTTCAGGTTTGCTCATCGGGCCAAGTCGATTGATTTCGTCACGAATCATTTGTCGTCCACCGGTGATATGTGGCAGCGAAATTCGAAAGATCACTTTGGTCATCAACACCCAGATAATGAACAGGAAGACAATTGTCAGAGGCAGCCCGAAAGCCATCCATTCTCCAAAGCCTATGAATATTCCGTGGTCTTCAAGCTCGCTGCGTAAAAGTAGATTTGTTGGCGTTCCCATAAAAGTTGCCAAACCTCCTACCGATGCAGCGTAAGCGATACAGAGCATCATGCAGGCTGCAAAGGGACCCATCTTGGATTCATCATCCGCGGAGATTTTTGTCCGTACCAACGCCACTAAGCTTAGTGCGATCGGTAGCATCACAACGGTAGTGGCGGTGTTGCTGATCCACATGCTCAGCATTGCCGTGGTGATCATAAAACCACCGATTAACCGCGAAGGCTGTGTTCCGAGCGCGAGGATTGTATAGAGTGCGATGCGTTTATGGAGATCCCACTTTTGGATAGCCAGTCCCAGTAGAA
>LWDU01000069.1_pt3 | contig 36312 bp, 44 predicted proteins | sample 727161 | NCBI WGS metagenome assembly LWDU01 (sample SAMN04566230, study PRJNA314399) | hydrothermal vent metagenome | isolation source: deep sea hydrothermal plume seawater | place: Mexico: Gulf of California, Guaymas Basin | collected 2004-07-11 | reverse complement strand
TCGGCCACTGCATGGGTGTTGGCTCTCAATGCTGCCGGCTGGACCTGTTTGGGTCCTGCAGGAGTCGAGACTCTCAACATTGCCAATCAGTCCTCCAAACAGATGAAACAAATGTTGGTTTTATCTGATGGTGAACCGTATTGCAATGGAGCTAATACTGCAACTCAGAGCCTAGCAAACATTAGTATGGCTAATTGGCAACAGATCCCAATAAATACTATATATATAGCTACGGATAACGGTGGGATCACGTTCATGCAGCAGTTGGCGTCTCAGAACAATGGTACCTTCTTTAATCCGCTTTAAGATTTATTAAATCATTTGAAGCCTTTACATTCGAAGCAAAAGCTGCTTGAATGAATTTACTGATATGAAGGAAATGATTTAGAATAAAAAGGACTCAGAGAAATATGAGAAAAGCTACTTTCGTAGTAAGTTATTATGATCTAGAGCTAGAGTATCTTTACGATCCAGAATATATTTATTATGAAGAAGCCATAGAAATGATCTCTTGTGTTTGTCAGAACACAATGTTTCCTAAATCGATAAAAAAGATGCAGGCTATCCTGTATGCCTGTGCTCATGTTAGAAGTAATAAAAGATGGAGAGACGATACCTTATTGCCGAGATTATTCGATGACGACAAAAAAATTGATATTTCTGATTATTTAGTGAAGATTGGAAATCCTAGTGCTAATTTTGATGCCAAAATATCAGTAGAAGATATATGGATACGAAGTAGCGATGGATGGATCATGGCAGAAAAAAGATGTGTAAAATGTTCTGAAAAGAAACCTTTTAGGTTATTTAATGAACATAAGACAAGCGGGGATAACCGATCAAATAAATGTTCAAGATGCTCAGACAGAAACGCCGTGGAAATATATACTATATAGCGTTATCATATTTCCATCGAGGAGGAGCAAATGAAAAATTCGAGTAGTTTTATAGAATTCTTAGAAGATATTCTTATTAAGCTTAAGGATGATTCAGTATATTTGAATGAAGAGATAGTCGATCAGATACGTTCAATGATAGAAGAACTACAGGAAGACTAGATGTGCTTCCCTACCGATTCACCTCAGGGCTAGATAGCCTTTCTAGTATTTTGTCTAGTATAGACTCTCCTTTTGAGATAATCAAAGTAGATGATTTTGAGTTTTATTATACAAAGAACAATACAAATTTTCTATATATGGCGAAAAATACTGAAAAAAATTACCGGCTAGATTCGAAAAACACTTTTCGCTCTGATATTTGGTGGATAATTTGCGAATTTTTCCCGGAAGTAAAATCTTTAGGAAGAAATGTTTTGGTTGGGTGGACAAATTGTCCTGAGATTTTTTATCACTCAAATAATCACATAATCACGACAAACAAAATATGTAGAATAGAATTTAGTCTATTGATGGAATGGATTGAAAATGTTACTTCAGAAACAAAACGAAAGCAGAAAGCTGGTGGATTGAAACATGGCTATAGATCATGGTTTACAAAACGAAGAGCAGATATATCTAGACCAGATACTGGATCTTCTTAGAAAGACTTTTGGATATGATTCATGGATAGCTAATGGATTTATAAAAGAGATATATGCTATTAATGTAGAAGATCCTTTGAATGAACAGATCCCGACTCTTGCAATTACAAAAGAAGGTATTCTTTATTATAATGTAAGTTTCTGGAAAAAACATGTAGATACTCCGAATAAAGTTATCGAAGTAATAACCCATGAGTTATTGCACAAAGTTTTAGGTGATTTTAGTAGAGATTACAAAGAAAACAGCGAGTTACATAATTTCGCGTCTGATTCAGTTATAAATATGACTATCTATTTTATGCTTGGTCATGCAGATTTAATGCAGTCCTTTTATGACACAAAGCCACCTATGGGTTTATTAAGATCAAAATCTGGTAATTCAATGCTCAGAAGTAAATTTGGTGAAATTTATCGTCATTTATACGATGATTCTAGATATGGAAGCAAAGATACAGATTGTTCGATAGATCAAGTATTTAATGCACTTAAATTAGTAATGCCAAAGAAATATAAGAAAGTAGTGTTTCTTGGCAGTCATGACAAGAATAAAGATGAAGGTCCGGACGGAGAAACAGATACTATCGATATGGATATAGATAGTGATACTAAGTCTAAGATTGCATCTGAAATTGTAGATAAGTGTAAAAAAGCAGGCAATGGATCTAATCTTTGGAATTCAATGATTTCGTTGATACATAGTAGATCTAATTTAAGAACTAGATTACTAAGAGATTTCTCAATAAATAAGAATATAAATAAGATAACAGAATATATGAAAGAACAGAAAATAGTATCTTCTGTAATACCTATTGATCCTTGCAGAAGAGATCTTGCTATGCTTGCAGTTGGTATAGTGCCTGTAATTTGGAGAAATAAGATAAATGATACGAAGAAAAAGGATTTAGGCATTGCTGTTTACGTAGATGTTTCTGGATCAATGTATAATATTTTACCTAAAGTTGCTGGAGTTATATACTCATTGAGAAAGAATATTAAAAAGGTATTTCAGTTTTCTAATCAGATAGCAGAAACTAGTATTGAAGAACTAGGGCGTGGGGTTATTAGAAGTACTGGAGGAACAGATTTTGATTGTATAATTGAACATGCCGTTAAAAATGACTATAAAAAGATTATTATATTTGGTGATGGTTGGGCTAATGCATCAAAAGAGAACAAAGACTTAGCTAAAGCCAAGATATCTAAAGTATGTATGATTCTTACTGATCTAGGCGATGATAAAGATAATTTCTTTTCTCAACAATATAAAAATACATACTATATAAATGATATATGTTAGATGAATTCTACAGACGATTTTGTTCATACAGACAAAAACGGCTTTCCGGTTAAATGTGCAAACTGTCTTAGTACGATAGAACATAAGCCTGCCGTAAAAATAAGTAATTCATTTGTTAAATCGAAAGTCGATGGACCATGGCCAATTTCATGGTCCATTTCATACACGTATTATTGTGAGAATTGCGCAGTAATAGTTCTTTTAAAGAAACGAGGATCTAAGTGGCCGAAGTTTTTGATTCGCTTGGTATTTGGGGTTTACCTAAAAAGCAAGAAATAATGATGTTACAGAGTCTTATAACCGGAGATCCACTTTTAATGGTCGGTAGGCATGGTGGAGCAAAGACAAAAGCAGCAAAGGATATTGCAAAAGCTTTAAGATTAAATTTTCAATCATATGATGCGAGTAAATCAATGTTTGAAGATATGCTTGGACTACCAAGCCCCAAAGCAATGCAAGAAGGGCGAATGGAATATATCTCTAGCCCTATTACTTGCTGGGATAAAGAATTTATATTTATCGATGAGGTGAATAGAGCACTACCAGAACTTCAGTCTAAGTGGTTAGAAATCATTAGATCAAGAGAAGTAATGGGATTTAAGTTAAACACCAAGTTTATATGGGGTGCTATGAATCCCATGGGTTATGAAGGAACTAACATGATGGACGAAGCCTACATAGGTAGATTCGCCAGCTTCATTGATTTTCCTTCTGTTTTAGAAATGAATAACGATGATCGCATTGAAATTATCGATAGTGTTGGGATGGATGATGCTCCGGCCCTTGGTTTCTGGCTCAATGATAAGAAAGAACCAAAAGATGATACAGAACAAGAGAAAGACCTACAGGTGCATAGAAAGATAATTGCGTTACTCACATTAGCCACTGAGAACTATATACTTATGTCTAAGCAAATGGAGTTCAATAAGATTAGTAGCTTCTTAAGTAGATTTGCTAAGTCAATAGAAGCTAGAACTTCTTCAACAGATACTGAAAAGAAACGAGAAAAGATTGAGTTAGATGGAAGAAGACTAGGATACATGCGGAGATGTATCATCGGATATCGAGCAATGGAAATAGCTCATAGCAATTTATATATGTCAGAACTTAGCTCCTTCGAAGACTCTGTCAAGGAAGCAATCCTAGGTAGCATTCCAGTAGGAATAAATGCAGAGAATGCTATTGACGATTTTGCAGAGACACAACTTAAGAATGTATTTGATCAGCTAAAAGATTTCTTTTTAGAAGACAAAGATTTAGTTAAAGTTAATCTTAACTACGAATTAATGGTTAGTCCTGATCCTATAAGAAAAGCAGAAATACTTATCAATGAAGATATTGGCAAGATAGCTAAGAACTCTGCTTGGACAAGAATCATGGAAGAAACTAGCATAGATATTTCGATACTATGTATGTTAGCACTTAACATAGAATCAGTAAATCGTGGAACTATACCACCTAATATTTTAGATCAAATGACTACGAAAATAGATAATAAGACTATTAAGATTCAGAAGCCTATCTTAATGGGCGAAAGTATTAAATACTATGACAGAGTTACTGATCTGATTACTCAAGGTGCCAACAAGATAGAACAGATCATAATTTGTAACGAAGTAAACAAAGGTATTAAGAATTCTAAGAACGAAATGTTCTTCACGGACGATGATTTTAAGGTAATCGTAGACTCTTGTAATAAATCACTTGAAAAGATACGTAAAATCTGTAGGTACAAAGGTAGTTTGGAGGCTTAATGTTTGGGGTATGTTTGAAAAGAAGAAAGAAAGAGAGTGGACTCATTGAGTACATTCCCTTTTTAAGAGATATAACTTATTCGCAGCATGTAAAGCATGATACGCCAGTAATTACTTCAGTCTGGTCAGAAAGCTTGTTGAAATTTATTAGAACAGTACCTGATATGTATAGTCCGTACTTAGATCTAGAAAAGTATATGATTTCTCCTACTACTATACAGAAGGAACATATGCTTTCTTCAAGTAAGAATAGTCACTATTTCGAAGTGTCTTCTGTCAATGAAATAATTAAAGATAAGTTTAAAAAGACTCCAGAGGAAGATGCATATAAAGAAGTGTTAGCCATGAATACTCATGGTATTCATGTGAAGAAATTTAAAGACATTGCTAGTGATATCATGCCAGGTTTGAATAGTGGATATACGACGTCATATTATCGAACAAATGGTAACGTAATGTTAGATTATTGTAAGTTATGTATAACAAATTTACGAAATATTAGTATAGTTCCTATCGGATCATCGTATCGTGATATACATAAAATAGCAATTGAAACATTAAAAGCTAATTGGAATCACAATAATCTTATTGGAGTCTGTTGTGCTATATCAGATGCAGATGAATCCTCATTTAGAGAGATGAGATCTGCTATTTATGAGGTCAAGCCTGAATTGAAGGGAACATTGAAAAAGACAGAAGATATTAACGACTTAGATTTAGATTTGTTCTCGATAGAAGACTTTACCAAGGAAGAATATGAATTTGCATTAATAAGTACTATGCTAAATGAAATTATCCTTGAAGAAGATTTTTTGAGAACTTCTACAGAAATATTAAAAGAACAGAAGTCCTCTAATGGTACTGACACATATTATACTGAATCAAATGCTCTTGATTATGTATCTGATTCATATGATACTGTAAAGAATGCTGAGATATTTGCATTTTTGAAGTGGCAGTTTAAGCCATTTCATAATAATTATAATTTTAACTCATTAGACTATCAAGTATGTGTCGATCCTGGATTAGAGAATATGTGGATAATTGAGTATTCTCTTGAAGCTAAATATCAATTTAAGTTGTATCCAATTGATAATAACGAGGTCCATGACAATTTACTGTCGGATATATCGGAAAGTAAATATGATTTCTATAAATTAAGTACTAGTGATCATACAAACTCTATTGAGCGTGATCGAGATAGGATATGCACTTTTGTAAACAATATTAGTGCTGTTAATAGTATACCTATTAATTTAAATGCTAGCCAGATAGACAGATATATGAGTAATGGAACAAGTAAAATAATAAGTATGGGAAAATTTAGTCCTAATCATAATTTTCAAGATTTTATTACTAGAGTGCTGACAGAAGAACATGCGAAGAAAGTAATACCTTCAGCTGAAATTTGTGTCGATGACACAGAATTTTTATCTTACTTTTGTACTTATGAACCTATACTTAAAGATGATCCTACTATTTTAGAGATAAAAGAACTCATCAAAGGATTTGGATGCTCAGTTCCTGCAGGAAACAAAGATACAATTATTAAAAGACTAGCTGAAGTTATGGCGAATAGATATGATAAAGTCGAAAATGATATTGCTAAAATGTTTAGCAACAATATGATACTTGTTAAAGGAAATTATAGTAAAACGAATAAAGAAGTTGATGTTTGTAAAATGTTAGACAGAGATGTTAAAGATAAGATCATAGCTATGCCTAGGAATAGGAATACTGGTAATAGTTCTAGCAATTTTACTCATTCGAATAGATGTATAGAATTGATCTATCCTTGTTTCATAGTTGCATATATAATGATGCATACGTATGCTGGATCTATTTTTATGCCTGACTATAAGAATAGATTGATTACGACTAAAGGATGTTTCGATGATCTTGTTATGCGAGGTTGGGGAAATGGAGAAAACATCACGATGATAGAAGCATCCGGAATAGGACAATATAGTAATGAATGATCCAGACTTTCTAGAAGGTATAGAATCTGAGTACATTCAGCCTAGAGAACATGTAAAAGAACCCATTGATAAATCTAAGAAGGCACTCAACTCCTTAGAGCGCATTAAGCAACGTCTTGCTCAGGACGAAAAGGATGAGACAGAGTATAGAGCTCCTAGCTATGAACAAGTGCTATTCGATGACAAGCATTGGGAAGATATTGTATATATCTATAAGATTATGGAAAAATATAAGGATGGAGATTTTGATAAGTTCATAGCAGAAATAGACACCGACTTGATCATGCTAAGCGCTGGTATAGTTAGATTATCTACTTTAGTAGGGTATATGAAAGGTAGTTTCTACCATGCAGAATCCTCTAGGAGAGTACTTAGATCTAAATATCATGTAAGAACTAAACAAATTGCAGAAGATCTTAACATTAAGATAACTGAAGCTCTTGCTGAAAGCATCAGTAGAGTAGAAGCTTCAGAGTTTTATCGTTATACTTCTGAGCTGTCAATATCCCAAGAGATGCTACAGTCTTTGTATTACTCAGCAATGGCTTTTGTTAGAGTACTTGAAGGTTCTGCTCAAAGATTACAACACGAAAGAATGGGAAGAATGAATCAGTAATCGCTATATAGGGCGAAAAAAGTTGAATAAAATTTTTGGGAGATTTTGAAATATGAATTTAAAGTCAGCAACTAAGCTGATAAAAGCTTTTGTGGACAAAAAGAATGTTAATGTAGACCAGAGGCTAGTTCATGTGATACTTAATGAAGATGGACACGTGCAATTGAAAGCTACTAGCGGGAGCGCTATCCTCTTGATTGATACTAAATGTATTCCATCGGATAAAGATCTAGGATATCTAGATGTAGATTCATTGTGCGGTATGTCTGACCAATTTCCTGAGATGGATTGCATGTCTTTTATGAAGACAGGAATAAAGTTTAGTAACTCGATAGATCCTTCGGTTAAAAATGGTAGTATATATTATATATCTAAGTCAGCTTTGGAGGGGAACTTCTATGACGGTTTGATTAGGTCAAACGGGATAACCTGGAAAGATGTTTACGAAGGAGGCATAGACTTTAAATTGATCAAGAAGTTATCTCATTCTTCTAAGGCAACAGATGTCTTTGGGCATCCAAGAATGTGCGCAACGTTTAACAATTATATGTATACTTTTAGACATAGTTCTATGACTAGAATACCATTTCATTTAAAGAAAGAGATGTACTTTGACTATAGGGATATCTCCTGTATTCAACATTTTCTTCCGGAAGAGATGGAGATAAAGACTAGTGGAAAATCATTGATGTTATCTCAAGATAATGTAAGTTTATGTATATTATCTCGAAGTCTAGACAAAGATTACGTTTCTTCTTTTGCAAAAGCTTTTACTGGTACAAAAGAATATACGGTAACAGTCTCACGTAAAGACTTTAAGCAAAGCTTAATTTATATTAAAAAGATATGCAAGATTGCTGACTGCAAAATAAAAATAAAAGATACCTGTATAGAACTGGAAGCTATCTATGATTTAGGAAAAGCTAAGAAGGATGTATCTAGCTTTAGTGACACTAAAATAATCACCCCTATAACATGCAAGACTAAAATAGATTTGCTTTTAGATTTCGTCAGATGTGGTACTAGTGAATCAATTAATATTAACATATCAAAGAAAAGTCCGTTCAATAGATATCTTAGCATGTCTGATGGAGAAATTGAAGAACTAATCGCATTGAGGAATGATGGGATGATAGCATGATTTTTAATGGTATATTTCAGATCTGGAAGATAACTAAAGAGCCTTACATCAATGGAATAGGGAAGAATGAAGTCCGTATTCGTACTGTTAAATCTAGAGGTCCCGTGATATACTATGATAATGCGTATGGGTTTGATTCGTATGAATTGACCGTAGAGCTGCCTAAAGGTAGCCTATGTCCATATAAGCCAGGAATGCTACTGTATGTGGACGGTGAAGTACGAACCTTGAACTCTAGGTATGGTGAAAGCGGAGAAAGGTGGATATATATGTTTATTTGCAATCATAAAAACGTAAAGATTATTAGTCAAGTAGATCTTCCTTGCGATCCTGCAGCCCATATCGAAGAGACAAAATCAAATGCAAGGGGGCTGTAATGGAACGCTTTGTAGTTCTTAAAAATGGGGGTATCTACAATCTTACCTCTAATAAAAAGCTAGAAGTCAATGTAGCTATTAACAAGAAAAAGATTGATTTATCTAAGATGAGTGATACGATGAATAAATCATTTTCTATCATGCAACGAAAAGAATTCATAGAGAATTGGATTTTAACCTTATCTTTAATGTTAAAGAACAATATAGATGGTCCATTTGATGATGAAGATTCGATTGGAGATCTAGAGTGTTCAACTACCTCGGCTACTGGAGATGACGTAACTAATTATGTTACTGCTTTTATCATAGGAAGAATGTTCGGTAAATTTGAAAAGAACACTGAATCTAAGGTAGAAATAAACGAGATAGACATAGCTAATGACGAACTAAATGTTATTGATGACTTTATAAAAGAATTAGAAAGTGAAATATCTATTGCAGAATCTTTGTTTGGTAATGGATACTTCGAATTTGATAATGATGATGAAGAAGAAACGGAGGACGAAGATGGTTTCGGAAAATCGGAATTTAGTTAATGAAAGTCTTATAAAAAAGATACTCATTAATGACGTCAAAGACATGAGTAATGCCGTTAACTCTATCATGCAGTTATATGAGACGGAACCTATATTAATGAAATGCATGGTAGAGTTCACAAAAAGTACTACAAAACATATGGCCGCAGATTATCCAGGAATAAGAGCCAGTAATCCTAGAATATTTCATGACATAAATAATCTATGCCAGCATTTCTTCTTAAAAGGTTTTAAAATAGGACAGGCGTCTGTTAGAAACCAATTAGATGGTGCGTTAGAGGACTTAATAGATATAAAAAGTGCAATGAATCCAGATGGAGAACTTCCTTTCACAGATATGGACGATTCTCCTGAAGAGAATCCTGAAAGTTTCTTTTAGATAATCATGGGACATTTTGGTAAGATGGCTATAGGCATTGCATTTCGCATTGTTGTAGCAGATGTTGTGTTAATGTGCTGGAAAGCAGTTAAACGAAAGGTTGCTGGTAATGGGTCAATGGGTCAATTTAACTACGATAAGAGGCGATATAATTCTAAAGCCTACAGACGAAAATCAGACTGTGATAAATGTCCAGAGTGTGGGAGATTTAAATCAGCTTTTGTTGGAAAACGATTTCATATATGCCACGAAACCGATGAGTCCTAAGGCTAGTCCTAGACTTATTAAAGTAGATAGCGATGGTAAAGAATCCTATTTCACTGATGAAGAAGAGCAACAAGCTGCCTTAGGGATTCCACCAATGGATTCTACTGGTAATCCTTACATGATAAAAAGAGATCCAGAGTCTGTAAGAATTAGCTACACTGCTATTGGATCTGTATTTAATTCTGATCATATTATTATTAATGTTAGTCAAGTAGTTAGTGCGTGTTTGATGGACAATCAGAGTGAGTTAGATGAGGTTTCTGAACAGGTTTATGCTCAAAAGAAAGAGATAATTAATGCGTGAAAAGGGTGACGTGTTAGAAAATTTAGTGAAAGAAATTTGGCCTACAGAAGGAAAAGAATGGATCAATAAGGAAGCCAATTCTGGAGCTAAGTACGGCGAAAATGATCTAGTCTCATCTAAGTATTCTATCGAATGTAAAAGAAAAACCTGTAGCAAGTCTCTAAGTCTAACAAAACAAGAAATTAATCAGTGTATCAACCGTAGTGTTAAGAGAAATAAGTCTCCCCTATGGGTAAGTGAAACTGATGGTGATAGAGTTTTTGTTACTATGCAACTTGTTGATTTTATTAATTTGATAAAAACAAATGCAATTTTAATGGAGGACGCAGAAAGGGAAATCATACATGAAGAAGAAGAAAGCAGATAATGATAGCCAGTCTTCTAGAAACACAGAACTATCTCTAGATGATAAAAAGACCCGATTGAATGAACTTGTTCATAGTATGCGTAAGACGGATCCAGAGTCTATCATAGGATTTGCTAGCGATAAGCTTGTTTCTGAAGCTTTAGACTACGAGAAACTACCTACTGGAATACCCCAGCTCGATGAGAATCTTGATGGCGGCATTCCTTCTGGCAAGTTCAGTGTATTTACTGGGCGTTCTCAAACAGGTAAGTCTTCCATGGCGTATCAGGTCATTGGTTACAATCAGCAAGAGAACCCCGATGCAATCTGGTTGATAGCAGACATTGAGAATAGCTATGATTCAGACTGGGTGAAAAGCTTAGGCATAGATGAAAGCCGATTACTATTTGCAGAGACAGATATAATGGAAGATGTATTGCAGAAAGTTATCGATCTTGCTAGGACTGGTTGTCTCCAAGGAATACTAATAGATAGCATCGGTGCTCTGCTGCCCAGGGCTGAGGTAGAGGCTCCAGCAAGTAAGGCTGGGGTGAAGCCTAAAGAACGTAACCTTAGACAAGAGAATGTAGCTGTGCTCAATCGTAAGATTGGACAGTTCTACAGGATGGCAAATAAAACTATCTCTCACTACAATACTGCTGCAATATTAATTGCACATGTATATACTGATATAAATTCCATGGGACACGGAGAGAAGCTAGTAACAAAGGGAGGAAACGCGACTAAGCATTTTGCTCACATGAGACTAGGATTCCGTAGAGCATACGATAAAGACAAGGAAGTAATGGTTCGTATGCCTGATGGAAGAGAGAAGAAAGTTATCTCCGGCTTTGATTCTGTTATTACTGTAGAAAAAACAAAGCAAGGTGCGCATGAAGGACATCAGGTATATATACCATTCACTTTTGGCGTAGGCTTTGACTCTAAGCAGTGTACTATCAATGCTGCATTCGCTTCTGGGGTGATAGAACAAGCCGGTGCTTGGTATAAGCACCCTAGATTTCCCGAAGGAAAACTTCAAGGAAAGAAAAATGTAGTTGAATACATAATGAAAAACGAAGAAGTTTATGAGGAATTCTTAAATGATATGATTGTTTTAAATTCTGGAAAGAAGGAAGTTGTTAAATCGAATAGCCAGAGTAAACAAAAAGAATCGTCGCAAGATTGATCATAGCGTTGAGATATTTGACATATTTAAATTCTTATGCATTGAAAAATCGGAAGTCAGCTGGCTAAGAGCTAACGCCTCCTATAAAAAAACAAAACTAAAAGGTAAAACTATTTATATACCTGAGCCTAGATTAAAGAAAGTACAAAAACGATTAGCAGAGTTATTCTCTTGTATCCTCTTTCAGCATTATGCTGTATGCTCTTACTCTAAGAGAGTAGGCGTCAAGCAATGCTTGTCTGTACATGCTTCTGGTACTGGGCTATTGAAAACTGACATAGTTAATTTTTTCGGGCACATCTCTAGATCTGAAGTAGTATCTTATCTAAAGCATTTTGTAAGCATTAGTAATATAGATATATGGAAGGCGAGTTCTTCTATGAGCAATATATGTAAAAATGCATACGACACTTTTCCTATGATGATGGGATCGACTCTTACACTTAAGGAAAGGAACTATGTCCTTGGGGATGAAGATATATCCGCCATAGCAGACATAGTAACTCATCTAGATAGCTTGCCGATAGGTGCTCCTACCTCTCCAATACTGTCTAATACGATACCGTTCAAGATGGATCTTAGAATAAATAATTTTGCAAAGCATAGAAATCTTACCTATACTAGGTACGCGGATGATATTCTAGTTAGTTCTTATTATAATAATGAATTTTACCAGAAGTATGGTCTTGCTAGAAAGAAAGATAGACATTCAGGAAATCTATATAAGTTTTTACCAATACTAATAGATATTATTAGTTATTACGGATTTACTGTTAACAGAGATAAGACTAGTATCGTAAAAGATACAGGAAGAAAATCTGCATTTGGTATTACAGTTAATAGAAGTAACAGTAAGTCTAAGACTAGAGTTGATAGAAAAAAACGAAGAAAGATTAGAGCAGAGAGACATCAATTAGAGTTGCATAAAAGAAACGCTGTAAAAGATAAGGATCTATTAGACTACAGAACAGATATAAATGAGAGGAAATTAGAGGGCAAAGAATCTTGGGTTACATACATTGCGAAATAACCATGGATAGTATCTAAGGGTACTATTAGGCTGGCGGATCGCCAACCGAGGATACTGATTGAGGACTCAAATAGGGAAACATTTACGATAGATTTCGATCTCCCACCACAGGTGCTCGAACGAAATCTATAAGCGTGGTAAATAGCAATGTAATTTAGGTTGTGGTCTCCTTGGGTGATGCTTAATGAAGTTTCGCACTCCTTCGCTTCATAAAGGATAACATCAATCATGCTTGTTGCATGAGTCCAAGGAGACCGTTTTTTTTAGTCGATTGACTATTTAGGATTGGAAATAGAATGTTCAACATTAAAGCCAGTGTCTGGCTTGGATCAGAAAAGCAAGTTTCTTATGGCATACTTGCTAGCGCTACCCTACATATATATGTAGGCGAAAAGCACGTTGTCGACTTAAGAGAATGGAAAGTAAGACAGACAAAGAATGGTATCGCGGCTCTACCACCCAGCAGAAATGCAGGACCAGACAAACAGAACCCCGGAAAAGATAGATACATAAACTACTATAGTATTTTCTCAGATGATATTGACAGTTACAAGAAATCTCAACAAGTAATACTTGATGAATACTACACCAAAAAGGGTGGAGGAGAGCAGGCTAAGCCGTCCGGCTTCCCAAGCACCTCTCAGCAAAGCAGTACACCTTCTGCCCCACCCTTCCCAAGTCAAGCTCCAGCTAGGACAGAGAAGACACAGACTCCTACACCTTCCACTCCCTCTGCCCCTTCTTCTCCTAGTGATGCTCCTGACTGGCCATACGGAGAGATGTAGTAAGTTATTAGCAATGTTTAGTTCTTGCGTTTAGTAACGTCTTAATACCTGTGGTGAGGATCAAACTGCTGATACACTCGATTGTATTAATTTCACTGGTTGTCAGACATGAGGTTCAATGGGTAAACGAGTTAAAAAACAGAAATCTAAAGATGCTTGGAAAAGACACGAGCGTCTTACTGCTAGCTATTTTAATACTACCAGGAACATATTTGGTAGAGGTGAATTTGGTTTCACCTCTACCGATATAGTTGCTAAGTTAGATGATGAACTATGGAGTAAAATCTGTTTAGAAAACAAACTTGAATACGTTTCTGAGTTATTGCCTACCCATCTTATAATTGAATGTAAGTATAACTCGGGAAGAGACGGGCCATTGTTCAAATCAATGAGTCAAGCTGAAGACGCATGCGGCGTGACTAAGTCACATGATAAGTTTTTAATATCCAGATGGAAGAATGTTACATGTAGCTATCTCTCTGATTTTCCGAGGGTATTTACGGAGATTCTATTACCAATGTATATGCTTGGGAAAGAAAAGACAGCAGTAGACCTGTCTAAAATAGGTGTCCACCATAATAGCCGTCGGCTACCTGGATATGTTAAGAAGTATGTATCTCAAGCAAAGAAAGATACCGAGTTGTCTTGGGACAAGAATAGAGACTGGATACCCATGTACTTAGTGTGTATGGGGAATAGCTCTAAGGATAAGATAATGATCTATGATAATAAACAAACCTACAGAGATTACACTCTCCAGATAAAATGCTAGATCATAGTAATGTAGAAAGCTGGACTCCAAGCTATTGTGCGGCTCATAAGTCGTACAATAAAGTATCTTTGAATCGCGCTAGCCCAGTTATCTACATGTCTAATCAAACTGAATTTAGAACTGATGATCTAAAGAAGATATTTTCTACCGCAATCTCTTCAGTTGGAGACATTACTAGGGTATGGTATGTTACTGTGGGCTATAGGTATAGCAAAGAGGTAGGGAACTGCCATGGATGGGCATATCTTGACACAGGTAGATTCCATATATCTCTTCCTCATTGGCCTAGTAATATAAAAATGAATGAGCTATGTCAAGTAACACAACATGAGATAGATCATTGTTTAGGATTAAACCATGTCGAAATGTTAGACTGGTGGAAATTGAAACCAACATGGAATAAAGAACTAGAGAGACCAAGGAAAAGATAATGTCAGAAAGCAGAAGCAATGGATAAAATGGATGAAGAAGTTCTTGTTGTACCTAAAGATATATTCTTTGCCAGGTTCGAATACTTTGAAGGATTCAAGCCGGCTAAGCATTTTTATGACGAGAGTGAGTATACCCATGATCTAGAAGGACATGAATACACTATGTGTTCTGATCATATTCTTAGTAACAAGAGATATATGAAACGTAGAGATTGTGAAGAAGATCCTAGCTACCTGCAGATCATACCATACATATGTATATTCCATAACAAAGGAATATTCTATGTTGAGCGTGGAAGCGGGTCGGGGGAATCAAGACTACATGGTAAGATATCGATAGGCATGGGTGGGCATTTAAATGAAAGCGATTGGGATTGGACTTGGCCAGCATACAATCCCTTGCTAAAGAAGTCTTCTACTGTAACACACGGATGTAGGAACGATCTTATCCTCCATGGTGCAATGAGAGAACTATACGAAGAGACTGATATAGATGGTAATATAAATATCACATTTGCTGGACTGATAAATCATGATTGCGATCCAGTAAACGCTGTTCACTTAGGTGTAGTATTCTTTGCTAAGTTATGGGAAGATACGACTATACAACCTAAGGAACTAGAAAAGATAGATGCACATGGGTTGATGTATCCACATATGTTGATGGATAGTAAACACTATGACAGGCTAGAACTTTGGTCTAAGTCCATTCTAGATAAGCTGAAGGAAATAGATAAGAATGAACATTACGGATAAAATAAACGAGTTAAACAAGAAACTTTTTACTGACCTACAAGAAGCATCTTCTGGTGATATAGGAGAGATTAAAGTTGTTGGAGAAAAGGTAGAAGGTATTATTAATACGTGGGGAAAAGATCTTGCCGAAGCAGCTAGGATGGAATGTGATCCACCTCGGTTCAAGGTAAAGATAGATGCTGATTCTGATCAGCCTTTAATGATTGAACCAGCGAATGATGTTGCCAAAGAGATCTTTGATATTAATGATGTGCTAGGTCTGCAGAAAGATTCTTAATTATTTGATCTAGTTCTTCTTGAGGTATACATAGTAGGCGCCTAGCCTCCTTAGTCCCATGCTCATAGCATAACACAAGAATATATCTCTGATATGCTGTTAATTTTGACAGTAATCTTGATTTAGGTTCTACTATTATATCTATGATATGATTTCGTCCAGTATCTTTTCAGGATTATGTGCTTTTCTTAGTTCTATTTTTGATTGGTCAGAGATGTCTTTGTTCATTGCATAGTCAATTGAATCTTTAAGAGATAGCTGATTTGGGGATGCCCACCAGCTATCACTAGATGAATTACCATCAAAGACAGGAATCATAGTATGATCATATATCTGCATGTAACTTCCTATATCGCTACTCGATGTGTTATGAGTATGTGTGATTGGAACAGTTCCACATAGTGCAGATTGTATGACTGTTTGATTTATTCCAGATGTTCTGCTGATATTAATCGAAGTAGAGCACGCGTTATACACCTGTGCTAATTCTTCATCCGCTAATGGGTTAGATAGAAGAACTACTCTAGGCCCATCCTTACTATTAGATCTCTGTCTGACCTGACTGATCATTTGAATGATAGCAGGATCATCTGCAGTGTTCATAGTATTCTTATATGTTCTTAAGATTATGGTTAAATCATTTTGGGTATACTGCGAGCATAATACTTCAAGGACTTCTATTATGCTTGTGGCATCTGATTGTTTTCCCTGGATAAGAACAGCAGGTTTTCTATCTTCTATCTTAATACCATTTTCCCGGACAGTAACATTCGCAATATCTGCTTCACCTGAAATTTTGCCAAAGATATCTATATCTATTGGCTCATTGATGATAGCAACATCACATTCAATGTTTGCTCTAATCGCTGAGGCATAGTCCTCTTCGGAAGTCACTAGAATTTTATCCATCATAGAACATTTGCTTATCCATTCTTTTGGAATAGCTGATCCTTTGCCCCATGATATCCATCCTATATTCTTTGCTCCTTCATGTAAGGTCCAGAATTCTGGCGGTTTCATATTAATACATACATCTGGATTTTCTAGTTTAGATTCACATGCTGTTTTAACATCATCGAGAAGTTCTGTTTGAATCATTATACATACAGGGTCATGTTTAATATTAGTTATTTTAAACTCATGTGAATCTTTATTGTGTTTAAACAAAGCTCTACATCTGGAACTGATAGAATTGGGAGAGTTTATATCTCCAGCAAGATGTATCTTCAAACTGAAACTCCAATCATTTTTCTTGGTCTACTCACTACCTGCTGTATGAGTTCATGATGCTGCGTGGCTAATAGGTCGTGATCAAATCTAGATAGCATATCTATTCTTCCATTCGAAGACAAAGTTTTGTAGAGTTCTTTATTTTTATAAAGACTATAGATTTGTTTTATAGCATGATTAATGTCTATGAATCCTCTGTCTATTGAGCTTATGGGCTCTGGATACAGCTCACAATCTACTGAGAGACCGCCCTTCTTTGATATCTCAGGTTGAGCAGTGTAGTCAGTGTACACGACAGGTAGACCGCAAGCCTGAGCTTCAATCAGAGGTATTCCGAATCCCTCTCCTCCAGATAAGGAAACAAACAAGTCAAACATATTATAGAGGTCTGACATTTCAGATGTTTTTAACCCGCTATCTTGAGTAAGCTTACTAGTAAATATTACTGTGTTTCCAAGCCCCCACATGTCTCTATGCAGATTAAAGTCCCAGCCTATATTCGCTTGGTTATATGCATGCATCCATAGTCGTAGGTCTTCGATTGATTCACCTGGAGATACGTCTGTAGATTTACAGTACTTACATTCAGTAGGTATACTGGCAATACTTCTCTTCTGTCGGTTATATATTCCTCTAGTGACTCTATCACATGAATTACAGTTTATATAATTGCCGGTTTTAAGATAGTAAATGGTCTCAAAAAGATTCCATGGATTCTTTCGAGTTTGATCTTTACCTACCCAGCCAATGATAAAGCTATCAAGTATATCTGGATTTACTGCTTCTCTCAGTTTTTGTTTCTTATCTTCTGCATATGGATGGAAGATATTATTATCTACTCCGTGATAGATCATTGCTGGCTTAACTCCAGTAAGATCCTCTACGGCATCTGCTCCGAACTCACTGGATACTATTGATAGTTCGGCAGCGTTAAGAGTTTTCTCATATCTCAATGGAGTAGGTGTACCATCTATCTCAAGGTATTGAATATACTTATAACCTAATTGATTTCTGAGGAAAGACATATGCTCTACCATATATACGTCAGCTAAAGTCCACACTATGTCTGGCTTGAGCTGATTACATAGACCCGGGAAGGATTGCGCCCCCCACTTGTCTTGCTCTATAGGCTTTCGATTACCTTGTGGATCAAAGTTTGTGTTTGTAGGAATTATTTTCCAAGGAACTGATTCTATCTCTTTCATTTTGAACCAGCCCTGCTGTACAATCTCGTACTTACCTGTACGCAATAGACGAGTCCATACTTCTCTTATCTGAGAGCCAAAAGAAGTATGATTGTCAGCGGCGTAGCCACAGATAAGAATCTTTGTTTTGTCCGACTGTTCAGTTTCCATTTAATTCCCTTTTAGCAGAGTTTATCCAGGACTCAGGTAAGTCCTTTAACATGAATTTCTGATCACATATCCGATTAAACGGACAAGCAGAGCATTTAGATCTTGAAGTATTTGGTAGATAAACGCCTTTTCTAATCAAATCTACTGTATTTGTACATGTCTGTACCGATATGTCAAGCATATATCTAGAAACCTTAGTGGAAATTCTAGGTATTCCAAAGTAAGAGAGGTATCTGTGACTGTAAGGGTATTCTATCCTATGAGATATGATGTTGTCTATGAAATATCTAGCTAATCCAACATCTATGTGGTCATAATTTTGTATATTCTTATATGTTTTATCGTCTATCAACGAAGTAAATTCGTAAGATCTTTTTGATCTATTCCCATCATTTCTTATGGTCATTAGATCTATCTTGCTCGAGACATGTAGATCTTCTCCTAGCTCAACAGTGAAAGGATAATTGAACACCGCTATGATGTCTTTACTTATGTCTATGTACTCTATAATAGTATTTATGACGATAAGACCTTGAGCGTAGAGTTCGATAAGTCTCTGTGAATCTCTGCAGTTATTTGACAAAGAAGTAAATTTCTCTTTGAATATTTCAGCTGCATCTGCTATAAAGGACCTAGGATGCTTCCTTCTAAGACCCCACTCATTCGCTATGATGAAGAAGGCATCATGCATGGCTTCAACATAAATTTCATTGGCGTTAATTGGTTTGTAGGGTAAGTTTAGCTCATGTTTATATCTGTAATAAAGCCCGCAAAAAAGATAGTTTTTAATCTGTTCAGAACTGTAAATGTTACTCATGTTAGTTTGGAATTCGAGTGGAAAATGATTTAGATGTAATTAAGTCCAAGATCATGCCTTTCTTGTCTCAATATCTTGAAGATATGAAGATAGAAATAGTTACTAGGGGTCATGATCAATGGATAAGCTGCCTTAACCCAGAACATGAAGACTCAGATCCTTCCATGCATTTTGTACCGGAGAGTGATGGCACTATATTAAAGTGCTTCTCCTGTAACGCTAGTTATAACATATTTCATGCTGCAAATATACTTGAAGATAAACCTTTATCAGGAAAAGAATTTATACAAGATAATTTATATTATCTTTGTGATAAGTACAGTGTAAAACATGACTTACTATCTATCTCAGAGGATGAACTGCGAGAAATTTCTATCAGAAAGGCTTACAGGGATGCTGCAAAGGTTTTTAGAAATCAGTGTATCAAAGATAAAGATTTTTCTTTTGTCAACAGTAGGAATCGGGGTATTTCTGACACTATTGCTGCTAGCATGGGTATTGGAACTGTTTACTGGGATCCTTTCAAAGAAGAGATGAAGGAACTTGGTCATAACCAGAAATGGTTAGAGTCGATCGGGATCAGCTCAGATTTTATAGGTCTAGACTACCTGACTTTTATATTAAAAGATGAAAAGGGAGACTGCATAGGACTAGCACGAAGATGGATGCGTTGGAAAAAGGAAGACCATAAGGCGAGCAGGGAATCTGGATCACATTATATACCTAAGTATAAGAACAGCGACAGTACAAAGAATCCATTGTATAAAAAGAATCAATTCCTATATGGACTGTATAGAGCGCTAGAAGCTAAGACAAGTAAGATAGATCTTGTTGAAGGATACACTGATGTCATTGCAATGATGCAAGCAGGACATAGTCATGTTGCTGCAGTCTGTGGTACCGCAATAACAAAAGATCAAGTTCAGTTACTTAAGGACCTCGGCTTTACAAATATAAATATAACGTTAGATGGTGATGAAGCTGGCATGCATAATATGGATAAGTATTTAGAAAGCTTTAGGTCTACGCCAGGTATAAGAGTTACTATAACTATACTGGAATTTGATGACTCAGTAGAATCAGAAGATAGGGATCCATGCTACTGGATACAGATGCATGGTCTTGATGAATACTTCGAGATAAAAAGAAAGACTGCATTCGATTGGCAACTAGAAAAACTTATATCTAAAAAAGTTGCCTATCCTGATATTGCAAAGCAGATGATTGACTATATACTGGCTGAATCTTCGGCTATTGACAGAGAATCATTAACAAAAGAGCTGAGCAGTAGAACAGGGATAAGCCGTGACGCCATTCAGAAAGAAATTAATAGTAGAACTAACAACAGCGTCAATCAGATTATTGATGAATGTAATAAAAGAATCTCTAGAGCACAAACAGCAGAACAAAAACTTGAGTTCCTTAGGGCGGCAGTCAGCAAGGCAGAAACCTCAGTAAGACCTAAAGGAGTAGAAGACCTTTCCGTAAGGGCTAGTTATTCTACGATTGAAAATATAACTAACAAGTTTGTACAAGACAATCCTGGCTTAACTGGATGGGATTGCGGCATAGAAGGTATCAATAAATATTTCGGTGGGATACCTAAGTCAAAAGAGTTGATAGCATTTGGCGGAAATCCTAATACAGGTAAGTCTACTCTCCTATATAATATATGCTATGGGCTATTGAATAACGAGCCTAATGGATTGACCTGTGCATTTTGGTCACTAGATGATCCTATCGAAAGTGTAACAGCTAAGATGTTAGCTATAAAAACTGGGTTTAGTATAAATCAATGTAAATATGCTAGTAATAATATGCCTGCGAGAGGTATCAGCACGAGAGATACTCCTGAGTACAAAGAAGCCATTGAATGGATCCATAACGTCACTAGGTCTGGTAAATTCATACCTCAGTCTACCGGGATGGGTGAAACGATAGAGTCATGTGAAAAATGGCTCCGATCTATACGAGAAGAAACCGGCAATGATATCGTCCTATTCATAGATAGCTTCCATAATATATCTGGAGGAGGAGATGATGAGAGGATCAAAGCCAAGCGTGCAGCAGAATGGATGCAAAAGATATCCGATACATTAGATCTGACTATTGTATGTACTATGGAATGTAATAAGCAGGGAATGAACTCTAAGCGTCCTCACATAGAACATCTTGGTGAGTCAGGCAAGATGGCATTCTCATTCAAATTAGTTGGAATGATATATAATGACTTGCATGAGAATAGAGAGAGAGCTAAGAATTATTGGACAGATTCTAATGGAAAAGATAGACCTATTATAGAAGTTGCTTATGAAAAGAATAAGATTACTTCCTACAAGGGAACACAATGTTTTAAGTTTAGGGACGAATGTGCTACGCTGGAAGAAATTAGCAGTGCTCAGATCGAAGAGATGGTAAAAGATAGACATGAAAAGAAGATCGAAAAACAAACTGGCATACCTAATGTCAAACTCTATGAAGGTAGTTTAGATGGCTTCAGTAGCACTGGATAGAATACATAATTTATTAGTAAATCCTTACGTTAAAGAGACCAGACGCGGTGGAGCAAGATACCCCAGTAGTTCTAGCACTACATATATAAATCAATATGGAGAAGATACAGTTGTAGGAACCTGCCTACGACGTCAATGGTACGCTTCTCAGGACTATGAAGAGACTGGTGAGAAGAATGCCGAGGGTACGATGAAGGCCCTTGCCGGTAACCTCTGGTCTCAGTTCCTAGTTGATAGAATCAAGGAGGCTGGGTTCTGGTATGGGGACGAAACGAGCTTCTATAATGCGGAGCTAAATGTCTCCGGTAGAGTAGATGTCATAGTGGCCGAGGAGGGCACCAGACACCCCGTAGGAGTGGAGATCAAGACGGTTGGGACCTTTGTATCAAAGGGGGTCATCAAGCCCACAGCAGCCTACCCGCTGGCTCCTAAGGAAGACCATGTTCTACAGACAATGATTTATCTATATCATTATAGGAATGCAATCAAGAAATGGGTATTACTATATATGGATAGAAATACCATGGAGATGGCTGAGCATGTAGTAAGACTAGAAGAAGAAGACGGCTATCACTACCCTGTAATTTCCAATGAAATGGGTGTAAAAGAATGGAAACATATCAGGGTAGAAGATATCATTAGACGCTGGCAAGAGCTAGAGATTCATATCAAAAATAAGACTTTACCAGAGAGAGACTATGAGCTACAGTATGCTAACTCTAAGATAGCTGCTATGTACAATACTGGCCGGCTCACTAAAACTGATTCTAAAAGAATCCAAAAAAGAGTAGAGTCTGGTGAAGTAGATGATAATAAGCCACCTCTGCTGGAGAAAGGAGATTGGCAATGTCGATTTTGCCCGTTTCTTCAGGAATGTTATCGAGAAGAGATCGCACCAGATCAGATCTCGAACGAACAGATGGACGCCACACTATGAGTAAAAAGAAACTTCGTACGGTTTATACTAAAGAACATGTGATTGAATCATATCGCGAGGGATTAGTAGATGGCATGTCTAAGGGAGAAAGAGTATCTAGCGATATACTTAATCTATATGAAAGGATAAACACTATAAGAAAAGCACTAAAAGATTATGGATATATCCTACCAAACAATCAGCTGTCCTCTAAGGGTGAATCAATGCCAATGATTGTTGCTATATTCGATGCTATTGATTTGAAAGAAGAAGAGTAGCATGGATAAAGTAGCACTGGTCACTGGTATTACAGGCCAGGATGGATCTTACCTAGCCGAACTTCTTATCTCTAAGGGATACACAGTGGTAGGAACAGTAAGAGCTACGATCTCATCAGATGATGAGCGCTTTAAAAATCTATCTGCTGTTATAGATTCTAAAAATCTTATAATAGAAAGCTGTGATCTCTGCGACTATGGCGCAATGGATAGGATCATACGTAAATATAAACCAAAAGAAGTTTATAATCTAGCTGCACAATCAGACGTAGGAGAATCGTTTAAGACTCCATTAGCTACATGTTCTATGAACATGCTTGGCGTAGTAAACTTACTAGAAGTTGTACGAAACAGCGATCCCGACATAAGAATGTATCAAGCATCTACATCAGAGATGTTTGGAGATAATACTACCACTCCTCAAAACGAAGATACATTGTTCTCTCCAGTTTCTCCATATGGAGTTGCTAAGCTGGCTGCTCACTACATGGTTAAAAGTTATCGTAGTTCATATGATATGTTTGCTGCTAACGGAATACTCTTTAATCATGAGAGTCCTCGTAGAGGTGAGAACTTTGTGACTAGAAAGATAACGAAAGCTGCTGCAAGGATAAAGCTAGGTAAGCAAGATAAGTTAGAGCTAGGCAACCTTGATGCGTTTAGGGACTGGGGATTCGCTGGAGATTATGTAAAAGCAATGTGGTTAATACTTCAACAGGATGTGCCAGATGACTTCGTAATAGCAAGCGGAGAAACTCATAGCGTGCGAGAACTTCTGGAGTTAGTGTTCAGACATGCTGATCTTAGTATAGTTGAACATGTGAATACAACAAGTGATTTGTATAGGCCAACAGAAGTACCGAAACTTTGGGGCGATCCCAGTAAAGCAGAAAAGCAATTAGGATGGAAAAGAGAGATGGGATTTGAAGATCTTATTATACATATGTACGAAGAAGATCTTGTGAGAGAGTCGGGAAAAAATACTCAGTACAGTGATATTCTAATCTAGATGGCTAAAAGAAAAAGATATACTGTTCAAGAGATGAGAGCAATGGCTGCTCAAAATCAAAACGATTTTGATATGGTGGCCAAATGGAAGGGCTCTCAGTCTGACGTAGTAGAACAAAACATTAACTGTCTGGTCTGCGGCGCTCCTAATATAATGATTATTCATAGACATAATATGGTTAATGTGATGGGTGCTAAGTATCTTTGTGAGGATTGTACTGGTTTTGGTTGGGCATGGATGGGTAATCTATGTGCAGAAGATCCAGAAGAAGCACGTCAGAGAGGTACTGTCATAGAGAAAGGCAGATCAATATCTACTCTGGAAGAGAATGCAAAGACCGGAGGCGATCGCCTTGAAGCCAACAGTTTGCTCTTTGGTAGTAGAAAAAAGATAAGAAATACTACGCAGAATCCCACTGCAGCCTATAAGCCTATAAGAAACTTTGATGATGATACTCTTCTATTGCATCTATCTAAATGTAAACACCCCAGAGATATCGATGAAGGTAAGTCTTGGGAGCTTTGGATAGAAAAGAAGAGATGAAGCTTTTGTATATGGCACAACTTGTCATGAATCCTATTGGTGGTGCTGAGATAAGCACTATCAATTTAATAGATAGTTTAAAATCCAACGGGGTAATTGTAGATTATATAGACTCTTCTAACGTAGAAAAGTTCAATCAAGACATAAGTATAATGGGTCCTGAAAAATATTTCAAAGACTATGATGCAATTTTAACTCAATTAAACTGGACAGGACAAGTATTAGACTTGGCAAAAGCGGCTGGGAAAAAAGCTATATACTTTTTCCATAGCTGGGAACATATATGTAAAGTTGGACATACTGGAATAATTCCAGCCATATGTAACAGGATTTGTCGCCATTGTTACTATAAAAATAAAGAGTTTAAACCAGATTACACTATAGCAAACTCAGAATATACAAAAAGAATGTTGGAAGATCACTATGATATAAAAAGTGAAGTGATATATCCTTCACTTAATCTAAAGGATTTTATATGTAAAGATCGTTCACCAGAGTATATCACTATGTCAAGACTACATTATATGAAAGGCACAGATAGATTTATTAAAATAGCTAAACGAATGCCTGACCATAAGTTTAGGATAGTAGGCTATGGTAAAGAGGCGTGGGATGATGAGATACCAGCGAACGTTACTGTATCTGGGCACCTGAGTTCTAAGGAATGCTATCAGAAAGCGTCTCTATGGTTATCTCCTTCTAGATTTGATTCTTTTGGTATGACAATTATTGAAGCACAGTTAAACAATATACCTGTTTTGGCAACAAACATATGCGCAGTAAAAGAAGATGAGACTGTCATGTTGGGATCTACTATAGATGACGGAGATAATATAGACGAATGGATAGAAAAGATATCATATTGGAATAAGAAAGTAGATAAGATAAGGCCGAATAACAGTGCATTAGATAAGTTCTTAGATAAAAATAAGGCTTTGAATCTGATAGATATGATAGGTAGCTAAGTTGAATTTAATAGATATAACTAGAATACCTGTCTGTTGGACTACATGCGATAAGTCTATTCATGACAGACAGCCTAGAATGGAGACCATGCTCGATTCGATAGGCATAGCTGCTGTAAAGATTAGTGGGCCAATTACTAGTCCATATACAATTGGTGTTGCAGAAGGATACATGGATGCTTTAACCAGATTTAATCCACCATTTCTGATATTAGAAGATGATGCAACACTCATAGGTGATATAAACGATATACCAGAGATAGAACTTCCCAAAAGATGTGACGCTATGTATATAGGTACATCCTTATTCGGGAGAATGGGCGGCAAGACCTTATTGAATGGTATTATCTCAGGTTTATATAACGAAAAGACTTTAAGGATTTTTAATATGTTAGGCTTTCATGCCATAATTTACTTAACTAAATCATATGTAGATTTATGTGTTGATTTGTTAGAAAAATTCATAGAACACCCTGTAGGTGGTTGTGACGATCCAGTAGCTGATAACATGTATAAAAGCGATGTGTACTGCTTAAAAAATCCTATATTTTATCAGCAAGACGGAAGAAGCGATCAGGCAACAACGCTCCCGGTAAAACCGATTTGGTAGATGGTAAGATGATTAATATCTGTGCAATATCAGACTATAACTATTTGCCACGAGGACTAGCCCTATACGAGTCTTTAATAAGGAACAATGATGATATAGTTTTACATTATTTATGTGCTGATGAAAAATCATATAATGCGATATCAAAATACTCGTGTGATTCTTTAAAAGTTTACACAGATAAAGAACTTCTTGAAAGAGATCATGACCTATCCGAATTAAAATCAAATGATAATTTATACTATTTGTTCACGCTAGCTTCCTATTTTGCAAATCATCTTATGGATAAAGATATTGGAAATATTACATATATGGATAGCGATATTTTTTTCTATGGGGATTTCCAAATTATCTTAGATGAAATTGGTGATAAAGAGATAGGAATGTTCAGGCATAGATGTTTCCATATGGGTTGTTACAGGCCAGAAGGACTATTCAATGTAGGAGTAGTCTACTTCAAGAACAGCCCTATCGGAAAAGAGTGTCTTCACTGGTGGAAAGATGCTGTACTGCATAAAAAATACCCTGCTTTAGCTACATGTGGAGATCAGAAATACTTGGAAGCCTTCTTAGAATTACCTAAAGATAGAGTTTTTATCGATGGAGATATAGGGCATGGTGCACCTTGGCAATGGCAACTATACGATTATTCAGAGTATTTGAATGATGGGTTAATCATTTGGGGAGAAGAGAGGCAAAAACTGCTATTCTCTCATTTCTCAGAGTTTACTTATGATTTAAATACTGATTCATTTGTATCATCTACGAATCATCATATTTATACATCATTAGAGATGTATGATAGCATACAGGAACTAAAAAAGATTTATGAAGACTACTTTTGTGAGATTAAGAATGCAATATATAAATATAGTCTAGGAGTATAGTATGATTTTCTTAGTGACCGGTGGTCGAGGTTTCATAGGTAGTCATTTTGTAGAAAAGATTTTAGGTGAGGGTCACGAAGTCATTGATATTGACAAGATGACCTATGCTGCTAATGAAAACTTACCCTGGGATAAAGATTCAAACTATGCTTTAATCAAAAGCGACATATGTGACATAGAACATTTACCTATATGCGATATCATTGTTAACTTTGCAGCAGAATCCCATGTAGATAATTCTATTGAATCTCCTAAGATTTTTTTAAAATCTAATGTAGATGGTGTATTTAATATTCTCAGTTTGCTCCGAGCTAAGGTATATCAAAAACCACTTTTTGTTCATATTAGTACTGATGAAGTTTACGGAGATGCTAATGAAGAAACAAAACAAGAGGATAGTATCCTGAATCCCAGCAATCCGTACTCTGCTACAAAAGCTGCGGCAGAAATGTTAATCTTTGCTTATGCTAGAACATTTGGTATTGATTACCAGATAGTTCGAAGCACAAACAACTATGGTCCACGACAATACCCTGAAAAACTTGTACCAAAAATCATTCATTCTCTTGATAATAATGAGAAGATACCACTTCATGGAGACGGATCTTATGTAAGAGATTGGCTGTATGTAAAGGATAATGTTTCTGCAATTTATAAAATATGTCAAGCTAAAAAGTTATGTGAGATATGGAATGTGTCTGCATATAACTACATGTCTAACATAGAAGTTGTTAAGGAGATATGCGACTGGAAAAATATAGAAAACTTTATGGAGAATGTTAGTTTTGTTGAAGACAGGATGGGCCAAGACTATAGGTATTCTATATCTTCTAAAAAGATCAGAGATGCTTTAGGGTGGATACCAGAAAAAAAAGATCTATTTAACTTTATTGATAAGATTGGAGAAGAAAGGAATGATTGATCTATTTCATATACCAAGTTATAAAATAGATACTTCAGACTTCTCTCATCTACTACATGACAGTATTGTACAGGAATTTGAGCAGAATTTTGCAGCTTATGTAGGTGCCAAATATGCATGCTCTGGAAATAGTGCCTCTAGTCTATTGTTTTTATCTCTTCTCGGGAGAGACACAACAGTTAAAATACCTAGTGTGATTCCACCAGTTGTCCCAAACTTAATAATCAATAGTGGCAACAAACTAGAGTTCTATGACGATATAGAGTGGGTAGGTTCATCCTATCACTTATATGATAATATTATTGACTCGGCACAAGAAGTTACTAGAAACCAGTATAAAGATAATGATAATCCAAATGCCAAAATGATATTCAGTTTTTACCCGACTAAACCAGTAGGCAGCTGTGATGGAGGAATGGTCGTCTCTGATGATAAAGATGCTATAGGCTACTATAGAACTATGACAATGAATGGTATGAATTTTTCTGGGGATAGCTGGGAAAGAGAGCAAGAATTAGTAGGGTACAAAATGCATGCTACGTCGATACAAGCATACATCGCAAATGAAAATCTCAAAAGACTTGACGAAAAAAATGCTGCATTAGATATAGTTCGTAATATATATAATGAAGAGCTGGGATATAATAATACAAGCAGACATCTGTACAGAATTAGAGTAAACAATAATAGAAAATTTATTGAGGAGATGAAAAACAATGGCGTAGTCTGTGGTATACACCACAAAGACTGCCATAGAGTTAAGTGTTTCTTATATAAAGGAACACCTCTTCCAAATTCAGAGCAAGAATCTAGTCGGACTGTTAGTATACCATTCCATGAAAAATTAACTCATAAAGAAATTAGCTATGTAACAAAGAAAGTAAAGGCATATGCTAAAACATAATATACAAGACAATGGAACTTTAAGTTTTACAAATTTTAGTGACTTACCATTCCAGCCTAAAAGAATTATGGCAATGTATGGTGTCCCAAAAGGAGAATCTAGAGGACATCATGGACATAGAAAAACTAAACAGATATTAGTTTGTGTACATGGAAGAATCAAAGTGACATTAATCGACAAAGATTCACACAACACTCATATACTGAAGCCTGGGGATTCTTTACTCCAGAAGACATACGTTTGGGGAGAGCAAGAATACCTGGATGACAATACTGTTATGGTAGTTCTTTGTTCAGAAGAATTTGATAAGACAGAATATATCTATGATATAGAAGAGATAACAGGAGCATAGCATGAAGATTGCTTTTGGAATGATAGTATTTGAAGGAGACTATGTTCTCAAAGAATGCCTAGAGCAAGTCTATCCATTCGCTGAACAGATACTCATTGCTGAAGGACCAGTCAGCTATTGGCAACGACAAGGTAGAATAACTTCTACTGACGACACAAATCGAATCTTAGATAGCTTTCCAGACCCAGATAATAAAATTAAAATAGTACACAGTCAATACTCAGAAAAAGATGACCAGTGCAGAGCGTACATGAAATATATAAATGATGATATAGACTACATATGGAACTTAGATTCTGACGAGATATACACTACAGAAGATTTGCACAAGATCGTAAAAATGCTAGAGACAGAGAAGCCAACTAGTGTAGGTATCAGGAGTTGCTCATTCTATGGCGATCTTGATCATTACTTAACGGGATTTGAGTTAGCTAAAGATAACTTTCTTAGAATCTTTAAGTATGAAAAAGGTTCTACATGGCAGACACATAGACCTCCAACGATATTGTATCCGAGGGATATGAATATTATAAAGAAGCATATAGATAGTGACTCACTATACCGAGACTTGGATGTTCAGATGTATCATTACTCATATGTATTTCCAAATCAAGTATACAAAAAAATTATGTACTATAAAGACAGCGTGTCAAGACATAATTGCATTGATGATTATTTTAATCTAGTATACCTTCCTTGGATCAGGGGAGACTTAGAGACGAAACAAGCAATAGAAAATCGATATCTCGGGGTTCATGAGTTTAAACCCCATGTTCGAGGAGAATGTTTTACGGCTATATTTCAAAAGAATCATCCAGAGAGTATTGAAAATAGTATAGAATTAATAAGAAATACGATACAAAATCAATTAGAAGGGTACATACAATGCTAGATATCACAATAGAGAAAGATCTCTTGCTTTTTCAAGACTATAAAAAATGTTTAAGCTATCTAAATTCTATTGATGATGAGAATTTAAGCTACCCTAGTGATCCAGTTAATTTTCATATATATACAGAAATAAAAACTGTTAAAGAATTACTTTGTGTGGAGTCTTTTTTAGCAACACAAAACTTAGAAAAAACAAGATTAATTCTATGGTCAGACTATGATGTATCTGATAATTCTTTATTAGAACCGTATAAAGAATTGATAGACTTTAGGGTTTATAGTCCAGAAGAAGAAACTAAGGGAACAGTATTAGAAAACTGTAAGGAATGGGTGGCAGTTGAGGACAGCAAGCATTATATGAAGAGTGGTGTATTGAGATTTTTAGTTACCCATAAGTATGGTGGAGTTTGGGCTGACATGGACATGGTTTTTTTGAGAGACCTCAAGCCAATTCTTGATCAAGAGTGGGCATATATGTGGGGTTCAGAATTAGATTTTCGTGGCTTTGGTCCGTGTGCAGCGATAATGAGTATACACAAAGATAGCCTACACTCAAATCTCTGTATGCAAGAAATCGTAAACTCAAAACCTGCAGCGGATAGTACCGTATTAGATCATGTGTTATTAGCAAAAGTTTATACTAAAAAACGATTTACTGTATTTCCTTCAACGTTTTTCAATACAGAATGGCAGCTCAACACAACATATGTGAACGATATTAAGCATTACAACTCCGGTGGTTTGGGAACCCAGATTGAAAGTGGGTGGTTTGAAAAAAATCAGTTTAGTAGTTATCTTTTTGAAGGAGCTTTCGCTTGGCATTGGCATAACTCATCTTATAAAAATCATAGGATAGAGGATGGTTCTAAGTTTGATATACTAATGAAGCTAAATAAAAAAGCCCTGAAACAAAAAGGAATCCTATGAAAATTAAAATACTCGACTACAAAGAAATATTGGAAGAATTGTCAATGTCACTTGGGGCATTCAAAGAGTATCTCGATGGCGGTAGACAGGATGTTTTATATAATACCGACATTTTTTGTGAAAACGTGCGATCAACAAGCACGGTAGAAAAAGATTTTTCACTATTTGATAGAGTCGATACTATCGACGATGAGACAGTTATTATTTTCCCGATCTATTTGGAATTATTCCAATTTAAAGGGGTCGCATCAAACATCGTACTATGTATAGAGAATTTTTGTAATCAATTTCCTAACAATAAAGTGATTTTCTTTTGGAATCATGATGTAGATTTTAGATTCTATAATAGTCTCGTAGCAAAGCATCGTAATGCAGTTATTCTTAACTACAATACTTCCGAAGAAACACAAAATGATATTGTTCTCCCATTTTGGACGATGGCAGACATCACACCAATGAGTGAATCAAAAGAAATATTTGCATGTTTTGCTGGCAGTATAACACACCCCCTAAGAGGCCAACTTATACAATCAATTGCTGGCAAGCAGGGATATTTACAACTCTTTCTAAATCTGTATTTGGATTATGCCCAAGGGGCGCGGGACTATCTAGTTATAGGTTTTTTGAATGTCTTCACGTTAATACAATACCGGTTTTATTTGCCGACGACGTGATTTTACCATACAGGGATGAGATTAATTACGAGGATATGATCGTGAGAATCTCTGAAAGTCAGGCTAGTAATTTTGAAGAGCTAGATAAGACATTAAAACAGATTGACACAACGAGCATGTTTAAAAAGATAACTCAAGAAAGACATAGGTTCACCCTATTAGGAGTTCAAAAATACGTAAACGAACGACTAAATAAGTCATCTAATCAATAAGGGAAAAATCATGATTCCTGTCATTTTAATCCATAGAGGGTATCAAAACTACTTAGAATATAGTATAAAACAAGCCGCACAACAAAATCCAGTATTTTTCATTGGAGATACAGAACCAGTAATAGAAAATGATAGCTTTAGATTTATATCATCCAACGAGCTAATGGATGATGTAAATGATTTTAGTAATATATACGTACATTTAAATACAACTCCTCCAGATTATGAAATATTTTGCTACATTAGATGGTTTATCCTTAGAAACTTCATGAGGATGTATGGATTTTCAAAAGTATTTTATATAGATTCTGATGTGTTGTTTTTTGAGAACGCTGAAACAGAATGGGCTAAATTCGATCAATATGATATGACTTTATTGCATAGGACTGCAGGAATCTCATCTTTTTTGACTATGGATGGTGTAAGTAATTTCTGTAACATGTTAATGGAAATTTATTCAAAAAAAGAAGAGTATCATTTCAATAAAATACGTTCTCACCTAGAAGTAAGACAAAGATTCGGATTGCCGGGGGGTGTGTGTGATATGACTTTGTTAGAGTACTTTCACTATCATTCAGAATTTGGTGGTGGCCCAGGTCGTGTCGGTGAAATGATGCAAATAATTAACGATACGACCTATGACCATAATATTAATGTATCAGATCAGGATTTTGAAATGCAGAATGGAGTTAAACACATAAAAATAATAGACGAACAGCCATATATCTATAGTAAAAAACTTAAAAAGGATATCAAATTTAATGCGCTACACTTCCAGGGCCCTTCTAAAAACTTGATGAAAAAAATATATGAACAATGTAACTAACTTGAATAAAGAGGATTCTAAATGATTAAAGACTTTAATGACTGTTTACATTATCATAATATACATATTGATAGTTTAGCCTTTAAAGCAGTGCTAGACGATCCAGCAATTATAGGTATGGATAAGGCTTTTTTAGATAATAAATCTACAAATCATAGGACAGATTTAATATTAGGAGAATATCTAGTTAAATTATCTGAGCATTTAGGAGTGACTGGCTCTAGGCTTTTAAAAAGGGGTCAATGGAGCTATGAAACTCCTGATTGGTTTGATCATAGGCATCATATGCTAAATCCTGAGGAATCCAAAAACTCTTGGTTAGAATCCATTAGTTTGGTTCTAAGACTACTGCCGGAAAACGGTAAAATTTTAAATTATTGTGCGGGAGATGGATTTTTTGACTATCAGTTTTTCAGATATATGTCTAGTGAGATAACCTGCGTAGATATAGATGACTCTAACGAATATAAAAATTTTCTTATCAAGAAGTATTCCAACGATCCAAAAATAGAATATTTATATAAGGATGTACTTAAGCATGAACCTAAGGAAGATTACTATGATATTGTGATAATGAGAAGTGCGATAGAACATTTTTCACTAGAAAACCAAGCATTGCTCTTTAATAAAATAAAAAAAGCACTAACAAAAACCGGCTGGTATTGTGGTGATACCCCAGCTAATCCAGACAGGGATAACGACAAACAACACTCCGCTCATGAATATGAATGGAAGGATAAAAATGAAGCTAGAGAGGTGTTAAACAAACATTTTGATGAAGTAGATGTATATTCTATTTATTGTAATATAGATCCTAGAGAAACAATTTTTTGGAAGTGTAGATAATAAGAAGTGATGCATATGAATGATTTTAAAAATGATTGGATAGATAACAAGATCGTATTCTATAAACAGCTAGAATTGAATCTAAAAGAAATCTCTACAGCAGAAAATTATCCACAACATTGGTTAGTATTTCTGGACTTTGTTAAAAGTTTTCAACCAAGTAGCATTCTAGATATTGGATGTGGCTGTGGAATTTATTATGAACTATGTAAGAAGCATTTGAATATCCAATATACTGGAATAGATTGTTCTAAACATGCTGCAAAATTAGCAAGAGAAACTTGGTGTTATGATAATTTTTTTACTAAAGAGTATAAGGATCTTACTGCTGAGTACATTCAACAATTTGATTTGATACATGCTGGTGCGATGTTAGATGTTCTACCAAATGGAGACGAGGCATTAGAATTTATCTTGTCCTTGTCTCCCAAAGCATTTTTAATAGCTAGAATTAAATTAACCGACAAACCAAGTTATTGTGAAACTTTTACAGCCTATAATGACAGTATTCTTTCCTACAGATTTTATCACAATAAGGATAACTTTTTAGATCTTTGTTCAAGATATGGCTATAGTGTATATCAGACGCTAGATAATTTTTACTTAAGGAACAAATGATGAGTCAGTTTTCAGAAAAATGGCATAGAGAAGATTTAGTAAATCATATAGATGAATTTTATCACCTGTATGAAAATAGGCCTATAAGAGACAACGGGGGAGGCATGAAGTCTGCACATATGTTCCCGTCTTGGTATATTATAAAGAAGATGGCTCCAAAGATATTGATAGAAAGTGGTGCATGGAAAGGACTAGGGACATGGTTTTTTGAGCAAGCTAGCCCGCATACACAAATAATTTCTATAGACCCGGCTCCACACTTTAGAATATATACTAGTCCAACAGCGATATACCAAACAAAAGATTTCTTGCAAACAGACTGGTCATCTATATCAAAACAAGATACATTAATATTCTTTGACGATCATCAAAATTGTTTACCAAGAATCAAAAGTTGTCAAAGATTGGGGTTTAAACATATAATCGTAGAGGATAACTACCCTTATCAACAAGGAGATTGCTATAGCCCAAAAAAGATTTTATCTAGCGGCGAGAACTTTGTTATTGATCAAGCAGGAGAAAGAACATGGCATCTTAAAAATAAAAAAGATTTAGAATTTTTTGAAAAGAACATTAAGATATACCAGGAGATGCCTCCTATCTTCAAAGACATAAAGACGAGATGGGGCGACGATTGGAACGAAGATAATTACCCTACTCCACTACCCCTCTTAAATAACGATAATAAAGATGAATATAGAACCTTTTATTCAGAAAGATTCGATTATACATGGATTTGTTACATAGAATTAAAGGAGAATGAATAATGTCTAAGTGGGACACTTCAATAGATCTTATAGAAAAAATTAACAAATTTTGGGAAGATGGTATTGGGCACTTAAGTGAAGAACAAAGAGATTTTATTATACATAGACTAGAAGAACTGAAGCCTAAATTTTGTCTTGAAATTGGATTTGCTGGAGGTAGACACACATCTACTGTTCTTAACTGCTGCGGAATAGTAAAAATGGTATCCATAGATATAAGTTTTGATCACTCAAACAGTAGAGAAAAAATAGAACTGATACGGTCGCACTTTAGTGATATCGAATTTATCGAAGGTGACTCAAAAATAGTATTAACAGATGAATTTTTTAATTCACATTTTCCAAAAGGGATAGACTATGTACTTGTAGATGGGGGGCACTCTTTTGAAGAAACAATGTTGGATATGCAAAATTGTTATCCATATTTGAATAATCCTGGACTCATGATCGTCGATGACTACAAAAGTAAAGTGTGTCCTTTATCTTCAGTGGATCAAGCAGTGAATTCTTTCTCTGCTTCTCAAAAGATAGACTTTGAAGAGGTAAGTTTAGACGATGGTAAAGGAATGGCTATCTTTTATAACGAAGGCAAAAGAAATGCCTGAGTGGAACCCTAAAATGGAACTTAAAAACTGGATCGAAGAAACGAAGATACAATGAAAGTATTACTGACAGGCGCTACCGGTTTCCTTGGACAAAATCTAGTAGCATCTTTATCTCAATACTATTCAATAACCCCTATGGGATCTAAGCCATGCGATCTAAGGGAACAAGATTCATGTAGAAGAAATATAAAACAGATAAAACCCGATGTGATTATTCATGCTGCGGGGACTGTTGGAGGTATAGGGGCGAATAAAGAAAACCCTGGGAAATTTATGTATGAAAATTTGATAATGGGAACAAATATTATCCATGAAGCTATGGTCAATAATATATCTAAGCTTATACTACTAGGAACAGTGTGTGCCTATCCCAAGCATACCAGTGTACCCTTTAGAGAAGAAGACTTGTGGAATGGCTATCCTGAGGAGACTAACGCGCCATATGGTATAGCTAAAAAGACTCTAATGAAGTTAGTAGAAACTTATCATGAGCAGTATGGTATGGATGGAGTAAACCTTGTGCCTGTAAATATGTATGGGCCCTATGACCACTTCAATCTAACTAGCAGCCATGTAATACCTGCTTTAATATTAAAGGTGCATAATGCTATCATTGATAATGAGCAATCAATTACTCTATGGGGTACCGGTCAAGCATCACGTGAGTTTCTTTATGCTCCAGATTGTGCTGAAGCTATCAGGCTGGCAATAGAGAAGGATGTGCCGCCAGATCCAATTAATATTGGTACAGGGAAAGAGATCAAAATACATGAGCTAATAGAAATGATAGCGGATATTATGGGTTTTGATGGGGAGATCTTATATGATACTACTAAACCGGATGGTCAACCTAGGCGGTGCTTGGACAC